>Ga0335081_10008082_pt1 | contig 16868 bp, 17 predicted proteins | sample Lox_Sample_35_FD_206713 | JGI IMG/M metagenome (GOLD analysis project Ga0335081, IMG submission 206713) | Soil microbial communities from Loxahatchee National Wildlife Refuge, Florida, United States - Lox_Sample_3.5 | ecosystem: Environmental > Terrestrial > Soil > Wetlands | place: USA... | reverse complement strand
CTCACTGATGGGCGGTTGGGCGGCACTTCCGGTGTACCTGCCGGAGTTGAACACGTATCTTCTCGAATACCCGAAGGCGAAATCTGACAATGTGCAGACCGGTTTTTATTGGGAGAAGGTCAACTTCGGTCTAAAGCCGACCTTCAGGATCGTGCAGAAAATCGTCTATCGCCAGGCGCACGGTGGGGACCAGATCTACGCTGTGGCTGAAAAGCAGATCTATGCGAGTCACTATTTTCAGACCGCACTCGATCTGACGGTGTGCGTCAAAGACGCGCAACGACCTGGTTTCTATCTCATTACGCTGAAGGGTTCGAAACAGGCTGGGCTCACGGGATTGAAAGGGAGCATTGTCCGAAAGGTGGCCATCGAGAAGACGCGCTCCTCACTCGAACTGGTCCTCTGGACGATCAAGGAGGAACTCGAAACCCCCAGGGAAAGTGCCGAATTAAGAGCGACTGATCCCAAATCAGTCGCCTACGACCCTAGTATCAGTACAACGGAGGCCTGTTGAAGCAACGGTTCACTAGACCATGGCCTTGCCCGAAGCGTGCATAAAACCGATGAACCTGAGTCAACCGGTCACCCACCGCTGAGGCGCGAGGTTCGGCGGGCCACCTTCAAACCACAGTGTCGGTGACGCTGTTGTGGCCCCCACTTGCGATTCTTGCCGAAAACTGTGCAGCGAGTCGCCAAGAGAAAAGTTTCCAAGGCTCCGAACGCCTTGTTCGTGTATTGTTCGCGCGATTCAATCCACCCGCGAAGTCTTCTCAAATGTGGCGGTTGAGCATCAAACGAGCGAGGCCAGCCTTTCTTCGGCTGGGCTCAAACGCACTTGGTGGTTTCCTAAGTTATTGAATTCGATGGTGGCCAGGGACGGAATCGAACCGCCGACGCCAGCCTTTTCAGGGCCGAGATTATCAGTGAATTCAACTAGTTAGAGGTGCCTCCCGGCGCTGCAACTCACTGATTGTCAGTACACCCTCGGCCAACTGCCGGTAAAACTGCCGGTAAGTTTTCTTCGCCTTGTGTTCTTGTTGGAAAGCAGTCCGGGCCCGATTGCATTCCAGGCGTGCGAATCTCGAATTCACGAGATCCCAGGTCAAGACATCTGAATTCTCAGCTCTTTCACTTTCCGGATTCACAGCATACACGGGGTTTTTTATCAACGTGCGGCCGTTCTCTACCATCACGCCGTGGAACCTCCTAGAAGCGATTGTTCTGGATCGCAACATCGGCGGGACGCTGGCGGATTGTTTGGCCTCGTGCCAATCGGGAGTGACCAATTAGGTAGCTTCAGGCGCTGGCAATTGCGGCAACCAAATTCGTAAACTCTTTTTGAATTTCTGCTGCTTTCGTCGTACGGTATCCCAACTCAGCGGCCAGCGTTTCAAGTTCCACATTCCACTCCGGAGGAATCATCGTCTCCGGTGGAAACGGATGGGTCTTTCTCTCCGCGAAAGTTCGTTCCGCCGCCGCGCGTGCGCGCACACGGTCCAATTGGCCAAGCATATCGACGACGAGGATATCGAGTATGTCGCGTGCGCGATCCTGCCTTTGAGGTCCGGTACAGGCATGAAGCTTCTGCGCCACTTGCTCATTGATCCCAAGACAACGTACTTGGTTGGTGATGGGCAGGCCCATTTCCGCCAGACCCTCGATGGCGGGCCTCACCAGGTCTACGTCACGTGCTTCGCCCGGACCGAGATCCACTTCAATGGTCTGCCATGCCCGGGTTTTGTATTCCACGGCAACTTCGACCCGGACGGTGTCTGCCAGTTCCATCTCGTGTTGTTCGGGTTTCAAGCGGAAGGTGAACCCGTCAAAGCCGAGCTGCAATACTTCCGAAAGCCGCCGAATACGTTCCACGCGGTTGCCTCTAAGACCAAGATCGAAATCCTTGGTGGTGCGCGCCGCCCGCGCGAAGCGGAGTTCCATGGCGACTCCGCCTTTCAGGTAGTAGATATCGATGACACCTTTCTCGACGGCGCACTCCAGAACGCCGCAAAGTGCGAGAAACGAGACCCAACGGCGAAGCCTTTCCTGATCGAGACCCTGCTCGCGAGCCACACGCGCAAGAGTTTTCTCCAACCGCTCTACCGGCTTCGGAGTCATGAGTTAACCTTTCCCCACTTTCGCTTCTTATGTTCCTTCCGCGTGTGCGTATCGATTGAGACGGCGAGTGAGTGCTAATGCTTTCTCGGCGCTAATGTAGCCCTGCTTACGTGCGTCTTTCAGAGCGCCTCGTGCCAATCCGACACGGCCGGTTTCTTCAACAAGTTGGGAAATTGTTTTTTCGATCGTGGTCACGGGAAGCCCTTCGCGAGTGACGATATCCGATGCTCGCAGATCAGCACGATGAATCTCCACCCACTTGGGTAGGCGGCGGCGGAGGCGGGCACTTTTCGGCACGGTGATCTGTACGCGTGGCGGATTCGCATCAGAAATGCCATAAACCGCCAACGCGGTCTCGTGGGATAAGGCTATTTTTTCCGGCCCACTGTTAGCACGCGCCCACAGGATCGCTTCGCGATATTGCCCCAAGCGATCCGACGGGAAGTAAGGGATTCGATACACTCCGCGCGCCACCCGTTGAAGCTTTCCCCGCTGGGTGAGACGCGCCAGGACTGAATCCTTGATGCCAAGGCTGCGGGCCTGCGCCGCTGTCACGAAACCCTCGTTTTCTTCGGCAATGGGCAACAGCTCATCAATGCGGGATCGCATGACCCTAATATCAGCAGCAATACGTCTCCTTGTCAATATAGTTCCATAATAGAACCATATTGACATATCGTATTCGAGAGAGTGTAATTCGCTATCTAACACATAAATAACCACTTATGTAGATAAGTTATCATCTCAACCGTAGCGTTACTCGTGCCGCGCCACGGGAGTGCGACACCTGCTTGTGTCCCGGATTTCCACCCGGAGTTCAGTGAACAGTCCATGCAGGTCTGTCGAGAAGCATACCGGCAAAGTGTGGACTCTACCACCGGCACCGTGGTGAACTTCTTCGTCGAACCCCAGTATTCGGTGGTATCAACGCCTAGTTCGAACCTCGGCCTCATTGGCGGGTCATTGAATATTCCAATATTCCAAAATCTCAGCTCCTGGTAAGTCGGCCGTGTAGAGAATGATCTCCGCACTTGGCAGCGCAGCAACCTCCTCCGCAACTGGGCGATGACATCGCGCGTCCCAAAGTATGTCTCACGCCGGGATCGATCAGTGTCGCGGTCGATCGCCTGGAGAAAAAAGCGCTTCTGAGACGCAAGAATACGGACGACCGGCGCGTACGCCTGGTCGAACTCACGCCGAAAGGACGCGCGCTCGTCACCAAGACTTTTCGGGAGCACGCGATCGCTATGGAAGAGGCCGCCGGCGTCCTCTTAAAGGAGGAGCGGCTGATCTTGCTGCGACTCCTTAAGAAACTGGGAAAGGGCGGGAACGATCAATCTTAGCGGAGCCGGCGAATCTCTCGATATCGGAAACAGTCGACCAAGTGATCGTTCACCATGCCGACCGCCTGCATGTGCGCATAAACGACGGTCGAACCAACGAAGCTGAATCCCCGCTGTTTGAGATCCTTGCTAAACGCGTCCGATTCCGGTGATGTCGCCGGAATCTCCCGCATTGCCTTCCACCGGTTGAGTTTGGGTCGTCCATCGACGAACGGCCAGCAGTAAGCGTCAAAACTTCCCAGCTCTTTCTGAATTGCGAGAAACGCCCGTGCATTGCGTACTGCAGCTTCGATTTTCATCCGGTTTCGAATGATCCCTGGATCCAAGGTGAGCTTCAGAAGTCGTCTCTCGGTGAATCGAGCCACCTTGTCGGGATCGAACTCGCTGAACGCACGGCGGTAACCTTCTCGTTTCTTGAGCACGATCGACCAACTGAGTCCGGCCTGCGCCGCTTCGAGCACCAGGAACTCAAAGTGTTTACGGTCATCGTGTACTGGCACACCCCACTCGCGATCGTGATACTGGAGCATCAGCGGATCGTTCGGGCTAACCCAAGCACATCGTTTCGTAATCATAAAGTGGCTTCACTTCGCAGACTCTCGGAGAAGGGTCTCGATCTTCGAGTCTAAGTCCCGAGCGACAGCGAGAGCGTCCAGGTTCCCGTAGGGAGCCAAAAGACTGGTCATCTTGTCGTATGACAAGTGGACGCCGTCTGCCCGCTCATCCACCAGAATGGTGACAGGAGCGTAAGATCCACCGTCGGGTACATGCCTTGCCATTTCCTTCATGATGAGCGGATTGCCGATCACAAAGCGCATGATTCTCGGTGTATCCAGCCCGGTCTCGCTCCGCAGAATCGCAGCGTGATCGAGTGCCATGAACATCATCAGTCCCGTCCTGCCCAGGCCTTTGTTAACCGCACTCTCTAGTTCAGCGAAGGTCTGTGCGCCCTTGATTGCCTTCCCGAACTCGACCATATCGGGATGCCCAACGGCCGCTTCGAGCGCCGCCACGACCGCCTCAAACGACTTGGAAGACGTTACGCTGAGCCTTTCGATCTCGACCTTTCTGACCGTCATCATCGCACTCCTTCATTCTTGCTGCTTCGCTGAAGCGAATTGCTCGATCACCCACTGTCGCCAACGACGGCCCAGCGTCGGCAGCCGCGAGCAGTTAGATGGGTTCAAAATGAAAGTACCTCAGCAGCCAAAGCCGATTCGTCTGGGCCGGCGTTAACGCGGGCCTGTTGCTTAATGCCATCTTCCAAAGGTTTGCTGCGGAAATGCGAAGCGAAGGAGGATGAGCGTAGCCAGTTGAAACGGGTTTCAGCAAAGGTTCACCAAGCTCGTGACCGACTACATGCGGCAACAAGAACGCCCGAACGCAGAGCTTCGCACAATGTCACCGCTTGCGACAGTTGCCATCTACTGCCCGCTGCCCCTCTGAGCCTTGACAGCAGCGCGCCATTCCTGCTCCGCCTTCAGTCCCTCTTCGATGACGCAAACGAGCGCTCTCGCGCTGAGGCGCGACTCGAACAAGTCGTACCGGACATGCTCGTCGCCGTGATGACGACCGACTCTGTTGAGAACTGCTGCGATTGCGTCGAGACCTTCACGCACGCTCTTACGGCTCGCTGCGGGAAGCGGCTTGGCGCTTTTGTCGAGAGCCAGCTCTAGGTCGCTGTGCGAGATGCGAAGATTGCGCCAACCGCGCGCGAATTCGCACTTCTGCCGTGCCGATGCAAGAAGGTTCTTCAGCTCGTTGCGGATTGCAGCGTCCACGAGATCAGGCAGAAGTTCGAGCGTCAGGTTATCTCTCCCGCGCGACTTCACCGGGTCGGTCATTCGACACATGTGCAGCAGCACGCTCTCGAACAGCGTCCCTTGAAGTTGGTAGAAGAACGCGGACGCAGCTTCGTTGAGCTTGTTCAATCGTTCCTCGCTCGTGCCGAAGAGGACGACGTAATCGTCCCATCGCCAGAAGAGCCACACACATTCGTTCCACAGGCGCGCGTAGATCGCGCCGAGTCCCTGCCCCATGAGCGTAATGTATCGCTGCTCAACTTGTTCGTGCGTTAACTCTTCGCCCATTGAATCTCCTGCTGAGTGGGCGCAGCAGAAACCCGCCCACTCAATTCTCTACTTGGCTCGGACACTTTGCGCAGTCGCGTGCTTTTGTAAACCCGTTTCAGCAATCTTCGGATTTTAGAACGGTTCCCCGGAACTCAAGCGGAGAAATTCCTCCAGGAGGATGCAGAACCTTGGTCCGAGTTCCACAACTGCCCTCGGAAAATGCTGCTGCGGGAGGGTGAAGCAAACACGAGTAGCGATTTACACACGAGTTTCAACTGATGACCAATCGACCAAGACGCAGGAGCACGAGCTTAGGCACTATGCGAAGAACAGAGGCTGGATGCTACATCGGGTCTACATGGATCACGGTTTCTCAGGCGCCTCGGAGAAACGACCAGCGCTTGCCGAACTGCCGCGCGACAGGCGCACGCCGTGACTGGGTCACAAACTGTCCTGAACACGGCTAGAGGTCACTACGCGGCGGACAGAAAGATCACCAAGTTGTAGGTTGCATGCATAACAGCCGCAGCAGTGGTCGAGCGGGATGCCACACGAATCCAGCCATAGGCTATGCCCGTCGCCATAAATGATGCCCAATGCGCCAGGTCGGAGGGCTGGTGAAAAAGCGCAAACAGAATCGCCGTGAGGATCATCGCTATTCCGCTGCCGCTTGTCTGAGCCAGAAGGGGCAGTAAACAACCCCGGAAAAGTGATTCCTCAAGAATCGGACCTAGTAAAAGGCCCAGGAACAGCAGCTCCATAACCGCTATCCGTTGAGTGCTCTGATGGCGGAAACGGAGATAGAGAGCAACGCCTGACGCCAGCAAAACCCCTGAGATCAGAGCGACAACAATAGGAGCCGTGCGCGGCCAGATCCAACCCAACGGCCTTAACACTGGTTGGCGATGACGGAATTTGAGAACCAAATACAATCCGAGGCTCAATAGCGCGACCACGGCGAACTGCAAGCCGAAGCTTGGATTGGTGAGTTCTGAGCGCTGGAGAAGATGAAAGCGGACGAAAAGGCGCAGGACCGAGCCAAGCAGAACGAGAACTAGGAAAAAGACCCCGATGTCTTCGTAACCCCAATACGGCTCCGGATCGAGGCGCTCATTCTTTATTTCCAACCAGTGGGCTTTCACTTGTCCCCAAATTTTCATGTGTCAGTGTGTATAGAGGTTCAGGAATTCGGGAACCACACGGAACGGGATAGCGGGAGGCGCAACGGCCTCTGCAACTTGGTCGATGAATCCAGGGGCAGCGTTGCCGAGAAAGCGTGCACCCTCGCGGACGTGGACGATTCGGCTGGGATCGAATCCCATGAGTCGCGCGCAGGTCGCATCCGCGGCGACAGGGTCATCGGCGAGCACAACCCTGCCCAGAGGTCGAGGAGTGCCATTGAGAGGCCCGTTGCCTTCCATGGCCACGATGCCATCGGCAATCACGAAACAGATGGGCACGGTTGCGCACAGATCAAGGATGCTCTCCTGAATACCTTTCCAATGGAGAATATTCTTCGGCCATCCGTATCTCGCACCCGGCACGACGCCGAACATGTTCTTCATGCTCAGAGTGACACCAGACCAGTGATGGGCCTTAATCTTTGGCATTGATACCAGGAAATCCGCTTCCAACACAGTCCGAGGGAGCCAGAGGTCCTTCATACCGGTGTAGCTCGCGTGTAGCGGCGTGCGGATTAGCTCGTCGCGGTTCAGATCGACGAATCGGATCTTTTCTTCACGAAGAAACTGCTCATAACCACTTTGTGCGAGCACCAGTTGTGTGTCTCGTTGATGTCCTGGTCCCTCGGCTACCAACACGGATTTGGCGCCTAGCCGGCGGAACGATTCGGCCGCGGCGAGGACCAGCAGTGGATGGGTGTTGATTGCATTGCCAGGAATGTAATCCACCAAATTGGGCTTGAGGACCACGGTCTTGCCGGTCACGTTGATAGGGAAGAGGGGGATACCCGCGGCGAGGAGCTGATCGAGCTCTTGGGAGTATTGTTGCGCATGGAGGACCGCAACTCGAGATCGCTTCGGTCGTTGATCGGAATGATACTTGGGTAGAAGAAAGGGAGCCGTGACCACTGTGCCAGCCGCCAGAGCAGCGCTTCCAATAAGAAAATCTCGACGAGTAACACTCAACCTGTCACCCCGAAAGCTGACAAGGCGCGGCTGTAGTCAAGAGCGAGGCAGGCCAACGCCAGCGTGCCGGTATCTTCTGTGCTTGAGAGATCAGGAAGTGCCGACAGAGAATCGTGAAGCGGAGCAATCGGCCGGCGGTGAGCAGCGAGCGCGAGGATCGCCCAAGCGAGGCTCCAAGTCGCCGTGAGGGTCGGAGCGACACGTTCCAAGTACTGCACTGCCCTTTGTACAATCGGGTCCTGTCCTCGATCACTCAATGCTAGGAGAGCAATGGCCGTATCGTCGGCATGGGGCGCCAGCGGCCTTCCATAAACAACTCCGTTGCCGGCATTCCATCCTCCGCCGGGACACACGCGATCGAAAAGCATCTGGATGCCGCAATCGACGCGCACAGGGATGCGCTCAAGATCACCGCAAGAGCAAGGGATCTGGTTTAGGGCAAGAATCGCGAATGCGGTGGGAACCACCCAACTGACCGTATCCGGGAACCATGGCCAGCCATACTTGTCGGGGTCGAAACGGACGTGCCGGTCGGCGGTGCGAAACTTCCATCTCCAAAGCCAGTTCGATTCCTTGCCCGAGCAGTTCAGCAGCCAGTGAAAGCCTTGCAACCTGGCCGATATTGACGGTACCAGGTCACGAAGGGCAATGACAGCCAGCGAAGTCACCCAGCCACCCTCTTGATCGTCTCCTGGGACGACTGGCCAACTGCCATTAGGATTCTGCGTGCGAAGCAGAAAGTCCTGAGCACGTTCGATGTCACCTACAGGAAGCGAGCCGAGTGCCAGTGCGGCGTAGCACGTCGGCTCGATTGCTGGCTGTGAAGAAGATGCCAGAGCAGCCCAGCCTCCACACGGGAGCTGCCGTTGGGCAAGTTCGGCTAGCACGTTGCTGAGCGCAATGGCGTCGGTCGTCACAGTGGGCACTTGTAGTGCGAAATCTCCTTACTGTCAAAAAGCACTGCGAAGACAGAAACGGGTCAGCTATAACTCCAACCATAGTGCCGTTCAAGAGGCAGAGAATTCCGCTACCAGTCAAAGTGTGATCGGTGAGAAAAACTTGGTGCAGTGTCGCGAGGGGCGCAGTATACCGAAGAGCCGTTGGTTTCCGATGGATGCGAGAAAGGCGGCGATCGGTCCTCTGGTCCTCTGGCCGGGTTCCGACGGGGGCGGTGCCCGATCGCGGGTCGGGGGACGGAAGCCGGGCTGCCAGTCAAAGTGCGATTGGTAAGGGAAAGTTGGTGCGCTCCGTTCGGGGGCTGGCCGCTTGGGTGAAGGACACGAGGTAGACAGCAAGATGCCGAGCCACCAGTCAAAATGCCATCGGTGAAAAAGATTTGGTGATAGGGCTGCAAAGGACAATTCGCCACGATGGTGATTCCCGGCGTTTCCCAGTAAAGATGTAATCGGTGAAATAAAGATGGCGAGCATCTTGCGAACGGCGCCTGCCCCGACAGTCCGCCTAGCAGGTCGCCTGCCCCGCGTCCAACTCCTGGAACCGGAAGAGCCAGTCAATGTGCGATCGGCGGAAAAAAGTTTAGCGCGGGTTGTATGAAGTAACCCAACAGTGCACAAAGGATGTGCTCTGGCCAGTCAAACTGTGATCGGTGAAATAAAACTCCGATTCCTGAGTTTCTCGATCTGCGCGAGGCAACACCTCTCCTGGCATAGCGACGGCTGGTAAAACAGAATCATCGTCTTAGCCTAAGGAAAAGGCTTCTAACCGCTTCCCTCTGCGTTGCAGTGAACCAACGCATCGGGCTGCTCGATTACCCGCAAAACCCACAAACACAAAATGCAAAAGAAATGCTTCGGGTGTAGTTTTCACGCCGGAAGGAAGCCGACGTGTTCTCGTCTGCAAGCGAACTCGCCATGAAGCTGCGCGCGGCACGCTACATCATTGATCCAGTCACGCTGGAGGTTGTGTATCTGGCGGCCCGTATGCGCAAGCCACTGCTGGTGGAAGGTCCGCCGGGATGTGGTAAGACCGAGCTCGCATACGCCGTAGCTGCGGCGGCCAATACGGTGGTTGAGCGCCTTCAGTGCTATGTGGGAATCACGGAAGAGAAGGTCATCGGGAAATTCGATGAAGCGCTGCAGAAGCTCTTCCTCGACACCCAAGCCGCCAAGCTCGACCGGGACTGGAACCAGATCCGGGGTAGGCTGCACTCGCTAGACTTCTTTGCGGAAGGGCCGCTATTGCGCTCGTTGCGCTACGAAACCCAGCCGTGCGTGCTTCTGGTCGACGAACTCGACAAGGTCGATCACAACATCGAAGCCTTACTGTTGGAGATTCTGAGCGCCTGGCAGATCACGGTTCCCAAGCTGGGAACGATTGGAGCATCGACCATTCCCTTTGTTGTCCTAAGTTCTAACGAAGAACGACGTCTGGGCGACCCTTTACGGCGACGCTGCTTTTATCTGCGGTTTGAATATCCGTCGGTCGAGCGTGAGAGAGAAATCCTGGCGATCAGGAGCAGCAGTGAAAGCTTGCGGCTGCGGGGGCAACTGGCTGGGCTGGCACACGCCCTGCGCGGCTGGAACATGGAAAAGCCGCCCTCGATCGCCGAAATGCTGGACCTCGCTCAGGCGCTGGAGATCCTGGACGTCGAAGAGATATCACACGAGCAACGGGACTTGTTGTTGCCGCTCTTGGCCAAGACTGAATCCGATCGCAAACGATTACTACTGCGTGCCGGATTTGAAGGCTTGGTTGCCGACTCGAAACGCTATCGCGATGAATTGATGGCCACGACGGAGGATCGTGGCGTGCACGCGACAGAAGTGGAGGCTGTCGCGTGAAGTGGACCAACGTATGCGTTCTGGTGCTGCTTGCGGGAACGACGAGAGCGCAAATGGTCGATGCACGCCAACTGCGAGAGGTTTCGGGACGCTGGGCTGAGTATTACGCCGCTGTCTACCAGGTGCCGGTTGAACTGGTGGCCGCGATCATCGACGAAGAGTCGGGATGGAATCCGTACGCGGTATCGAACAAGGGGGCCGCTGGGATCATGCAGTTGATGCCAGCGACGGCTGTGCGGTTCGGCGTGCGCAATCGGTTCCTGGTGCAGGAGAACATTCGTGGTGGAGTCGCGTATCTTGAGTGGCTCAAACAGAAGTTCAACGGGGATCTCCGATTGATCACCGCAGCCTACTACGTTGGCGAGTACCCGATATCTTCGAGGGGGCTGGAGTATTCCTCGCCTGATGTCCAGAGCTATGTGAAACGGGTCGCGCATCGGTATCGCGTGAGACGAGTGCTCAGGGCACAGAGCGAGCTGGTGCGGCAGAGGGGAAAGTTGAGGTGACGGATGAGAAACGCTCTAGTTTTCGGCTGGCTCTCGCTGTCGGTACTAACCGCGACGGCACAACAAACAACCATCGATCCGCAGGTTCGCACCAAACCCACGGCGGACAGCAAAATCACGACGATCGAGCTTGCGGCACATTTTGTAACCGCGATCCGGGTGCCGGAGCCAGTGAACTCAGTCGTGGTGGGAGACCCGGCACTCTTTCAGGCGGAGCATTCCGAGCATGAGCCAGAGCTGGTGTTCGTCAAGGCTCTAACCAACGAACATGCCGAGAGTAACTTGCTGATTTCCACTGCGAGAGGCCGCCAGATCAGCTTTCTCCTGGTTAGCCGTGGCGAGGGCCCGAACTCAGCGAAGGTTGATTTCCTGCTGCGATACCAGCCATCCGGGGGCTTTCTGGTCGAGCCCGACGCCGTTCCTTTCGCACTGGTGGCACAGACAGCCAGCGTATCGAAGGCGCAGGCTCCAACCACTTCGGCCGCCTCAGGTTCCGCAGAATCGAGCGCTGCCTTGTTACCCGCCTCACTTACTACGGCCAACTCTCCGGTGGAGTTAGGGACGACCCAACCCAAACCGGACTCTCTCGACAGCTTGCTGGAACGCCAGAAACAGGCTCCCATGCCCGTGCTTTATGGCGAGCGGATGGAAGGCGACGAGGTGAAGGGTAACCGCCTGCGGGCTGGCATCAGCGAGGTTCTCGATGGCGGACAACAAGTGATTGTTCTGTTCTCGGTCATGAACACCAGCAAGCACGCAATCCTGTTGATGCCTCCGCAGATTCAGTTAGGCGGCAAAGATAAGTCAGGAAAACTTATCAAGCACGAGCACTGGTCCACGGCGGAGCAGTTGGCGGTGATTGATTTCCGCCTGAGCCGGCGGCGGATCGGACCCGGGGAACGCGCTGACGGCGTGGTGCTATTTGAGCGCCCTCCTTACAAGCGGTCTATGGAAACTTTGTTTTTGCAAATGGCGGAGTCCGGTGCGGTAGACAAACCGGCCTTGGCGCCAATCGGTTTTGGAGTCAGCACACTGCGGGAGGCAGCAAACCATGCCCACTGAGGAAACAAACAAGGAACTGAACACAGCTCCGGCAAATCCGGAGGCGGAAATAGCCATCGAAGAGTCCGCGCCGGAGGAGACTTGCAAAGGAAACTGGCGAGAAGCTTTCCGGGCGGCTTTCGACAGAGCTCGGCGGCAGCAGAAACCGGCGGAGAGCCGCCAGGAACTCGGTCGCGACAAGAGCAAGTCGCTGTTCCTACTGGTGGGAGTATGCGTGGCACTGCTGTTGCTATTCTTCGGTGTCTTCTCCCACCCGAAGAAAAAGATTGCGCTTCCCGGAGAGAACCCACACGGCGAAGCCAGTCTGGGCCGCAAAGTTACACCAGGACAGGAGAACAACGATCCCAGCAAAGCGGCGACTCCGATGCTGAGTGCGGATGTGCGTTCCACAGATCCCGCGCTGGCTGGCCAATTGACGCCGGAAGACATAGACCGGACCTCGCGGACCGGCATGACGCGCAGGCCAACTGCAGCGACTGCGACTACCACCAAGCCCCCGCAGGATTATGCGTTGAGCAAGGTCGATTTTTCTGACCCTTCCGTGGGACAGGGCACTACCAACCCCAATCCGCCGTCATCGTCGTCGGACTCAACCGCCAATTTGAAGAGGCCCTCGCTGGTGTTCGTGCGTTCGGCGGAGGCCAAACCGACATTCAGATCGAACTCGCCCGAGGAGACGGACGAGACCCTGGCGCTTGCAGCGGGTACACGGCTGGTGGCGCGACTGCAAACGCCGGTGAGTTCGGCAGTCGCCGCTCCAGTGGTGGCGGTCGTTGAATACAACTACGAGCGCAACGGACAGATCGTGCTGGCGGCAGGATCGAAGGTGTTAGGCCGCCTGACGCAGGTGAATCCGTCCGGCTATGTCGGCATTCAATTCAACCGAGTGGAGATGCCCGATGGAACAACCGAAAAGATCGATGCCTCAGCCATGAGCCTGAATTTCGGGCCACTCAAGGGCTTCGTCTCCGGCAAAAAGACGGGCACGAAGTTTCTGGTGCGTTCACTGACGGGACTCGGAACAATTGCGTCGTACGTCGTGGGTCCGCAGGGGTCAAGTTCCGGCGAGTTGATTTCCCCCAACACACTGATGCGAGAGCGCCTGGCCGACAACGTCGCGACCGCAGGACAGGAAGAGCTAAACGGCCTGGCGTTCAATCAGAACCTCGTGGTGACCCTGCCAGGCAACACGCGCTTTTACATCGTCGTCCAGAAACCATCTTCGGACCACATGGGCACGAGCTCCGGAACGCGAAACACCGGTACCAGTACAGCCGGCTTCACTGGCGGGGTGCCGACTCTCGAAGAGCTTCGCCAATTGATGCAGTTAAGAAGCGAAATCAACGAGCTATATACCCAAACCAGCAGTCAGGCGGCGATTCAGCCGCAGTCGCAGCAGTGAGAGGCGATGCAAAGTGGAACCAAACTGGGCTCCTCTCGAAAAACGGCTGGGCAGGACAAGGTGCGTGGGATTCATGTTCATGGGCCGAGTCAACGGGATCAACCAGTACAAGCACGGCATCACCCGCTCGTACTTGTACCTGGATGATGCAAGTAATTGTTACGTGAAGGCAGAGAAAGGAGGTTATATCCCTGGAAACTGGGGTGTCGAACTCGGCAAGATGGAGGCTTGCCTGGCCGGGCTGGCTGCCAGCCTGGCCACCCCCTATGACGACGAGTTTATCGTTCGGAAGCGTAACGCATTGCAGCAACAAGGGATTTCGCTTCTGACGATTGAAGTTCAGCCCCACGACATAAACATTCACTGAAAACAGGCCGCCGAAGTCTGTCTCCACCTGCGTCCCCCGCCTCTTCCAACATCTACTCCATAATCCAGCGGCCAAGCCCTGAGATGGGCTAAATTAGAGCTCGGTTAGGACGGCGAGGGACGTAGGCTCGATTTTGGTCCTGCGCCGATTGGTGATGAAGTGGCGCGCTTGCCTCAAGAATGGTTCCTCAATACGCCAGTGTTGTGGCTGGGGGCATTCGTGTTGATAAGCACCATACGAGGCCCTCTCCGCAACGCTCCAATGTTCGTCAAGAAGCTGTTGAGTCTTGGAGTGGCAATCCTAATCGCGCTTGGCTTGCTAGTCATACTGGTGTGGGAACCGATCATCAAGGCTAGCAAGACGTCTCCAGTTTTGACCGCACTGTGGATCCTGCTTGTAGGACTTGTACCTATCGGTTTGATCGTTTCGTTTTTTAGGATTCTGTTGTCAAGGCCCAGTCGAAAGAGACCTCTCGCGACTGTCGGCGGCCCGCTACAGCGACCGATACCCAGAGTGGTCGAGGCGGTTCGTAATGTGCCAGCGGAGCGGTTCGTCAATGTCGGCGGCATGGAAGAGGCGAAGGAACAAATCCGCGAGGTAGTACAGGGACATCTCGATCCTGGTAAATACGAACGCTACGGGTTGGTGAGAAACGGGATTCTTCTGTACGGCCCGCGCGGAACTGGAAAAACATTTCTGGCGAGAGCGACCGCAGGCGAGTTCGAGCTGCACTTCGAATACGTATCCGCTCCGAAGCTGCTGAACCGCTGGATTGGAGCAACTGGCGAGAACATCCAGGAAGTGTTCGCGCAGGCTGCAGGCCGCAAGCCCGCCCTCTTCTTCATCGACGAGATCGACACGATTGGAGGCGGGCGGCAGGACGCCATCAGCGACCCCGGCGGGGCGGGGCGTGAGTTCAACAACATCACCATGGCGCTGATGAGTGCGATCGACCAATACCGCACGATCAGCGGCTTTGTGTTGATGGCCGCGACCAACCGGCTGGATGGCCTCGACGAAGCGCTAATTCGGGAAGGGAGATTTGACATAAAAGTGCGTGTCGATCTTCCAGACGCAGCCACGCGAGTGAAAATTCTGGAAGCGCAGCTCAGCAAGAAACCGTGGAAACGCTTCGACCTGCAAGAGTTCGCGCGCCGGACACCGGGAGCCGGCGCAGCCAAATTGCGCGCCCTGGTAGACCAGGCAGCAAACTACGCGCTGACGGACAACCGGAAGATCGAAGCGAGGGATTTGCAACGGGCTCTGGACGCAAACGGCGGTAGGGACCGGCCACAACTGGAGCGAGTGGAATGGGACGATGTCGTCATCGCGGAGTCCGTCAAGGATGACCTGAAGTCCCTCATTCGCCTACTCGAGGATCCATCGCGGACTCATTCTTTGGGGTTGCAGATCCCGACGGGTTTGCTGTTGATCGGTCCACCAGGAACGGGAAAGACCTTGATCGCAGGTTTGATCGCAAGCCAAACTAAGCGCAGCTTCTATCCGCTAACCGCTGCCAGCGTTTTGGGCGGAGCCGTCGGAGATTCGGTCAAGCGTGTGGCCGCTGTTTTCGCGCGCGCCAAGGAACACAGTCCCGCAATCGTCTTCCTCGATGAAATGGATGGGCTGTTGCCGGCGACTCACCGCTACCTGGCTCAGCACGATGTTCAGCTCCTGGAACAATTTCTTACGGAAATCAGCACCTTGCAGCCGGAAAACAATGTGTTTCTTGTCGGCACGACCAATCATCCGGAAAACATCGATCCCCGTGTCCTCAGGGGCGGCCGGTTCTCCGAGAAAATTCTGATCTCGGCTCCCGAACCCGCACAGCGAGTGCAATTGCTCAGTCTCTATCTCAAGGGCGTCCGACTGGAGACAGGACTAACCATTGAAGACATCGCCAAACGGCTCAACGGATGGGCGCCTGCGGATCTCCAGGCAATTTGCACGGCCTCAAAACGCATGGCTTTCAATCGAATTGCCAACAGCGACCAACTGCCACCTCTGAACTGGTCCGATTTCGAAAAGGCCACCGAGCGTGTCCGCGGCGACGTGGCCCAATTGGACAGCAACGGGTAGCAATAGCCACGCTCCTGAGCACCCGCTCCCGGTATTGCTCCTCTCTCCATTACTCATTTTTCTGATCCGAGGGTCTTTCATCCCCGCTGAATTCGCGCCCGTTTGACAGTTTTTTGTTTCACGGCTACTTTCCGTCGCACATCGGTCACTTTTCTGCCACCGATTTCGGCGAGCGGCGAAGCAATCGACAGTCTGAGAAAGGAGAAATCTTTAGTGAGGAAATTTCAGGCAGATTTCGGATGGAAGAAACCTCTGGCTGTGCTGGCGATCACGCTGCTGCTCATTGTGCAGTTTGTGGCAGCGCAGAACCTGGGTACCTCTCCGCAATTCAATGTGGCCGTTCAAGGAGAGACCGGCGCACAACCGGAAGGCAGCTTCCTGAACTTCATTAACTGGATCGGCAACGTGATTGCACCGGTCGGGGCCGGCGGCGCGGTCCTTGGTGCCGTCGTGTCGTGGCTGACAGGACGCGGCTTTGGGCGGTGGTTGTTTGCGGCTGGGGCTCTGCTGGCTATCTCAGGAGTCACACGCTTGATTGAGTTCTGGATCACGAACGGCACAGGAGGAATTACTTAACCGTGCGCCAAAAAGCAAAGGGCCGCACATCAACCAGGCAGCCCGCAATGGCTGTAAAACAATGCGGGCTGCCTATAACCAGAATGCTTCTTTTCGATGTAAGTCCCAGGTTGGGGAATAGGACAGATGTCAACGCCGCAACTGCTCAACGACATCATCTCGGTTCTGCTCTTGCTGGCCCCATCAGCCGCACTGCTGTCTCTGGTGATAGCCGGTGTCAATTTGCGGCGCGAGGGAACAATGACGTTCGCCATCGGCGGAGGATTCACCAAGTGGATGTTTTGGGCAGTCGTATTCCTGACGCTGCAGCCTCTTTTGAGTTGGTTCACCTCGTTCGGAGTCCCTGTGCCTCTGCCCAGTGGGGGAATAGCGACCGGATGGCTGGCGAACCTTCAGGC
>Ga0335081_10008080_pt1 | contig 16875 bp, 13 predicted proteins | sample Lox_Sample_35_FD_206713 | JGI IMG/M metagenome (GOLD analysis project Ga0335081, IMG submission 206713) | Soil microbial communities from Loxahatchee National Wildlife Refuge, Florida, United States - Lox_Sample_3.5 | ecosystem: Environmental > Terrestrial > Soil > Wetlands | place: USA... | reverse complement strand
GGCAACGTCCTGGCTTCGGCAAGCAGGAGGTCAGGAGCCGGCATGCCTTGCGCTCGTCATCGCGTTTCGCGGAACGGGCGCCACGTTCCAGAATCGTCCACGGCGCGTGCTACGAAGAACGTGATTAGGAGACTGGACATTCGTCCGTCAGTTGAGCTAAGCTATTGCCGGTTCCCTTATGGTGCACGGGTCGCTCATTATCCTTTTTCAGTATGGGGGCTACGGCCTCGAGGTCGTTCTCCTCGTCGCGCTGCTGCGAGGCGGTTACGCCCGCACGTTGGCCCCGCTCGTTGTCTTTGTCGGCGCGATGCTTGGCGTAGACGCCATCATCCGACCGGCGACCCTGCTGACATACGGCCTGCATTCCAGGCAATACTACTACACTTACTGGCTGACCGAAGTCCTCCTGATCTTCGCAGCCTTCCTGCTCGTTTGCGCCTTTTTCCGCCGCGCCTTCCGGCTTCGAGACCAGGAAATGTGGTCGTTCGTGCGGCCCATATTGCTCATGATTCTGCTGATGGTGCTCGCCGTGACGAGCGTGGATTTCCGCCAGCATTACCGCGACCTGTTTACCACCAACTACATCTGGGAATTCAATCAGAACCTCTGCTTCACGTGCCTGGTGCTCAACACCGTTCTGTACCTGCTGCTGCAACGGCTAAAAGGCACAGAGGCACAATTGCAATTGCTGGTGTGCGGCCTTGGCATCCAGTTCGCCGGGCCCACGGCGAATTCGGCGTTGGTCCATTTGACCCGCAACAGCCACGCGATGGTGATGTTCTTCACGTACTTTTCGCCCATCTGCGGGCTGGCCATGTTGGGAGTGTGGCTTTACGCGGTGGCCCATAAAGGCAGCGAGCATTCCGGCGGTCTGATCGCTGGAAGGCGCGGCCTGGCCGTGCCCGTGCAACGCCCGGCATAACGTTGGCTGACTGTTTTACTGAGGTTACGCATGGTCACAGCGACGATAATTCTGGCGCTCTCCGCAGGGTTGTTCCTGTTCTATCTTCAGGCGACGTGTGAGAGGATTCTCCGGCTGCCTTTCGAAGATCCGCTGCCCGAACCCATTGTCGATGCCAATCGCCTCGAGTTCCCCTTTGTCCGCACCGCTCTGCGCGAGTTTGACACACCGGTGGACTATCCCCGCTTCCGGGTGCAGCTCAAGTGCGACTACCTGGCCTTGGTCTACCTGCTGCGAAACGCCGCCAATAAGAAGGGCCGGCTCTCGCACAACGAGCGCTTGCTGGCGCTCTATTTCCGCGCCCTGTCGGGGGTGCTGGCCGCCAGCCACCGGTCAGGGTTTGCGGAGAAGTTGATCTTGCTGAAGATGACCGAAGTGCTTTTGTACTTCGCCAACGTCCTCGGCGAGCGCATCAAGCGGGTCCGCTTCGGCCAGTTGACCGCGTCCGAGTACCTGATGGGCCTCTAGACTGCGACGAGTTGTCCGACTCCGCGCGTTAATCATTCTCCCGGAAATTGGAATCGAATCCCCGCCGCGAAATTCAGCGGCAGCGCCGGATACCCCAAGACCTCTTCAAAGTGCCGGTCCAACAGGTTGTAGAGCCGGCCGTAAACCTCGAACCCCCGGTACAGCCGGAAGGAAAAACCTCCGTCCACCCGCGCGTAGGCGTGGTTTTCGAACAGACACGGCAGGTCCAGTGCGCAGGCATACGCGCCGAGATTGGGCTCAAGATCGAGGGCCCGGCCCCGGAAGTACGCGCCGGATTCCAGCGTCAGACGCTTGCGGTTCCAAACGATGGTGTAGAACCCCGAAGTGCGCGGGCGGCGCAGCAGCGGCTGGCCCACCCGAAACGGCGCAAGCGCCAGGTCGGTTCCGTCGAGCGCGAGGATCGAGGTCTGCAGAAACGTGTAGCCGGTGTCGATCTGCAGGGCCGGCGTCGGCTGCCAGCGGAACGACGCTTCGAGGCCCTGGGCCCGGGCGTTACCCAGGTTGGCCGAGGTAAAGGTGCTGAGGTTGGTGAGCGAGCCTCCGAGCACCTCGATCTGATCCTTGAAGCGGTTGTAGAAGTAAGACGCGCTCAGCACTGCGCGGCCGCCGAGCAGGTGCTGCTCCACGCCGGCGTCGAAGCTGAGGCTGCGCTCGGGCTTGAGCCGGGGGTTGTTGGTAAAAGCCAGCTCAAAGCCGCTCGGCATCCGGATGCCGGTGCCGAAGCTGGCGTGAAGGCGCGTCGCGCCCACGGCCCATCCCCTTCCCCCGCCGTCGCGGGCCAGCCACGCCACCGCCACGTGCGGGTCCACCTGCCTGATCGCAGCCTTCGGGATGGCGGGGCGCTCGCCAAAAGCATCGGCGGAAAGCGCCCGGGTGCGGATGTCGTCCGCGCGCGCGCCCGCCGTTACCGTCCAGCGGCTGCCAGGGGCCCAGCGGTTCTCCACGAAGTAAGCCAGTGTGGTTCGCGGAAGGAGGAAGGGCGCATTGGAGGCGTCGGCGATGTAGGTGTCGCGAATTTGTTCGCGGTTATACTCGAAGCCGCCCACCAGGAAATCCCGATTCGACACCTGCACTTCGCTGCGCGTATTCAGCACGGCGCGCAGATTGTCGGAGTAAGAGTCTCCGAAGGGCGACCGGAAATAGGAATTGTTGGTTGAGACCGTCGCCGTCGTCACCTGCCGGAACCGGGCCGAGAGTTGCTCCGAGTAACTGAACGCGTAGCCAAACAGGTTCTGCTTGTCGCGGGAGTAGGTGTCGAGACGTATAAACAGGTGGTCGGGATCCGATCCATACGGTCCCGGATCGCCCGCGTCGCCGGCGTTTCCGAAGAAGTGAAAACTGAACTGGCGGCGGCCGCCGGCTGGGTAGGAGAGGCTGAGAAGGGCGCTCTGGTTGCGGTACTGATCGTTCGCCACTACGCCGCCGGAGTCGAGCCGGCTCGCCTCCGCCGCCCAACCGAAACCCTTCGCGAGCCCGCTCGCGCCGGCACCGATCCGCCAGGAGGCGAAGCTGCCGGCTTCTTCGCGAAGCGAAAAGCGGGGCGGCCCGTCTCCCCGGTGGCTAACGATGTCGACCACGCTTGAAACGGCGTTGGTGCCGTAGAGAGCGCTCTCCGGGCTTCGGGTTACCTCCACGCGCTCCACCCCGTCGGTGGCAAGAGGAGCGAAGTCGAACGAGCCGCCGAATTGGTTCAATTGAATGCCGTCCACCAGCACCAGGTTGTAGTCCGACTCCCCGCCGCGCACGAACAGGCTGGTGACGCCACCCCAACGCCCGCTCTGCACCACCGCGACGCCGGGGACATCGCGCAGAGTGTCGAAAACGGTCCGGTCTCCTCGGTTATCCATCTGTTGCGCACTCACGACACTGACCGAGGAGCCCACCTCACTCGCGAGGGCGCCGCCCAGAGACGCTGAAACCACCACCTGCTGCTGCGCAACCCCGAGTTTCAAATGCAAATCGAATCTCTGGTCTTGGCGCGCTCGCAGCGCGACCTCCGCGGCGGCGGTGGAAAATCCTGCCGCCTCCGCCACCAGTCTGTACCGGCCGGGTGCGAGTGCCTGGAACGAGTAGCGGCCCGTGGCATCGGTGGAGCGCTCTTCAACCGCATTCAAGGGAGACAACAACGTGACTTTGGCCGCGGCCACCGGGCGGCTCTGGGGATCGAGTACCGCTCCGTGGAGGGATGAGGCGTAGCTGAGGGGTGCTGCAAGCAGTAGCATTACGAGCCCAACTGGGAAGGCAAATAGTCTTACCCGACATCCGGCACGGGACCGGAAGTCACTCGGTGGCGGCGAAGGTTTTAACGCGGAAGACGACCGGACGTGCGGCAGCATGGTGACTCAGCTCCTTCTCCCCGCTCACGCGGCGGGGTGTTGGCCGGCGGAGAGAGTCACCGGAAGGCAACAAAAAAGCCTCCCAATTCCCCAAAGGCGGAATCCGGAGGCGTCTCAAATTCCCGGGACTCTTTCCGTCGAAGAGTTAGGTTCAAGGGATGTTCCGGGGCAGGCTTCCTGGCTCTCGGGTCGTCGCCGTCATCCTTCGCCTTCCCATACCCGCGTCTTGAGAGCGGGCACAGTGGCTGGCCCTGAGTTGCAAGCGGTATGATGAAGCACCGCGCTTGCCTTTGGACCTCGAAGGATGCGGCTCGCCGATCACAGTGGCGGGACCGCGGCCGATTTACACGGCCTTTCCTTTTCCTCCCGGCTTCGAGCCGGGAGCACCCACGGAACACATCATGTCAAAGAGCAAGACTCACGACGCAACAGTAACGCCCGGCGCGAGGCGATGTCAAGCACACGATTCGAGGCGTGTTTAATGTTACCGGTGCGGGGCTCTCCTGAAAGTTACATTCTTCAATGGCTTGACAGGGCACAACGTCAACCCGAGGCGCATCCGCGAGCCTCAGCCGCTGAAGAGGCTGCGCAGCACAAAGCCCGCGTTGGCGGGCCGCTCAGCGAGGCGGCGCATGTACCACGGGAACCAGTAGCTTCCGTACGCGATCAGCACGATCGAACTCCAACCCTCGCGCGCCAGCCGGATCTGCTCGGCGCGCTGAATGCCATACAGCATCTGGAATTCGACGCTCCCCTTGCCGAGGCCGAGCGATTCCGCGTGGCGGATGATGCGCTCGATCATCCTGACGTCGTGCGTGGCCATGGCGGCCCGCACGTGCGCGGCGCGGGCTTCGTTATCGAGGAGTCTTTGGGCCAGTTTGAAATAGTTCTCGTCCACGTCGCTCTTCTTCGGGAAGGCAACCTCGGGCGGCTCCTGGTAGGCTCCCTTCACCAGGCGGATCGCCGGGCCGAGCGGCAGGAGATCCTCGAGGTCTTTGAGGGTGCGATACAGGTAAGCCTGCAGGCAGACGCCCACGTTGGGATAAGCCTGGCGGGCCCGGCGATAGAGCCCCAGCGTCGCGTCGACGTAGCTGCTGGCCTCCATGTCCACCCAGACCAGGCTCCCTGGACCGGCGCGCTCGATGACGCGGCACAGGTTGGCGTAGCAGGTCTCCGGATTGAGGTCCAGTCCGAGCTGTGTGAGTTTTACCGAAACCTCCGTACGGAGGTGGTACACCTCGATCCGAGCGAGCACGTCGAGGTAGTGCTCGGTGACTCGTTGGGCCTCTGTAGGATCGGCGATGTTCTCGCCGAGATAGGTGAAGACGGTGTTGATCGAGAGCTTCTGCAGCGCGGCGGCGGCCTCGAGCGCCTCGTCTACCGTCTCGCCCGGCATGAACCTCTGCACCGCGCGGCGCACGAAGCCGTAACGTGGCGCCTGCTTCCGCAGCCATTGACTACGGGAGCAGGCGAGAAAGAAATTCCTCATCAAGGCCACGTTCGATCTCCCGAGGCATTCAGATTCATCTGAGCTCCCCGGCTTACTGGCCTCCACCTTCCTGGAACGTGCCGCTCAGCGGCAGATCGCGCGACGACCCTCCCACCATCACCTTGTAGTCGCCCGGCGCGAGCTCCCAGCCATCTTTCGCGGTGTTGAAGATCGACAGGTAGTGCGGATTCAGGGCGAGCGTCACCGTCTTCGATTCGCCCGCGCCGAGTTCGACCCTAGCCCAGGCAACTAGCCTCTTGGGGGGCTCCCCGGCGCCGGCGGGCAGCCCCACGTAAACCTGTGCGATCTCCGCGCCGGCGCGGCTGCCGGTGTTCTTCACCGTGAACGAAACAGCCGAGGGCGAGGCCTGCAGGCCTGAGTAGGCGAAGGTGGTGTAAGAGAGCCCGAAGCCGAAGGGGAAGAGCGGCTGCTTGTTTTCGGCGTCGTACCACTTGTAGCCCACCTTAAGCCCCTCGTTGTACTCCTCTTCGAAAATGCGCGTGTTCTCCTTCCAGGGCGCGCCCGGGAACGGCGCTTTCAGATCGCCCGGCTTTGGAGGCGGCTGCTGGGCGAGCGTGGGATGGGGCAGGTCCGCTTCCGACCTGGGGAAGGTCAGCGGGAGCTTCCCCGAGGGATTCACGTCGCCGAAGAGGATGCCGGCGATGGCCTCGCCGCCGCGGATGCCGGGGTACCACGATTCGAGCACGGCGCTCACGCTGTCGATCCACGGCATGATGACGGCGCCGCCCGTTTCGAGCACCACGATGGTGTGAGGATTGGCGGCGGCCACGGCGCTCACCAGGTCGTCCTGGTGGTTCGGCAGCGAGAGGTTGGGCACATCCCTTCCTTCGCTGGTGTGCTGGTTGGCGAAGACGATGGCTACGTCCGACGCCTTGGCGAGCTCGGCCGCGGACGCCGGGTCCGTGCCGGCGTTGTATTGCACTTGCGCGTTCGGCGCCTTGGCGCGAATGGCGGCGAGCGGCGAGGAGGGATCCCACACCTCGCCGCCGAAATTCTCGTTCGCGCCCGCGACGTGCACCGCGTTCCCACCCGGCGCGTCCACCTGCGCGGACCCTCCGCCAGAGAGCACGCCCGCGTCCGCGTGAGATCCGATGACGGCGATCGACTTGATCTCGGTCGCGTTCAGAGGAAGCTGGCCGTTCGCGTTTTTCAGCAGCACGATGCCTTCGTCGGCCACGCGCTCGGCCACCTCCAGGCCGGGAACCGGGTTCACCTCGGTGCGGGCCAGGGAGCGGTCGAAGAGTCCCACCGCGAACTCCGAGCGCAGAATGCGGTGAACCATGTTGTCGAGGCGCGCCATCGGCACGTCGCCGCTTTGCACCGCCTTCTTCAGCGCATCGCCCAGGTAATTGTCCTCGGGCATTTGCATATCGAGCCCGGCCATCACGGCCTTGGCGGTGCTGTGGGTGGCGCCCCAATCCGAGATCACGAACCCCTGGTAACCGAAATCCTTCTTGAGCACGTCGGTGAGCAGCCATTTGTTTTCGCAGGCGTAATCGTGATTCACGAGGTTGTAGGAGCACATGACGGCGGTTACGCCCGATTCCTTCACGCCGATCTCGAAGGCCAACAGATCGCTTTCGCGCATGGCGCGCCGGTCCGCGATCACGTCCGCAAAGTTGCGGCCGTTCTCCTGGTCGTTCATGGCGTAGTGCTTGAGATCGCCCATCACGCCCTGTGCTTGGAGCGCCTTCATTTCCGCGCCGACCAGGGTGCCGGCCAGGATGGGGTCCTCGCCTTTGTACTCGAAAATGCGGCCGTTGCGCGGCTCGCGGGCCAAGTCAATGCCTCCGCCGAGCGACATGGTGTAGCCCTGATCGCGCAGCTCGCGGCCGATCAGCGCGCCGTAGTCGCGCGCAATATCGGGGTTCCAGCTCGACGCTTCCGATTCTCCGGAAGGCAGCACGGTGCAGTAGCGCCCAAAGGCCGAACCGTGCGTCACGCCCACGGCCGCGTCGGCCATTTGCAGGTCCGGAATACCGAGGCGCGGAATGCCGGGGATAAAGCCGGCATTGCCGAGCGACTTGGTGGGCTTGCCCACGCCCGGGGGCGCGAACAGTTCCATCCAGCCTGGGCCGTGCAGCATCGCGACTTTTTCGTCGAGAGTCATTTGCGCAATCAACAGGTCAGCGCGCTTGTCGGGCGAGAGGGTTTTATCCATCCACGGGCCTTTGGGCTTGGCCGGCTGGCCGGGAAACTGCGCTGCAGCCGGCAGGCTGCACATCACGAACAGGTAGGCGGCCAAAATTGCGTGGGACAGACGCACGCCAGTTTGACGAAGATTCATGGTTCACCTCGAGATTTCGCGGAATCGGATTGCTTCATGATGACCAGCGGGCCGAAATCGTGAGAGCGCCGGTGGGCTTGCCGGAATTGCCAGAGCGATCATACTAATGTTCGCGAGCGGCCGGCGCAAGCATTCGATTTGAGCCGGGGCTCGTGGCGCGGGGGCCCGGCGGAACCGTCGAATCTCCCTCTTGCGGCTCCGGATGGCCCCGGCAGCCTGACGACGGATAACTGACAGCGGACCCCTCGTTTCGGCCCGTCCGAAACGGCCATCACCTTTTGTTTCAGTAATATGCTGGGACTACAGCTGTAACTGCCATATTATCAGCAACATGCTGGGGTCACCCAATCTTCAAGACGGGGACCCCTCGTTTCGGTCCGCTAAAATGAGCTATCTCATTTAATTTCAGAAACATGCTGGGATAAAAGGCATAACAATCCTATTATCAATAACATGCTGGGTTCCCCGGAATTCCAAAAATGGAATACGATTTTTTTCAAAAAGATACTGGGTTCGTTCGTAACATTTTTTATTTTCGCGCACCCCGATTGGCCGGGAAGTCTCGAAGACCACTTGATCGCGCTTTTTGTTGCGCCGAGAAGGGAAATTCCGCGTGCCGTGCGGCACATAATCTTCTTGTTTCCAGTAACCTGACGGCATAATGAATGTATCATGCTTGTTTTCAATAAGTTGACGGGTTCCCTTGAATTCCAAAAATGGAATATGAGTGTTTTCAGTAACTTGGCGGGTTCGTTCGTAATATTCTGAATTTCGTTCGCCGCATCTCCCGCGTGAAAGTGCTGCGGGGGAGGTGAGACGGGCCGAAAGGACTGCCAAGTGTCGTCCGGGCGGCGTCCCAGACCGCTCAATCCCATACCTACTGACCACGGACCACGGACAACGGACGACGGACAACTCGACCGGGAACGCGCCTGATCCCGGGCTTGGGGCGAGAAGTACAGGGCCGGCCTCGATGCATTAAACATAGTGGTATTGACTTTATATTACCCAGTGGGCGGATGTCAAGCGAAAAACGCGGATCGGGGGAAATGGTGTCGGTCGCCGTTACTCGGGCGGATCCAGGAACGACGGGTGGGGCGGGTTTGGAACCTGCCCCTATCTCGCCGCAAGGGAAAGCTCAAAACCTACGGCTTCACCCGGAAGGGCACGTTGCTGGTGAGCACTCCGCCCAGAGTGGTCACCTGAACCGGTCCACTGTTGGCGCCCACAGGAACCGTCGTCGTGATCAAGGAGCTCGAAACCACAGTGAACGTTGCGGCCGTGCCATACGATATGGAGTGCGGCAGCTTGCTGCCGCTTTCTCTCCAGGCCAGCTTGCTGGCCATATGTCCTTTGGCCTTGCGCGCCCCCAAGTAGCATAGCCCGTGAGCGAGCTCGCGGAATCAAAGCGGTAGCAAGCTACCGCAGTCCAAACCCGGCGACCAGAAGCCGCGCCGCCCTACTCTCCAGCCGCCGCACCCAGCAGCGACTCGGCGATCTCAATCCATTCGTGCTCCGGCGAACTCTTGGTGGGCGGCCTGCCGGCGCGCCGATACCAGTAACCGGCGTTGGAGGAGTCGCCCTCCTTGCGGTGCAAGTAGGCGTGCACCCACGAGCCCGCCGGGCCCTCGTCCTGCTGCGCCGATTCGTGGGCCCGCTTCCAATCGCCTTTGGCGTCCCACCAGAGGCCGGCGAGGGCCAGGCTCAAGTGGTTGGGGGGTTGGTCGCTCAGCAGGCTCTGGCGAAATTCCTGTAGGGTCATCGAAAACGGTCCAAACCCGTCCGAGATCAGGCAGCCACGCATTGGGCCGTGCGGGTTTTGGCCTCGGGGGCTTACTTCGGCTCTTTCGGTTGCACGATGCCCTTTTGCACGGCGTAGAGGACGAGCTCGGCGGTGCGATGGACGCCGAGGCGGTCCATGAGGTGAGCGCGATGGACGGCCACCGTGTTCGGGCTGATGCCGAGCAACCCGGCGATCTCCTTGTTCGACTTGCCCTCCGCGATCAACTGCAGCACTTCCTTCTCGCGCAGTGTCAGAGTGTCGTAGGAGTCGCCGCCGGCCTGCAGCGCGCCGGTTTTGAGGTTGTCGATCATCAGGCTGGAAATCGCCGGGCTCATGTATGCCCCGCCCTGCGCCACCACCATGACGGCCTGGGCGAGGTCCACGTCGAGCGCGTCCTTGAGGATGTAGCCCTTGGCGCCGGCTTCGAAGGCCTTCCGCACGTAAGCCGGGTTCGAGTACATGCTGAGGATCAGCACCCGGACGTCGGGATTGGCCTTGAGCACCTCCGCCGTGGCCTCCAGACCGCCCAGTTCCGGCATGGAGATATCCATCACCACCACGTCGGGCTTCAGGCGCGCGCAATCGGCCACCGCGGAGAGACCGGTGCTGGCCTCGCCCACCACCACCAGGCGGGCGTCGTCCTCGAGCATGCGGCGGAACCCTTGGCGCACCAGGGAGTGGTCTTCCGCCAGAAATACGCGGATGGGCTTCGACGGCGAGGGCGAAGACATGGCTCTACACTACTCCCTCCACGGCTCGCGGTAAAGAGCGGCCGGCCAGCGGCACCCGGACGCGGACCGAGGTGCCGTGGCGCGGCGCGGTGTGGAGGCTAAGCGCGCCGCGCAGGTGCTCCGCCCGCTCCCTCATGCCCATCAGGCCCAGTCCCTCGCCCTCGGCCTCCACCGGATCGAAGCCCTGGCCATCGTCGCGGATTTCGAGTTGCAACTCGCCGTCGCGCTCCTCGACGGCCACCCAGGCCTCGGTGGCCTTGGAGTGCCGCGTGACGTTGTTGAGGGCCTCCTGCACGATGCGGTAAACGTGGATGGCGTCGCCGGGCGGCAAGGCGCTCGGGAGCCCTCCGGAGCTGAAGTGCACCGGCAGGCCGGCCTGCTTCTCGAACTGGCCGGCAAGCCACTCCAGCGTCTGCTCCAGGCCGAAGTCGTCGAGCACCGCGGGGCGGAACATCTGGGATTGGTCCCGGACCTTTTGCAGCGTGTCCTCCGCCACCTGCTGAACCGAATGCAGTTCCTCGAGCAGGGCCGGATCGGTGGCCGCCTTGCCGCCGGCGCGGCGCAGCATCAGTCCGATGGCCGTCAGGATCTGGCCGAACTCGTCGTGCAGGTCGCGCGCGACGTGGCGCAGCGTGTCCTCCTGTACGTCGATCAGCTTCCAGGAGAGCTTTCTCAATTGCTCCGATTGCAAACGGAGCTGCTCGGTGAGCTGGCGGAGCCTTTCGAAAGTGCGGCGGTTGGCGCGAAAGGTGTAGAGTCCGGTGCCGAGCCCCAGCAAGAAAAGCAGGGCGGTGAGCACGACGATATCCGTCTTCACCGTGCTGTAGACCGCGCTGATGCGCGCGGCGGCTTCGTTCTGGGCCTGATCGTTCAGCCGCAGCAACTCGGCCACGGTTTCGGAAATCTGGATGCGCCTCGGCTCCAGTTCGACGCGCGCGGCTTCGCGCACCCTGGCTTCGTCGCCGCTCGCCGCCAGGCTGAACACCTGATCGGCTGTGGCGCCGAACTGCTGAATGGCGGTGCGCAATCGCGCGCGCATTTCTTCGCTCACCGGCGTGCGCACGGCGAAATCGCCCTCGCGCTCGGAAGCGTCCTGCATGTCGGTTTCGAGGCGGGTGAAGCCCGGCTTCCAGTCGCGCGCCGGGTAGGGCGCCTCGGCCAGCGCCATATCGTGCAACGAAAGGGCCAGAGAGTAGGCGTCGTTCTGCAGGCGAAGGAGCTGAAGCGAGGCCTTGTGGTTGCGCTGCACCACGTTGGTTTGAAAGTCCTCCAGCCACCGCACTTCGTGGGTGGCGTACACGGCGAAGATCACGAAGATCGAAAGGATGACGCAGAGGCCCGCGCCCAGGCGCGCGGTGGGCGAAGGGATGGGACGCAGAGGAGCGGCCTCCGGATGATCCTCAGCAGACTGTGGCGCGTTCGACACCATCTCCACTTTTCCAGCCCGAAGCTGAGCTCGGATCGAGGTCCGCCCGTCCGGCGTTGCGCGCAGAAACGACCTTGTCAACGGGAAGCGGGCTCCCCGGCCGCCCTTGGAGGTGGTGACGCGCCCTGCCAGTTAGCCTCGATGCGCTGGGCGAATTGCTCCAGGCTCGTCCGGGCGGCGGCCTTCTGCTTGCCGCACGCCGATCGCGCATCCTCTGAAGTTACCGATTCCCGCTGGTGGCGAGCGTACCAATCCTCCGCGCAGTACTTGTAAGCCGTAACAGCCTGCTGGGATGCCCGCCACGCTTCACCGATGTCCGCTTGGCCGTGAGTGTGCAGGCCGATGAGCAGCGCAAGTTCTTCCGGCTCAACTTGCCACTGTCTGTCCGTCGCGTTGTATGCCTGTTGGATCTTGTTGCGCTGGTCCAATATTCTATTGCGCTGTTCTCCACTGAACCGGGCGGGATCGAATTCGTCAGTCGTCAGAAAGATGATGTCCTCCGTCGCGCCCATGGTGGCGCCGACCAGCTCCACGATGCGCGTGGCGATGTCCTGCCGCTGCTTCAACTCGTCCTGGTAGGAGGCCAGGGCAAGCTCTCTTTCTTTGAGCTTCTCCTGCACCAGTGAATTGATGATCCCGGCCGCCACGCTGCCGAGCAGCACCGTCACCAGCGCGGCCCCGCCGGCGGATTCCAGGAATCGCTGCCAGGCGGGGGGATGGGAAGCGCTCTCCCCAACCCGCCCTTTGCGCCTGTCAAGGAGTTCCGCCACGAAAGCTTCGTGGTGAAGCAGACGCTCTTCTTCGTCGGACCACTTGGGGGCCTTCTCTTCTGCCATGCGTAACCGTCGTTTACCGCGGCGCAGGTGGAGTCGATTCCGGCTTCGTCGCCGTCTGCGTTGCCGTTTTCTTATGCCTCTTCCTTGAGTGGGGTTTCGATTGAACTGCCTTGGTTTTTCCCTCCTCCTTCGCCGGCGGCGCCTTATCGGGCTCCGCCTCCGGAATCGGCGCCGGCGGTGGTGGCGCCGTGGGCTGCTGAGCGAACCCCGGCGCCGAGAGAGCGAACGCGAACACGAGAGCGAATAGCCGTAACGTCCATTTCTTCATGCACCCTCCTCATGAGTCGAAGCGTTCCCGAAATCATGACCCTCGATCAGTCTCCGGTCAAGTGCACAGAGCTTTTCGCCGGTTCGTCGCTTGGCGATTCGTAGGCGGCTCCCGACGGAGATTATCCGCGGTCGGGCCGCTCGAACGGAATGTCGCTCGTGACTCCCTTGCCTTCCTCCACCACGTAAGTGCGGCCGGCTTCGAGCCGGCCCAGTTCCTGCTTCAGCCCGCTCGGCCACTCGAATTCCACCCGCTCCACGGCGGTGAGCGAGCCCAAACCGAAGGTGACGCTGCGATCCGACTGCGAGAGGTACCCCGAGCCGCTCTTCACCGTCAGCCAGCGCCGGCCCCCCGGGGTCCAGATGCGCACGTTGGCGCCGATGCCGTCGCGATTGGAATGCGTCCCCACGGTGCGAAAGCGAATGCTCCGGTTGCGGCAATCGTTGCGGTAGAGGTAGGCCGGGCCGTTGTTGGTGGTCAGCACCACGTCGAGATCGCCGTCGTTGTCGTAATCGCCGTACGCCGCGCCGCGCGCCACTTTGGGCGCCGCGAAGGCTTCGCCCACGAGCTGGGTGATCTCGCGGAATTTCCCGCCGCCCTCGTTGCGGAACAGGTGCGGCGGCTCCGCGTAGTGCACCGACGACTCCACGGCGGTAATGGCCTCGTCGATGTGGCCGTTCACCACCAGCAAGTCGAGCAGGCCGTCGAGGTCCACGTCGAAGAAGAAGCAGCCGAAGCCGAGCGTCAGGCGGCTCGAGCGGCCCACCGAGCTCTGCGGCGCCTGGTCCACGAAAACCCCGTGCCCCTCGTTGCGGTAAAGCCCGATCATCTGGTCGGAGAAGTTCGTCACCACCAGGCTCGGCATTCCGGAGTTGTCGTAATCGGCCGCGTCGGCGCCCATGCCGGCGCGCGCCAGGCCGTCTTCGTTGAAGGCCACGCCGGCGGCCACCGCGGTCTCGGTGAAGGTGCCGTTCCGGTTGTTGTGGTAGAGCTTGTTGGGCTGGGTGTCGTTGGCGATGAACACGTCCGGCCAGCCGTCCTGGTCGTAATCGATCAGCGTCAGCCCCAGCGACTTCGAGGTGGGATCGTTCAGCCCCGCCTTTCCGGTAACGTCTTCGAAGGTTCCATCGCCGCGGTTGCGGAACAGCCAGCAGGTGGAGCCGGGATAGGCCTCGGGGGTGCAGTACGACTTGGAGTGCCCGTCCAGGCTGCAGTAGATATCGGCCTCCGGGGACCATTTCACGTAATTGGCCACCAATAAATCCAGAAACCCGTCGCGGTTGTAGTCGAACCACATGGCCGACGTGCTCAGGCCGGCGTAACCTTTGAGGCCTGCAGCCTGGGTGGCTTCGGTGAAGGTGCCGTTGCCGTTGTTGCGAAACAGGTGGCATTGCCCGTAGCAGGTGATTAGCAGATCGGCGTGGCCGTCGTTGTTGTAATCGCCCACCGCCACCCCGATGCCGTACATTTCGAGGTCCAGGCCGGCCGCCCGCGTAATGTCGGTAAACGTGCCGTCGCGGTTGTTGCGGTAGAGCTTCAGGGTGGTGCGCTCGCGCTCGTGGCCCGGCCAGTCCATGCCGTTCAGCAGCAGCAGGTCGAGCCAGCCGTCGTTGTCGTAGTCGAAAAAGGCGCAGCCGGAGCCCAGCGTTTCGGGCAGGTACTTCTTGCCGAAGGCGCCGCTATTGTGGCGGAAGGAAATCCCCGCAGCCGCGGTGACGTCGGCCAGGCGGATCGAGCCGTCTCCTGCGGGAGGCGGTGCGCCCGGCGTGGAAAGCCCCGCCGCGGGCGACGATCTCGAATGACGGTAATATAGCGCTCCCGCGCCTGCCAGGGCGGCCGCCCCGACGCCCATCTTGATAACGTCCCGCCGGTTCATGAGATTCGATACAACGTTAGCTTAGGACAGCTACCCGGTCAATTGAGGTGCGTGTCGGGGTGGAGAGCGAAATTGCAGTCGTGAGCGGAAGGCTGGCGGGTCCGCGCTGCGCTGGCTTGCCTCTTCTCAGCAACAGCGCGGGCCTGGGTTGGTTTGCGATTTTTGCGGGAAACAACTCCCGCCGAACTAAGTCTATGCCGCTCTTACGGCTGCGGCGCCGCGGCGGGCTTGGCGGCGTCGGCCTTTGGCTTGGGCTTGGGAGCAGCCTTCGGCTTCGGTGTCCAGAACTCGGGCGACGCCGCAACCACGTCCGCCGGCGGATTGCTGATGTCCGGCGCGAAGCGGTAGATCGCCGTCTCCGAGCCCTGCACGCACTCGCCTACCACCTTCAAATAGTCCTGATGGGCGTCGTCACCGATGAGGTCCTTCAGCATATGCCCGTGGTCGAACCCGCCCAGGGAAGGTTTCAGCCAGGTGAGGTAGTACACCGTTCCCTCTTGCCCCGCCGCACCCTCCGAAACAAAAACCACAATGCTGGGATCGGCCTTCTCCGCCCCCGCCTTGATCACCAGAAGCTGCTTTTCGTAGTCGGCCGAGTGCCCAGGCCTCACGTGCACCCTCACCGTTCGCAGCCAGCGCGTCTCGCCCACGAATTTGGCGTAGGCCGCAGGATCGGCCGGCGCGTTGACGCTCAGGTCCCAGCGCCGCCGCCGGAACTCTGAGCGGACACTCACCACGGTGTTGTTGAACTCCTGAAACATCTTGTCGGCGCCGCCCGGGCCGTACGCCTTGTTGAGCGCGCCCATCATGGCGTCCGAGGCCTTCTCGGCGTCAGCGTAACTTGACCTGGCGCTGACGAAGGTCACTTCGTTATTCGCGCCGTACGCGGTAGCCATCGCGGTCCAGTTGTCGCCGTGGTTCTTCCGTTCGGCCTCTGCAATTTTCTTGCCGATGGCGTCAAACTCCGCGCTCTTGTCGGGTTTGACTCTCACAGTGGTAACGTCCAGATACCCCTCCGGCATCTGGGCGTAGCCCGCCACGCTCATCAGCATGGCCAGAGACGCAGCTACGAACACTTTGCGTAACATACGAACCCCCTCGAATGCGTTGGAATTTTCACTTGGAGCAGCAAGATAAGTGTAGGACCGCGCCCGGCATGGGTCAAGGGGTAGGTAAGTTGGTTATGTCCCGACCCGATCGACGCTCTCGATGTTGACATAGCAGAGCGTGTGCTGGCGTTCCGAGCCAGAACCTCGTTGCTCATCGGACGTTCCCTGGCGTATGGTTAAGGCTTACTCGGAGCTCCCGACCGGGAAGGCGGGTAACGGAGCACGCCGTGGGCGACGCGCTCAACAAACTCATCAAGCTTCTCGATCAGCTCCTGCCGTTTTTGGAGGGCGCCCCACCTTGGTTGCGCGTCTGGGTCTACGCGCTGATTATCTTGAATTTCGCCACCATCGCCGCCGTTTCGGTGTCGTACCTCATCTCGAAGCAGACGGGAGCGCAGGCCGGAACCTTCGAACACTTCACCATCGACAATCCCGCCGCCAACGCTGTAATCCCGCTGGGCAACACGGGGAGCTGGATGGTGGCCGGGAAGTTTCCGGTGATCGCTGCCGGTCAGGACGTAAAGCACGAGGTTCAGGTGGAAGTGCTGCGGCTTCCCGCCCGGGAGAAGGTTCCGCAGGACGGGTCCGCGCGCATTTCCACCGCGTTCGGGTCGTGGCGGTTCGAGTCGGCGAAATTCCCGGGGGCGGGGCCTTACGAAATAGTGGCCACGGCTGTTCTCGGCAATGGCAGCGACTTTCGCTCCGTTCAGGTCAGTTGCACGGACAAGGCCACCGCCTACCGCGATAGCATTGTGAGCGACCGCCGCGAGCGCGGCGCGCCTCCGATTGCGTGGCTCAAAGCGGACAGTGTGTCGCTGCCGCAGATTGAAGCGCAGCTTGCGGAGCTTCAGAACCAGTTCTACCAGCATTACATCGTGGAGAACGATCTCGCCCAGTCCCTCGAAACGGTGAACCTCGCGCTGAACGTGGTGGAGCCCCTGCTCCCGGCTTTCCCCGACAACTACGATTTGCAGAATTTTCGGGCTTACATGCTGAAAAATTACGCCATGATTATGCGAGACGAGGGGCGCCCGGCGGACGCAAACCGGAGCCTCGAAGAAGCCGCGAAAATGTTCGGCGCCGTTTACCAACAGAGCCCGAACGACGCCTCCGTGTGGAATGGTCTGGGCAGTGTGGCGATGCTGCGCGGCAATCCTCAGATGGCTCTGCAGTACATCGACCAGGCCCTCTTCCTGCAGCCCGGTTATCCCGAGGCTTTGCACGACCGCGAAATTGTCCTGGCTGCGCTGAAGGCTCAGGAGA
>Ga0335081_10008078_pt1 | contig 16875 bp, 15 predicted proteins | sample Lox_Sample_35_FD_206713 | JGI IMG/M metagenome (GOLD analysis project Ga0335081, IMG submission 206713) | Soil microbial communities from Loxahatchee National Wildlife Refuge, Florida, United States - Lox_Sample_3.5 | ecosystem: Environmental > Terrestrial > Soil > Wetlands | place: USA... | reverse complement strand
GTGTGCCGCGTGGGCGAACTGCTCGGCGTGCTCGAGACGGTCGAGAACTGCCCCGGCTGCGGTGGGCGGCCGCTGGCCGCCGGGGAGTCCTGCCCGGTGTGCGGGCGCGAGGGCTCGATCGCCTCGCCGTAGGGCAGCTGTTCGATCCCGCCCGGCGGGTCTACGCTGCGTCCCGCTCCGAGGATGCCAGGTTGTCCGCGTTGGCTTCCGACAGGGCCCGGGGCCGCGACGCCTCGACCCGCGCCAGCAGGTCGGCGACCTCGGGGTCGTCGCCGAGCGCGAGCGCGCGGTGGCAGGCCTCGATGCACTCGGTGATGCGGTCGGTGCGGGCGAGCGCGTGGGCGTAGCTGCTCCACGCGCTCTTCGATTCCGGGTCTAGCCGGGTCGCCGCCTCGGCGGCTGAGACCTCGGCGCCGACGTCGCCGGCGAGGTGATACGCGAGCGCGAGCGTCAGCAATCCTTCGAGCGTGGGCCCCGCCAGCCTGGCCTGTTCGAGCGCCGAGATCGCGCCGGCGCGGTCCATCAGCCGCAGCCGCAGACGGCCGAGCCGCTCCCACGCCGAGGCGTCGTTCGGGGCGCGATTCGCGGCGCGCTCGGCGGCGTCGGCGGCGAGGTCGACCGCGCCCATGTCCTCGTAGATCCGCGCCGCGAATCGCTCCGGGGTGGGCCGGTCGGTCTCGGCCCGGGCCCAGTCCCGCACCGCGCGGGCGGCCGCCGGCAGGTTCCCCGCCTGCCAGAACGCGGTCGTCAGCAGCCGCAGCACGATCGGGTTCGACGCGTCGGCGTCGCGCGCGTAGATGAGCCGCTGCGCGGCCAGCTGAGCATCGCCCTCGGCGAGCGCGTGCTGGGCGGCGGTCATGAACCGCTGCACGCGGTCGGCGGAGGGGTCGGGTCGGGAGAAGTCGACGAACTGGAGCGACCCAGCCGGAATCGTCCGCACCCCGATCGAGAACTTGACCCGTGCCCACTGCTGGATGTCGTCCTCGGACCCCGAGAAGTAGATGCCGGTCACGCTCCCGACACCCCACTCCGGGTACGACAGGCAGCGCGCGTAGCGATGCACGACCGAGTGATCGGGGACGCGCGAGCCGAACGGATCGTGCTTCTGGCGCTCCTCCTCCCGGGCCCGCTCGCGCTGCTCGGCTTCGTACGCGCGCCGGCCCTCCTCGGCGCGGGCCTTCCGCGCCGCCGCCGCGGACACCTTGACCGCGTTCCGGCTGACCTTGCCGCCCCGGGACGACTCGGCCAGCTGCTCGAGCTGGTCGGCGGCCTCGTTGATCGCCTGCAGGTGGCGCTGGTGCTCGTGTTGGCGCCCGGGAGGCGCGATGTCCGGATGCCAGCGCTTCGCCATGCGCCGTCGCGCGAGCTGCACGGCGCGCTGATCGAACGGCGGCTCGAGCTCCAGGAGGAGCAGTGCTTGCTCTACATCGAGGATCCGAGCCATGACCTAGTTACGTTAGCGGCGACGCCCGGTGACAGGCGTTGCGACCCGGCTCCACTGCCCGGCCCCGAAGCAGTGCCAACATGCAACAAATTAGCTTCAATTAGACTCAATACAACTTGAGGGGCGTAAGCTGGCCCGCATGGTCAGCGGGCGGAGCCGTGGCGGAGTCGCCCTCGTGGGTGTGATCGTGGCGGTCCTGGCCGCGGGCCTCGGCGCGGGGTTGCTCGCGCTGCTGACCAGCGTGTTCGGCGTCGGAGACGAGTGCGGATCGCCGGCGGGCACGACCCCCGGCAGCGCGGGCGCGACCGCCACGGGGATCGTGCTCGCCCCGCCCGGGACGGGCCAGCTCGTCGGCGCCACCGAATACGGCGGGCCCGGTGATCCGGGGAGCGGCGTGATCGGTTCCTCCGGCGCGAACCTGCTCGAGCAGCCCGACACCTACGCCGAGCTCGGCGGCGACACCTTCCAGACCGCCACCGCGATGGGCGGCCTGCCGTACCTGACGCCGCTGCGCATCACCTGGGGGACGCGTTCGGCGATCGCCTACAAGCGCGACATCGGCTTCGGGGGAGGGCCGATCGACGGCCTGCCGCGCGTCGTCGACCTCTGGTGGGAGCTTGCCGGCCGGCTCGGCATCCCGTACGACGACGGTCTGTGGTCGGGGCCGGTCCGGATCGAGCGCGCGCCCCAGACCGGCGCCGGCGACGTCCTCGGCCAGAGCGCCTCCCAAACCGCGCCGGCGCTGATCGGTGCCTCGACCGCGCAGCAGGACCCGGCCACGTGCGCGCCGGCGGCCGTCGAAGGCGTCCCGCTCACGTCAAGCGAGCGCGCGCAGTTGCTCCCGAACGGGCTCGCCGCGGCGCCCGCGGATGCGCCGCTCGCGGTCCGGGAGATCATCGCCGCCGGCAATCAGATCGTCGGCAAGCCGTACCTGTACGGGGGCGGCCACGGCCTCCCGCTGTCCGAGATCGCGCCGGCCTATGACTGCTCGAGCAGCGTCGAGCACCTGCTCTACGGCGCGGGCCTGCTGCCGGCGAGCTACGACGCGGCGTCGGGGACGCTCGAGTCGTTCGGGCAGGCCGGCCCCGGGCGGTGGGTCACGTTGTACGCGAGCGCCGACCACGTGTTCACGTACGTGGCCGGGCTGCGCTGGGACACGCACAACGCCGCCGGCTCGGGGGACGGGAGCCCGGGCATCGGCTGGCACCCGCTGATCCGAAGCGCCGCCGGGTTCGTGGCCCGGCACCCGGTGGGGCTTTGACCAGTCGTGGCGTAGCCATCCGGCTCGTCGGAGCGCTCGCCTGCGCGGCGTGCGGGCACTCAGGGCACGTCGCGACGCACACCCCGTCCCCGGTCGCCCGGGCCGACGCCACCCACGAGTACCCGTCGCCGCCACCGCCGCGCCAGACGGCGACCAGCGCCGCGCCCACCGCGATGCGGGCGATCCGATCGTTCGCGACCGCGTACATCAACTGGAACGCGCAGACGGTGTCGGGGGACATGCGCGGGCTGGCCGCCGACAGCATCGGTCAGGCCCGCGCGGCGATGACGCTCGCGGCGGCGCAGACCGCCGGCGACTACGAGCTCGTCCGGGGCGGGATCGCCAACCGCGGCCAGGTCGAGGCGGTGGCGCCCCTGGTCGGCCACGGTCACGAATACGTCGTGGTCACGCGCGAATCGACGACCGCGTCGAACACCACTGCCTATCAGGGACTCCAACCCGCCTGGCATATCGCGCTCGCCACTGTCCAGCGGCTGCCGGGAGGGCGCTGGGTGCTGACCCACTGGCAGCCGGAAAGCTAGACGGGCTGGCCGTTCGCGGTCAGCTTGACGTCGATGTTGCCGCGGGTCGCGTTCGAGTACGGGCACACCCGGTGCGCGCCGGCGACGATCCGGACCGCCTCCCCGGGGTCGCTCACCTGCGGAAGGGTGACGTCGAGTTCGACGGCGACACTGAAGCCGCGTTCCTCGGTCGTGACCAGGCTCACCTTGCTGTCGATCGACGCGTCTCCCGTCTCCACCTTCTCGCGCCGGCCGACGACGCCGAGCGCGCCTTCGAAGCATGCGGCATAGCCGACTGCGAACAGCTGCTCGGGATTGGTGCCGCCGCCGTCGCCACCCATCTCGGTCGGTCTGCGCAGGCTTACCTCGAGCTGTCCGTCGGTGGTCTTCCCATGACCCTCGTCACGGCCGCCCGTGACCGTCGCCTCCGCGGTGTAGAGAACCTTCGCCATGCTCGCTCTCCTCGTACCAGGTTGAGCACGCAAGCTTAGTGGTCGCTCGCCACCCCCTAGTGCGCCGCGATGTTCAGCACCACCGCGGTCACGAAGCACAACACCGCCGCTGCCCGGACGACGAGGCCAGCGCGGTCTCCGGGCCGGCCGGTGACCATCCCGACGATCGCCACCGTCATGCACACGACGGCGATCAGCGCGAACACGGCAGCGAGGACTCGCAGCACGCCCGGCTCCTATCCTAGGGGGGACCACATGTCGACGGGGTACATCTTCACCACGTACAAGCTCTCGCGGCGCTACCCGCCCGACCGCGAGGTGCTGAGCGACATCTCCCTGTCGTTCCTCCCCGGCGCCAAGATCGGGGTGATCGGCTACAACGGCGCCGGCAAATCGAGCCTGCTGCGGATCATGGCCGGCGTCGACACCGAGTTCGGCGGTCACGCCCAGCTGGCCGCGGGCGCCACCGTGGGACTGCTCGAGCAGGAGCCCGCGCTCGACGAGAGCAAGACCGTCCTCGAGAACATCGAGGAGGGCGTCGCCGAGGCGAAGGCCCTGCTCGACAGCTTCAACGAGCTGTCGATGAATTACTCCGACGAGACCGCGGACGAGTTCGCTCGCGTCCAGGAGCAGATCGACGCGGTCGACGGCTGGAACCTCGACACCACGCTCGAGATCGCCATGGATGCGCTCCGGACCCCACCGGGAGACGCGGACATCAAGACCCTTTCCGGCGGTGAACGCCGGCGGGTCGCGCTCTGCCGCCTGCTGCTCCGTCAACCGGATCTGCTGCTGCTCGACGAGCCCACCAACCACCTCGACGCCGAGTCGGTGGCCTGGCTCGAACGCCACCTCCAGGACTACCGCGGGACGGTCGTCGCGATCACCCACGACCGGTACTTCCTCGACAACGTCGCCGGCTGGATCCTCGAGCTCGATCGCGGGCGGGGAATCCCCTACCAGGGCAATTACTCCGGGTGGCTCGAGCAGAAACGGGCCCGCCTGCAACAAGAGTCAAGGCAGGAGAACGCCCGGCAAAGGACCATCGAGCAGGAGCTCGAGTGGGTCCGCCTCAACGCCAGCGCGCGGCGGAACAAGCCCAAGGCCCGCCTCAACGCCTACGAGGCGCTGCTCGCCCAGGACCGCAACGTCAAGCTCGACCAGGTCCAGATCCACATACCGGCCGGTCCGCGGCTCGGCGGCAGCGTGGTGGAGGCGAGCGGGCTGCGCAAGGCCTACGGCGATCGCCTGCTGATCGACGACCTCAGCTTCAACCTGCCGCCGGGCGGGATCGTCGGCGTAATCGGCCCGAACGGCGCCGGCAAGACCACGCTGCTGCGGATGATCACCGGCCAGGAGCAGCCGGACGCCGGCACGCTGCGGCTCGGGGAGACGGTCGAGCTGGCCTACGTAGACCAGTCCCGCGACGCGCTCGACCCCGACAAGAACGTCTGGGAGGAGATCTCGGGCGGGCAGGATCAGTTCAAGCTCGGCGACCGCACCGTGAACAGCCGTGCCTACGTGGCCGGCTTCAACTTCAGGGGCTCCGACCAGCAGAAGAAGGTCGCCAAGCTCTCGGGCGGCGAGCGGAACCGGCTCCACCTCGCCAAGCTGCTGCGGACCGGCGGGAACCTGTTGCTGCTCGACGAGCCGACCAACGACCTCGACGTCGACACGCTGCGGGCACTCGAGGAGGCGTTGCTCGCGTTCGCCGGCTGCGCGGTGGTCGTCTCACACGATCGCTGGTTCCTCGACCGGATCGCCACCCACGTGCTCGCGTTCGAGGGCGATTCGGAGGTGCGCTGGTTCGAGGGCAACTTCGAGGCCTACGAGAGCTCCCGCCACGACCGGCTCGGCGCCGACGCCGACCGCCCCAAGCGGATCACTTACAAGAAGCTCGTCCGCGGCTAGATCTCAAACAAGCTACGGCGGGAGCATCCGCGCTGGTTGATGCTCCCGCCCTTTGTTCCCCCCGGGTAAATGCGCCCCCACACGAGGTGACATCGGTCGCGCTGTCAGGATCGTGCCTGGCCATAAGAGCGGCCAGGCTCCCAGCTGATACATCGAATTACGGCGAGAGCTCACCCTCGGCCTGCGATGCCGCGGCGACGAGGGCATCGTGCCCGGCGCTCGCGAGCTCCCACAGGCGCTGGAGGTCCTGTGCCGCCGCCTGCTCGCGGTCGAGCGCCGCGCGGTAGGAGAGATAGCGGTCGACGCTCGCGCGGGGTGGTCCGTCGCACCACGCCCGCAGCGCCTGCTCGCACTCGAGCTCGGCGCGCTGCCACGCGACGTGGGCCTCGTCGAGCAAACGGATTCCGATCTCCGCCAACTCGGGGCGCTCGCGCGGCCGAGTCCGCGTCGCCGCGGATCGGGCCGGTGTCGAATCCTGCGGCCGTGTGCTCATCGTCCTGCCTCCGGGACTTCGAGAGTTCGTATCCGCGCCCAACGGGGCGCCTCTCATAGAGAGCGCGATCACAGCGCTTTGATACAGCCGGCGCCCATCCCAACGGCAGGACGGTCAGCCCGTGCCGAGGCAGACGAAGCCGGCCTGTCCGTACCCGCGCACGCTCAGCCGCTCCTGAGCCTTTGCGAGCGCCACCGACGGCAGGTCGCCGGCCGTCAGGTGGCCGTGCAGCGAGATCATCAGGCGCTTGGCACCCGCATCGGGCACCGGTACGGCGCTGGCGACGATCGTGCGCGTCCCCATCTCGATCAACGCCGCGGCGAACCCCAGCAGCTCGTCTCCGGGGCGCGCGTCGGAGGTGGCGAGGTCGCAGGACGAGAGCACGATCAGCCGTGGAGGGTTCGCCAGGCGCTGCAGCTCGTACGCGTTCAACGGTCCGTCCGCGAGCTCGAGCGAGGAGAACAGCGGGCTGTCCGAGCGGAAATGCCCGTGACACGCCACATGCGCCACGGTCGCGCCGTCGAGCGCCTGCATCACCGCCGCCACCGTCGCCTGCCGGCCGGTCAGCGTGACCGGTCGCGCGTAGAGGCTGCTCACCGCGGCCAGCTCGGCCGTCGCGTACCGTAGCCGCGGTCCCGCCACCAGCGCGACCTTGCTCGGGCCCGCCGCGCGGGGCGCCTGCAGCTCCGACCACGTGGCCGCCGAGGGCGTGACCACGACCGGACGGCCGCGCAGCTGCGGAAGCATCGCCCACGGCGTCGCGTGCAGTGAGCCGGTCGGCACGATCACCAGCGGCCGGTCGTCGAGGCTGTCCGCAAGGGGCGCGATCAACCGGTCACCGAGCGTCTGCGCCGATGCCCTGGCGCCTCGCAGCATCGCCGCCCGCCGCGCAGCGCCCTGGCCCCGCCGCATCAACCGTACGAGCGCGAAGCGCACCCATTCCAGCTCTTCGGTGACCGGCTGGGCCGATCCGAGCGCGTGGCGGGTGAGGCGCCCGTCCACGAGCGTCAGCGCGGTGAGCGTGCCGTCGAGCTCGATCAGCTCAACCAGCGCCGCACCTCCCAGCGCGGCGGCGAGCTCCCGCCGGCCGGGCGGCGCGCCCCCCGCGGCGGCTCCGCCGGCGGTGTGCCGCGACAGGCGGCGAATCGACGACTCGAGCATCGCCTGGCGGGCGATCAGAGTACGGGTTGCGCGCCGGCCCCGCTCTGCCCGCCAGATCTCGGCACTCACCTGACGCAGCTCGGCCGCGCGGTCCCGGAGCTCGGGAACGTCGGGGGGCGTGACCGGTGGCAGTCGCAGCGCGCTTGCGCGCAGCCGGTCCGCCCAGGCGAGCATCGAGTCCGTGTCCGCGCTCGCGAGCGCCGTGCGGAGACCGAGCTGGGCGAGCTCGACGCCGATCTCCGACGCGGTGGCGCGCAGATCCGAGGCGCCGAGCGTCTCCCGGTAGCCCTCGAGCAGCGTCAGGCCGGTGCGCAGCGCCCGCTGAGCGCCGCGGTGATCGCCGCGATCCAGACGCAGGAGCGCCTTCACGTGCCAGGCTTCGATCCGGTCGGCGACCGGACCACCGCGCAGGAGGGCCGTGCAGCCCGCGAGCTCCCGCCGGGCCACGCCCGGCGAGCCGAGCTCGATCGCGGCGCGGGCGACCATCAGCTGGGCGCGCCGTGCCTCGCCCCGCCAGCCGGCGCCGGCCAGGACGGCGGCGGCACGGCGGCCCGGGCGGAACGCCGATCGCCGCACGGCACCGGCCGCGATCGACGCCGCCAGCGCCAGCACGGCCGCCCTGGCGGCGTACACGTGGCGTCGCTGGGCGGAAAACGATCGCTCGGTCCGGATCGCGAGGGCCCGCGCGCCGGTCGCGTCGCCGGCCAGCAGCGTCAGGCGGATCGCCTCCAGCCGACCCCCGTGGTCATCCCGCTCGGAGCGCTCCCATCGCGCCTGAGCCTCGCGCAATGCCTGCAGCGCCTCGCTGCGCAGGTGCGCGGTCGCCGTGGCCTGCGCGCGCAGCAGCCAAAGCTCCGCCGAGAATCGCGGCGAGACATCGCGGGCGTCGATCGCGTCGAGCCGCGCCAGACACTCGGGCAGGTCACCCCGGATGAGCGCGATGCGGGCCAGCTCGGTCTCGGTCGCGAACGCCGCCGCCGTCGCGCCGAGGCCCGCGAACAGCTCACGCGCCCGCGTCAGATCCCGCTCGGCCGCGACGGTGTCGCCGCGCTCGGTCAGCAACCCGCCCCGATTGCGGAGCAACTGCGCTTCCCAGAAGGAGTCTCCGTACGATCGCAGCACGGCGAGTGCCCGATCGGTGCCCGCGAGTGGCTCGGTCGTCGTCCCGGCGTACCACAACACGCCGATCCGGAAGACCTCCGAGCGGGCCCGTTCGTGCTGGTCTAAGACCCCGTACGCCAGCTCCAGCTCACGCAGCGCGGCGGTGATCGCACCGCGGCCGGCGAGGTCGAGCGCGAGGCGGCGACGCGCCAGCGCGGTTCGGCGAGCCAGGCCGTGACGCTCACCGGACCGGACCGCGCGGCGGATCGTGCGGATTGCGCGCCGGTCGCCGAGCTCGTGCTGGGCGAAGCTCAGCGCGTGCAGCGCCGCCACCTCGGCTTCGGGATGTCGGTGGCTGCGGGCCAGCCGGACCGCGCGCTCGGCGAGCGCCGCGGCCGCGAACGCGTCCGCCTCCACCAGGTCGAACGCGCACTGGGCGAGCTCGAGCGGATCGTCCTCAGCCACCGCCGCTGCCATCCGGTACATGTATCAGGAGCCCGACCGCGTGCTCTGAGTCTTCATAGGATTGCCCAACCACCCGCACACAGGAAAGGACCGTCCGTGAGCCCCAACCCGACGAGTCCGCCGGAGAGCCCGATCGCCCGGCGCGTGCTGAAGGTCGAGAGCCTCACCCACGAATCCCATGACGACCGGCACGTGATCGCGGTCGAGACGGAGCTGTGTGTGCGCCGAAGCGCATTGGCTACCCCGCGGTTCCACGCCGCGCTGAAGGAGGTTGCCGATCGTGTCGGGACGCTCGCGGACCTGCTGGGGCCGTCCACGACGGTGGTGCGTCCCGGCGACCCCTCTGCCGAGGGTCCACCCGCCGAACCGCCGGATTACGTGCCCAGGCGGGACGGCCCGCTCAGCCAGGTCGAGGTTTGGCGCCTACGGGTAGGGGCGAGCGGCGACTCGATCCATCACTCACGACTCTTGCGCGAGCTCGCGGACGACGAGACCGTGCGGACGCCCGACGGCGATGAGTCGGTCCTGCCGGCAATCTCCCCCAAGCACGCGGCGATCCTGTCTCCGGCGGCCGGCGGGTGTCCGGCCACGCCCCCCGCGCCGGCCGGCAACCCTGGCAAGCCGTTCATCGAGCCACCGACGGACGGACCGACCGCCAGGGTGACGATCCTCGACAGTGGCTATATCTGGACCGACCCGCCTCACCGGCATCTCGACGAGCGTGTCACGGTCGTCCGCGGACAGTGGCTTGACCCGGTCACCAATACCTGGCAGCCCGACGGCACCGATGGTCTCTACACCAATCCGGCCGGCCAGCTCGACGGGATCTCGGGGCATGGCACGTTCATTGCCGGGCTGGTCTCGCACATAGCTCCGGGCACGCGGCTCGAGGCGGTGGGGCTTCGCAACCAGGAGGTCGAGATCGGCGTTCTCGATCCCGACGAGCAGCTGGGCCTGTTCGAGACCGAAGTCGCGATTGCCCACGCGATGCTGCGGCGAAGCCGCACCGACGTGATCCAGTGCGGCTTCGCCTTCCCGACGCTCGACGACTACCCGTCGCTCCCGTTCTGGGCCGTGATGCAGGAGCTGCGGATGGAGTACGCGCCGCACGGGGGACGTGTGGCGGTGGTCGCGCCGGCCGGCAACGAAAGGTCCTGCCGGCCGCACTGGCCGGCGGCGCTCCCGAGCGTGGTCGGCGTCGCCGCGACCGACCCTAGCGGGCGTGAACGCGCGGACTTCTCGAACTGGGGGGAGTGGTGCGACTGCTGCACCCGCGGAGCGGACGTCTACTCGACCTTCGTGTCGTGGCACGGGTCGGTCGAGGGCGAGCCGCGCGACCGTGAGCGGCGCTTCGACGGCTGGGCGACGTGGAACGGAACGTCGTTCGCCGCCCCGCAGGTATCGGCCGAGATCGCCCGGCTGTTCCTCGAGGGAAACCGAAGCACGCCCCCGGCGGACGTCGCCGATCAGCTGATCGAGAGTGGGAAGCGCTCATCGGTGACGGATGACGCCGTGTGTGGGTCTCCCGTGTCCCTCCCGTACCTGCAGATCGGATAGGAGTCCGTGATAATCGCCACCACGCCAAGCCTGGAAGCCTTGATACGCGCCGCCGATGATGGGGACGAGGCAGCGTGGGAAGCGATCGTCGATCGCTTCGCCGGCCTCGTGTGGGCGACCGCGCGCGCGCATCGGTTGGGGCCGGCCGATGCCGCCGACGTGGCCCAGACCACCTGGCTGCGGCTGGTCGAGAACCTCGACCGGATCAAGGATCCCGAGCGCCTCGGCGCGTGGCTGGCGACGACCGCGCGCCGCGAGTGCCTGCGACACATCCGCCTGCAAGGGCGGGAGTTCGCGACCGGCGAGGATTCCGTGTTCGAGGCGCCTTCGGAGGATCGCGCTGAGGAGCGCCTGATCACGCGCGAGCGGAACACGGCGCTGCGCCGGGCGTTCGCGCGGATCAGCGAGCGCTGTCAGGCGTTGCTGCGCCTGCTGGCGGCCCCCGAGTCCCTCAGCTATGACGAGATCGCCTCGGCCCTCGCCATGCCGGTCGGCGCGATCGGCCCCACCCGTTCCCGGTGTCTGGATCAGCTTCGCCGCACGCCGGAGCTGGTCGGCCTCCAGATCGGATAGTCGCGGGATATGAGCGAGGATCTAGACCCGGACGAGCTCTTGATAGCTGAACTGCGAGCGTTCTTTACTGAGGTCGATCCCGTTCCGCCGCTGGTGAGCGAAACGGCGAAGGCCTCCCTCGGGTGGCGACGCCTCGACGCCGACCTCGCGGAGCTCCTCAGCGATTCGGCGCTGGACGAGGAGCCGTTAGCCCTGACCCGGGGCGCCGAGGCGCCGGCGCGGTCGGTGACATTCAGCTCCGGCGAGCTGACGATCGACATCGAGGTTCACGTCGACGACCCGGGCCGCACGCTGCTGGGGCAACTCTCGCCGTCGGCTCCGGCCACGGTCGAGGTCCAAATGATGGCCGATGAGTCGTTGGCGGCCGAGGCCGATCGCCTGGGACGCTTCCGGGTGCGGCTGCCGGCCGGCGGCCCGATTCGCCTCCGGGTCCTCGGTGCGGACGGGCGGGGCGGTCCGCCGGTCGAGACGAGCTGGATCACAGTGTAGGGTTGCTCGTCGATGACGCGTGTCGCGATCATCGGCGGCGGCATCGGTGGCCTCACCGCGGCGCGCGCGTTGTGTCGGCGCGACGTCGACGTCGCCATCTACGAGGCGGCGCCGGAACTGCGCGAGATCGGCGCCGGGGTCGCTCTCGGACCGAACGCGATGAAGGTCCTGCGCTCGCTCGATCTCGAGGACGAAGTTCGTGCGATCGCCGGGCGCTGGGAGTGGGCGGTGACTCGGCACGGGAAGACCGGCCGCGCGATCTCGAAGACGAGCCGGGAGCAGCAGGCCAGCTTGTTCGGCAGCGCCGGCGCGACGGCCCATCGCGCCGATCTCCTTGACGTGCTGGCCGAGTCGGTGCCGAGCGAAATCGTCACGCTCGGAGCGCGGTGCGTTGGAGTCGAGTCGGGTGGCGACGTCGCGGTCGCGAGGTTTCAGGACGGCAGCGAGGTCGAGGCCGATGTCATCATCGGCGCCGACGGGATCCACTCGGCCGTGCGAGCATCGCTGTTCGGCCCAGATGAGCCGCGCTTCACCGGCAAGATCTGCTACCGAAGCGTGGTGCCGGTGCAAGCCGTCCCGGGCGGACCGCCGCCCAGCGAGAACGTCCAGTGGTTGGGGCCTCACGGCACGATCGTCGTGTACCCCGTGCGGCGCGACGAGCTGATCAACGTCGTCTGCCATTACGACGACGAGGCCTACCGGCACGAGTCCTGGGTGGCCCGGTGCGAGCGGACCGAGGTACTCGAGCGCTATAGCGGGTGGCACGAGTCACTGTTGCGGGTCTTCTCGGCGGGAGAGGTGTGGTACAAGTGGGCGCTGTACGACCGGGACCCGATCGCAGAGTGGGCACGCGGTCGTGTCACCGTCCTCGGCGATGCCGCGCACCCGATGCTGCCGTACCTGGGGCAGGGTGCATGTCAGGCGATCGAGGACGGCTGTGTGCTTGCGGCCGCGCTCGCGGCCGAACCCGACGATCCGGTCGCGGCGCTGCGCCGCTACGAGCGTTCGCGGCGTCCCCGGGCCAGTCAAGTCGTCCTGGCCTCGCGCGAGCGCGGCGTCAGCAACCATCTCGCGTCCCCGTTGGCGGCTCTGAGGCGAGACCTCTCGATCGCGCTCCGACGGCGCCTGGGCCGTGACCCGGACGGCCGCGGCACCGGGTGGATCCCGGAATACGACGCAAGCTCCCCGGGCGTGCTCGCCACCTGAACGTGCGCGTTCTCAGCAGCCCACGCGCGGTGGGAGATCGGTCGGGACCTCCGCGACATCGATGAAGCGCGCGGCGAAAGTCATGAAGCGCTGGACGTCGTTGAGGTTCGACACCAGGCCGAGCGAGGCCCGGATCGCGCCGCCGGACGGCAGGCCGATGGCGTCGACGTAGTCGTCGAGGCTCATGCCTTCGCCGAACTCGCCCCCGAGCAGCGTCTCGCGCGAGATCGTGAACGCGACCTCGCCCGCGCCGGGGTTGCAGAAGCAGCCCGTGCGCAGGGACACGTTGTGCTGGCCGGCGATCCGGTCGACGTAGCGCTCGTCGACGATCCTTCCGTCGGGATGAAGGAAGTTGAAGGCGATCGTGGCACCGCGCCGCTCCGCGGATCGCGGTCCGTAGATCGTCGTCGCGGGCGCGCCACCCGAGTGTCGCAGCGAACCGAGTTCGTGCAGCAGCCATTCGCCCAGCGCGGCGACGCGGCGATGGATCGTGTCGATCCCGATGCGATCGAGATATCGCAGCCCGATCTCGACGGCCGGCAGGCACAGGTAGTTGAGCGTGCCGTCCTCGAAGTGCGCCGCGCCCGGGGCGGAGTGGAAGTACTCGCGCTGCACGAACGCCGCGACGATCGTGCCGCCCGAGAACCACGGGCGCTCGAGCTTGGAGAGCGCCTCGCGACGCGCGAGCAGACACCCCACGCCGGTCGGCCAGCCGAACATCTTGTAGAACGAGATCGCCACGTAATCCGGACGCCACGCGCTCAGGTCAAGCGTGTTCGTCGGCACGTAGGCGGCCGCGTCCAGCAGGACGTCCCAGCCGTGTGCGTGTGCCTGTTCGATCCACTCGAGCGGATGTTGCACGCCCGAGAAGTTCGACTGTGCCGGGTATGCGAACAGGTTGTGGTGATCGCCGATGGTGTCAGTGAGATACCGCGGGAGCACGCGTTCGTCGACACGCAGATCGGGCGCGACGCTCGGGATGTAAGTGGTGTCGGCGCCCCGCGCGCGGGCGAATTCACGAATGCCGTTGACCGAGTTGTGGTTGTCGAACGTCAATAGGAATCGGTCACCCGCGCGGAACGGATATGCCTCGCCGACCAGCCGCAGCGCCCCGGTCGCGTTAGGAGTGAAGATCGCCTCGTACTCCTGCGGCGACGCTCGGAAGAACTCCAGCACGTGGGCGCGAGCGCGCTCGACCAGCTCGCTGCTGGCCGCCGACGTCGGGTTGATCGAGTGCGGATTGCCGAACACGCCCGACTCGAGCAACTCCACGTGCTGGGTCACCTGAGAGCTGGCGAACATGCCGCCGCCGGTGTAGTCGAGGTACACGTGACCGTCGCGGTCGAGCCGTGCGAAGTCGGTGGCGCGCAGCTCGTCGAGCACGGCCGTGTCGGCGTAGCCCGGATGCTCGCAGTGAAAAGCCGCTTCGACTTCGGAACTCGCCAGATCAGTCACGCCGGCTCTCACGGGCCCAGATCGTCGACAAGCATGTGGTCGGGCAGCGAGGATCCACGGTGGTCAGGCCGCTCGCCGTTGCCAGCGGTCGTCATATCCACCGTCGGAAAGATCGTCGACAAGCGCCGGATCTCCGCGGCACGCGGAGGCACCTCGCCGGCGGTGAGAAGCCGGTGGCCGACGAGCGAGGCGCTGCGAATGTCGGCCTCGGTGGCGAGCCCGGGGATCGGCGGCAGCGGCACGTCGGGTGTCCGCGTCACGTTCGCGGCGAGCATCACGAGGCCCGCGCCGGGTGCGGCGAATCCCTCGCCCTCGCGAGAGCTGCGCTCCTGCAACTCGAGCAGCGCGAGCACGCTCCGGCACACCTGCGTCTCGGGCGCGTCGTCGGTGCCGATGTCACACGCCAGCCGCGCCAGGGCGAGCGGCTCGTAACCCGTGTCTCCGAGCAGCATCCGGCTGACGCCCAGCAGCAGCATCGCGTTCACGCGCTCGAGCAGGATCGACGGCGCTCCTCTGTCGCCGGCGACGGGCGGCCCGAGGTCGAGTGGATCCTTGCCGTCGAGCAGCCGCTGCAGCTGTCCGCCCGCGATCGCCCGCAGGCGGTCTGCGTCCACGCCGGCCTGGAGCGCCGTCCGGATCATGCAGGTGGCGATCAGCATCGGCGTGAAGTACGGAGGATCGCTGCCGTACAGGATCTGGCCCGGCGGGATCAGCGCGAACAGCGCCGCGAGGTCGGTCGAGTGCCACCAGGCCGTGTCGAAGAACAGGTTGGGCTGATGCTGCGCCTCGCGCCAGATCCAGTTGAGATCGCAGATCGCTCCGTGCGCGAGGATCAACGGCGCGGACGGGAACCGCCTGGCGAGCGTCAACGCATCGCGCCCGATCGTCGGAATGCCGCGGCCGGCGTGGATCAGGACCGGCGGTCGGCGCTCGTGCGCGAGCGCGAACACGCCCTCGAGTGCCGGGTGGGACAGCTCGAACCGCTCCGCGCGAGGATGCAGCTTGATCCCGCGCGCGCCGGCCTCGATGCAGCGCCGGGCCTCGCCGGCGCCGTCGCGGTGCGGGTCGACCCGGCAGAACGGAACGAGCCGTCCGGCCGCTCGTTCGCATTCGTCGAGCACGCGGTCGTTCGCGGCGGAGTAGCCGTCGGGCTCGTGCAGCGGAGTGACGATCGACCGTGCATCGATCGCTGCCATCGCGTCGATCAGTTCGCGTGCCGACAGCCGGAGTCCGTCCGGATCGTTGCACCCGATGTGCGCATGGGCGTCGACCAACGACAGCCCCGGGACCTGCTCGACGGCGGATTCGAACCACGGCCGGATCAGCGCGTCGTCGTACACGCACCCGACTCCACATAAGCCCTCGCCACCCAGCCTGACATCTAGCCCTCCAACCTGAACGCCGGCGCCCCACCGCCTCGGGCACATGCTACCGGCGTCGCATCTATGCGCCCAGCTGTTCGAGCCGCGCGCGCAGCTCGCTCGCGTCGCGCGCCACCGCGTCGGCGCCGGCGAGCTCGTCGGGGCCGTACTGGCCGGTCGCCACCGCCACGCAGCGGACGTCGTCGGCGCGCGCGCAGGCGATGTCGCGGGGGGTGTCGCCGATTACGACTGTCTCCCTCCGTGGGAATGCGGATCCCGCCCGCCCGTCCGTCCGCCCGTCCGCCCGTCCGCCCGCGTGCCCGCTCCGCCCCGCCCGCCGGCGCGCGATCGCCGGCAGCGCCGCGCGGTCCTCGGAATCGGATCCGAACGCGCCAGGGCGGCCGGCGAACCACTTTCCGATCCCGGCGCGCGCGAGCTTCATCCGCGCGATCGGCTCGAAGTTGCCGGTGAGGAGGCCGAGCGTCACCCCGTCGCGGCCGGCCAGCCAGGGCAGCAGCTCCGGGATGCCGGGGACGACGCAGTCGCTCAGGTCGGGTGGGCAGTACTTGGCGAAGATCCGGCAGCATGCTTCGTGGACGTCGCGGGCGCGCTCGTCGATCCGCCGGGCCGAGACGCCGAGGTCGAGCAGGATCAGCCGCGCGATCTCGCCATCGGTACGGCCGGCGGGGCCGATCTTCGCCCGAAGGTTGTCGGGGTTGACGCCGTGCACCTCGCGGATCGCGCCGTCAAGCGCCCGACTGTGGGCGCCGGTCGCCGCCGACAGCAGCGTGCCGTCGATGTCGAACAGGAGAAGCACTCAGCGCTCGAACGAGGTGCCGGGCTCGAGCCGGCGCGCAAACGCCGCGATCAACCGTGCGGCGGCGTCCACGTCCGCGATCGACACCATCTCGATCGGCGAGTGCATGTAGCGGCACGGGATCGAGACGAGCCCGGACGGCACGCCGGCGCGGCTCAGGTGGATCGCGTCCGCGTCCGTCCCGGTTCCCTTGCCGAGCGACTCGAGCGTGAACGGGATGCCCTCCGCCTTGGCGGTCTCATACAACAGCTCGAACACGAGCGGATGCAGCGAGGTGCCGCGCGCGATCACCGGACCGGAATCGAGCGGGTGCTTGGTGATCTGGCCGAGCTCGACCCCGGGCTGGTCGGTGGCGAACGTCAGGTCGACCACGATGGCGACGTCGGGATCGTGCGCGAACGCGCTCGTGCGCGCGCCGGCGAACGTGGTCTCCTCCTGGGTGACCGCGAGCGCGAGGACGTCGCCGCGCGCGCCCCCCGCTTCGGCGACCAGCCGCGCGGCCTCGGCGGCGACGTAGCAGCCGGCGCGGTTGTCGAGTGAGCGCGACACCACTCGCCCGTGACGGAAGTCGATCGGCGCGGCGTCGAGCACCGCCACGTCGCCAATCC
>Ga0335081_10008077_pt1 | contig 16875 bp, 16 predicted proteins | sample Lox_Sample_35_FD_206713 | JGI IMG/M metagenome (GOLD analysis project Ga0335081, IMG submission 206713) | Soil microbial communities from Loxahatchee National Wildlife Refuge, Florida, United States - Lox_Sample_3.5 | ecosystem: Environmental > Terrestrial > Soil > Wetlands | place: USA... | reverse complement strand
ACGGCTAGGGCGAACGCGGCGATGACGATCGTCAGCGGGCCCAGGTCGCGGGAATGGGTCAGCTGCGGGATCCGGTCGATCCCGATCCCGACCAGCCACGGCCCGGCCAGGGCGGCGATGTTGGCGATCACGATCAGCAGCAGGATCAGCGCGGCCCGGGCCCGGTGCGGCCGCAGCAGGTCCTGCAGCAGCCGCCGGCCGCGCCGCCGCAGCAGCGCGGCCAGGCCCGCCGGTACTTCGTCGATCTCCTCGGCTGCGATGCCCCGCCAGGCCTGGGCCGCCGGCTGGCTCGCGGGCTGGGTAGTCACCGGCGGGCCTCCGTCAGGTCAGGGCCCTGGCCGGCCTGCTCCGCGGTGGTCCCCTCTGGGCCGGCCTCCTCCCGGCCGGCGCCGCTCATCAGGTCCCGGTAGCGTTCCTCGGTCGCGAGCAGGTCATGGTGCGTGCCGGTGGCGGCGATGACGCCGTCCTCGAGCAGCGCGACCCGGTCGGCCAGCAGCACCGTGGAGGGGCGGTGCGCGACCACCAGCGCCGTGGACTCGGCCAGTACCTGCGCGAGCGCCCGGGTGACCCTGGCCTCGGTGTGCACGTCCAGCGCGGACAGCGGGTCGTCGAGCAGCAGCACAGCGGGCCTGGCCAGGATGGCCCGGGCCAGCGCCACCCGCTGGCGCTGGCCGCCGGACAGCGCCATGCCCTGCTCGCCGATCCTGGTGTCCAGCCCCCAGGGCAGATCGGTGACGAAGCCCGCCTGGGCCGCGTCGAGCGCGGCCAGGATCTCCTCCTCGGCGGCGGTGGGGGCGCCGTAGCCGACGTTCTCCCGGACGCTGGCCGAGAACAGGGTCGGGTCCTCGAAGGCGCAGCCCACCATCGTGCGCAGGACGGCCAGCCGCAGGTCCCTGACGTCGGTCCCGTCCAGCAGGATGGACCCGCCCGACACGTCGGCCAGCCGCGGCACCAGCTGCAGCAGCGTGGACTTGCCCGCGCCATTGGGGCCGACGAGGGCGACCGTCTCGCCGGGCTCGAGTTCCAGGCTCACGTCCCGCAGGACCGGTGCGGAGGCGCCCGGGTAGCTGAACGTCACGTGGTCGAAGCGGAGCCGTCCGCCGCGCCGGCTCCGGCCGGCCGCAGCGGCCCGGTGCGCCGCCGGGCGGTCGGCGATGGCGGGATCGATGTCGAAGATCTCATAGATCCGCTGGGCCGCCGTGGCGGCCTCCTGCCCGGAGGCCAGGATGTAGCCCATGGCCTCGATCGGCCAGACCAGCTGCAGCGCGAGCGCGATGAACGCGACCAGCCCGCCCAGGCTCAGCTCCTGGCGGCTGACCGCGACCGCGCCGAGCAGCAGGATCAGGCCGATGACCGCGTTCGGCACCAGGTCGAGGCCGGCCCAGAAGGTGCCGCGCAGCCTGGCCTTCTGGATCTGGGTCGTGCGCACGAGCATGGCCTGGCTGCCGTGCCGGGCGGCGGCCTCGTCGCGCCGGCCCAGCGCCTTGAGCACCCGGATGCCGGCCGCGGCCTCCTCGACGTAGGTGGCCAGGTCGCCTTCCTGGTCCTGCGCGCGGCGCGACAGCACCCGGTACCGCCGCTCAAAGCGCGTGCACAGCACGACGACGGGGAGGAAGACGCAGGCGGTCAGCAGGCCCAGCCACCAGTTCAGCCGGATCAGCAGCGCGATCACCGCGACGAACGTGACCACGTTGGTGATGAAGAAGATGGTGCCGAACCCGGCGAAGCGGCGGATCGCCGACAGGTCCGTGGTGGCGCGCGAGAGCAGCTGGCCGGACTGCCAGTCGTCGTGGAACCCGGTGTGCAGCCGCTGCAGGTGAGCGTAGAGGCTGTCCCGCATGGACCGCTCCATGCCGGTGACCGCGGTGGCCTGCACCCAGCGCCGGTAGAGGCTTAAAGCGGCCTGGATCACGCCGAGCGCGGTCGCGGCCAGGCCCAGCGGGAGCAGCGCGCTTTTGTCGCCGTGCTCGATCGGCCCGTCGATGATGTCCTTGATCAGCAACGGGATCGCGATCTCGGCTGCGGCCGCGCCGATCGCGGCGGCGAGCATCGCCGCGAGCCGGCCGTAGTAGGGACGCAGGTACTCCCGGGTCCGCCAGAGCGCGGCGAGCGGGGTCTCCTGCGCCCGGGCCCGTCCAGGCTGAGTTTGGGCATGCGGCAGCGAGCTGGAGGGTTTGGTGGGCATTGTCCGCAGGCTAGCCGCACGTCCAGCGTGCTGTCATCTGGTTTTTCCGTGACCGGGCCGCCCCGGATTTTGCCGGGATAAGGGGCGAGATGACGGAAACTGGGTAACTCTGGCACAGGTTCACCGGGCCGGGCGCGGGGGCGTGCCGGGCGGGATGCCGGCAGGGAGGACCCATGGACGTCAGCCGTTCGGCGGCCCGGCCGTGACGGTCTGGGCCGCTGACCCCGGATTAGCCTCCTACCGCGATGGCGTGACCGTGATCTGCGAGCTCGCGGCCCTGTTCGGCGCGCGGGACTGGGCGGCGCCAACCCCGTGCGCCGAGTGGCGCGCCGCCGACCTGGCCGGGCACCTGCGCTGCGTGGCCGATGACTACCACGAGTACCTCGACGACGCGCCGGGCAGCAGGCTGGCCCGGCTGATGGCGACCGGGGCGCACCCCGGCACGCTGGGCCGCAAGCTGGCCCGGCAGAACGCGGCCGAGCTCGCGGCGCTGCCTGCCCGCCCGGCCGGCGAGCACATCGCGGCGTACGCCTCGTCGGCCCGGTCGTACGCGCGCAGGGTGGGGCCGGTCTGGGACCTGCCGCACCACCGGTACCGTGACGTGCTGGTCACGGTGGGCGCGATGGCCGGGGCCGCCTGCGCCGAGTGGCACCTGCACGCCTGGGACCTGGCCCGGGCGCTCGGCAAGCACTACCGGCCGGCCGCGCCGGAGATCGTGCTGGCGGGCTGGCGGGCCGGGGTGCCGCAGCGCCCGCCGGGGGCGGGCCGGCCGGGCGACGACGACCCGTGGCGGGTGCTGCTGCTGGCCTCCGGCCGGTCGCCGGACTGGCCACGGTAAGCCGCCGGGCCGGCCACGGTAGGGTGAGCGGCTGAGCGAGCAGAGGGTGAACGGCGGGGTGAGCAGCTTGACCGAGAGGGCCTTTGACGTCGCCCGGGTGCGCGCCGCCTATCCGGCCCTGGCCGACGGTTACGCCTACCTGGACGGTGCCGCGGGCACCCAGGTGCCCGAGCCCGTGATCGGCGCGATCGCCGGCGCGTACCGGGCCGGCATCGGGAACTCCGGCGGCGCCTTCCCGGCCAGCCGCCGCTCCGACGAGATCACCACGGAGTGCCGCCGGGCGGTGGCGGATCTCGTTGGCGGGCGGCCCGAGGGGGTCATCCTCGGCCCGAACATGACTACGCTGACCTACCGGCTGGCCCGCACGCTCGCGGCGGGCTGGGGCCCGGGCGACGAGATAGTGGTTACCCGGCTCGACCATGACGCGAACGTCCGGCCATGGGTGCAGGCCGCGGCCCGGGCCGGGGCGGCGGTCCGCTGGGCCGACGTGCGGATGCCCGAGGGCGACCTGCCGCTCGCCCTGTTCGCCGAGCTGATCTCGGACCGGACCAGGCTGGTGGCGGTGTCGGCGGCCAGCAACCTGATCGGCACGCGCCCGGACGTGGCCGGCATCACCGCGCTGGCCCACCAGGCGGGGGCGCTGGCCTACGTGGACGGCGTGCACGCCACGCCGCACGGCCCGGTGGATGCCGGCCGGCTCGGCGCCGACTTCTACGCCACCAGCGCCTACAAATGGTCCGGGCCGCACATCGGCGCGGTGGTGGCCGACCCCGGGCTGCTGGAATCGCTGGCCCCGGACAAGCTGGTCCCGGCGCCCGCCGTCGGGCCGGACCGGTTCGAGCAGGGCACGCTGCCGTTCGCGGACCTGGCCGGGGTGACCGCCGCCGTCGAGCACCTGGCCTCGCTGGCCGGGCCGGGGGCGGGCGGCACCAGGCGCGAGCGGATCCTGGCCGGGATGGCCGCGGCCGAGGCACACGAGCAGGATCTGTTCCGGGTGCTGCTCGGCGGCCTGGACGCGATGAACCACGTCACCACCTACGGGAAGGCGGCCCGGCGCACCGCCACCGCGTACTTCACCGTGGCCGGCCGCACGCCGCGCCAGGTCGCCGAGCGCCTGGCCGGGCGGAAGGTCAACGTCTGGGACGGCGACAACTACGCCTGGGAACTGGCGGGGGCGCTGGGCCTGCGGGACTCCGGCGGCGCGGTGCGCGCCGGGCTGGTGCACTACAACGACCGGTCCGACGTCGACCGGCTGCTGGCGGCCGTCGCGGAACTGGCCGACTGACCGGCCCGGGTCCCTGGCGGGCTCAGTCCTGTGGCTGGTACCGGTACACGCGGGACTCGCGGATCGCGAAGCCGAGCCGCTCATAGAGCCGTCCCGCCGCCTCCCGCGCCGGGCGCGAGGTCAGGTCGACGGTCTTCGCGCCCGCCTCTTGGGCCAGCCGGATCGCCTCCCGCATCATCGCCTCGCCGGTGCCCTGCCCGCGCGCGGACTTGTCGACGACGACGTCCTCGATCCAGGCGCGCAGCCCGGTCGGCAGCGGGAACATCACCAGGGTCATCGTGCCGGTGATCTCGCCCGCGGAGCGGGCCAGGAGCACCGTGTTCGCGGACGAGTTCACGATCGCCTCAATCTCGGCCTGCCCGGGCGGTGACGCCGACCGGGACAACTGCGGGATCAGGCGCGCGAAGGCCTGGACCACCTCGCCGGTTACCTTGTCGAGCACCTCAACCTGGACCGTCACTCGCGGAATATTACTCCGTCACGGCCCGCGCACGGGCCGCCGCGCCCCCGGGCCGGCGGCTCACGGGCCGGCCTCGGCCGGCCCGTGCCCGCCGGTTCTAGTTTGCTAATATGCTATATTACTAGCCATGGAACAGGAGCGGGCCCGCGTCGAGAAGGCGCAGTTCAACGTTTACCTGCCGAAAGATCTCATACGGCGGGCCAAGTACGCGTCCGTCGATACCGGGGAGTCGCTGTCCCGTCTGGTCGAGGCGGCGCTGGTGGCGCACCTGGACCGGCTGGCCGCGGAAGGGAGTGCGCAGTCATGAAGGTCATGCCCATCCGCTATGTCGCGGACGTCGCCGCCTCGGCGCGGTTCTACAAGGCACTCGGGCTGATCCCCGGGGACAGCTCCCGCTCGGGAAACTGGACCGAGCTGAACGGCTCGGGCGGGATGCTCGCGCTGCACACGGCGCGGATGGCGGAGCAGGACAGGCCTGGCCGGGTCGAGCTGTCGTTCGAGACCCAGGAGCCGCTCGAGGACCTCGCCGCGCGGCTTGCCGCGGCCGGCTTCGCGCCGGAGGCGATCGTGGACGAGAGCTTCGGCCGCAGCCTGCGCGTGGTCGACCCGGACGGCATGCTGGTGCAGGTCAACGAGCATGACCGGGAGCTGTATACGTGACGGCGGCGGCGTCCGGCCGCGGAGCGGCCCGGGCACCCTCGCCGCGCGGCCGGGCCTGCCCGCGGCGACCATGGCCCTGCTCTGCGCCACGTTCGCCTTCTTTGCCGTGGACGGCTTCGTGCCGCTGCTGCTCACGGCCGTGGGCCGGCCGCAGCGTCGCTGCGGCCGGGATCGTAGTCACCGTGGCCGCGCTGTCCTGGATGCCCTGCTGGCCGCGGCCTGGCGGGCGCGATAGGGTCCCGTCCCGCGCTGCCGCCTGCGGGCCGCGAGCTCGGGGCGCCGGAACGGGAAAGGGCCGGGCCCGGCGGGAGGTCGGGCCCGGCCCTGAGCCGGGGAAGGAGGGAATGGCTCAGCTGGCGTAGTCGAGCAGCGGCTGGGCCCGGCTCGGGTGGCGCAGCTTGGACAGCGACTGCTTCTCCAGCTGCCTGATCCGCTCCCGGGTCAGGCCGAGCGCCCGTCCGATCTCGTCCAGCGTGTGCGGGTTGCCGTCGTACAGGCCGAACCGCATCGCCATGATCGTCGCCTCACGCGGGGTGAGCGCGTCGAGCGCGTGCCGCAGCTGGTCGGCCAGCAGCTGCCGGTCCACCAGCTCGGACGCCTCGGGCGCGTCCACGTCCTCGATCAGGTCACCGATGCTGGTCTCGCCGTCCTCGCCGATCGTGGAGTCCAGGCTGATCGGCTGGCGGCTGGTCCGCAGCAGCTCCTCGATCTGATCCGGCGTCCGGTCCAGCTCCACCGCGAGCTCCTCGGGGGTGGGCTCACGGCCGAGGCGCTGGTGCATGTCCCGCTCGACCCGGCTCAGCTTGCTCAGCATCTCCAGCACGTGCACCGGCAGCCGGATCGTGCGGGCAGAGTCGGCGAAGCCGCGCTGGATGGCCTGGCGGATCCACCACATCGCGTACGTGGAGAACTTGTAGCCCTTGGTGTAGTCGAACTTCTCGACCGCGCGAATCAGCCCGAGATTTCCCTCCTGCACGACGTCGAGCAGGGACAGCCCGCGGTCGCTGTACTTCTTGGCCACCGAGACCACCAGCCGCAGGTTGGCCTCGAGCATGTGCGCCTTGGCCCGGCGGCCATCGTCGGCGACGGCCTCGAGGTCGCGGCGCTGGTCCTCGGGCAGCTTGGCCTCGGTCTCCAGCTTGTGCTCGGCGTACAGCCCGGCCTCGATCCGCTTGGCCAGGTCGACCTCCTGCTCGGCGGTGAGCAGGCTGGTCCGGCCGATCGACTTGAGGTAGGTGTGCACCGAGTCGCCCATGACCGAGGTCTGGTCGTCGAGGTCAGCCTCGGTGACCTCGATCGTGACGGAAGCCAGGGCCTCGGCCTCGGCGTCCGCGGAATCTAGCCCGTCCAGCCCGATGACGTGGGCGATCGCCGCTTCCATCCCGGGCTGGTCGGCGCCGGCCGGGCGGGCCGCGGTGGCCCGGGCCTTGCGGTCCTTCGCCTTGGCGGTCGGGGGGAGGGTAGCAACCTGCACAGCAGCCTCCGGCTGTTCGTTACCGAGCTGAACACCGGCCTCGGTGAGTTCGCGGACGATGGACCGGGCCTCGGTGGGGGAGATGCGGGCCTGCTCAAACGCGGTGCGCAGTTCCGGGAGGGACAGGTGACCCTGGCTGCGCCCGCGCTGGATCAGCTCGTCCACATGGGACATGGTGGCCTCATCGTCGTGTCGCTGCGACGCAGCGGTCGCGTTCCGCGGCATGAGACACCTCCCTTGTGCGCGCCCGGGGGCGCTTCCTCGTGCGTCCGGGGGACGCGTTCCTCCTGCACCACCGAGGCGGCGCCGTCGGTTAGCGGGGGCCCGGGGCACTTGGTATTGTGCAGCGCGGGCATTATCTTTAACGCTCAGCGCGGCTGTTTGTTCCCGTGCCGGTACCGTGCGCCCATCGGCGGCCGGTACCGGTCCGGCCGCCAGTTCGGGCCGCCCGGGACTGCGCCTGGAAGCGCAGCGCCTCCCGGTCGGGCTTACCCGACGGTAGCATCGGCATCTCCGGCAGGATCAGCAGGGCCGCCGGAGCAGCGTAAGCCGGAAGCCTATCCCGCACGTGCGCGCGGATGTCAGCCAATCGCGGCGGCCGGGATGGATCAAGCGGTACCACCACCGCCGTGACCACCTCCCCCCACTCCGGGTCCGGGCGGCCCACCACGGCGGCGTCCCGGACGCCGGCGCAGGTGCCCAGCGCCGCCTCGACCTCGGCCGCGACCACCTTCTCGCCGCCGGTGTTGATCACGTCGTCGGCCCGGCCACGGACCGTCAGCTCGCCGGACGGGCCGATCGAGCCGATGTCGGACGTGATGAACCAGCGGCCGTCCCGGGCCTGCGCGGTCAGGTCCGGCCGGAGCCGGTAGCCGGAGAACAGCACCGGCCCGGCGATCCTGATCCGCCCGCCCGGCCCGGTGTCTACCTGCACGTCATCCAGCGGCATACCGTTATACACGCATCCGCCGCAGGTTTCGCTCATCCCGTAGGTGGTGATCACCCGCCCGCCCGCGGCCCGCGCGGCGCCCACCAGCCCGGGCGGCGGAGCCGCCCCGCCGAGCAGGATCGTCCGCACGGCCGTCAGGTCCTCGCCCGCGTCCACCAGCCGCCGCAGCTGGGTTGGCACCACGGACACGTGCGCGCAGCCGCCGGCGGCCAGCGCGCCGGGCTCCAGCCGGGGGACGATCACCGGGGTGGTGCCCGCGACCAGCGACCGCACCAGCACCTGGACCCCGGCGATGTGGAAGGCCGGCAGGCAGCACAGCCAGCGCTCGCCGGGGCCGGCCCCGACCCGGCGCAGCGAGGCCCGGGCCGAGGCCAGCAGCGCGGCCGCGCTGAGCTCGGTGCCCTTGGGCGGGCCGGTGGAGCCGGAAGTGGCGATGACCAGGGCCGTGTCCGGGCGGACGCCGGGCGCCCTGGCGTGGCCAGGCTGGCGGGCGACGTAGCGTTCCGGGCCTTCGGCCGTTTCGACGACCGACGGGCGCAGGGCCTCCAGCAGCGCGCCAAGCCGGGCCCGCGGCAGCCCCGGGTCCAGCGGCAGGATCGCCGGCCCGCTGCCGTCCAGGGCGGCCGCGAGCGCCTCCGTCATCCGGCCGCCGGCGCCGTCCGGGGGCAGCAGGACCGCGTGCAGGGGGCGGGCTGTCACGGTCGTAAGGTTAATCCGGGCCGATCGGGCGCTGGCGGACAGCCTGAGGGAGGGTGGCGGAGTGGTCGACGCGTTCCCGCGCCGCCGGTGACCGGGCCGGGGGGGCAGGCTGGCCGCGCCGGCCGGCCCGTGGCGGCGGCGCGCGAGCAGCTTCATGCGATGCTCCCCACCGTGCGCGCGTTCGCGATCCCGATGCGCACCAGGTTCCGGGGCATCACCGTCCGGGAAGGCGCGCTGATCGAGGGCCCGGCCGGCTGGGGTGAGTTCTCGCCGTTCACCGAGTACGGCCCGCGCGAGAGCGCCCGCTGGCTGGCCTGCGCGCTGGAGTCCGCCGGGACCGGCTGGCCCGAGCCCAGGCGGCCTTCTGTCGGGGTGAACGTGACCGTGCCCGCGGTGGGACCCGCCGAGGCGCACCGGATCGTGGCCGGGTCGGGGTGCCGGACCGCGAAGGTGAAGGTGGCCGAGCCGGGCCAGGCCGACGGCGACGACCTGGCCCGGGTGGAAGCGGTGCGGGACGCGATCGGCCCGGGCGGGCGGGTCCGGGTGGACGCCAACGGCGCGTGGAGCGTCGGGCAGGCGGCGCGGATGCTGCGGGCCCTGAGCCGATTCGGCCTCGAGTACGCCGAGCAGCCCTGCGCCAGCCTCGGCGAGCTGGCCGAGCTCCGCCGCCAGGTGGATGTGCCCCTGGCCGCGGACGAGTCGATCCGCAAGGCGGAGGACCCGCTGGCGGTCCGCGCGGCCGGGGCCGCCGACATCGTGGTGCTCAAGGTTCAGCCGCTCGGCGGCGTGCGGGCGGCGCTGCGGATCGCGGCCGACTGCGGCCTGCCCGTGGTGGTGTCCAGCGCAGTGGAATCCTCGGTCGGCCTGGCCGCCGGGGTGGCGCTCGCCGCCGCCTTGCCCGAGCTGCCCTACGACTGCGGGCTGGCCACGATGAGCCTGCTCGGCGGGGACGTGACCGCCGCGCCGCTGGCCGCGCAGGACGGCACCCTGCCGGTCCGGCGCGCAGCCGCGGATGCTGAGCGGCTGGCGGCGTACGCCAGCGATCCGGCCCCGTGGACCGAGCGGATGCTGGCCGCCGCGGAGTTCCTGGCCTGGTCATGAACCCGTCCACCGCCTTCGCCCGGGTCTTTGTCGACGAGCTGGCGCGCTGCGGCGTGCGCGAGGCGGTGCTGGCGCCGGGGTCGCGCAGCACGCCGCTGGCGCTGGCCCTGTTCGACCACCCGGCCGTGCGGCTGCACGTGCGGCTCGACGAGCGCTCGGCCGGGTTCCTGGGCCTCGGCCTGGCCAAGGCCAGCCGCCGCCCCTCGGTGCTGGTGTGCACCTCGGGCACGGCCGCCGCGCACTTCCACGCCGCGGTGATCGAGGCCGACGAGGCCGGGGTGCCGCTGATCGTGCTCACCGCCGACCGCCCGCCTGAGCTGCGCGGCACCGGCACCAACCAGACGATCGACCAGCTCAAGCTGTACGGAGCGGCGGTGCGGTGGTTCTGCGAGGCCGGAGTGCCCGAGGCCGGGCCGGGCATGGCGCGGTACTGGCGGTCGCTGGCCGGCCGGGCCTGGGCGCTGGCGTCCGGGGCGGCGGGCGGCTTTCCCGGGCCGGTGCAGCTGAACCTGCCCCTGCGGGAGCCCCTGGTGCCGGATGCGCGCGAGCCTGGTCCGGCGGGCCGGGCCGGGCCGGTGGCCGGGTGGCCGGACTCGCTCGAGGGGCGCCCGGACGGTGCCCCGTGGACCCGTTTCGGCGGCGCCGCGGTGCCGTACCGGGACGGCTCGCCCGCGTGGCTGAACCACCGGCCGGCCGATGGCCCGTACGGCAGCCCGGCCGCACCAGGGCCCGCCGGCGAGCCGCTGCGAATCGAGTGGGCCGAGCGCGGGGTGGTGGTCTGCGGGGACGGCGATTACGACACCGAGCCGCTGCTCGAGCTGGCCGAGGCGGCGGGGTGGCCGGTGCTCGCCGAGCCGTCGTCCGGCGCCCGGCGCGGCCCGAACGCGCTGTGCGCCTACGGCTACCTGCTCGGCGCGCCGGGATTCGCCGCCGGGCACGAGCCCGAGGTGATCGTCTCGGCCGGCCGGCCCGGGCTGTCCCGCAGCCAGCAGGCGCTGCTGCGCGGCCGGCCGGGGTCCTGGCCGGCCCGGCACGTGGTGCTGGCCCAGGGGCCAGGGCGCTGGGCCGACCCGGGCCGGAGCGCGACCGAGGTGGCGGCGGCGGTGGCGCTGTCCGGCCCGGGGCCGGGGCCGGGCCGCGGCCCGGCCTGGCTTGCGGCGTGGCGGCGGGCCGACGGCGCGGCGCGGCGGGCCGCCGACGCGATCCTCGACGCGGACGAGACGCTGACCGAGCCCGGGCTGGGCCGTGACCTGGCGGCCGCGCTGCCGGACGGTGCGCTGCTGTGGGCGGCGTCCAGCATGCCGGTCCGTGACCTGGACCTGCACATGGTGCCGCGGACCGGGATCCGGGTCCTGTCCAGCCGCGGCGCGAGCGGAGTGGACGGGCTGGTCTCCTCCGCGATCGGGGCGGCGCTGGCGCACCAGGCGGCCGGCGGCGGGCCGGCCGCGGCCCTGCTCGGGGACCTGGCGTTCCTGCACGACGCGCCGGGCCTGGTGCTCGGGCCGGACGAGCCGCGGCCCGACCTGTGCCTGATCGTCGTCAACAACGACGGCGGGGGGATCTTCTCGGACCTGGAGCAGGCGGCATTGTCCGAGCCGTTCGAGCGCGTGTTCGGCACCCCCCACGGGACCGATCTCGAGAGCCTGGCCCGGGCCGCCGGGCTGGAGTACACCCGGCTGGAGCGCCCCGCGGACCTGGCCGGGGCGCTGGCCGGCCGCGGGCTGCGGGTGGTCGAGGCGCGGACCGAGCGCGCGGCGGCCGCGGCCCTGCGCGCCGAGCTGCGCGCCGCCGGGACGGCGGCGGCGGAGGCGGCCGTGACCGCCGGGCCGGGCTAGCCGCCCAGCCCTTCCAGCCCTTCCAGCCCTTCCAGCGCGTCCTGCATCGGCCGGAACTTGACCTGAGTCTCGGCGAGCTCGGCGACCGGGTCCGAGTCGGCCACGATGCCGCACCCGGCGAACAGCCGCGCCCGCGGCCCGTCCAGCTCGGCGCACCGCAGCGCGATGCCCCACTCCCCGTTGCCGCGCGCGTCGACCCAGCCCACCGGGCCGGCGTAGCGGCGGCGGTCCATGCCCTCCAGCTCGCGGATCAGCTCCATGGCCGCGCCGGCCGGGGTGCCGCAAACCGCCGCGGTCGGGTGCAGCGCGGCCGCGAGCGCGAGGGCCGAGGCGTGCTCGCCGAGCGCGGCGGCGGCCCCGGCCGGCTGCGGCAGCCCGGTTAGCCGGCCGGTCACCGCGGTGGCGAGGTGCTGCAGGTTGGCCAGCCGCAGCAGCCAGGGCTGGTCATCGATGTCGAGCCGGCTGCACAGCGGGGCCAGGGCGCGGCGCACGTCGGCGACGGCGTACCGGTGCTCCTCGACGTCCTTGGTCGAGGCGAGCAGCGCCGCGCCTAGCGCCTCGTCCTCGGCCTGGCTGCCGCCGCGCGGCGTCGTCCCGGCCAGCACCAGCGACCGGACGTCCGGGCCCACCCGCCTGATGTAGAGCTCCGGGGTGGCGCCGACGAGGCCCGCGCAGGAGAACGTCCAGCAGTCCGGGTAGCGCCGGGCCAGCCGGGCCAGCAGCGCCCTGGTGTCGATCCCGGCCGACGCCGTGGCGTACAGGTCCCGGGCCAGCACGACCTTGCTGAGGTCGCCGGCCTGGATCCGGGCCACGGCGGCCCGGACCGCGTGCTGCCATTGCGGCGCGGTCAGGCTTCCGTCATGCCAGCGGAGCTCGCCGGGGGCCGGCGCCGGGGCGGCCGGGACCGGGACGGCCGGGGCGGGCGCGGTCCGGGACGGCGGCCGGGTGCCGATGGTGGTCAGCCAGGAGCGGCCCGCGGCGCGGCCGAGCACGGCGCCGGGGACGATGAGGACCGAGCCCTCCGACGTGGGGTCGAAGGTGAAGCTGCCGAAGGCCACCGGGCCGCAGCCGGGCAGCCCGACTCCGTCGGTGACCTCGGCGCCGTCGAACAGCTCGGTCAGCCACTTCTCGCCCGCCGTGAACCGGTCCTCGCCGGCCGGGAGGCTGACCCGGGCCACCTCGCCCCAGCCGGTCAGCCCCTCGCCCCGGCGGATCCAGGCCATCGACGCGGGCTCCGGCAGCCGGGCCACCAGATCACCCGGATCCTCGACCGGGACCGTCCGCACGACCAGCCGGTCCGGAGTCAGCTGGCTTGGTTCCTGGCGCTGGGCTCCCACGGCAGACAACTTTACGTGCGGTAACCGGGTCGGCTGGCCGAGGGTCGCGGCTGAGGGCGGCGGACGGCCGCGGTAACTGAGCGCGGGTTTGTCCCACGGGACGGGTGGTGAGCGTGCTAGCTTCTGAGACACGATCTCGATTAAAACGGTTGGATAACTAGGATGACTCTACTCAGCGATGTGCCGGCGCCGCGCCGGGAACAGCCCGGTCCGGTATCGCCCGGCGGGGATGACGTCGCGACGGGACCGCCCGGCCCGGCGGGATCGCCCGGCCCGGCGGGACCGCCCGGCCCGGCGGGACCGCCCGGCCCGGCGTGGCTGTGCCCGGGGGAGGGCGGCCGCGGGCGGCCAGGCCCGGTGTGGCTGTGCCCGGAGCGGCTTGGCCAGATCGCGGGCGCGGCGGCGGCGCGGCCGGAGCGGTGGAGCAGGCTGGTGCGTTTCGACGCCGGGCGGCGGTGGTTCCGGCGCCTGGAGCTGGCCGACGACCACGAGGTGTGGCTGCTGTCGTGGCTGCCCGGGCAGAGCACGGGATTCCATGACCACGGCGCAGCGGCCGGGGCGTTCGCGGTGGCGCTCGGGCAGGCGCGGGAGCGGACCGCGGCCGGCCAGGGCCGGGTGCGGGAGCGGACGGTCGCCCGTGGCGGCATCAGGTCGTTCGGCTCGCGGTACGTGCACGACGTGGCCAACGCCTCGGCCGGGCCTGCGATCACCGTGCACGCGTACTCCCCGCCGCTCACCGCGATGCGCCGCTACGAGCTGACCGGCTCCGGGCTGGTCCACATCGCAACCGAGCACGCGGAGCGGGACTGGTGACGTACGCTCCTGCGATGGCGACATTCGCTCCGCCGCCGGGCAGCCGGAGCATCGACGAGGTGCTCGCCGAGGCCCGTGCCCGGCTGGAGCGGGCCACGCCACAGCAGGCGCGGCGCGCGGCCGCCGCGGGCGCGGTGCTGGTCGATATCCGGCCCGCCGCCCAGCGGGCGGCCGAGGGCGAGATCCCCGGCGCCCTGATCGTCGAGCGCAACGTCCTGGAGTGGCGCTTCGACCCGCAGTCGGAGACCCGGCTGCCGCAGGCCGGGTACGACCGGCAGGTGATCGTCTTCTGCTCGGAGGGCTACACCTCCAGCCTGGCCGCCGCGGCCCTGCAGGACCTCGGCGTCCGGCGCGCGACCGACCTGGCGGGCGGCTTCGTGGCCTGGCAGGCGGCCGGCCTGCCCGTGGTAACGGCCGCCCGGCGCCTTGATCCGTCAGAACGGTCGTCTGCCGGTCACAGTGACTGACAGACGACCGCGGTAACGGATCAAGGCCCGCCGGCCCTCGGGGCGGGCTCACAGGAGCGACAGCTGCACGGCTTCGGGCGGTGCGGGAGCCGCGTGGGCCCGGGGGCGGCCCGGGCGGCGATCCGCGGGCGGGCCGATGCGACGGCCCTCCGCCGGGCCGGTGCGGCGGGCCCCCGCCGGGCTGGTCCGCCCGACGCCATGCCGCCGGGCGAACTCCCGGACCTGCTCGGCGATCTGCGCCTGGTAGGACTTGGGCGCGTACGCGCCGCGGCCGTACAGGCCGCGGTAGGCATCCGCGAGGTCGGGGAAGTTCTCGCCCAGCCAGCGCAGGAACCATTCCCGCGCGCCGGGCCGCAGGTGTAGCACGATCGGGGTCACGTGCGCGGCCCCGGCCTCGGCGGCCAGCCGCACGGTCGCCTCGAGCTGGCCGGGGGAGTCGGTCAGGAACGGCAGCACCGGGCCCATGAGCACCCCGCAGCGCAGGCCGCGCTGGGTCATCGCCGCGCAGATGCCCATCCGGCGCTCTGGGCTGGGCGTTCCCGGCTCGACAGATCGAGAAAGCGATTTGTCGATAAAACCCACGGAGACGTTCAGGCCGACCTCCGTGACCTCCGCGGCCTCGGCCAGCAGGTCCAGGTCGCGCAGGATCAGCGTGCCCTTGGTCAGGATAGAGAACGGGTTGGCCGCGTCCTTCAGCGCGCCGATGATCCCCGGCATCAGCCGGTAGCGGCCCTCGGCGCGCTGGTAGCAGTCCACGTTGGTGCCCATGGCCACGTGCTCGCCCTGCCACTTCGGCGCGGCCAGTTCCCTGCGGGCCAGTTCCGGGGCGTTCACCTTGACCACGATCTTCGAGTTGAAGTCGTGCCCGGAGTCCAGGTCCAGGTAGGTGTGGGTGTTGCGGGCGAAGCAGTTGTGGCTCACCACGCCGTTGGCGATGAAGTCGCCGGTCCCCGTGGTGATGTCGAACATCTCCAGGTCCATGCCGATCGGCTCGATCGAGGTCACCCGCAGCGGGGCGTCGCTCTTGAGCGCAGTGCCTTCGATCGAGTGCTTGCGGGTGATCGCGGGCTCCGTAGTGTGGAAGAACCTGAGCACCTCCTTCAGCCCGCCGAGCAGCCGGACGGCCTTGATACCGTTCGCGCGGTTCAGGTCCTCCACCACGACGTCGAAGCCGAGTGACTTCATCGACGACAAAGTCCAGCCGATGATCTCCGGATCGGTGTTGGACATCCGCCAGACGCCACGGCTGTAGCTGCCCTCGGCGTCGAAGATGCCGGCCAGGAATCCTTTGCGCCACTCGGGATCTGGCCAGGCCGGCCACTCGATCAGCCGCTGGATCGCCTGGACGCGGTCGCGGGACTGAGTCTGGATCGCCGTCATCTGCCGCCGCGTACTCGAAGCCTCGGCAAAAACCAACCTGGTGGTGCCGATGCCTTCTCGGCCGAGGTAGACGCGGGTCCGATTCAGGGCCTCGTCGTCAACGAGCGCCAGCCGGAACTGGCGGACCGTTGCGGGTGCCCTCCCGGCTCGCTGGCAGCTATGGGTACCCAGGTGCGCATCGCCGCGGATCATGCCGCAGAGATAGCCGCGCCGGTAGTCAGCGGTCGCCTTGGGCGGCTCGGCGAACTCGCCGACCCCCATCAGCTTGTTATTGAGCGTCAGATGCGGACGCTGCAGCGGGCCGCCGCACTCGGTGCCGGTGACGTACTTCCAGCCGCGGTTCGTCAGGAAGCGGTGGTCGCCGCTGCAGAAGAGCCGGGTCTCGTCCTCCAGCGTGACCGCGTAGGCCGGCTTGACAGTGGACCAGTGCGCGAGCACTTCGGTGATCACGTAGCGCCGGCGGGAGCCGCGCCGGACCGTGCCGTAGACCGCGTCGCCGGGCCTTACGTGGGCCAGCGGCCGCGTGCGTCCGTCGGCCATCAAGATCGGCGTCCCGCCCCAGCAACAATAGGAGCACGAATGGCTACAGCCACGGTAGGGATTTATCGTCCAGCGGAAGGCCATGCGTGAGGCGGGCGGCACCTGGTTGATGATCGAGCGGGCGTGCACCTCGAAGAAGGTCATCCCGCGGAACCCGGGGGTGTCGAAGGTACGGGCCACCGCGTCCCGCTCGAACAGGGCCGGGGCAGCCGCCGACCCTGGCGGGCCGGTGGCCTGGCCGTCGTCCAGCCGCAGGCTGTCCCATCGCATACGGTCCACCCTAGAATAACTGTTCGATGATCTCAATAACGACCACGCTCGCTTCGCTGGTGTGTTGCCCTCCCACCGGCAACCGGGCGGCGGTACATTGGCTGTGCACCGGCAAAGGGCGGGTAAAAGCTCCCCAAGCGGGGGATAGTAGAAGTGGATCCCGGCCCTGCTGGCGCGGCAGCGGTGGCCGGACGTGGTGCGGAGGTGGGCCATGGCGTTGTCCATGGACGAGCAGCGCATCCTCGACGAGATGGAGCGCAAGCTCGCCGATGATGATCCCCTGCTGGCATCCAGGCTGACCTCATTCGGCCGGCCCGGCCTGGCCGCCTTGATGCGGTCGCGGCGGGCCCGGATCGTGCTCTCGTTCATGGCCCTGATCGTGATCGCCGCGGTATCGCTGGCGGTGTACGCGCTGACCCCGTTCCGCGCGGGCTTCACCGGAGGGCGCGCGACCGTGCCGCACGGCGTGGCCAAGACGACGGCGCCGGCCACCGGGGGCACGACGGGGGCGTCGTCCGCCCAGCCCTGACCGCCGGATGGCGCCGGGCGCGCTGAAACCGGTCCAGGCCGGGCCCGCGGCCG
>Ga0335081_10008076_pt1 | contig 16876 bp, 13 predicted proteins | sample Lox_Sample_35_FD_206713 | JGI IMG/M metagenome (GOLD analysis project Ga0335081, IMG submission 206713) | Soil microbial communities from Loxahatchee National Wildlife Refuge, Florida, United States - Lox_Sample_3.5 | ecosystem: Environmental > Terrestrial > Soil > Wetlands | place: USA... | reverse complement strand
CAAGAATTGAAGGCAGGCGGCGCCCTGAAACCGGAGGACCACAGTTTTCGTGTGCTCATTCCGCGCCAGGACATGACTGGTGCCGAGCGTGCGTGGGCCAGTCGCTATCAGATCGAGGACGTGGTGCGGTATTCGAGAGGGAGCAAACTCGTTGGAATCGAGGCTGGAACCTACGGCACCGTAACCGGCGTCAACCCGACCGAGAATCTCTTGACTATTCAAAAGGCCAGCGGCGACCAAGTCTCTTATGACCCGAAAAGGCTCTCCGGCGTGAGCGTCTATCGTGAAATGGAGCGGGAGTTTTCTGTAGGCGACCGGATTCAGTTCACTGCCCCCGAGAAACAACTTGGCGTCGCCAACCGGGAGCTAGGCACAATCGAGAAGATAGGTCCCAACGGCAATATCTCGTTACGCCTGGAGCACTGCCGGAATGTCCAGTTTAATCCGACGGAGCATCCCCATTTCGACCACGGATACGCGGTCACGAGCCATAGTTCCCAAGGTTTGACTGCGGATCGTGTGCTCATCAATGTCGATACGACCGTCAATCCTCAGCTGCTCAATTCACGCTTCGCCTACGTTGCAGTGTCGCGTGCAAGCCTCGATGCTGAAATCTACACAAACGGCGCGGCAGATTTAGGCCAACGGTTGAGTGGCGACGTCTCCAAGAGTTCTGCCGTTGAATTTTCACATTCCACGGGTACAGCCATAACGGATGTCAGCCTGGGGCAAGGTATTTGAGGTGGTGTCTATGGTGTGTTGCAAAACGTCATTAGATGTGATGAAGTAATGACGTATTGAGACACAATATGGCGACGCCTCTTCAGAAGATTATGCAGTATATCGGCCAACACGGGATCGTTAGACCCCGCGATATCGAGGCCATCGGCCTTCCGCGGGAGTACCTCGTTCGCCTCCACCGGCAGGGCAAGCTCAACCGGCCTGGACGGGGAATCTACACCCTGCCCGACGCCAACGTGACGGAGCGCCACTCTTACGCTGAAGTAGCCAAGCGTGTACCCGAAGCCGTTATTTGCCTACTCTCGGCTCTTGCCTTTCACGAGATCACCACTCAAAGTCCGGCTTCGATTTGGATCGCTCTCGGCAAAGGGGCAAGAACGCCTACCCTCGCTTCGCCTTCACTCAGGATCGTCCGCCTGTCCGGCCCGTCGCTGACTCAAGGAATTGAAAACCATCAAGTCGATGGCGTGTCCGTCCGCGTCTATTCAGCAGCAAAGACCGTGGCCGACTGCTTTAAGTTCAGGAACAAAATCGGACTCGATGTCGCGATCGAAGCCCTGAAGGACTGCCTTCGCCAAAAGAAGGCCACCGTCAACGAAATCCACCGCTACGCCAAAGTCTGCCGAGTTAGCAATGTTATTCGCCCCTACATGGAGGCAATGTGACACGCAAGAAAAACAAGAACACGGCAGCATCCATCCGAGCGCGCCTGCTTGCACTCGCGCAGAGCAAAGGCGAGGACTACCAACGCGTGCTCGGCAGATACGCCATTGAACGCTTCTTGTATCGCTTGGGGCGGTCGCCATACCGGGACAAGTTTGCTCTCAAAGGAGCCACCCTCTTCACGCTTTGGACGGGCCAGACTCATCGTCCCACAAAGGATCTAGACCTGCTTGGACGCGGATCATCCGCTATCGGCGAGGTTGAAGAAACTATTCGTGCCATCTGCAAAATCCCAGAAGAAGACGGCATTATCTTCGACAGTAAATCGGTCGAAGGCACAAAAATAAAGGAGGAAGATGAATACGACGGCGTGCGCATTAAGTTCCAGGCCGAATTGGCCGGAGCGCGCATTCCAATGCAGATCGACATCGGGTTTGGCGATGCCGTTTACCCGGAACCAGAACTCGCTTCCTTTCCCGTCCTGCTCCCGATGGAAGCACCCGTTATTCGTGCCTATCCCCGAGAAGCCAGCATCGCCGAGAAATTCCACGCAATGGTTGACCTCGACATCCGCAATAGCCGCATGAAAGACTTCTACGATATCTGGTTCATGGCAAACGCTTGGACCTTCGATATGGCGTCCCTGCGGAAAGCGATCCTTGGGTCGTTTGAGCGGCGCGGATCAGCGCTTCCCGCAGGAGTTCCGTTCGCGCTAACGGATGAATTTCTGAACGATCCGCAAAAGAAGCAACAATGGGCTGCATTCGTGAGCCGACTAAACCCCGAAGCTAGAACCCCGTCTCTTGCAGAAGTGGGAAGCGTCCTTCGTGACTTCCTCTTGCCATGCATATCTGTCGGATCGCGCATACGACCGGAGCCCAGTCATTGGGACCCAACCTTGCGCTGGAATCCATAGATGATGCACCCTTCCACGTGGGGTGCTGTGTCAGCTAATGACATTCCAAGCCCGGTCGGGCAGAATGCTCTCTCAGGGAAAATGGAATGACTGACAGCCAGAACTTGTTTGATCCTTACGCCGAAGAGGTACGTCGGCTGGCTGCAGCAACGTCCACCACGGAAGAGAGCTACTATCCCGCCATCAAGTGCTTGCTGACCCGCATCCTTGATTTCGTCCAACTTCCATTCGATGTAAGGACAAGCACTAGTGAGTCACGTGCCCTAGGAGGGCGCGACCTTCCTGATTTCGCGCTCTACGACGGACCGGGTGAATTCCTAGTCGTTTGCGGTGAGGCCAAGCTTCCCGGCGTCGAGCTCGCAGAAATCGCCTTTTCGGAGGATCGTAACAATCAAGTTGGCCGATACCTCGCCCAAACAGGAGCGGTATTGGTGTGCAACGTCCGTGGCTTCGGTTTGGTAACGGCTAAACAAGGAACATCCCGCCAGAAGGCGGTTGCGGCCACTGATCGGATCTTGGAGTATACCGTCGAACTATGGCCGTCCACCGCTGCTCTTGTCGCGGGCCACAAGTACGCACCCGCCACTGTTGGTGAGCTCGAAGACCTCATCGAAGCGGCCGTCACCAGGTACGCCGCAATCGCTGAGCCTGAGAGTCTTGCGAAAGTGCTCGCCCGGCAAGCGAGGCGAGCAAAGCAAGACCTTCCCGCCCAATTTAGCCAAGCGGTCGCGGGACTCGCCGAAGACTTCGGGAAAGCCTTGGGTGTGACATTCGAGGGACCGGAGGGGCAGGAATTCTTTCGATCATCCCTCATTCAGACGGTTTTCTATGGAGTCTTTGCTGGATGGACGCTTTGGGTACGATCCGGGCGAAGGAAACCATTCACGTGGGAAGATCTGGGGGAGTATTTAAGAATCCCATTCTTAGGGGAACTCTTCTATGAATTCCGCCATCCCCGCCGAATTCAAGAGCTCGGTCTCAAGAAGCACTTGGACTTGGCTACTGAAACCCTGTCGCGAGTTGATGTAGATGCCTTCTTTAGCCGGTTCCAACCCCCATCGCTGGAACCGGATACTACAGGTGGAAACGCATCAGCGGCCATCTTGTACTTCTACGAACCGTTCCTGGAATCATTCGATCCGATGCTCCGAAAAGAGCTTGGCGTCTGGTACACACCGGTAGAGGTCGTGCGCTATCAGGTTCAAAAGGTGGATCGCTTACTCCGAGAGGAACTCGGCTGTGAACGAGGGTTTGCAGATGACAGAGTTGTGGCTCTCGATCCTTGTTGTGGCACCGGCGCTTATCTAATTGAAATATTGCGCTGCGTCGCAGAACAGTTGCGTTCCGAAGGAATTGGCAACATGCTCGGAACGACCTTGCTCGATTTAGTCGAGCGAAGAATCCTGGGCTTCGAAATCCTCACGGCACCGTTTGTCATAACTCAACTTCAGATCTACCTGATCCTTGCCGAGCTCGGCATTCAACCGCCACAGGGGCATCGTCCTGCGGTTTTCCTGACGAATGCCCTCACCGGGTGGGACGGTTCTGATCAGCTCAAGTTACACTTCCCCGAACTACAGGAAGAACATGACGCTGCGCAAGCGCTTAAACGAAGTAGCCGAATCATAGTGGTCATTGGTAATCCGCCGTACAACCGATTTGCAGGCGTTCCAGTTGCTGAGGAAGCGGAGTTAGTCGACCACTACAAGGGAATAGAGCGGGACGAACGAGGCCGCCAGATCGGACCTACTGCCCTGTTCACCAAATGGCGCATCCGGAAACAACTATTGGATGATTTGTATATTCGCTTCTTTCGGCTGGCGGAGCGCTGCATTGGCGAAAGAGCGCAATACGGAGTCGTCAGCTTCATTTCCAACTATTCGTTCTACGCGCATCGCTCCCACCCTCTCATGCGCGAATCTTTACTCCGGTCGTTCAGCACTATATGGCTTGACGTACTGAACGGCGACAAATACAAGACCGGCAAAGTCGTCCCCAAAGGCCTCCCTGGAGAAGGGACTTCCGACCAAAGCATTTTCACCACGGCTAACGATCCGCGTGGAATTCAAGTCGGAACCGGTATTACCACTCTTTTGAAACGGGAACCGGCCTCGGGCAGCAGTGCAGTCTCTGAGGTTTTCTACCGAACCTTCTGGGGGAAATCCGACAACAAGAGAAAGGCGCTCCTCGCGTCTCTTTCGATGGAGCAATGGTCTAGCCAAGAGAAATCCGATGCCGCCGAAAGGCCTGCTGGACCCCGTGAGTACGAGTATTTCACTCCGACACAGAAGAAACGCTGGAAGTTGTTGCCGTACGAGTCCCAGGGTGGTTTTGAGGATTGGATAGCTTTAGATGAACTCTTCGAAAGCGGAATGCAAGGTATCAATCCTAATCGCGGCATCTTCTCCAGTGTCATAGACGTAAACAAGAATGCTCTCATCGAGCGTATGCAGGAGTACTTTTCCGACGCGAAGGACTCTGAGTTACACCAGAAATACCCGGAGCTCTTTACGCCCCGTGCAGGATATGATCCACACCGAGTCCGCAAAGATCTGTTGGAGAATTCCTCCTTTGACGAACAAAAAATAGTCCCCTACGTGTTGTTTCCTTTGGATGCGAGGTGGCTTTATTACGAAGTCGAAAGAAAGTTGCTCAACCGAGGTCGGCCTGAACTTTGGAAGAACCTAGAAAAGAACGAATTTCTCGTTGCTGTGCCTGAACCTCGTCAATATTCTGAGATGCGCCCGCTTCTATTGTCTTGTGCCTTTGACCTGCATCTTCACGATCGGGGTTCAATTGGATTCCCAATTGAAACTCACTTTTCCTCTGGCCCTGAAGCCCCTCTCTTCGGACGAACTGGAAACGAATCTACGTCCATAGCTAATATCAACGAACAAACATGGACCACGCTTAAGAAGAACTGGGGCCTCACGGGCACTCGGGCTGGTCAGGACGTCAAGAAACTCGCGAGACAGCTAGCGGCAGTTTGTGTCGCAGTCTGTCACTCTCCCGCGTACGAAACTGAACACAAGGATTCGTTGGCCCAAGGCTGGGCCCATATACCCATCCCGAGAGATAGGACCAAGTTCCTTCAATTGGCCCAAGCGGGGGCAACTGTGGCCGTCCTTCTCGACCCCCTTAAGAGTGCAGCCACTCCGATAAAAGAAATCCTTGCAAACTCATCTGTGCAGATTGCGGTTGTCGAGCGCACCGATGGCAAGAGCGTTACGAGTGCTGATTTGGTTGTGGAGTACTCGTTTTTTGGTGCCGCGGTAGGGGGCTGGAGGCGCAGACCCACAGATCCAACAGAATTTGCCAATGCGGCTTTGGGCGAATCTACGGGGGATCTGTTTATCAATGATCGACTTTGTCTCAGGAACGTCCCACAAGCCGTGTGGGAATATCAGCTTGGAGGCTATCCAGTAATCAAGAAGTGGCTGGGATATCGAGATCGAGGGCGCAGGGGAGATCAACCCCTGTCGGTCCAAGAAATGAATCATTTGCGAAACATGGTGCAGCGCATTTCGGCACTTCTAGTTTTCCATCCCACGTTGGATCGACTTTACGAACCAGCCTCAGTCGGATCCTTTCCCGTCGATGAACTCACTGCCTCTGAAACCGCCGACGCTTAGCCGAGCCCCCAGTCGATATCCAAGCGTGTAAGACCAGAGGCATCCAATCGGATAAACTGCAATTGCGGGAGTGCCCGATGCTTCCATCATCATTTTCAACCCAGCGCGACTTCATCAATGCTCTTGGAGACCACCTTCGCTCCTTGCACAAGGCATTTGCAGGTGCTCATTTCCGGGTCGCATTCATTCGCGAAAATGGCCTCAGATTTCTGACCGGGTGCGTCGAGTTTCAGGATCACCATACTCCTGCCCGCGGTGAGGTTGACTATGGCTCAATTGTGTTCGTGGAGGAGTGGGCTCACGATCAGTGGGAAGCCCACGCTCGGTTATCTCGCTTGATCTCCGGCCAGGAGAAGATCGGGGGACATGAGATCAAGAACCTTTTCCCTCAGAGCACGGCATCACGAGACTTTTACTTTGGGATCGGTGGCAGCCCAACATGGCGTATCACCAGCCACGTTGTACGGGATTCTGAATGGAAAGATTATTATCCGACCCAGACTCCTCTTCTCGGATATGGCCTAAAACCGTACTTAACTCCAGCGCACGCCGTTAATCACTGGGTGTTTGGGATCGACCATTCGGCGCAGCCCGGCGCCAGTCTTCAGAATCAATGGACTTTGGTTACGGCGTTGCCCGACCTGCGCGCGAAGGTGATCTCGGCTGAATGGCTACCGGGAACTCTTCGTCTAGAGCTCGACATACGCGTACCGCTCGATCAGATCCAACTCCAAATCATTCATTCGGGCAGCATTAAGGGACACCAGCTCCTTGAAGTAAATACAGGAGAGCAGCAGATTGAGATTCCAGACGATGCTCAGAAGGTTTCAATATTTGTGGTCGATCAAGCTGGCGATTGTGTCTCCCAGGTCCATCTCGCTTCCGTGTATGAATGTTACGGGAAGGCAAAATCCGTAGCACAAGGGCTGCAACAACTGAAAGCCGATCTTGCTGGCGGAGAGACGGACACTGTGGAATTTAAGCCCTTCATGGAACCCAAGTGTAAAAAGGAGTTTGAGTTCATCAAGACGGTCGTTGCTTTCGCTAACACCTATGGTGGCAGAATTTGCGTTGGAGCGGACGATGACGGGGTTCTGCAGGGTGAGGCCGAAGCTCGAAGCGTGTTCCGTGGGAGTATCGAGGAGGCCTTAGCGGCACAGATGTCTAGACTGAAAGATCTGGTAAGGGAAAACGTCAAACCCGTTCCGCTAGTTGATGTTCGCCAGATGACGTTGGGTGCCGACCCTATTGTTGTCGCCGAGGTCCATCGAGGGAACAATCCGCCGTATTCCACCCATCAGAACCAGATTTATGTCCGCAAAGGCGCCACAAGCCGAACCGCAGACCCTTCGGAACTGAGGGCTCTGATTTCCGACACCAGTTTCCCCAGTTTCCAGTTCTAGTCGAACGCCAGCTTCGGCGATGACGATTCTTGGTTCATCCCTTACGAACCAAGACGATCAGGAGCTTGATATATCATTCACCGGGGGGACCCAAATGGCCAACATGTCTGGAGTAGTCCAGCACTTAAAGAAGGAACGAGAACGCGAACTGAAACGGCTCCAATGCATCGATGAAGCACTCGCCGCCCTGGGAGCTCTCAGCTCGAATGGCGTATCGCGCCAGCACAGGATGTCGGCTGCCGGTCGCCGAAAGATCAGCTTGGCCCAAAAAGCTCGATGGGCAAAGTTGAAGGCAACCAAACCGAAACGCACAATGTCGGCCGCAGCCCGCAGGAACATCGCCGCCGCTCAACGTGCGAGATGGGCCAAGGCAAAGCGCAATAGCAAAGCTGCATAGATCAGGGCACAACGCCATGATGGACGAGCTCGAAGGTTCGAAACAGAGTGGGACGTTCACCGTCTCGCCAGGCAGAGACCTTCACGGTGAACTTACGCTTGCAGGTCCGAAGACCTTGCTTTATCTACGGGACAAGAACTTCTTTTCGACTGATTTCGTTCCAGACAACTGCCTAAAAGGTATTTTGCACGATTTCAAGAAGGTCACCTTGATCGACTGCATCTCGCCCGGACCTGGAACCGCCTCTTACGGAGCCGAGAGCTACCACTTTGCTGCCATCTTTCCCCACTACGTCATCTATGGCGATCACCATCTAGGCCCGCATGAAAAGAAGATTACAGAAGTGGACTTTGTCATTGATGATGCGACCACGCTGTTTTATGACTTCGACGCCTTCGGACATGTCATGGACGCCGGCCAATTCATAGGGCCGATCATTAGTGCTAGAGAAAAAGCGTTCAACCGACAGATCAAGACAGGACCTGCATCTCAGATTCTCTATTTTGCCGGCAACCTTGAGATTTTCGCGGCCGAGACGGTTTTAGGGAAGATCTCCGCTTCGCACAATCCTAGTAGCAACCTGGGCGGCCCAAAAGGTGTGTGGCTGAAGAACACCATTTCCATGACAATCGCCTTCAAGGAAGAGCTAGCATTTGAAGACGCGATCATCCGCGCCTCTACGCTTCTTAGATATCTGGGAATGTTGGTCGGCCGCCCTCAGAACGTCCTCAGCCTCAGTCTGCGCATTAAGCCTGACACCGAGGGCCCTGGAGTTCTCCAAGTCTATTGGAGCATGGCACCGCTACGCGATCCGTCAAAGGAAAGAGAAAAACCCCATCCAGCAGATGTGCTACTGGATGCCATTCATGAGCCAGAGCAATTCTCACGGGTCTTGGGAGTATGGCTAGACCGACAGCAGTCGTGGCATGACGCTCGGGCGAGATTTGATAGCTCTTTCGCTGAACAGCGGCATTATGACATCAACCGACTGATCGGCTCCGCCAACATGTTCGATATACTTCCAAGCTCTGCTGTGCCGTCGGATCTGGGTCTAACCGACGAACTGAAAGCTGCCAAAGACTGTAGCCGCAGGGTTTTCAAGACCCTGCCGGAAAGTCCCGAGCGCGATAGTGTTTTGAATAACCTTGGCCGGGTTGGAAAAAGCAATCTCAAACATAAGATTCGTCATAGGGCACAGTTTCTCATCGCAGGATCCACAGGCAATCGCTTCGATGACTTGCTCTTGGTGACCGATGAGGCTGTCAATTGCCGTAATCACTACGTCCACGGCAGCCAGCCCCGCTTCGACTACAATCGAAATTTCGATGCCGTCGCGTTCTTCATAGACACCTTAGAATTCGTGTTTGCCGCATCAGACCTCGTCGAAGCGGGATGGGATTTGAAAGCCTGGAGCGCGAAGCCCACGGGAATGTCTCACCCTTTCGGGGCGTATCGCGTAAGTTATGCGCCACGCCTTGGAAACCTCAAGTCCCTGCTTCCGTGAGTGACGACTCCAGAAGGGAATGCGCGCCTTAGAATAGGGAAAATGGTCAAAGCTCGATCTCCGTCAGAGCGTGGGGTGACTCCCGAAGCAGCGGAGTGGGCGACACAAAATGCAAACGCTTCAGATCACGTAGATTCCTCAGAGCTTCTGGAAATCGTATGACTCCAACCAAGAATATTCTCGTACTAGCAACGGCACACGAGTTCCAGAACGTCGGCAACCCATGGGAACAGCAGTTTCGTGAAATGCTGACCAGTGTCGTGAATACGTATGACATTCAGATCATCCTTGAAGAATGGAATCACAACCGTGGCACAGCCATCGGAACCACCTTGGCGAACGATCAGCTGAAATGGGAAAATGTGGGCACCCCAAGTTCTGCCGAATACAACACCTTCGTCGGCTGGATAAACAATGAATACAATCCCCAACAGCCCACCTACCTCTACTTCCGAGAGTATCCATTTGAGATTCAGGAAAAGCGCGAACAGTTCATGATGAACCGGATCACGGAGCTGATGGCCAACTACGACAAAGGGCTGTTCGTGGTTGGAATGAATCACTTGCATTCGTGTATGGCAAAATTGCGCGAAGTCGGCTTCGATGTCGTCGGCGGCAACTGGCTACGAATCCCCGATACGGCGAAGCATGTGGAGTGCAGCAACTGTCACGAGTTCGTGGAAGTCCGCGTCGAGCGCGATGCGAAGATCAGCTGATCCACATAAGCCTCCATAATCTTCCTCGATCTCCGAAACGCATAAATTGCTTCCTTCGTATTCCGGACCAACTCTTTCATGCTCTAACGGAAGGGTACGCCATTCTTTTCCCACTGCGTCCTCTTCCGGGTGGGCCGCCGCTTGGCCGCGGCTCCGACGGGCGTATCGGACTGCGCCGGCCTCGCGCCAAACAAAACCCAACCCCGTTTGGCACTCACCGCGCTCTCACTCACGCCCTGCCACCCTCCCTCGGTCTCCGTTCTGTCCCTTTCACCGTTCCGCCTTGTTTCTTCCCGCTGCCGCTCTAGTGAAGGAAGAAACAAGCCGGAAACGGCAGAAAGGGAAAAAACATGAAATTAGAAGAAGTCAACAAACGAACCAAAGAGGCCGTGGATTTCCTCGTTGCAGCACTGGAGTCCGGTCACAGTGAGGTCCTCACCGCATACCTCGGAGCAATGGCGAAGTTTCACACCTACAGCTTCGGCAACATCATGCTCATCGCACGTCAGAAGCCTGATGCTACCAACGTTGCCGGACTTCGGTCGTGGAACTCGCTTGGCCGCTTCGTTAAACGGGGAGAAAAAGGCATTTTCATTCTCGCCCCGATGATCGGAAGACGAAGCACGAAGGATGTAGCGACCGACGAGCCGAGTGAAGACGCAACAACGGAGGGTCAGCGGACGCTATACGGATTCCGTGCCGTCTACGTTTTTGACATCAGTCAGACCGAAGGCAAAGAACTCCCAACATTGACGGAAGTCAATGGCGACGTGAGCGGATACCGCGAACGCCTGTTCAAGTTCGTGGAAGCGCAAAGCGTCGAGCTTAGCTTCTCCGAGCGAATTGCTCCCGCGAAGGGTCTCTCGTATGGCGGGAAGATCACGCTGCTTTCAGGGATGCAACCTGCCGAGGAGTTTTCCACGCTCGTGCATGAGATTGCTCACGAAATGTTGCATCGTGGCGACCGCCGCACCCTGACCACCAAAAAAGTCCGCGAGACCGAGGCCGAAGCCGTGGCCTTTGTGGTCTGCCAATCTGTCGGGCTTCAGAACGGAACTTCATCCCAGGACTACATCCAGCTTTGGCACGGAGACGCCAGTCTCCTGCGCGAGAGCTTGGAAGCCGTTCAGCAAACCGCTGCCGTGATCCTCGGGGGCATTGCCCCCGAGCCAGCGGCACTCGCGGCGGCCGCATAACACGCCAACACCTGCACCGTTTGGCTTTCAGGCCCGACGTGTGCGCTGAGTCCGTGAACACCTAACCAAACACACATGAGAGGAGAAAAGATCATGCCGAGTACGCAAAATGCAGTCAACAACCACGAATACCGCAGCGTTCCCATCACCGCACTTGCGGAGTCAGCCACCAATCCCCGCAAACGCTTTGATGCCAAGAGCCTCGAAGAACTGGCCGCCAGTTTCAAGACGCAAGGGATTCTGGCGCCTCTTCTGGTACGCGAACTGGATGAAAGCAAGTTTGAGGTTGTCGCCGGAGCACGTCGCCTGAGAGCGGCGAAACTGGCGGAACTCGAAGAACTTCCCGTCCGCGTCGTCAAGCTAACCGATGCCGAGGCAATCGAAGCCCAGTGCGTTGAGAACCTGCAACGCGAAGACATCCACCCGCTTGAGGAAGCTCTGGGTTTCAAGTCACTCTTGGAACTCGGAGAGCCTGCCTACACCATCGCTACCATTGCTTCACGTGCCGGAAAAAGTGAGGCTTACGTCTATGGTCGTATCAGGCTCGCTGACCTGATACCGCCCGTAGCCGAGGCATTCCTCAAAGACCAGATCACCATCGGTCACGCCTTGCTGATCGCCAAACTCCCGGCTTCGCAACAACAGGAAGCATTCTCGGCTGCTTTTCGGGGCTTGTGGACCAGCGAGGGCAACAGCCAAGTTCTGATTCCAGTCCGCGAATTGGCGGCGTGGATTGAATCGAACATCTTGCTACAACTAGCATCCGCGCCGTTTGATAAGCAGGACGAGACGCTCGTTCCCGAAGCTGGTTCCTGCGTCAACTGCCCGAAGCGAACCGGATTCAACAAGCTACTCTTCCCGGACGTGCGTAAGGATTCCTGCACTTCGCCCGACTGTTTCCGAGCCAAGATCGACGCTTCCGTGAAAAAGGCTCTGGAAACCAAGCCACGGCTAATCCAGATTTCGGCGGCGTGGAATTCCCGTGAAGGCGCTCCCTTGGGACGGAATCAGTATGTGGAGTTGGAGATCAAAAAACCCAAGCCGAACGGTGCAAGCATCAAGCTGTCCGCGAACCAGAAGCCATGCGACAAGATGGCTGAGGCCATCGTCATGGACGGCGGTAAGCGCGGACAGATCGTCAAGGTTTGTGCCGATCCAGCTTGCCGCACCCACCACCCCAACACGCCTTCTCCGCAGCAAGTCGAGCGGGAGCGGGCAGAAGAACGGAGGCGCATCGAAAAGGAGAAACTGGCCATTACGACTCGCCATCGTGTCTTGGCTACGATCCTCCAACGCGCATCGGCTCCGTTAAAGAAGGCCGACTTGCTCGCTGTCGCTCACTACCTGGTTGGCCATCTCTCCTACAGCCAGGTCCCGGCGATGGCGAAGCGGCACAAGGTAGAAGCAAAGAAGGACTCTGCGTCCGCACAGGAACTTCTGGCCAAGCAAGTGGGCACCTACGACGAGGCCGAACTCTGCAAACTGCTTCTCGAAATCAGTCTGCTGGATTCCGCATATCAGCGATCCACCGCCAGCCGCGAGGACGTTCTCATGGACGCCGCCAAGCGGTATCGAGTGGATGCTGAGAAACTCCAGAAAACCGTGGCCAAGGAATTCGCCGCGAAACGAGATAAGAAGTCACTCAAGGTGACGGGTCGCAAGACGGCAGCGTGAGTCTATCAATTTGTGATTTCTGGCGGAGTGCTGGTTCGCACTCCGCCTTTTCTTTTGGAGCCAAAGCCGCCCGGAGCTATGCTGCGCTACGACGGGCGGCTCTATTACCCCCCTCAGCTTGCCTCCACATTATAAAGGCATTCGTGGCTTTCGTCGGCGTAGATACCTAGGCGCACAAACCAAAGCCAAGCCCAACGCAACTTGAGCGGAAGCCATTCTCCCTCCCACCGACTGGCGCTTATCTGCAACGCTGGGCGCTACGGTCGTTCTAATCGCCAACCGAATTCAGTCCAACCAGTAAAGTACCGCTGCGAGTGACTATGACGGAACCAATCGCGACATCGGCCTCGCGTACTTCTAGAATTGCTCTCCATGTTGAGCCAGAATCTGCAGAACGAAGCAGACTGACCTTCTGTACTGGGCAGCAATCACCTATTGCCGCATAGAATTCTCCGCGCCCGCTCGCGGCAAGGGCGTAGACTTGCGGCTTCTTTCCCGGAATTTGTAACCGCCTCCACGAAATGCCGTCGTCGTCTGATCGATACACACCGTGATCGGCAACCCCTGCATATAAATGTCCTTTGGAATCGGTCAATAGCGTTGACACCCAGACTCGGCCCGGAACCACTGAGATTGGCTTCCAAGTCGTTCCACGGTCGGTAGATCTATACATTCCCTTTTGAGCTGAACCGGCGAGAAGTGTGCCCTTGGAACTAGCAACCAGGACATTGACAGGAACTCCCTTCAAGCCTGCAGGCATCCACGTCCCGTTCTTCTCCCAGCGGACAATTCCGTCGTAAGTAGCCGCAAAGAAGACTCCTTGCCCATTGGCTGTCAGAGATTGCACGTTTGAACCCGCGCCCTCCGGCAAGCCTCGATTCATCCTCGTCCAGGTTTCACCGTGGTCATCTGAACGGAAGACCCCCCTTCCGCTCCCAGCTAACAGGTGGCCGTCGGTCAGAGAAAGAATGGAGCGCATGTCAGATAAGTCGGTGCCATCGGGGCACACAGAACTCCTTGTCCATCTGTTCCCCTCGTCCTCTGATCGCAAAAGCCCTAGCTGCATTCTTGGACCTTGTAGCGCGCCGCTTGTCCCGGCAAATACACGTCCCGACGATACCTCCGCCATCGCTTGAATTGCTCCGGAGTCATTTACGACTTTAGTCCAGGTTCCACCGTTGTCGGATGAACGCAGAATGCCATAATCAGATGCCTGTCCTGCAGGCTTCAGTTGAACTGCGCTTGAAGCACACTTTGATTGCGAAAACGCCGAAGTGATGAACACAAAGACAAGCATCACACAACTTGTCGAGTAACAGAGTTGCCATGTACGGTCGCTCATTGTCTTGCCTCCCACGTGAACTCTCGCTTGTTTCAACTGCTCCCTCAAGGAACAGCCCTACCTTTGCAAATTCCGGTCAGCTAACTGTGCTGCGACATCCCCAAGGCCAGGAATCTTGAACATGCTCTTCGCGTATGCTTTTCCCACGAGCAAGACATCGGCGAGGATGAGCACGATGAGCATCGCTAGTGAGAACTGACTCATTTGTGACTGTCCCCAGAACGTTTGGACCCTTGTTGCTTGATCCACAATGATCCACAGCACATTACCCACAATACTGACACCGACCGCTTGAAACGCGTGGAAACGGATGAACGGATCTTGCTTATACGGCTTCATCACTAGAAACGCGACCGGCGCAATCAATCCGAGGAGTGACAGAGGCAAACCGAGATAGCAAAGCATCGCCGCAATGTTTGGCTTGATGTTGGCAGTCGCCGCGCCAGCGGCGCTCGAAACTGGCACTCCGATCGACGTCTGGACGGTCTCGGAGCTAACCGACCCGCTACCCTGACCTCCGGCACCCCTCTGACCAGGCGTGGCGCTTGTACCACAAGAGCCGCAGAACTTACTCTCATTTTGCAAGACTGCACCGCAGTTTTCGCAAAAAGGCATATTCAGTCTCCATCACACGTCATTTGCATTAGACTTTGCGCGTCCCCGTCAAATCGGTCATTGGTCTGCCACAATTTCTGCAAAAACGTGCCCCCACGCTTGTTTCTGTTCCACAATAGGGGCAAGGAGCACTGTCGACTGTAACAGGCCGTTGCTCGGAAGGCGACGCCGGAGCGCTTATCAGCGGATCGCGCTTTTGCTGCGAGATCAGAAACGCATTCCACCCAACTCCCGCAATCAGTAGGATTATTGCCAACACATAGCCCGTCTCATAATTCACCTGGAGCATTCCCTGTCCTTGCCTGACTATCTGGTCGTCTAATCGGACCTTCATCAAGAAGAGAGACACTACCCCGACTGCACCGCTAATGGCAGGGGCTATGGCGTTCTTGGCACCCAGAAAGCTCAGTCCAAGACCGAGCAGTGCACAAATGCCAGCGACAGCCGCAGTCGGATCGGGATCAACATTTTGCTTCTTTGGCGGTCCGAACATCTGAGGCTGTTCCACACTTGTGCCAGTTGCCAACTGCGCGCCTGAAAAGCTAGCAACCCGCTGCCCTCCGCAAGACACGGTTATGAAAGGTAAGAGAAAACAGAGAATGCTCGCAGCAAATATCGCAGGCGATACTTTCGACTTCGAACTCATGGCGAGGCTCCTTGATCCAGAGTTATTCCTAAACGGTGTCAGAGCTTCAGACCGCGCTATCTAGAGGGAGAGCCGCTCTGTTTCGTGCTAACCATAAGCAAGCGAAAGCGGCAGAATTCTCGCTAAACAAATCGTGACGCGTCAAGGACGTCAATCACATCCATTGGAGGCCGACGCTTCACGCGAGTTACGGCCTGTTTCTTGCACCCTCCATTGCAGCGCCTCCTGAGTCAACTCAGCGTCCGGTTTCCGCAACCGTTACAGTTGTTTCGGCGGCAACAACAGCATTAATAATCTGTCCCTTCTCAATCTGCGCATCCTTGCCCGTTCGTCCGAACCCAACTCCACCACCGCCAACCGTTAGGTGCCCATCAATAGCGACATTGTGGCCGTCTACAGCTCGAACAGAATCAACGGCGATTTCCAACTTTCCATTGTGAGTGGCGAAACTTTTCTTATCAGCGGTGATGATTCGGCCGGTTGCAGGAGCATCCTTCGCGATCACGACACGGCCGTTAATTGCCACCTGTTCCGCCGCGACGAGTTTGAATATGTCACCCGCGTTTGCAGATTTGGACGATACTGCTTCGTCCACACTCAGGCGAACGGGAGTCTTAAGCTCGATCTTCACCGACCCGGACGAACTCGTGATTCCGCCTTTGTTGGCCATCGCGATCAGTATCTTTTCTGAGACACTCGCCTGTTTTAGCTTCACGACCTCGTCCGGCGTCAACGAATACTTGCCGGGCTGGTTTTGAATGATACTGACGATAAGGTTTTCACCCATCCCGGACTTGACCATTTTCAGTATTGAATCGTTGGTTAGAGTATCCTGCGCACTGGCGACAACAGCGAGTGCCAGCGTCAGAAGTATCGGTAGTGCCTTCATTCCTTGCCTCCTAAGAAGTATCGAAACGTTCAGCGCTGCTACCTCCACATACTTGTGTGCTCACTGGACCGAGAAACTCCAAGCGTTCGAACTCTGCCCACCGGGATTCACCACCGTCACCGTCCAGGTGCCCGCATCGCTGGCATCGTTGAACGCCGGATCGACGATCTGGCTGGAGTTCACGAAGGTCGTGCTGTGGCCGGGATAGGAGTTACCCTGCGGATCGTGGTAGGTCACCGTGGCTCCGCTCACGAAGTTGCTGCCGTTGATCGTCAGCTGCTGCGCGCTGTTCGATCCCGGCACCGGGTTCGGTGACACGCCGCTCACCGAAGGCGCCGACGCCGATACCGTGAAGCTGAACGGGCTGGAACTCTGCCCGCCGGGGTTGACCACCGTCACCGTCCAGGTGCCCGCATCGCTGGCATCGTTGAACGCCGGATCGACGATCTGGCTGGAGTTCACGAACGTCGTGCTGTGGCCGGGGTAGGAATTGCCCTGCGGATCGTGGTAGGTCACCGTGGCTCCGCTCACGAAGTTGCTGC
>Ga0335081_10008075_pt1 | contig 16878 bp, 11 predicted proteins | sample Lox_Sample_35_FD_206713 | JGI IMG/M metagenome (GOLD analysis project Ga0335081, IMG submission 206713) | Soil microbial communities from Loxahatchee National Wildlife Refuge, Florida, United States - Lox_Sample_3.5 | ecosystem: Environmental > Terrestrial > Soil > Wetlands | place: USA... | reverse complement strand
CGCTGGGACCTCATTAATTTCCGGCACTACGTCACGATGTCGGTGCAATTCTCGCGCGGCTGCCCGTTTGATTGCGAATTTTGCGACATCATCGTGATGAACGGGCGTGTGCCCCGCACCAAAACACCGGCCCAATTGATTGCCGAGCTGGACGCGCTGTGCCGGCGCGGTTGGAAGGACATGGTTTTCATCGTGGACGACAATTTCATCGGCAACAAGGGCCGGACGAAGGCGTTGCTGCGCGCGTTGATCGAATGGCGGCAACGCACGCGGCCCGGCATCGGATTTCTCACCGAGGCCTCCATGAATCTCGCGGACGACCCGGAATTGTGCGCGCTGATGGTGGAAGCCGGGTTCAAAAAGGTTTTCGTGGGCATCGAAACCCCTTCGGTCGAGGCGCTGGAGGAGTGTCATAAGCTCCAGAACCGGAACCGCGACCTTGTGGCCTCGGTGAAAATATTGCAGCGCGCCGGACTCGAGGTCATGGGCGGATTCATTGTGGGCTTCGACAGCGACAAGAGTGACATCTTCAAGCGGCAATTTGAATTCATCCAGCGCTCCGGCGTGGCGACGGCAATGGTGGGTTTGCTGAGCGCGCTGCCGCAGACGCGGTTGTGGCAGCGGTTGAAACGCGAGGGACGCCTCGAAACCGAAAGCACCGGCAACAATTCCGATGCCACGCTGAACTTCAAACCCAAATTGAACCGCGAATTCCTGCAATCCGGCTACCGCGAACTGGTGAAGAAGCTTTACGAGCCGCGGCACTACTACCAGCGCATCCGGACGTTTCTCAAGAGCCATCGTCCGACCGGTCCACGCCTGCACCTGTCCCGCGCCGACCTCATTGCGTTTCTGAAATCCTTTTGGGTACTGGGCGTGTGGCATCGGGGGCGGGTGGGGTATTGGCGGTTGTTCTGGGGCACGCTCCTCCGGCACCCGCGCCAGTTCCCCCATGCCATCGAACTCGCCATCCTCGGCTACCACTTCCGCCGCGTGGCCAACTCCCTGCGCGCGCCTTCTTCCCGCGAAGAGTAGTGTGACACGATGACCAAGCCCACCAAATCCCAGTGGGACTTCGGCGAGTTGTTTCCGACGGAAACGACGCGGAAAGTTTTGTCCGTTTCGGAACTGACGGCGCAGGTCAAACGGCTGCTGGAAAAACAGGTCGGCGCGGTCTGGGTGAGCGGTGAAATCACCAATCTGCGTGCGCAATCTTCCGGCCATATTTATTTCACACTCAAAGACGCCGGCGCACAGTTGAGTTGCGTGCTGTTCCGAGGTGAGGCAGTCATGAACCGCAGCGTGCTGCAGGACGGCCAGAAAGTCCTGCTGCAAGGCGACGTGACCGTCTATGAAGCGCGTGGCCAATACCAGCTCATTGTGCATGCGGTAGAGTTGCAGGGTGTCGGCGCGCTGCAAATCGCGTTCGAGAAACTCAAGCAACAGCTTGCGGCTGAAGGACTTTTCGCGCCGGAACGAAAGCGGGCGCTGCCGGAATACCCACAACGCATCGGTCTGGTCACCTCGCCCACCGGCGCGGCCATTCGCGACGTGTTGCACGTGGTGCAACGGCGGAATCCGGCGCTGGAAATCATCCTGGCGCCCTGCCGTGTGCAAGGCGAAGGCGCCGCGGTGGAGATTGCGGGCGCGATTCAATTGTTGAATGAGTGGCACGCGTCGCAGGCAGGGTCGTCGCGCTGCGACGACCGGACGGAGCAGTCCGTCCTCCGCAGGAGTACTGCGGCGGGTGGACGCGCCGTCCCTGCCGAAAATGGATTGGACCTGATTCTGGTCACGCGCGGCGGGGGTTCGCTGGAGGATTTGTGGGCATTCAACGAAGAGGTCGTGGCGCGGGCGATTTTTGAATCGGCCATTCCGGTCGTGTCGGCGGTCGGGCACGAGATTGATTTTACCATCAGTGATTTCGTGGCCGACTTGCGCGCGGCCACGCCGAGCGCGGGGGCGGAAATCATCACCGAAGGAGTCTTTGCCAGCCGCGAGTTTGTGGCTGAAGCACCAGCGTTGTTGCGGCGCAAAATCCGGCAGCGGCTGGCGGGTGCGATGGAAGATTTTGAACAGTTTCGAGGCCGGCTGGCGCGGCTGCATCCGCGCCGTCGGCTGAACGAATCGTTGCAACGGCTCGATGATTTGCAATCCGGTTTGGGGCGTTGTGCCAGGCAAGTTACGCGTGAACGCGCGGTGGCCTGGCGCAATCTGACCGATCGGCTGTTGCGCGTTCGACCGGCGCAGTTGCTGAACCAGCGGCGCGAGTCGCTGGTGACGAGCCGGCGGCGTTTATTCGAGTTGGTTCAGGGGCATCTGCGGGATGGACGGAATCGTTTTGAGACGATGGCGGCCCGGTTACGCTTGCTGGGACCGGAACAGGTGCTGGCGCGTGGTTATTCAATCACCATGGACGCAGCGACGGGGCGGATCCTCCGCCGTGCCAAGGACGCAAAACAAGGGCAAAATTTGCGGACACGCGTTAGTGAAGGTGAAATCATCAGCCGCGTTCAGGGCAATGAAACGGCGCGATAAAATCGTTGCGGCGAGGCGGTGGTGTTTGTGTCGGTGAAGGTGAACGGCGCGACGTTGGTCAGGATTGGCTCCCAATTGCCGGAAACCAGGTTGGTTGAAATCTCGATCACATAATTCGAACCGGCGGTGCCCGTAAGGTTGAATTGCAGTTGATTGTCGCCGGCATAAACGGGGGAATTTAAAATCGCCGGTGCTGCCGGCGGGTTGGTGGAACTCGAAACGGACGTGAGAATGCCCTGAATCGCAAGATCTGGGGCGGTGCTGTTCGCCACGTCGAAGACATACCACGTTCCACCCGAACTGCTCGCGCCGTAATTCACGATGCGGAAAGTCACGACGGTGTTTGAGCCGACATTCTGCAACGCGGCGATGCTGGAGAGGTCAATCGGCCCCAGCGAAGCACCGCTGCTGGAAGTTGAAGAGTAAGCGAGCGCCACAATGTCCATGAACGCGCCGGCGCCGACCTGATATTGCAGGACGCCGTTGGGCGGTCCGGTGCTGGAGCGGCGATAATCAAACCGGCTGACCGAGGTGAATGAAACCGCGTAACCGGTGCCGGGCGTGATGGAGAAGATGGCGTAGTCGCCGGCGGTCACCGCGGCGTTTGTATTCGCCGAATCGAAACCATTGCCCCCCCAGGCCCGTTGCGCGGCGGTCTGGGTCGTAGCGACACCCGCTCCGCGGGTCAGCCCCACGATAGTGAGGCCGGGCGCATTGGTCGAAGGCGGCAGAGGTGACAACCCGAAGTTGCTCTGTCCGTTCACGTCCCAGCCGGCGAGGGTCACCGGCGTGCCGACGATGACTTCATTAACCGTGAGCGAAGCCACGGCGCTGGTAGCGGACCCGCTGTAATTGGTCACGATCACAGAATAATCGCCATCGTCCGCCGACTGCGCGTTGGTCACGGTATAAAAATTGGTGGTGGCGGTCGTGATGTTTGTGCCGTTGAACCGCCACTGGTAGGCCAACGGCGGAATACCAATAGCGGTGACCGTAAAGGTTGCGTTGTCTCCCTGGTTCACTGTCCGGCTGGCCGGATTGGTCAGGATCAAAGGCGAGGTGACCACCTTCAGCACGGCATTGGAACTGATGACACCTCCCGTCGCATTGGACACGATGACAGAATAATTACCCGCATCGGCGGGTTGAGCGTTGGTGACGGTAAAAAAATTGGTTGCGGCGCCCGGGAGGTTCGTGGTGTTGAATTGCCATTGGTAAGTCAACGGTGAGAGACTGTTGGCTGAGACCGAAAAGGTCGCGTCGGCACCCTCGACGACGGCGGCGTCCCGGGGTTGGACCGTGATAAACGGCAAGGCGCCCGGGTTAGTGCCGCTGATCGGGATTAAGAAATCCTTGATCACCGCCATGTGCTGTGCATTGCTGGAATCCCCGTACAAAACCGGCGCAACGTCACTCAACGGCGTATAGACCCGTGAATCAAAAACCAGGCCGGCGGGAAAAGATTGTGACGGGAAGGCCGAAGCTGTTTCCAGATTGGTGAACGAGAAGCCGGGCAGGACATAATCATGCGGATGATTGCGATTCAAGCTGGTGTCGGAATTACCGTTGTTGTCCACCGGAACCGGATTATCGCTCAGATAACTGTCAAAAATGGTCATCGTGGGTGATTCCGTCCGGGTATCCGTGTTGAAATCACCGGCCACCACAATCCAGGCATTGGCGGGGAAATGGGATTGAATCAGCGCCTGCAAATTGGCCGCTTCGGTTCCGCGATCACTGGCGGAACTGGTTAACAGATGCACGCAGACCACGTAAAGATCGTTGGTGCCGGGCAAAGCAATCTGTGCCCAGGCAAAACCGCGATTGGGTTGCGACTGAACCGTATCCGTCCAGGAACCGGAATCAACAATCGGGTAACGGCTGATGATGCCGTTGGGGATATCGCCGCTGCCAGTGAAGGGTTCGCGGTAATAGGCGAAGCTGGCGCCAAAGGCGGCGTCCACCATCGAGCGAAAATCCGCGGCGGTGTTGTTGCTGTAATTAAATTCCTGGATCGCCACCACGTCCGGCTGGAGTCCCTGAAAAATGCGGATGGCAAATGGCTGGTAACTCTGGGTGTTGCCGTTCAGGTTTGCCGCCATAATCCGGAGGGTGACGTTGGTCTGGGCCAGTGCCGAAATTGAAAAGCCGACCGCAACCAGGGCAGGAAATTTGCTGGCACACTTTTTGATTCGCGAAGCGAGGGTCATATACTGATTACCCGGCAATTTTGCACACGGTGCGCCAAACGCAAGCGCGCACTTCGCCAGGATTGTGAACTGGACGCCGCCGGTTTCTTGCCTTACCCTTTTTCCTGTGCCAAATCCAGCCAAAGGCGCGGGTCACAATAGTCCCGCAAAAAATCTGCCGTTTGAAGAGGCCTTGAAAAGACTCGAAGGCGTCGTCGAGGCGATGGAATCCGACGAGCTGCCGCTCGAAGCGCTCATGGCCAGATACGAAGAAGGCACGCGGCTGGTGAAAATCTGCCAGGAAAAACTGGCTGAGGCGGAATTGAAAATCCAGCAACTGGAAAAGAACGCAGCGGGCGAGATGAAACTGAAACCGCTCGGAGAAATGACTAATGACTAAATCCGAATGACTAAAAAATGACGAATACAAAAATCCGAATCGGCCAAGCGCGCTGTGATTCGTCAATGGAGCTTGGTTGTTTATTAGTCATTATGGTTTAGTCATTTGGAATTCAAAACTATGAGCCGATATCTCGACATGGTGGCTGAACCGGCGCACGTCAAAAACCTGACGGCGTCGCAACTCCTGCAGCTCGCCGATGAAATCCGGCATGAGCTCATCACTGTGCTGGCCAAAAACGGCGGCCATCTCGGTCCCAACCTCGGGGTGGTGGAATTGACCATCGCGCTGCACCGCGTTTTCAACACGCCCAGGGACAGAATTGTCTGGGACGTAAGCCATCAGGTCTATGTCCACAAGCTGCTCACGGGGCGCAAGGACCGGTTCAACACCATCCGCACCACCGGCGGCCTGAACGGGTTCGCGTTGCGCACGGAAAGCCCGCACGATTGCTACGGCGCCGGACACGCCGGCACGGCCCTTTCGGCCGCGCTCGGCATGGCGGCGGCCCGCGACAAACGCGGCACGGACGAACACATCGTCTGCATCTTCGGCGACGCGGCCTTGACGAACGGCATTTCGTTTGAAGCGCTCAATAACATCGCGCACACGACGAAACGGTTCATTGGCGTTCTCAACGACAATGAGTGGAGCATCGCCAAAAATGTCGGGGCAATTTCCAATTACCTGAACAAACTCATCACCAATCCCCGTTACAACAAACTCGCTCGCGATTTTCAGAGTTTTGTGCGCCGCCTGCCCAAAGGCGAACTGGCGCTGAAACTCGCCCACAAGGCTGAAGGGGGGGTCAAAGGCGCCATCACTGATGTCGCCCTGCGGCAAACCGGCAGCCTCGTGGATGCGGATGGCCGCGGTGGCTACGGCAGCCCGATTATTTTCGAGGAAATGGGCCTGCGTTATCTCGGTCCGATAGACGGACACGATTTGCCGTTGCTCATCAGCACCCTGGAATTTGCCAAGACCTGTGATCATCCCATCGTGATTCACCTCCTCACCGAAAAGGGCAAAGGCTTCGATGCCGCGTTGAAATCACCGGAAAAATTCCACGGCACCGGGCCTTACGATGTGAGAACCGGAGATGCGCTGCCAGCCAAGCCCGGCGCGCCGCCGAATTATCAGGACGTGATGGGACAAACGCTGGTGAAACTCTGCCAGAAGGACAATACGCTCGTGGGCATCACCGCCGCCATGCCCAGCGGCACCGGCTTAAAGCACCTCGAAAAGGCCGTGCCGGACCGTTATTACGACGTCGGCATCGCGGAAGAACACGCGGTCATTTTCGCCGCCGGCATGGCAACCATGGGTTTCCACCCTGTCTGCGCGATCTACTCCACGTTCCTCCAACGCGCCTACGACTGCCTGCATCACGACATTTGCCTGCAGGATTTGCCGGTGATTTTCTGTATGGACCGCGCGGGGCTTTCGGCCAACGACGGCCCGACGCATCACGGCCTGTTCGACATCGCGTATCTGCGCTGCCTCCCGAACGTCATCGCCATGGCGCCGAAAGACGAGGACGAACTGGTGGACATGATGTTTACGGCCACGCATCAGCGGCATCCGACCTTCATCCGTTACCCGCGCGGCGCGGCGGAGGGCGTGCCCATCAGTGACCAGCCGAAGCTGCTCGAAATCGGCAAGGCGGAAGTCATCCAGAACTTCGCCAGTAACGGCAAGCACAAAGTCGCGCTCTTCGGCCTCGGCCCGATGAATACGCTGGCGCGCAAAGCGGCGGCGCAACTGGCGGCGGAAGGATTCGATTGCGCCGTTATCAACCCGCGTTTTACCAAGCCGCTGGACGCAGGCACGCACGAATTTTTCGGGCGCGCGGCGGATGTGATTGTGACGATGGAAGACCACGCGTTGATGGGCGGCTACGGTTCGGCGGTGCTGGAACTATTCAGCGAGAAAAGCGTGACGACGCCCGTCGTCCGCATCGGCTGGCCGGACCAATTTATCGAACACGCTTCGACTCAGGACGAACTCCGCCGGAAATACGGTCTGACCGTTGAAAACATCATCGCCAAAGTGAAGGCGCAAATTGGCGAAACCGCGACGAAAGTGACAAGGCTGATTGAGGTGGCGTAAAATTTGATAATGAAAAAGGAAATTACTTTTCGCAATGCATACTATATCAAGCTTGGTCGCGGCGGATGCTGGGAAGAAGATTCCATTTCTCATTCACTGCTGCGAATCGGGTGGCCGAAGCAAACTCTTGAAGACATCAATACTGGGCGATGGAACGAGATTGAACAGCAACTTCGAGTTGAGCAGGCTGGCAAGCCACAGGTAGCCACCACAGACTTAAATCGGCTCCGGGATATTTCACAGTCAACGCCTGAAGATATTTGGATCACTTTTCACGGAGCGAAATTGTGGTGGGCGCGACTGATTCCTCGCGGTGTCGAGCAGGACAAAATCTCAAAGTTTCGCCGAGTTCAAGATGTCTGGTCTGACAAATCTTTGAAGGGGCAATTGCTCATTTCAGCCGAGTTGCCCGGAAAGTTGGCGCAGTTACAAGGTTTTCGCGGCACCGTCTGCCGCGTCCGCGAGGGAGCTTTGTTGCAGCGAGTTTTAGCTGGCGATAGAAGTCCACTCGCTCTTGAAATATCAGCTCATCGCGAACGTCTGGCGGTTGCGGCGAAAAAAGCGATTGAACAGCTTCACTGGAAAGACTACGAGACGCTTGTGGATTTAGTTTTCCGCGACACTGGTTGGATTCGCGTCAGCATTCCTGGCCAACAAGTAAAAGGCTACGATTTGGAATTGCGAGAACCAATCACACAAGACAAATATCTCGTTCAGGTCAAGTCACGGGCATCTTTGAGAGATTTGATGGAATCCGTCACCCAATTTTTCCCCCGATGACGCCCAGGGTGATTACAATAAAATGTTTTTTGTAGTTCATTCACCTGCGAAAGATTTGTTGGATGCAACTGATATTCCTGACTGCGTTGATTTGATTCCACCACAACAGCTCGCAGATTTAGTGATAGATGCAGGACTTTCTCGCTGGTTGGAAGAGAAGGTTGCTTGACCAAAGCGCTTCGTGGCTGGCAAAGCCAACGTAGTATTTTGCGACGGCCACGTAGAATCGGCGACGTTGCAATTTCTCTTTGAGGACACCAGCGACGAAGCCTTGAGCCGCTGGAACTGCGACCACCAGCCCCACCGCGAACGTCTGGCTCCGTAAAGTTGGATGTTTCGTCCTCCCTCATCCCGGCCTTTAATTCATTCCCTCACCCGGTCTTCGACCACCCTCTCCCATCCGTTGGGCGAGGGACAAGAAGGAGAACCATTCGCCGCCTTTTTGAAAATTCATGCGACTGGATTTGCGGGAAATTCATTCGCAAATCAGGCGACGCGCGAAAGCTGTTCCTTCTCCCCGGGGGAGAAGGTCAGGATGAGGGCGAGCGTTCTTCCAGCCCAATCAACTTTCTTTCCTTGATTTTCCGGACTTTGAACCTGACTCTGACGGCATCAAAAGACTTTGAAAATCGCAAATCATCAATCGTAAATCGAAAATTACAGTATGGCTTATAAGGATGTGGCTCCGCCCGCGGGCGGAAAAATTTCGATCCAAAACGGCAAACTCAATGTGCCGGGCAATCCGGTCATCCCGTTCATTCGCGGTGACGGCACCGGGCCGGACATCTGGGCTGCCAGCGTGCGCGTGTTTGATGCCGCGGTGCAAAAAGCTTACCGCGGCAAACGCACGGTCGCGTGGTTTGAAGTCTTCGCCGGCGAGGAGAGTTTCAAGAAGTTCAACAACTGGCTGCCGGACGACACGGTCGAGGCGTTCAAGGAATATCTGGTTGGTATCAAAGGCCCGCTCACCACGCCGGTCGGCGGCGGCATCCGCTCGCTCAACGTCGCATTGCGCCAGATGCTCGACCTCTACGTCTGCCTGCGTCCGGTGCAATATTTTCAAGGTGTCCCATCGCCGGTCAAACATCCCGAGAAGGTGAACATGATCATCTTCCGCGAGAACACCGAGGACATTTACGCGGGCATTGAATACGCCGGCGGCACGCCGGAGAGCCAAAAGATCCTGGACTTTCTGGCCCGGAATTTTCCCAAGGAATTCAAAAAGATTCGTTTTGGAACCCAAGAAGCCGCGGCCGAGTGGCTCAAGCAACTTCAGGCAATTGGCGCGCCGAAGCGTCCCGCAATGGTGGATGTCGGCATTGGCATCAAGCCGGTCAGTTATCTTGGAACCATCCGCCTGATTCACGCCGCCATCCAATACGCCATCACCAATCAACGCAAGAATGTGACGATTGTTCACAAAGGCAACATCATGAAGTTCACCGAAGGCGCGTTTCGTGATTGGGGCTACAAAATTGCCAGAGAGCGTTACGGTGCAGTTGAAATGGATGGCGGCCCGTGGTGCAAAATTCCCGAAGGCAAACCCGGCGCGGGCATTGTCATCAAAGACGCCATTGCCGACATCACGTTGCAGCAGGTCCTCACGCGCCCGACGGATTTCGATGTCATCGCCACGCTCAACCTCAACGGCGATTATTTGAGTGACGCGCTGGCGGCGCAGGTGGGTGGCATCGGCATCGCGCCCGGCGGCAATATCAATTACATCAGCGGCCACGCCATTTTCGAGGCTACGCATGGTACCGCGCCCAAATATGCGAACAAGGACGTGGTAAATCCCGGCTCGGTGGTGTTGAGCGGCGAAATGATGTTCCGATACATGGGCTGGACGGAGGCCGCGGATCTGATTCTCAAGGGTCTTAACGGCGCCATCAGTTCCAAACGTGTGACCTACGATTTCGCGCGCCTCATGGACGGCGCGACGGAAATCAAATGTTCACAATTTGGCGACAACATCATTGCGCAAATGTAATCATTGGGTTTGCTCGCGAGAGAATTGGATTAGCGGATTGGTGCTTGGGAAAGAGAATTGTTTCAACGAACCGTCGCCGATGAAGTTTGTCATGTTGATCCATGTTCCAACAACCAAATTAGTTCGCGCTTGAACTGTGTGCGGCCTTCCCGCCAAGGTCTGGAAGGAGAACTGGACGTTGCCACCCACTCGCGTCAGGTTGGTCAATAGCATCGGCAACGGCGCCGGCGCGCCCACGACAAAATTGTCAAACGCATTTGTGGTCACGCCAGCGTTCGCTTGTTTCCGATTATGGATTTAAAAATCCTGTCGCATTAAATACATTTGCCGCGTTAATCAATCAAGCAAAGGTTGTGGCGAAATAACAGTGGGAATCAGACGCTTACGGCTTTTACTCCGGTGTGTACCGCAAACAATTGCTGCCGGTGAACTCAAATCAACCGACTTCGAAGAATTTAATGAGGGTCGCCACCGTCAGGCCTGCCAGCAAAGCTCCCGACAATTTGAAGCGGTCGTGGGAATGGAATTGCAATTCGGGCAGCAGGTCGCTGCTGGCGATGCAGAGGAACGTGCCGGCGCAAAACGCCAGCGCACCGCCGAGAAAAGCCACGTCAGAATTGGCAAACTGACTCGCGCCCAAATAGAACAGAACCGCGCCGATCGGACTCACCAGGGCAAACAGCCCGTTCAGAACGTGCCGTGATAATCGCGAACTGCCGCCGGCGGTCATCAAGGTTGAGATGGCCATCGCGTCGAATGGTTTGTGGAGGATCACCACCAAGGCCACCCCCATGCCCGCCAACTTAATATGACTGTGCGCTCCCGCCTCGACGCCGGCGGCCAACGCCACGCCATCGAGCAGCGAGTGCAAGGACAATCCGAGCGCGGTGCCGACCCAGGAGAGTTGTTGTGCGGATTTTTCAGCCAGTGAATGGGCATGGTGCTCCTGGTCATGATCGTGGTTGCCGGGCGCAACGTGGTCGTGGTGGCAATTGTCAGGATCGCCTTCCGCAGAATCATGATGATGAAAATGAAAGAATCGTTGCAGGAAGAACATGGCCAGAAAACCGCCGAGCATCCAGGCCGCGGTCCGGTTGAGCGAATGCAATTGTTCATCGGCGTCCGGCAGGAAATGCAGCAACGCGATGCCGAGCATCAGGCCGGCCACGAAACTGATGGCCATTTGCAGACGCGTGTGGGTGGGATGGATGATCAACAGCAGCCAGCCGCCCGCCAGCGACGCGACCAACACCAGCGCGCAATAGATCGTCAATAGCCAGACGGATGCCATGAATGTAAATGCAAATCGTTTGCAATTTAGCAGAAGCCGGAGCGGCTGCAAGCGTATGTTTCAAACCTTTGCGAAACAGGTGTGGCGGCTTTCGGTTGAAAGCCGCATGCTTCGATTTTAGGGGGATGCGGAGCTCCGCTGAGACGCCGGTACGGCCAGGTGGCTTGGTCATCTTCCGCAGCAATGTTTGTATTTCTTTCCGCTGCCGCAGGGACAGGGGTCGTTGCGGCCGACTTTCGGGCCGGTGCGGACGGGTTTGGCCTTTTCCGCGGTCGCCGCCGCCGCCGCTTCGCTGACGACGTCGCTGGGTCTATGGCTCTGCGCGGCGCCACCGCCGGAAGCGGCGGGCGCGGCACCGCCCCCAAAGGCGCTGGTGGATTGATGCTGTGTCTGTTGCGGGATATTGCGTAGAAAATTCTCGAAGGCCATCATGGACGACGCGCTGCGGAAAACGTTGTGACAAATCTCCGTTTTCACGTTGACCATCAATTCGTCGAAGATTTTATACGCCTCGGCCTTGTATTCGATAAGCGGATCGCGCTGGCCGTAACCGCGCAGCCCGATGCTGTAGCGCAGGCTGTCCATCTCGTAAAGATGCTCCTGCCACAACTTGTCAACCGCGCTCAAAATCGTGTAGCGCTCTACGACGGCGAGCTTTTGCGGGTCTTCAAAGCTGATTTTGACATCGTAGGCGTCGCGGATTTTATCGCCGATGAAATTGCAGACGGCGAATTGCGCCGGACTCAGACCTTCAAAAACCGATCCGGACACGGGTTGTTCCTTGCCGGACTCGGCGGCTTTGCCAATCTCCGCCTCGGGCAGGCCCAGCGGGAAATTCAGGTTCACCCAATCGGCCAACTGCCGGATTTTCCATTCGCCGGCATCAAATTCGGCAGTGGTAAATTCCTCCACTTTGAGGATGACGACTTCCTCAATGATGTCCATGAGCCGGTCGCGCACGTCTTCGCCGTTGATGATTTCGTTGCGGAAGCCGTAAATGACTTCGCGCTGTTTGTTCATCACGTCGTCGTATTCGAGCGTGCGTTTGCGGATCTGGAAATTGTGCTGCTCGACGCGTTTTTGCGCCTGCTGGATGGAACGGTTCAACAGCGGATGGGTTAACTCCTGGCCTTCCTCCAGGCCCATCTTCTCCATGTATTTCACGATGCGGTCGGAACCAAACAGCCGCATCAAATCGTCTTCGAGCGAGATGAAAAAATGCGAGGACCCGGGGTCGCCCTGACGAGCACAGCGTCCGCGCAACTGCCGGTCAATGCGCCGCGCCTCGTGGCGCTCGGTGCCGAGCACGTGCAGGCCGCCAATCTCCGGAACGCCGTCGCCAAGTTTAATGTCCGTGCCGCGGCCGGCCATGTTCGTGGCAATCGTGATGGCCCCGCGCTGGCCGGCGCGCGAGACGATTTCGGCCTCCTGCTGGTGGTATTTCGCGTTGAGGACGGAGTGAATCAGACCTTCGCGTTTCAGCATCCGCGAGAGCATTTCGCTGGTTTCCACGCTGATGGTGCCCACGAGCACGGGACGGCCTTGCGCGTGCAGTCCCTTGATTTCCTGGACGACGGCGGTGAACTTTTCGCGCTTGGTTTTATAGACCGAATCATGCCCGTCTTTGCGCGCCACGGGCCGGTTTGTCGGGATGACGAGCACGCCCAGTTTGTAGATGTCGAAGAATTCGGAGGCCTCGGTTTCCGCCGTGCCGGTCATGCCCGCGAGTTTCTGGTAAAGCCGGAAGTAATTCTGAATGGTGATGGTGGCGAGCGTCTGCGTTTCGCGTTCGATCTCGACGCCTTCCTTGGCTTCGACCGCCTGGTGCAGGCCGTCGCTCCAGCGGCGTCCGGGCATCAGCCGCCCCGTGTGCTGGTCCACGATGATGACCTTGCTGTCCTGAATGACGTATTCCACGTCGAGCTGGTAAAGGCTGTATGCTTTGAGCAACGTCGAGATGGCGTGAATCTTTTGCGCCTTGGTCTCGAAATCGGTTTGCACCTTGGTTTTCAATTCCATGCGCTTGCGCGCGTCGGTCTCCGGGCCGACGTCAATGTCGTGCAAAATCGTCGTCAAATCCGGCAGCACAAAGGCGTCAGGGTCTTGCGGGCTGATAAAATTGCGTCCCTTTTCGGTGAGATCGGCCTCGTGGCTCTTTTCGTCAATGGCAAAAAGCAGTTCTTCTTTTTCGCGGTAGAGGTCCACCTTCTTCTGGTCCTTGTGCAAGTCCAGTTCGGCCTGATTCATCATCCGGGCATTGTCCGGGTTCTCCAAAAGTTTCGCCAAACCTTCCGAGCGCGGCTGGCCGGTTTTGACCCGGAACAACAACAGGCCGATCTGGTGTTCCAGTCCGGCGGCGTCTTCCACGTTGGAGCCGTCCGCGGGATTCAGTTTTTTCATCAGCTCTTCGGCTTCGGAAAGGAACCGGTTGCAGAGACGCTCCTGTGCGCGCACCAGCGATTCGACCGGCGGCTTCCACTGCGCGTATTGCTCGTCGAAGGTGTGGAGCGACGGGCCGCTGATGATGAGCGGGGTGCGCGCCTCGTCAATGAGAATCGAGTCCACCTCGTCCACAATGGCGAAATAATGGCCGCGCTGGACCTGCTCCTCCTTGCGCGCCGCCATGCCGTTGTCGCGGAGGTAATCGAACCCGAACTCGGCGTTGGTGCCGTAGGTGATGTCACAGTTGTATTGCTCGCGGCGGACGTTCGGCGGCTGGTCGTGCAAAATGCAACCGACGGTCAGGCCGAGAAACTTGTAGATCGCGCCCATCCATTCCGAGTCGCGCGCGGCGAGGTAGTCGTTGACCGTCACGAGGTGCGCGCCGCGGCCGGCGAGCGCGTTCAGATAAACCGGCATCGTGGCCACGAGCGTCTTGCCTTCGCCGGTCGCCATTTCCGCAATGAAACCCCGATGCAATCCGATGCCGCCGATGAGTTGCACGTCGAACGGAATCATTTCCCATTTAATCGGGTGTTCGCGAACAATGATTTCCTGTCCGCACAGGCGGCGGCAGGCGTTTTTCACCACGGCAAACGCTTCGGGCAGGATTTCGTTGAGGAGTTCCTGTTCGATTGCAAACGCCTTGCGCCGTTGGGTTTTGGCTTCATCACTGCGGAGTTCGGACTCCAGCTTGCGGACCTCGGCTATCAGGTCATCATAACCGTGTTGTTTGCGGCCTTCCGCGAGCCGGGCTTTGAACTCGGCGGTTTTCTGCCGCAGTTCCTCGTCAGAAAGTTTCTGCAGACCGGCCTCGATCTCGTTGATCTGGTGAACGAGCGGCCAGAGTTTTCTCACTTCGCGGTCGTTCTTCGACCCGAATATCCATTTCAAAAAATTCACGGTAAACCCAAATCGTCAGTTGAAAATAGAACCAACACGCTACGCGATGCAATGCGCAGCGTCAAAGCGAATCGCCGTCGTTTTGATCGGGGGTTCGGGGGAGAAGGGGCCGCGATCAGGCCCGGGAAGGTGGCAACGAAGGAGTTTGCCGTTGCCCCGGGTTCTGGACCGGCGGGGCAGCTTCGCGAATGAGCGCCGCGGCGCGCCGGGCCGATTCAAAAATCATGCGCAACTGTGACTGGAGCGCCGGATCTTCACCGTGCTTGAGCAGCAACCGGTCGGCGTAGCCCTGGATGATGCCGAGAATGTTATTGAGCTCATGTACGACCGTCCGCGGCATCTGCCAGGCGGAATCCAGCTTGCCGGCCGTTTCCTGAAAACGGCCCGCTCCGCTTTGTTCCAGCGACGCCATTTTCTTGTAGATGAACTCGGATGATTGCATCGGCGTATCGTGAGCAATTCGCAGGCCACCTTATTATTCAGAGAAGTCCTTGAATCAGCGCTTCTTTCTGAATTTGCGGGTTGTCACCAAACAGGCCGTCTTGCTCGGAAGCAGGACAATGCAGGTGACAGTTCGCCGGCAACATGTGTCTTTCGATTGCGCGTCACTTGCCGCTTGTCACTGGTCGCAGGCCGCGCAACACTCGTTGCTGAAATGCATCCCGCGCTCGAATCGCTCGGTCTGATCGCCGGCAACCGCTCACTGCCGCTGGAGTTCGCGCGGCAGGCCCATGCCGTCGGCGTCAAGCGGCTCGTCGCCGTCGCGTTTGAAAATGAAACCGATCCTGGGCTCGCGCCGCTCGTGGATGACATCATCTGGCTCAAGGTTGGCCAGCTTTCCAAACTGATTTCGGCATTCACCGACCGCGGTATCCGCCAATGCGTCATGGTTGGCCAGATTGCGCCCAAAAATCTCTTCGACCTCCGCCCGGATCTGCGGGCGATGGGACTATGGCTCCGGCTGCCGGAGAAAAACGCCCACACGATTTTCGGCGCGATTGCCGAGGAATTGAACAAAGACGGTGTGGAATTGATTGACGCCACGCCGTGGCTCAAGCCGCTCATGCCCGGCGCGGAATTTCAGCTCGGTCCCGCGTTGTCCGAGCCCCAACGGACGGACGTGCAGTTTGGTTTTCGCATCGCGAAGGCGGTCTCGCGTCTGGAGATTGGCCAGACCGTCGTCGTAAAAGACGGCGCGGTGCTGGCGGTGGAAGGGTTTGAGGGCACGGACAAATGCCTGGCGCGCGGCGGCGAGCTGGCCGGCAAGGATGGCGGCGCGGTGGCCGTCAAAGTGGCCAAAGCGAACCACGACATGCGGTTTGACATTCCCTGCATCGGGGCCAGCACGATAGAGGTTTGCGCCGCCGCTAAAATTTCCGTCCTGGCGCTGGAGGCCGGCCGGACGCTTTTGCTCGAACGGAAAGCTTGCGAAGCCTTGGTCAAAGAAAATAAAATCTCGCTCGTGACCGTTCAATGAAATCCAATTGCTGACTCAGATGCTGAAGTCATACGAACTTTTTGGTTTTATGTCACCGGCCCTGGCGAATGACATTGTCGCCTTCGCCCACGAATCGGACAAGCCGGCTTACAAAGCTACGCTCGCCGCCGTGGCCCAGGCGCGTCACGTCCGTCCGGTCTTTCTGGAACGCCAGCCGCGTCCGCAGTGCCATGCCGCCATGGTCGCCACGCTCGCGCGGCCAGCATTGGATGCCGCGGCGGGCGGACTCATCCGCGTCTGGCTCCTGAAACGACATAAGGCGGTGCTCGTCGATTTTCTGGATGCGCTCGGCATCAAACACGAGGACGGGGTGGTCGAGAATTTGCCCGCGGAGATGGACGACGCAAAGCTGAAAGCGGCGGTCGCCGCGCTGGTTGCCAAACATCCACCGGAAGTGGTCGCCGTTTATCTCAATGCCTTCAACGAGATGAATGAGGCGAACTGGGCAAATTTGAAGACGATGCTCGAAAGCGATCCCCGGCTGCAATTGGGTGCGGCCAGAGCTTAGGAACCGTTCCGACGGGCGGTTCCCTTCCGCGGCGGGAGTCCCCGCCGGTGTCCCGAAAACGTTCAGAAATCACTGCCAATCAGGGGTCATCCTTTCGTATTTCAGGTGGTTCAATTGGCCTTCTTTATGCTGTGAAGAAGTCCCGCTCGCACCAAACGGCGTGCGCGGGGTGGTGAAAATATGGACGGAACCGAAAAGAAAATTCTATTTGTTGAAGACGATCCTGTCGTGCT
>Ga0335081_10008074_pt1 | contig 16878 bp, 10 predicted proteins | sample Lox_Sample_35_FD_206713 | JGI IMG/M metagenome (GOLD analysis project Ga0335081, IMG submission 206713) | Soil microbial communities from Loxahatchee National Wildlife Refuge, Florida, United States - Lox_Sample_3.5 | ecosystem: Environmental > Terrestrial > Soil > Wetlands | place: USA... | reverse complement strand
CTTTCGTAACTCTGGCGACGGACGGGATCACAGAGAAGCATCATGATGCCCTCAGCAAGATCCGCGGGGGTGTCTGCCAGCCAGATGTCACTCCCGTGATGAACGTTGAGCCCCTCCGCACCAATTGAGGTTGAGACCACGGCCTTTCCCATGGCCATAGCCTCAAAGATCTTCAGCCGCGTTCCCCCGCCAATCCGCAAAGGTACGACTACCACCGCCGCCTCCGCCAAGTGATTGACCACCGAGGGAACTGTACCCGTCACTTCCACAGAATCGCAAGCGAGCCTTTTCACTCGACCATGTGGAGATCGACCCACAATACGAAATCGCGCCCCGGGAATCGCGCGGCAAACCAAGGGCCAGATTTCTTGGCAAAAATACTCCATCGCATCGATGTTGGCTTCCCAGTCCATCGAGCCCGTAAAAACCACCAGCGGCTTCGCCGGCTCGTGCCCCTCGATCGGTCGGTACTGCTGCAAGTCCACGCCCGTCGGGACCACAGTGATGCGAGAAGCATCGACCATCTTACTCATTAGGTCGCGGTCGTTTTCGGAAACCGCGATGACGTGGTAAGAACGCTGGAGTACCGCGGTTTCGTATCGCTTCATTTTGGCGGCCTCGAGTTTGAAAACCGGCTTCCGTGCCCAGTTCGACTCCACTTCCGCCTGCCGGCGCCAAAGCTCGCTTTCCACGTTGTGTTGGAAGAGCACAATTGGGGTCACGTAGTCCGACGGGAAGTTCACCGCCGCATCCACAAAATCGCAAACCGCCACGTCAAACCGATTGTGCTCCTCGGCCGAAGCAAGGGCGTGCCGAACCTCGGATGAGCGAAATTGGGCTACCACGTAAGGCGCCCGCGATCCAAGATGCCGGACATAGTCAACCAGCCTGCCTGCCGCCTGGAGATCAGGTGCGGCGGCATGCAAAGTCATTGCGCCAGGAAAACACCTCTCAATCTCATTTTCGTATTCCGGATCGCGTAGCCCACGGTAAAAGGTGAGGACCGTGACGTCGTGACCCGCTGCGAGCTGGCGAAGGATATTGTAGGAACGTATCTTGCCGCCAGTATCGACCGGAAGAAGCTTTCCGGCCTTAACCCACAGAATTTTCATCTCTAGCCCAATTCACTTCGGCCTACCAGCAAATCCCTTGGTAAGACGCGACGTTTCCTATACGGCTGGACCTGCCGGCGTTGACCAGGTCTATTACCACCTGGTCCGATCGAAGACAACCCGCCAATCGTTCCTCCGGTACCGCTTTGGCTCCAATGACCACCACTTCGACATCGCCTACCACTTCCTCCAGACACGAAGAGAGCAGCGAGCCAACATGCGGGATGACTTCCTCGATGAATTGGCGATTGGAGCCGATTAGGCGGCCCATTGACACCTGCTCGTCCCAGATCCGTATGTGGCAGCCCTCTCCCAGAAGCCGTTTGGTAAGTTGAACCTGTGGGCTCTCACGCAGGTCGTCGGTTCCCGATTTGAAACTCAACCCTAGCAAGCCGACCTTCTTCTTGCCCAAACGCAAGATCATCTCCACGGCCCGCTCCAAGTGCTCGCGGTTGCTGGGGAGAATCGTCTCCAGAAGCGGGAGGCGCAGATCGAGTTCCTTGGCTCGGTACTCCAGGGCTCGCAGATCCTTCGGCAGGCACGATCCGCCGAAGGCAAAGCCGGGAGTAAGATAAGCCGGAGAGATGTTCAACCGCGTATCGGAGGTGAAGATCTCCGTCACCCTGCGAGCATCCACGCTGAGCATCTTGCATAGCGTGCCCACCTCATTGGCAAAACCGACTTTCAGGGCATGGAAGGCATTGGAGACGTACTTCACCATCTCTGCCACGCTCAGCGGCACCTCATAGATGTGGCCGGGCACCCAGCTGTAAAGCTCTCGTAAGGGCTGCAAGTGGTTGGGGTGAGAAGCGCCAAGAATGGTATAAGGTGGCTCGAAGAAATCCGCCACCGCAGTGCCTTCGCGCATGAACTCCGGGTTGTAGCAGACCACGAAGTCCGCGCCCGAACGCCTTCCACTTGCGGCCTCTAAAGTGGGAATCGCCAGCGACTCCGTAGTTCCCGGGAGAACCGTGCTCCGGAGGACCACCGTGTGGCTTGAGGTTTTGGTGCGCAGAGCCTCGCCAATTTCGCGACAGACATGCTCGATGTGGCTAAGATCCAGCTTTCCGTTGCGGAGACTGGGCGTCCCTACACAAACAAACGAAACTTCCGAGTCATGAACGGCCGTTCTAGCATCGGTCGTGGCGCGCAGCCGCCCGGCCCGCCAGCCTTCCTCCACCAGTTCGTCCATTCGAGCCTCGAGGATGGGGCTACGGCCCGATGCGAAGGCCCGGACCTTCTCGCCCTGGGTGTCGACCCCTATGACTTGGCAGCCTTGGTGCGCGAAACAAGCCACCGTCACAGAGCCGACGTAGCCGAGACCGAAAACGCTGATGGAACGTGTTGATCCTGCCATGGTCCCCCCCTGGCGCAACAACTAGAGATCGAACTTATGAAAACAGGATGGTACTGAAAACAAATAGCTTATGTTTCACTATGCGCAATCGATAAGCCAAAGCGTGGCGACTACCGCACCCATACTTCTCTCTTTCCGCTTAGAAAAAAATAGAAGGCCACAACCGCCGCGGCGTTCAACACCAGAAAAGTGGCTGCTCCCTCTGCCAGACGGGCGATAATTGCCGGTCGGGGCCGTCCAAAGATCGTCAGTGCGGCGAAGGCATAGAAGACCACCTGCAGCGCCAGGACTGCCTGGTAGAATGAGGACCTGATAAGTAATGAGGAGACCAATAGGGCAACAAGGCCGAAAGGCGCGATCAACCGCAAAAGCTTGTGCGAGATATAATCCCAGAGCACCGGATTCGACGTCGTGAGCAACCAAGGCGCAAGTTGCACCAGTTGATAATTTCCGAATAAGGTCCTTACTTTGCGGCGAAACTCCCGCTGGCTTGGGGCAACTTGGTCGTAAACGCGCGCCTTCGGTTCAAACACCACCCTCTGTCCCTGGCGAGTCACGTAGAGAGGAAGGTAGACGTCATCGAGAATGGTCCCTGCCGGCAAGGGAACCAGCAAGTCCTTTCGGATCGCGTAAAGCGCTCCTGTCGCACCGATAACCGAACCGGTTAGACTCTCCCATTGACGGATCTTCTTTTCCAGGCTCCAATAGAGCCCAAAACCTTTGCTTGAGCCGGCGCCCAACTCGCCCAGGATGAGCTCACCGCTGACGCACCCGACGGATGCGTCGGCAAGGTTGGCCACCAGGTGCCGGATGGCATCGGGCGCAATCAATTGCCGCGCGTCGGTGAAGAGCACGATCTCCCCCTGCGCAACACGTACGCCGCGATTCAGGGCGCAGGCCTTGCCTTCGCGTTGGGGGAAGGCTACCAGGCGCAACCTCTCGGAGGCTCGGGCAGCAACGATGTTCTCCGTTTGATCGGAGGAGCCATCCGACGTCACAATAATCTCCAGCTGATCTGCCGGGTAGTCCAACTCCGCCAAGTTATTGAGCTTGGCCGGCAACACTCGTGCTTCGTTATGTACCGCCATCACTACGGAAACAGAAGGCAGAATCGGAGATTTACGAACCGCGCGGGCCCGCCAGCGGCTGCGAAGAAAAAGTAATCCCGGATAACCGACAAAAGCGTAAACGATCAGCAGGGCCGAACCCCAGAAGAGGCATTTCATAAGCTCTCGAAGCCCGCGGGGCATGCCACCCCGCCCGCCGCGCCTCGCACTGACTCCGCCGCCCGGCGCCGCCAGGAGAGGCTAGCCCCACCCTTATCTGGAAAGCTCCCTCCAGCACTCCGTGAAAGGCCCTTTGGCGAGAATTCAATATCGAAGAAAGGGCTTCACGGTTCGGAAATCCGCCTAGAGTTGGTTCCGGGACGGGTCTAATTGGGCAGGAAGCGAGGCAAATATGGAGTGCTGGTCCGAACCATGTCGAGCGCAGCGTTCAAGGCCGAAGTCTCCTCTTTTCCATACATCGGCACGATGACCCGCACGATCGCTCCATCGCGTCTTCCCGACCGGATCGTGTCCCAGATCATATAGAGCTTTCCCCAGTATTCGCTGGCGATGATCCGCCCGTGTTCCTGATACCAGTACAGCACCACGTCCCGTTCTTCTCCCTTTTCGACCACGTAACGATTCACGCGGATCGGTCGACCCCCCGGGTCAGTTCCTACCAAGACCTGATCGTTCTCAACCGGTTGCCAACCCGACCCCGGTAGACAATGCTTAGGGGAATGCATAGTCTCACCGGCTTGTTGTGACCGATAGTAAGCGATGAAGATGCTGGCATACTTTCCGTGTGAGTTACCATACAGCCGCTGAAGATAATCGTCAGGCTTCAAGATCCCTAAGGTGCCCGGGTCGATTACATCGCTCCGCAACATCGTCCAGTCTCCCAATTTGGTAGGAAAGTCCGCAAGGGACTGTCGTGCCGGCGTCACGGGGGTGGCTCCCAACCAAATCCTGAGACCAAAACTCAGCAGCAGAATGGCGCTCGGGATCACGATTCGACGGCTCAGAGTTCCACCGCGATACGGGGATACCGACGAGACGTCGAGGCCAAACGCATCTGGAGGTCGCCGGTGGTCATGCGCTTCTATTCCCGCGATACTGGGATAGCGACGTGACAGCCGCTGAAAGATCGCCCATTCGCCGCAAAGCAGGCAGAAAGCTACCACAAACACAATCCAGCCCGTGAAGAGGTGGTAAAAGCCCGTGGCCCACCGTTCTCCTACAAATTCCCCGAGCAAACCGGTACCCGCTACGCGAAATGCGTTGGCGGCCATTGCCACTGGGATCGTGCTCAACACAAAAATCGCTCGCAGCCACCACCGTGACGGCAGGAAATAAGCGACAACCACGCCCGCGGTCACCAAGCTCGCCAAGGACCGGATCCCACTGCAGGCTTCGGTGACGTTCAGAGTCATAGTGTCCAGTTGAAGCACATTTCCATCGCGAAGAACCGGGACGCCCAAAAGACGCAGGATGAACTCCGCCCAGGAGGACGCCACCAGTTGGAGAGGGAAGGCCGCGGCGCTAAGAATTAGCGTGGGCAGAGGTATCGACAAAAAAAGCAGCAGCAGCAGGAAGCTCGTTTTCCGAAAGGTGGGCCATCCACGAATCGCCAGAATAAGCCCGGCGAGCAGAAGAACGAACGAGAACCCCTGCAGAAAGAACTCGGCCCCCAGGTAGCCGACCAGGTAAATCATCTGCGAGGTTAAGATCACCAGGAGACCGAACCTGGTTGGCGAAACCGGGAGCCTCCGGAGGTCATCGCACGTTCGCCACAAGAAGAACAAAATGATGAAAGGAATGAACAGCCCAAACGAGTAATCTTCACTTGTCCACCAAGTCTTCGCGAGGTGCCACAGAGTGGGAGCGTAAACCAGTCCCACGGCCGCAATCAGGAGCCATCCGTCCCGAAGCCACCGAGAAAGTGGTGTTGCTGATGCAGTCAAAGGGCGAGTTTGGATGCTAACTGTACTCATTCTCTTGTGCCAGACGAAGAATTACGCTGCATAAGTCGCGGCCCGAAGGTCCCGTCTTCAACCATTCACGCCGAGGAGACTGTCGCCTCGGCACGCCGAGGGAACAACACCGCCAGCAGGGTATTGTACAAGAACGACGGGAATCGGCGCAATAACATGTGCGCCGTCAGACCATCGGAAAGCCCCACCATCACAGCCCACCATGTTCTGCATTGCGGATGGTGAGGAAGCCGAGCGAGCTTACTTGCAGGGAGGTGGAACACCGGATCACCTGGGGCGCCCAGCCCAGCCGGTGGCTAGGCGTCCCACGTGATCGACAAAGAGATCTCTCGATCCGTATCTAACCCGGACAGCCGGGCCGACCATCACCTGCTCAACCCTCGCTGTCATTTCGACCAAGCCGTCGCCGCAGAAGAAGACCCGCTCCGAAGAGGCCAGAGCCCAGCAAGGCCAGCGATGCGGGTTCGGGACTCGGAGTCACCGAGAAGTCCTCGGTTATACTGTATATCGTCGCTCCGTCAACAAAGATATCTTTGAATAGAGTAAGCGAGCCCGTTCCCGAAAAGCTCGCCTTATCCGTGCACGCAGCCGGAAAGCAGCTCTGTGAAGGTGTACTCACGCCAAGATCAAAGTTGGGAGGAGGGGTCAGGTTGGTCTCCGATACGAGCGCCAGCAAGCCTCCAGTCGCCACCTGAGCGGTCATCGCCAACAGAGCGTCGTCAATTTGACACTTGGGACAAACGGCGGTATTGACCGACACACCGTAAGTCAGAGAATAGTCGTTGAAAACTCCCACCGGCGCGGACCAGTTCGGCGACGCCGTCATCACGAACCCCGTTTCACTTCCGCTCGAGAAAGTCAATGTAACTTGCGAAGCAGACGGTGGAGTGCCGATAGGGCTGGTGCTGTAGTTGAAATTGTTGAAAATGAGAGAGCCTATGGTGCAGCCTCCGGAACCCAAAGCTTCGTAGGAGGCCAGAGATCCGGACGTGCATGCGCCGGCCCATGCGCCCACTGATGTTACTGCCATGAAGACTACCAGAAGCAGAAACTTCTTCATGAGAAAATCTCCTTCGGAGTTTTATCTCCCTCAAAAAACATTCCTCGTGCACGTGAATCAATCGTCTCTAAGAAGCACCCTCGTTTTATGAAGGGCGTCATCCGGTGAAGCACACTAAGTGCACCCCCCTGCCTCCTTGCTCGTGCGCGAACAAAGAATCAAGTATCAACTTCCGCTTATTCCGAGAGCGCTCGGTCGGCTGCACCACACGCTCTTGGGCTGTTCTTCCCTTACAATACCGCTACGGGGCTATGCCACCCTTCTCGTGAGCTTTCGGCCTAAAATGAGCCCCACGCCGATCAGTGCGGTCCCCAGCGAAGCCAGTGATGCCGGTTCTGGTACCGAGACCGAATACAAATCGAAAATACCGGAAATGTGCCCGCTCCCATTTCCCCCCGTAGTATGCAGGGTGGTTGTTGGAGTGAGCGAAGTTGCCATGACGCCAGCCCCGTCAGTCAGGAAGATGGGCGCGGACGTCACCAAGTTGAGCCCGCTCGCCGTCTCGGTGAGATTGGCAGTACCCGTGCCCTTCACACCGCCGCCCAGGATGAGCTCCGCGTCGGTGATAGTGCAACCGAGGCAACTCACAGTAAAGTTGAGAGTCGCGGTGTCGCTCCCACCCGCAGTGGAAAGCCATGCCGCCGTGAACTCCAACCCATGCTCCTTACCAAGGGAAAACTGCTGCGCCGTCACCTGCGCCGCAGTAGGGGCAGTTGCCGCCCCCGTTTCTGACGAACTGTAGCTAAAATTGGAGAACAGCAACGAGCCCACATTGCACTGAAAACCAACTGCTTCATATGCCGCCAGGCTTTGCGTGGTGCAAGCGCCAGCCCAGCCTACAGAGCATGCCGTCAACAGAAATGTTACGATGAGCGAAACCCTTTTCATGTGCAGTCTCCTCGTCGGGACGAACTCTTATATGCTTTAGAAAGTGCCCTTAGTTCCCAACCACCCCTAGAGCGTCCCATATCGCGCTCGCGCCCGTCAATGGCCCAAAGGTGCTATTCCGAATAGCACCTTTGGGCCAGTAAATCTAAGTGCAAGGGGTTTCTTGAAAGGTCAACCCGGCACGCCCGTTAGCATCCCGCACTCTTACATTTTACCGAAAATCTGCTGTACCTCGGGTCGCTGCCGCAGGCTGTCATCGAGCCGCAGCGCGGCCTGAAGCTCGGAACGAGCTTCGGGCTTCTTTCCCCCTTGCCACAGGCTGGCTGCCAGGTGCAAGCGATAATCCGCATTTCGGGGCTCTTCGCGGACCGCTTCCTGAAGCACCGGAATCGCCAGCCCGTACAGCCCGCGCTGGTAATAGATCCAGCCGAGAGTGTCGGAGACCGTCGCCACCTGAGGCATCGCCACTTTAGCGCGCCGGGCCAGATCGAGTGCCCGGGCCAGATTGGGTGCGCGGTCGAGGTCGCTCCCTTTCTTCTCGCACAATAACCACGCCAGGTTGTTGGCCGCTACCCCGAGAGTCGGATTGATCTGCAGGGCCTTTTCATACGATTGTTGGGCGCGATCGGACTGGCCTACATCCGAGTACAGGCTCCCCAATTCCGTCCACACACCAGCATTGCCCGGATTCAACTTCGCACCAGCCTCAAACTCCGTAATCGCCCGATCGAGGGCCTTTTCCTGAACGTAGAGCGCTCCCAACATTGCGTAACTGGTGAAACTTTGCGGGTCGAGATCAATAGCGCGCTTGAGGGCGGCCTCGGCTAATTGGTTCTGGCCCAGTTCGGCATAGGTTCTGCCCAGGAGATCGTAAAACGGGGCGGTCTCATTTTGAGCGATCTGTTGCTTGATTCTGGCCGGAGCCTTTTCCTCCTGGCCCAGGCTCTTGTAGACAGCCACCAGACCTACCAGGGAGTCGATATCTTTGGGTTCGAGGGCAAGGGCTTTCTCCAATTCCTTTTCCGCCAGGTCGTACCGGCGTTCGGCGCGGTAAGCCGTTCCTAAGCGGGCGGGACCCTGCGCCGACGAGGGCTGCAGCTTAACGAACGCTTGAAACTCAGCTTCCGCCTTGGCGGCATCGCCCAAATTGAGCTCCGCACTCCCCGCGAGCAGATGAGCCTCCGCGCGATTCGGTTGCTGGGCCAGCGCCTTCTGGGCGTAACCGAGAGCAATATCCGAGGCGCCGCGGTTGAGCATCAACTGCGACAAAGCGACGTAGGCATCCGTATAATGCGGATTCAAACCGACGGCCACCTCGAAACTGTGCTGGGCCAGATCGGGGTTCGTCTCCTCGCTGTAGGCTAGTCCTTTCAGGAAATGCAGGGTGGGGATGTTAGGGTCCAGGTGCTCCGCGGTCTCGAGCGACTGGATCGCCTTCTGCGGGTCCTTGCGTGACAGCAGAATCCGCGCCTGCAGCATCAAGGCCAATGGTTCTTTCGGGCGAGTCTTCAGGATCTCATCGATGATGCGGTTGGCCTCGTCGAGATTCTGCTCGCGAAGCGCCACCTCCGCCAGTTGCAGGCGAGGGGCCAGAAACGTAGGTTTGGCCTTGACGATTTCGGCGTACAACTTGCGCGCGTCGTCAAAATGGCCGGCATTGAAGTAGAAGTTGGCGAGGGTGAACCGGGCCTGGAGTGATCCTCCCTCCATTTTGACCAGTTCCCCGTAGGTCTGCTCCGCCGCAGCGAAGTTGTGCTGGTCAAAGTAAAAATCGGCCAGAGCCGTCCGGGCTTCGGCGGATTTCGGATCGTTATTCACGGCCGCCCGGTACTCTTCCTCTGCCTGGTCGTCGCGCCCTTGGCTCAGGTAGTAGCTGGCTAGCGTCTGGTGGGCATTGACGGACTTGGGATTAATCGCCAATGCCTTCTCGAATTGCGCTTTCGCGTCATCCATCTTGCCCTGGGCGACGTACATCATGCCCAGATGAAGATATGCGGGAACGTAATCGGGATGGCGATCAATCGCCTGTTGCAAGGTCGCAATTCCGTGGGGAAGATCGTTCTTTCCGGCGTACGCATTCGCCAGGAAGACTTGCGCCTCCACCTCGTCCGGGTGCTTGTCCAGAATCGACTGCGCCGTCCGGATGGCGTCATCGAAATCGCGCTCGGCGCGGGCCGGATCGCGCTCGGCGCGACCCCCCAGTACATAGAGGCCAGTGAGCGCGATTTGGGTTGGAACGTGCTCCGGATTCAGCTTGCTTGCCTGCAGAAATTCGTCGACGGATAGGTTATACTGCCCATCCTGGAAGAAAACCTGGCCGAGCTTGTAATGAATATCTGCTGAAGTCGGCTCGATTTTCAACGCGTTCCGATATTGAATAATCGCTTTGTTAAAATCGCCTGCCGAGGCGTATTTGTCGGCGCTGAGCACAAACTGGGACTCGCGTTTCTTCGGGTTCATCGTGCAATCTGCCGCCACCAGCACCGTGATCAACCCACTCACGAGAAAGCCAAACTTGAAGCTTTTCGGCATAGTTGTTAACCTCCCAAACCTTGTAAGCTGTGAGCGCCGCTGGGATCCGGTCGCCCCGCCCGCTCCTCTGTCCCCTGAATGTCAGAGGGCCAAAATCGAGAGAGGACGAGGCGACGGCGCTTCCAGCAGTTCCTTCACACCCTCTTGGTGACGGGAGACCGGCGTCCACTGTCTGGTCCGCCGGCTCCCCTTTCGGATCCGGTTGATTCGGTACAACCCCTGGAGATTTGCGCAGCGGCCGCCTAGCGAGCTCCCTGTCCAAATAGAACGATCTTGAGTGTCTGGAAGAGAATCACGAGGTCGAGGGAAATGGACTGGTTCTTGATGTAGAACACGTCGTACTCGAGCTTATGCTTTGCCTCGTCGATCGTGGAACCGTAGGAGCATGAGACCTGCGCCCATCCTGTTACGCCCGGCCGGATCACGTGACGGATATCATAGTAAGGTATCAAGGGGCTTAGCTTCTCGACGAAATAGGGCCTTTCCGGCCGCGGCCCCACGAAATTCATGTCGCCCTTCACAATGTTGAGCAGTTGCGGCACCTCGTCCAGACGGAGTTTTCGTAACACCCGGCCCACACGGGTCACGCGCGGATCGTTCTGTCTAGCCCACACGGGGCCTGTTTGTGTCTCGGCATCGGCCCGCATGGAGCGAAACTTCAGAATCTCGAAGACGTGGCCGTCCAGCCCCACACGGGGTTGCCGGTACAGAACCGGCCCTCGCGAGTCGAGCTTGATCGCGACGGCGATGAGAACCAGCAAGGGGCTCAAAAGGGCCAAGCCTACCAGCGCCACGGTCACCCCCACCACACGCCGGTAGAAAAAGGACCTGGCCGACCGGTGCAGTACGTCCGAAAAGACCAACCCGCTGGGATGGATACTCTCGATGGGAATCCTGCCGGTTAACTTCTCATATAGCGTATTCGCGTACTCGATGTGGACACCCTGCAGACGAAGCTTGAGAAGAGTCTCCATGGGCAAGTACTGGCGTCTTTCCTCGAGCGCAATCACCACGCGGTCCGCTTTGGCTTGGTCGGCAATCTCCTTCAACTTCTCGAGTCGGCCCAGGCAAGGGGCGCCCAGCGTCGCTACCTCCGACCCCACACCGTTGACGCTGACCAACCCGGCTACCTGAAGGTGCAAGTCGGGGCGGGCGGCGATTTGCCGCGTCAGCACCGCAGCGTGGGGTCCGGTACCGATTATCAGAATGCGATCGCCGGTGCCGTAGGCCTGATGCACCCACTCGATGAGCACGCGCCAGAGCAAAATGACCAGGGCCACGGAAAGTACCGTGGTCTCAACCACTCCCCTGCCAAAGCGGGCTTGCGGAAGCACCATGTAAACCACTGCCAGGATGATCGAGGCCGCGCCAAATGACTCCAGCGCCCGAACCAAAATCTGAGCGCGAGAGCGGATCAGTTTCAGGTCGTAGAGGTCATTGAAATAGAGGCAAGCCTGGCAGACTGCGGTGATAAGCAAAGCCTTGCTCAGCAGGGACGAGTCGCTGAGGAGACCGAAGGTGTGCCAACCCGTTTGCAGCGACACAGCCACCCAGATGCCCAGAACGATCAGGATGTTTTCCGTGACCAGCAAAAGGAAGACACGGGCCGGGAAATACTGGTTTAGGATTTTGACCATTGCAGATTCCCAGGCTTTCCGTAGTAGCCGTAGTAATAGCTGCTGTTCGGCAGCCGGGCCACGCCGTTCAGAATCACCCCCACAATCTTCGGCTGCAACAGTTCAACGGCGCTGCAGGCTAGATCGAAAGGACAAGTGCCGGCGCGAACCACGAGCAGGGCGCCGTCCACCATGGAGGTTAGCACCTGAGCATCTGCGATCGGAACCACGGGAGGAGCGTCTACGACGATCAAGTCGTAATCACGCAGTCCTTCATGGAGGAAGTCCCGCATGCGTCGGCCATTCAGAAGCTCGGCCGCATTCTCCTCCAGAGTGAGAGTGGGAACCACGGCGAGATTTTCATTGAGCTGCAGACGGACGTCCGACAGACCTTTCCCGTTCATCAGGTAGGTACTCAGCCCGAACTGCGCCTTCAGATTCAAGAACTGCGCCAATTTCGCCTTGCGCAAGTCCGCGTCCACCAGAAGGACCTTCAGGCCCTCCAATTGGCTCATCGAAAAGGCAAGGTTGGCCGCCACCATCGTTTTGCCCTCACCCTGCACTGCACTTGTCACCATCAGCGTGCGCATGGTCCGCACTCGCATGAGTTCCCGTAAACGCGTGCGCACGATCTTGAGTTGCTCCATCGCGAATGCGTTGTTGGCCGACCCGCCCCGATACCACAGCTCCTGCAATCCGGCTGGCTTCGGCTGGGAGGAGTCTGCGCCCAAGTCAGAGAGCGGCGGTTCCGAATGGTCCTCTCGATCTGTCAAGCGTGAAAGACCCGAGGGAGCCGGATCGATAGTCATCCTCGTGGGACCGGGTATGTCGGTTCCTCGTGGTTCCCTGCCGAGAGGCGGTTCGAGGGTGATAACTTTAGTCTGCCCCTTGAGCTGCAGGACGCGTTTCTTTTCCTCACCCTGGCTGATCATCGGGATGGTGGCCAGGAGAGGTACTGGGAGGTAGTAGGCCACGTCGCGGTTGTTGTTGATGCGCTTGTCCCTCAATTCGGCACTGATGCCGAGCACGATTCCGGCCGCGATGCCACCCAAGCAAGCCAGTATCGACCACAACAACAGGTCGGGCTTAACTGGTTTGTCGGGTGGACTCGCCGGGTCGAGCACCCGGAAGTTCTCACCTTTGGCCCCCTGTTCCATGGCGGCCGCCATATCCGAGGTGTTTTTCTCTTCCGAGAGGTGCTCGTAGTTCTTCTCTGCTTGTTGATAGTCGCGGGTGAGATCGGAAAGCATCTGCCCCGTAGCCGGCAAGCCTTCAAGACGCGCCTCCGTGTTCTTGAGCTTTGCCTGAAGCGAAAGTTGCTGGGCTGTCCCACGCTTGATTTCCCGGTCGAGTTGCGCCACTTCGCTGCGAAGCTGGTTAACCATGTAGTCGGTCTGAGTGACAACCGGGCCGCCTTTGGCCAGGATCGTTGTTTCGGGAGGCGGCTGCTTGGCCAGCTTGCTCAGTGCCGCTACCTCTTCCTTCAAACGAACAACGTCCGGATGCCGCGGGGTATATTTCTGCTCGGCGTCCAGCAATGCCGCCTTGCGCTCCTCAAGCTGGGTTTGAATGAGATTCTGCACCCCGGGAACGGGACCGGGCACAGGATTCCCTGCCGCATCCACGGGAGCGTTCTTGGTTATAAACGCGATGAGCGATTGATCGTACGCCTTGCGATCTTCGGCCCGGCCGATGGCGTCCGAGCTCGCAGTCAGCTCGCTCTGAACTTGGCCCATCAGGGCGAAGATCGCTCCCTGCTGATCCGGGAGCGTCCCCGCGTGCTGCGCTTCAAATTCGCGTAGTGCCTTCCTCTTCGCCTGCATGTCCTCATTGGCCTTTGTCAGTTGGCTATCAAGGAACTCGGTGGTTTCGTTCGCCTGTCTCTGGAGAATCCTGAGGTTTTCTTCGGTGAAGAGAGCCCCCAGTTGACGAGTAACCTCTTGGACCAACGACGGGTCTGAGCCTTCATAGGTGATTCTGAAGGCTAAGCTCTGGGAGCGCTCCGGATGCGCTGCCTGCTCGGGGTCTACCAAAATCTTAACGTGGATGTCATTGCGCATCAACTCCACGATATCTTCTTGCGACTTGCCCCTTTCCTGACGGTAGAGACCGAACTGCTCGATTATCCTTTCCAGGCGAGTGCGGCTCAGAATCTCCTGCTCGATCCTGTCCAGACGGACCGCGGCGTCCATGGTCACCGTCGAAGGGACATAGCTCGGCGGCACCTGTTGCGGCTCCACCAGGATCGTGGTTTCCGATTGCCAGGTCTTCGGCCATTTGAAAATAACCGGCAGCGCCAAGGCAATGACGATTAAGGGGGTCAGAGTAAACCACCAACGGCGACGCAGGAAAAGCTCCCAAACATCGCTGATATCCGACGGAAATCGTCTGTTCATGAAATTACAACTCCTTGATTTTTCGTCAACCACTATCCTCTAGCCCTCGCCCGTTTCCACTCCACTGATCATCGCGTCGCGATGGATCAGCCACGCCTTGACCCGAGGGTCACAAGCCAGGCTTATCTTTGCCCCGACCAATGTGGTAGTTCGAAATCGTCGCGGCCAGACCGGCCCGAGAGCCCCTGTCGGGCTGAACACGAACGACGCGGCCCCGGCAATTGACTTCGGAAGTCCCACCCGCCATCTCCACCGGCAAAACAAAAGACATGTCCACCGAGGTGCCCACTTCGAGTGGGTACAGGGCCCGAAACAGCACTCCCGACCGGCTGATGTTCTCGGTTGTGCCCTCGTCCCAAACTGTCGCTCCGCTGGCCCGATAGCGGATAGGCAATCGCAGGTTGAATCGCGCCGCCCGCGGACGGTGACCGACACCTCTCCCTAAGTCTGCCATGGTCCTAGCCCACACGTCCACCCACCCTTCCTTAATGAGAAAGGGTTCACTAAAGCTCCAACAATAAACCAGAGTCAAGAAAGCGGCAATAGCACCAAGGTGCCGCTTCAGTATAGCACTTTAGTGCTATGCCGACTTGCGGGCCTCCCCTTGGCGCCCACCTTTGCCCGCCCTATTTTCGGCGCCACGCAACGCCTCACTATCCACGCCCTCGCCTACTAGGCGGTGGTCCACCGCGAAGAGGGCCAACTCGAGACGGTTGTAAACGCCCAGCTTGTCGAAGGAACTCGTCAAGTGATGCTTAATCGTCTGTTCGCTCACGCCCAGTTTTCTCGCGATCTCGCGATTGGAAAAGCCGGCAACAATCATGTTCACCACTTGCATTTCGCGCGGCGTCAGCCCGTAACTCTTTGACGACTCTTGCCCGTTTTCGGGCGCGTGCACAGTGCGCATCGCGTCAATGAGGTCGGAGACGCTCTCGCGGCCCACCCAATACTGGCCTGCCATCACGGTTCGGATACTCTTGAACAGAAGTTGGGTGGCCGCCTCTTTAGAGACCACGCCGCGCGCGCCCAGTTGCAATGCCTCCAGCACCTGAGCCCTTTCCACAGTCGCCGCCAGAATGATCGCGCGCGTGTGCCCCGGTCTCTGATTCAAATCGCGCAACGCGTCCAGTCCAGAACGCTTGGGCATGGCGAGGTCCATCAACACGATGTCGGGTTTTTGGCGACGTACCAGGAGCACGGCCTCGACGCCATCGCCCGCTTCGCCAGTCACGCGAAGATCTGGCTCAGTTTCGAGCAGCCTCCGCAACCCGTCGCGAAGAATAGGATGATCGTCGGCAATGACGATCCGCACCTGTTTAGTCTCATTATTCATAAATCCTTTGCGGAACCGTGATCTCCAATCGGCAGCCTCGGCCTGGCTTGGATTCCACAGTAAGGTCGCCCCGGATCAGCCGAACTCGTTCTTTGATCACCCAAGGCCCCTGTCCCGAAGTCTCAAGCTCATGCAGCGAATGCTGGCCCGCAAAATCGAAGCCGCGACCGTTATCATCAATCAGCAGTTTGCAGTGTCCGTTCTGCTGCGTGAGACACACCTCCACCTTTTGGGCCCCACTGTGCTTCCGAACGTTCACCAGCGCTTCCTTCACGATTTGGACCACTTCGCGGCACACCTGCGGCGGCAGCTTCACCTCCTCGCAATGGGAAGCAAAAGTGGCGAAGATGCCCGTCTCCTGCCGGAAAGCCTCCACAATGGTCAGCAGCGAATTCACCAGCTCGCCGGGAGCAAGAGTGCGGGACCGCAATCCATGTACCAGTTCCCGCATTTCTACCGCCTCATGGTGCAAAAGTCTCTGGATGCCTTCCAACTCCTCCGCTGCGCCTTGCGCCACAATCCCCTTCCGCCGCAGCGCCTCCATGCGCATCTCCGCCGCCGCCAAGGTCTGAATGACGCCGTCGTGAAGCTCGCGAGCTAGGCGGCCGCGTACCACATCCTCGTCCAATTCGCGCCGCGCTCCTTGCCGCGATGCGACGCAATGCGCGGCAAGCGCCATTTCACGCACGAGTGACTGGACCAGCCGTAACTCGGCTTCCCGGTCGCCTCCTCCAATCGGGTCGAACAAGATTAGACGGCCGGACTTCTGCCCTCCCCCTGGTAACGCGGCAGCATAGTACGAGCGACAACCCTCCAAGAAAGGCAGATCAGCGCCGCCTCGGTAAGGGGGTTGGCGCTGACCCTGTTCATCTAGAACCACCAATGTGACCGGGGGGCCTTCGCCTAGGCGCCGCTGAACGACACACCACGCATCGCCAGGAGCAGGAAAAAGGTATCGCCCGCGCTCCATCGAATTCAACTCCGACGATGCGAAGGACACCTCTCCGCTTCGGCGCTCCCGAGTCGCCTGCCAGAGGAAGGTTCGTGCCGTTGATTGGTCCTCGAGTACTACCGCCGCTTCCCGTGCGCGGAAGAGTGCCAGCATTTCCCGCACCAGATCCTCAAGCGTCCGCTGCGTCTGCTCGTGCCCATCAGCGATCGCCAGCAGCCGGCTTGCCGCCAGCATGCGCTCCCGCAACACCCGCTGACTCTCGCCCAGAAAACCCACCAGGCTTCCCATGAGAACCCACCCAATGGCTCGCGCGGGTAAGTCCTCTGTCGCACTCCCAAACCCGGGTCCGCTTGCCACTAAAGTAGGTAATCCCGATTCCAGAAGCAAGAGGCTGATCATCGAGCCCACGGTGGCTAAGGTGCTCCAAAATCCCCACCGATAAGCGGCCGAGAGGAGCGTAAACAAAAGGAAAACAGAGAACGGAACGTGGGGGTTCCCTGTCACAACCGGCAGCAGCGCCGCCCAAAGAATGTCGACCCCGTGAACGCCCACGGTCGACGGCACGGACACCCTGCTTCGACCCCAGAGCAAC
>Ga0335081_10008073_pt1 | contig 16879 bp, 13 predicted proteins | sample Lox_Sample_35_FD_206713 | JGI IMG/M metagenome (GOLD analysis project Ga0335081, IMG submission 206713) | Soil microbial communities from Loxahatchee National Wildlife Refuge, Florida, United States - Lox_Sample_3.5 | ecosystem: Environmental > Terrestrial > Soil > Wetlands | place: USA... | reverse complement strand
CAGACCGACCAGAAGCTGCAGGGGACCGGGAAGATCGATTCGCTTTCGCTGATCGCTCTCGGCCTCGGTCCCAAGCACGATTCCGCCGAAGCCAGGCCCGCGCCGCCGCCGGCGCCCGGCGATGGCGCACCGCAAAACCGCTAGAATCTTATGAGGTAGCCCCTTCGGGCCGGTTTGTGGAGTGAAACCGTGTCCCGAGCCGTCCCATCTATACTGTAAGAATTAAGGAGTCCAAGACGTGAGCCTAACTTCCAGTTATGAGCCGCCCCCGCCTCAGCGATCGGGCCTGGCAATTCCCCTGTTGACCGGAGGCTTAATCGCCCTGGCAGCAGTCAATATTTACCTGTATGTGCAGTTGGATCATTTCCAGACCGACACCTCGAAGAAGATGGAACAACTGACATCGACGGTTGCCGGGTTGCGTGACGCGTCCTCGGTCAGCACGGCTGCCCAGGCGCGGCACATCGATCAGTTGAAGGAGGAGTTGGCGGCGGCCCAGACGCAAGCGCGCAGCATGTCGAGCCAGGCCAAGGTGGAAGCGCAGGCTCACGCCGACCAGCTGGTCAAGCAGATTCAGGCCGAAGAAGCCCAGATGCAGCAGCAGATGACGGGCAAGATCAGCGAGGTGAATCAAAACGTGACGGCGGCCAATGCCAAAATCGCCGACGTTTCGACCGATGTGGGCAACGTGAAGTCCCAGGCGGCCATGACGCAGGCGCAATTGGAGAAAACCATTGCCGACCTCAAGTCGGTGACCGGCGACCTCGGCGTGCAAAGCGGTTTGATCGCCACCAACGGCCGTGAACTGGAGGCGCTGAAACTGCGCGGCGAGCGCAACTATTTCGACATCAAGCTGGGCAAGACCAAGCAGCCCGTCCGCTTCGCCGACATCATGCTGAAGCTCGAGAACGCGGACCCGAAGCACAACCGGTACTCCGTCAGCCTGCTGGTGGACGACAAACGGACCGACAAGAAGGACAAGAGCATCAACGAGCCGGTGCAGTTCTACACGTCGAAGGGCGGACGGATTCCGTACGAGCTGGTGATCAACCAGATCACCAAGGAGCAGATCGTCGGCTACCTGGCGACGCCCAAAGACATCGCTTCGCGATAGTCGCGGCGGGTTTTCCGCGCACGGCCCGCGCTTGCTGCCGACGCTGTAGCGCTCATCTTGAGGCTCCTCGCAGGCGCGAATGCCTGTGCCACCGCGCTACTCCGGCGCCGGCTTCCAGCCGCCGAACGCCTGTTCCAGCCAGAGAGCCACCCCCAGCGCGATATCCTCGCGCCAGGGCGCCGCGGCAATCTGCACGGCGATTGGCAAACCCGCCGCCGACTCGCCGCAGCGCACCACCGCGGCCGGCCATCCCGCGACATTGTACGCCATGGTGTGGCTGAACCCGATGAAATTCCCGTCCAGGATCGACGTGCCGAGCGGCAGCGCCGGGTGGATATACGCCGGGCACACGATTGCGTCATAGCGGCCGGAGAGAAACTCGGTCATCTCGGCGCGGTAACGGAACCACTCGTTCCAATAATCCGCGAACCCGCCGATCCCGGTGCGATAGCGCTCCAGCTTGTCCAGCCACCCGGTCAACAGCGGATGGACGCTGGTGGAACCGATCTCGCCCAGGTAACTTCGCAGGCTGATGCCGCCGTCCGGGCCGATCAGCTTCATCTCGATGTCGTAAGCCGCGGCCAGGCAGGCCGGCCGTGCCTCCTCCACGCGGCTGCCTGCCCCGGCCAGCGCCGCCGCCGCCGCGCGCACCACGCGCGCCACGTCTTCGTCGGCCGCCGCCAGACCGTTGTCGGTGTAGAAAGCGATACGCAGGTCGCGGACCCGCACCGCGCGCGGATTATCGAGCGGCGCATCCACCACGGTGTGGTCGCGGCCGTCCGGCCCGGCCAGCAGCGGCATCGCCGCAATCAGGTCCTCCACGCGGCGAGCTATCGGGCCCATCTGCCACAGGAACTCGATCCAGCCCCCGGCGGGCGGAAAATGGCCGGTGCGCGGCAGGCGGCCCGAGGTGGGCTTGATGCCGGCGCATCCGCAGAACGCGGCCGGAAGGCGCACGCTGCCGGCGCAGTCGCTGCCGAGGCCCAGTGGCGAACCGCAGGCGGCGATCAGCGCGGCCTCTCCGCCGCTCGACCCGCCCGGAGTGCGCGACACATCGTACGGGTTGCGGGTGACGCCGAAAATCAGGTTATCGCTCTCGAAAGCGAACAGCAGGTCGGGCAGGTTGGTTTTGGCGATTGGGATGCCGCCCGCGCGCCGCAACCGCGCGACCAACACGGCGTCTTCAGTGGAGGGCGCCGCGTCTTTGCGGCCGAGCGTGCCTCCGGTTGCCACCGTGCCGGCTAGCTCGATCGAGTCCTTTACGCTGAAGGGTACGCCGTGCAGCGGCCCACGCGGTTCGCCCGCATCGGCGGCCGCGGCCTCTGCGAGCGCGCTCTCCGCCAGCACTTTCACGGCGGCGTTGATTTTCGGGTTGATCGCCTCGATCCGCTCCAGGTGCGCCGCCACCAGTTCGCGCGACGAGAGGCGCCGCTCGCGGATAAGACGCGCCTGCTCGGTCGCGGAATACGTTGTGATTTCGTTCATGTCGGCGCCGCAAAAGCGAGACCGCTGTCTCAAATGAACACCCCGAGTCTACCATTTCGTCCGCGCGCACGGCGGCCCATTCGCCGCCGAACTTGCGGAGCCGCGACCAAAGGGAGCGGTCGCAGAGCCCGCCTTGATAGCCGCCTCTCTCGCTTGCGGCCCTGCCGCGCAATCGTCTCGCCGCCCGCGGAGCCGCCGTAGTACGATACTTGCAGGAGCGTGTTCTGACCAAGGCTCATCCGGAAGCAACCGCCGCCCATGCGGCCGCCCCCCCGACCTGGACGATTGCCGTCCGCGCCGCCGAATCCAAGAAAGCCACCGACATCAAGGTTCTGGATTTGGCCGGCATCACTTCCTTCGCCGACTACTTCGTTCTCTGCACCGGCGCGAACCAGCGGCAGATTCAAGCCATCGCCGACGAAGTCACGCTGCAGATCAAGCGCCAGGCCGGCGAGCTGCCGATGAGCCTGGAAGGCTACGAGCAGGGCGAATGGGTATTGGCCGATTACGGTGATATGCTGGTGCACGTTTTCTCCGTCAAGGCGCGAGCCTATTACGACCTGGAACGGCTGTGGCGCAACGCGAAGCCCATCGAGATTCCGTCCGAGTGAAGATCTTCGTCTATTACATCGGCAAGCCTAAGGATGCGCACATCAACGCGGTGGCCGAGGAATTTTTCGGCCGCACCGCCCGCTACGCCAGGATCGAGGTGCGCGAGATTCGCCCGGAGCGAACCGACCTGTGGGCCCGCCATCCCTCCGCGCGGAAGGTTTTCCTCGATCCCGCCGGCAAGCCCATGGATTCCGCCGCCTTCACCGTGCTGATCGCCAGAAGCGAGTTGGAAGGGCGCGAACTGCTGTTCCTGGTGGGCGGGCACGACGGCCTGCCGCCCGGCTGGGGCGCCCGCGCGGATCTGCTGCTCTCGCTGTCGGCCATGACTTTTTCGCACGAACTGGCGCGCGCCATGCTCGCCGAGCAGATCTATCGCGCCTTCACAGCCTTGCGGGGCCATCCCTACCCGCGGTAACTTGGTGAATTACATGTCCTGGTTTAAGCGCGACAGGCCGGACGACAAGAAGCCCAAGGCCATCGACGAAGTATCGAAGAAGGTCAAGACCGAAGGCCTCTGGCAGAAGTGCGACGGCTGCCGCCAGATCGTCTGGAAGAAGGACCTGGCCGCCAACTGGAACATCTGTCCCAAGTGCGGGCATCATTTCCGCCTGGACGCCGTCACGCGGCTGCGCTTGCTGCTCGATGGCGACTACGAGGTCTTCGATGCCGGCCTGCGCTCGACCAACCCGCTGGGCTTCGTCGACAGCAAGCCGTATGAGAAGCGCCTCGAGGCCGGCTACCTCGAAACCGGTCTCCGCGACGCCCTGATCGCCGTTCGCGGCAAGCTCTGCGGGCGCCACGTGGAGATGTGCTCGATGGAGGCGCGCTTCATCGGCGGGAGCATGGGCGCGGTGGTGGGCGAAAAAATCACGCGCGCCATCGAACGCTCTCTCGCCACCCGCTCCCCGCTGGTCGTCGTCTCCGCCTCCGGCGGCGCGCGCATGCAGGAAGGCGCCGTCAGCCTGATGCAGATGGGCAAGATCAGCGCCGCGCTGATGCGGCTCGATCAGGCGCGCGTGCCGTTCGTCAGCGTCCTCACCGACCCCACCACGGGCGGCGTCACCGCCAGCTACGCCATGCTGGGCGATCTCAACATCGCCGAACCGGGCGCCCTGATCGGCTTCGCTGGCCCCCGCGTGATCGAGCAGACCATCCGCCAGAAACTCCCCGACGGTTTCCAGCGCAGCGAGTTTCTGTTGAAGCACGGCATGCTGGACGCGGTGGTGCCGCGCCTGGAGCTGAAAGCCTACATCAACCAGGCCCTCGATTTCTTCTGCGCGCAGTGAACTACCCCGATTCAGTCCATTTCCTCTACGCTCTGGGCAACGAAATCAAGACCGCCAAATTCGGCCTGGAGCGCATCCGCGCCCTGCTGGCGGCCCTGGGCAATCCGCAGGACCGGCTTTCGATCGTCCACGTGGCCGGCACCAATGGCAAGGGTTCCACCTGCGCCATGATCGAAGCGGGCTTCCGCGCCGCCGGCCTGCGCACGGGCCTGTACACCTCGCCGCATCTGGCCGAGCCCACCGAACGCATCCGGATTGCCGGCCGCCCGGTCTCCGCCGAGCGGTTCGCCGATGCGTTCAACCGCGTCCACGCCGTGGTGGAGCAATTGCTGTCCCGCGAGGCGATCGACCTGCACACCACGTATTTCGAGACCGTCACCGCGATGGCGTTTCTGATCTTCGCCGAGGAGCGAGTGGAGCGGGTGGTGCTGGAAGTGGGGCTCGGCGGGCGCCTGGATGCCACCAACGTGGTGCGGCCCGCGCTGGCGGTGATCGCGCCGGTCGACTTCGACCACGAAGTGTACCTCGGCCGCGCCATCGAATCCATCGCCGCCGAGAAGGCCGGCATTCTGAAACCCGGCGTGCCCGCCGTTTTCGCGCGGCAGCGGCCGGAAGCCGCGCGCGTGCTCGATGGGCGCGCCTCGGAGCTGGGCATTCCGGTAACGCGCGCAACGGATTCACTTGTCGAAGGCCTCGCGCTCGATGCGCGCGGCAGCAGCTTCGAACTGGCGGGCGCCGCGCCTCTCTCCATCCGCTGTCCGCTGGCCGGAGAGCACCAGGTGGACAACGCGGTGACCGCCGCGCTGGCGCTCGTCCGATCCGGCGTTGACCGGCGCTCGATCGAGACGGGCATCGGCGCCGCCGAATGGCCGGGCCGCCTGGAGCACGTCCGCGAGCGCCCGGCGATCGTCCTCGATGGCGCCCACAACCCGGCCGCCGCGCGCGCCCTGGCCGCCTACATCGCGCGCTTCTACGCCGGCCGGCGGCTGCACCTGATATTCGGCATCATGCGCGACAAAGCCGCCGCAGAAATCGCCGGCATCCTTTTCCCGTTGGCCTGGCGGGTGATTGTCACCGCGCCCAAACAGTCGCGCGCGCTGGCGCCGGAGACGCTGCGCACAGTGGCCGACCATCCCAACCTGCAATCGGCTCCCACGCTCGAAGAGGCGTTGCGCATGGTCGGGAATGCGGACGCCGGCGACGCCGTCTTCATCACCGGCTCCCTGTTCCTCGTGGCTGAAGCGCGCGCGTTGCTGCTCGGGAATCCGTAACTCGCCGGTGGCGGTGAAATCGGCACGCATGAGACAATCTGCAGTCACGCGGCCGGGCTGTCTGAACCAACCGTTGAGTTGGTTACTCGGGGATTGGTCGCTGCGATGCGGGAAGCCGTGGCGCGCAAGGCTGCGCGTCAGTGCGCCGCCTCCCGGCCGCAGTCGACTGGACCGGCCGGGCGCCGGGAAGGAAAATAGGATTTTCGGGCGCGCATCGGCGCGTCTCGCTGTCGCCTGCTCTCGCAGTCGAGTTGGTCGTGAGAGCCGGCGCAACCGGGATTCACAATGACCGATCGGGAAACACTCCGCTACAGCCGGTTCCTTTCTCAGCCGGACGGGGAACACGGCGCTACCCCTTCTGTCCCCTGCGTGTCCGGCGAGCCGGTCCTGGTCACCGGCGCGGGCGGTTACATCGGCTCCGCGCTGGCGATGGCGCTCGCGGCGGCCGGCGCGGCGCCGATCGTTCTGCTGGACACCTCCGAGAACAATCTGTTCGGAATCGAGCGGCGCCTCGCGGCGGCCCACGGCCATGTCCCGCGCGAAGCAGTCGTCGGCAGCGTGACCGATGCCGGCCTGCTGGAGCGCCTGCTCTGCCGCATCCGCCCCCGCGTGGTCTATCATGCTGCCGCGCTGAAGCACGTTCCCCTGCTGGAGCACAACCCGCTCGCCGCGGTGCGCAATAATGCGCTGGGCACGTACACGCTGGCTCGGGCGGCGCTCGCCCACGGCGTGCCGGCACTGGTGCTGGTTTCGACCGATAAGGCGGTCATTCCGCGCAGCATCATGGGCGCCTCCAAACGCCTCGCCGAACTGGCCGTGGCCTCTCTCAGCGGCCCGCAGTGCCGGATGAACGCCGTGCGGCTCGGCAACGTGATCGGCTCGACCGGCAGCGTGATTCCCATTTTTCGCGAGCAGGTCGCCGCGCGCGGCCCGGTCACCGTGACCCATCCCGAGGCGCGCCGCTATTTCCTGTCTCTCGCCGATACCGTCGCCGCGATCCTCGCCGCCGGCGCCGCCGAATGCGAAGGACGCATCCTGCTGCCCGCGCTGGGAGAGCCGGAGCGCATCGCAGATGTGGCGCGTTTTCTGATTGCCGCCGAAGGCGCCGGCGGCGCGATCCCGATTCAGTTCATCGGCCTGCGCCCCGGCGAGAAACTCGCGGAAGACCTGGCCTACGCCGCGGAGACCCGCGACGGATCTGCCGGCCCGCTGGTGGTTTTCCGCACGCCGTTTCCGGCGCCGGCCGAGCTCGACGAACGAATGCAGCAACTCGCCCGCCATATCGCAAGCGGAGATCTGGAGGCGCTGATCCGCGCCGTATCGGCCATGGTCCCCGAGTATGAGCCAAGCTCGGTGATTCTCGCCGCTATCGGCGCCGGGAGCGTAGTGAAATGAAGCGCAGCATCGCCGCCGTTACCAGCTCGCGCGCCGACTACTGCCACCTCTACTGGCCGCTCCGCGAACTCGCGGCGCACCCCGAGGTGGAGCTGAAGATCATCGCGCTGGGCTCGCACCTCTCGCCCGAATTCGGCTGCACGGCGGGCGAAATCGAACGCGACGGCTTCCCGATCGACGCGCGGATCGAATGCCTGCTGAGTTCGGACACCGACGTAGGGATGGCCAAGACCATCGGCGTGGCCACGCTCGGCCTGGCGGATTGCCTGGGCCGGATGCGCCCCGACCTCCTGCTGCTGATCGCGGATCGCTATGAGATGCTCGCGCCGGCGGCCGTGGCAACCGCGCTGCGCATTCCTCTGGTGCACATCGAAGGCGGCGAGATCAGCGAAGGAGTGATCGACGATGCCGTTCGCAATGCGCTCACCAAGCTCAGCCACGTTCATTTCACGTCCACCGAACTGGCGCGCGCGCGCGTGATCGCCCTGGGTGAGGAGGCGTGGCGCGTTCACCGCGCCGGCGCTCCCTCACTCGACCATCTGCGCCGCAGCCGGCTGTTGACCCGCGAACAAGTGGAACAGCGCCTCGAAATCAGCCTCTCGCCGCCGGCGGCGGTGATCGCGTATCACCCCACCACCATCGCCCGCGATCCCACGCGGGAAGCCGACGCCCTGTTCTCCGCGCTCGAAAGCATTCCGGCGCAGCTCCTGTTCTGCTACCCGAACGCCGATGCGGGCAGCCGCGCCATCATCGAGCGCACAAAGGCTTTCATAGCGCGGCTGGGGCGCGGCCGCGTGTTCGTCAATCTGGACCCCGTGCTCTACTGGAGCCTGCTGCGTTCGGTGAACCTTCTCCTCGGAAATTCGAGCAGCGGCATCATGGAGGCGGCCTCTTTCGCGCTGCCCGTGGTCAACGTCGGCATCCGGCAGCGCGGTCGCGAGCGGCCCCGCAATGTGCTCGATGCCGAAGCTGTCGCCGCATCCATTGTCGAGCGCGCCGGTACGGCGTTATCGGAAGAATTCCGCCGCTCGCTCGGCGGCATGGAAAACCCGTACGGCGATGGCCGCGCGGCCGAGCGCATCGTCTCCATCCTCGCATCCGTGCCGCTGGGCGAGGAACTGTTGATCAAGCGGGCGCCTGCCGTCGAAAATGCCGCCCGAAGCCGGACGCCATGAGGATCCCGCTTTCGGCTCCCGACATAGACGAAGCCGATATCGAAGCCGTCGTCGGCGTGCTGCGCGGCACGCGGCTCAGCCTGGGCCCTAAGCTTGAGGAGTTCGAGGCAATGGCCGCCGGCTATGCAGGCGTGCCGTACGGGGTCGCGCTGTCGTCGGGCACCGCTGGGCTGCACCTCGGCCTGGCCGCGCTCGGCATCGGCGAGGGCGACGAAGTCATCGTGCCGTCCTTCACGTTCATCTCCGTAGCCAACGCGGTTCTTTATCAGCGCGCGCGGCCCGTGTTCGCCGATATCGATCCGAACACGCTCAACCTGACCGGCGAGACCGTCGCCGCGGCGATCACTCCGCGCACTCGCGCCGTCATCGCCGTTCATACCTTCGGCTGCCCCGTGGATCTCGATCCGATCCTCTCGCTGGCGGCCGCGCGCGGCGTGAAGGTGATCGAAGACGCCTGCGAAGCGCTCGGAGCCGAGTACCGCGGCGGAAGGGCCGGCGGGCTGGGCGACCTCGGCATCTTCGCGTTCTATCCCAACAAGCCCATCACCACCGGCGAAGGCGGCATGGTCGTCACCCGTGATCGCGAACTCGCCGAGACCATCCGCGCGCTGCGCAACCAGGGCCGCAGACCCGCGGATGGCTGGCTGGACCATTCGCTGCTCGGTTACAACTACCGGCTCTCGGAAATCAACTGCGCGCTCGGCATTTCGCAGTTGCGGCGGATCGACAGCATCCTCGCGCAGCGCGAGAGCCGGGCGGCCCGTTACTTCGAGCATCTGCGCGCCGTGCCGGAGATCACCCTGCCGGTGCGCGCGACGGCCGAAGGGCGCGTGTGCTGGTTCGTGTTCGTCGTGCGGCTGGCGGATTGCTACAGCCAGGAAGATCGCGACCGTATCCTCGCCTTCATGGCCGCGCGCGGCATCGAGTGCGGCCGTTACTTCGCGCCCGTGCACCGCCAGCCGCTGTACGCGCCCTACGCCGCTCGCGCGGGCGATCTGGCGGTGACCGAGCGGGTGGCGCAGCGCACGCTGGCGCTGCCTTTTTTCAATCGGCTGGCCGACGGCGAAATCGCCGAGGTCTGCCTGACACTCCGCGAAGCGATCGAAACCGTCGGCGGGCGCTCTCCTCACGACTCTTGAGCCGAGGGCCGCAGCACGTACAGGAGATGCCCCGCCGAGCTCCGCCGGCGGAGTTGCCCGGAAGCGTAGTCCACTACAAAGCGCTTCTCGATTCGCAGGCCCGCGGTCTCCGCCAGCAGCGCGAATTCGCGGTGCGTGAAAACGTGGCCGGTGGTCGAGACCGGGTGCCCCTCGATGTTCCAGGTGACGGTGACGTCGCCCCTCGCGTCGTCCCCCGAGACGCGGTCGCGCAAGTAGCGAGCCGCCGTCGCCAGCAGCCCGTAATGCCGCGCGTTGTAGCGGTGGTTGACATCGATGAAGATCCTTCCCCCGGGCGACGCCAGGCGCCCGAATTGGCGCAGCGCTTCCAGGCGCGCGGCCGCGGGCAGAACGTGTCCGAGGACGTTCCACAGGCAGGTGATCGCATCGAAGCTGCCCTGCTTCCGGTGCAGATCTTCGGCGCGCATGGCCCAGATTTCGGCCTGCGCGGGACAGCGGCTTCGCATGCCGCGGCTCGGCTCCACGAGCACCAGGTCGCGCAGGCCCGCCGCCGCGGCGATGCGCGTCGCGCGCGCGCCGCTGCCGGCGCCGATATCGAGCAGCGAGCGGCTGCCCGGCGGAATCTCGCTGATTACCAGCCGGTCCACAACGCCGAGGTATGCCGCGCGCTGCTGCGCCAGGCGCTCGTAGACCGGCGCAACCAGGTCGTAAGCGGCGGCCGGATCGAGCAACTCCCCGTCGAGGATGCCGGGGTGATGCATAAGCACCACCAGCCTACTACGATTTCGGATCAACCGGGCGAAAACAAGGCGGTCGTTCCGGACGGAGTTGCCATGTATTGAGAGCTGTGCGACGGGCGCTTCCGCCTGTCAACACGTTGCTCTCACCGACCCTAATGCAGGGCCTCCACCCCCGGCGCCACCCACTGGAACAGGAATTGAGACAACGACGGGAACAGGCGCGTGAGCACTCCCAGTAGAGGAAGTCCGCCCAGGGTGAGGATCTGGATCCAGAATTCGCGGTTGAGTTCGCCCGGCCTGCTGTGCGCGATCCGGCTCAGCAGGCCGTTACGCTCCATCTGCGCGAACACCCAGGTCATCACGCAGCCAATCGCGAGGAACAGCCCGGCCACGAACCGCGCCACCATTTGCGGACCCTGCGGCGAGTAGGAATTGAAGAACACGATCAGCAGCACAAAGCTCAGCGACACGCAGGTCGCGATCCGCTGCATGTGCTCGACGCCGTAGGTGATGAACCGGCACCACTGGAGCGCCACGAAGTCCGCGCACGAGCGATAGTAGCGTTGCTCCGGCGTCTCGGCGGCATCGGAGTTGGCGCGGATCGCCTCCTCGGTTCCCGCGGCGTGCCAGCGCGGCCGCAAGTCCTGGCGCAGTATCCGCTCGGCAACCGCTGCGCTGGCTATCTCGAATTTCTTGTTTTCCTGGAGCAGGAAATGCGCGCCGGGCAGGGCTCTTCCGCGGGCCGTGTCGCGCAACGCGGGATACTCCCTCCTTTCGCTGCCGCCTAGCGCCGCGGCGGCCAGAAAATCCTGCAAATCCCGCGCCGCACTGTCCGCCGTCGTGGCGGTGTCAGCCGTCCATTCGGCCGCGCCGGGCCGGTTGTTCACGGGCGCCGATGCGCCGGCGGCCATCGCGGCAGGTCGCGCCGTTTCCTTCCTCAGCGCCACGGCCCTTTCGTGCAGCGCGTAAGTCATTTGCCTGACCAGCCGTTGCCTCGAGACGGACTTGCGGAACGCCCATATCGGACGGCGCGGCCATTCCCGCGCCACGCGCTCGAAGGCCGGCTGCAGCGGCAGCATCTCGATCAGGTCCAGCATCCGCTTCATTCGCTTCCACAGCATCGCCAGGTCGTAGCATCCGACGGCGAGCCAAAACAGGATCAGGGACAGCTCCGCCAGAAGCACGGCGTTGAAACCGGGCAGTTCAAAGGCCCACGGAGTTTTGCCGAGCAATTTCAAAGTGAAGATGGCGAACAGGACGCCGGCCGCGGTCCGCCCCAGGGAAGGCCAGAAGCGCAGCGTCGACGGCGCCAGGATCTGCCGGTCGATGGCTTCCCGCGCGGTCTGCAGCTTCTTTTGAAACGCGACGGCGCGCTCGGCTTCGCCCTCGCCCGTGGTGAATTCCACGCGCGGATGGCCGGGGCCGGCCAGCGTGTAGCGCTTGAAGTAGAGAATCGAGACGCAGAAACAGATCAGCGCCAGCGTCGCGAGAGGAACCGCGGGAGAGGAACCGGAGTAGAGATCCATCGCGCGGAAGCGAAAGAAAAAGCCCGCCTCCGTCGCGCCGTAGCAGGACTCGTACCACGACGCCGCGACGATCGCGAAGAAGGCGGCGATCACGGCCGAGTAAAGCGGGCCCCGCAGGCGAAAGCCCGGGATGCTGCGCGATATCGCGCCCTTGCCGTACCGCCTCCGGCGCAGGATCAGCAGGTACGCGAACGTAAGAAGCGGCGCCGCCAGGCCGCCCACCGCCACCGCGCTGAAGAACAGCCAGATCGGATGAGCTGCCGGGAAGAACGCAGCCGCCGGCGACAGGGCGGGGCTGATCAGGATCCAGTCGAACGCGGTCAGTGAAAGACAGGTCCCCATCAACGCCTGAAATCGCGGACCCAGCGCGCCCGTCAACACGAACCACAGCGGCTTGGTGGGAGTCGGCGAAAGATTGCACCGGATGACCAGAAAGCAGCCGATCAAAATCGACACGCTCACCAGGAACACCGAGATGCGCCAGCTCCGCAGCGGTGTGATTTCGGCAGGGAAAGCGGGCAAGGCCGCCGCGCTGTCCGCGCGCAGCCAGCCGCAGTCCTCCGCTCCTTCGCAGGAGCTGTTGGGCAGCGCCGTAAGCTTCCATGTCCACGCGCGCTGCCGCAGATTCAGCGGCGCAAAGCCGTACCGGTTCAAAGTCAGGACCCAGATGCCCGGATAATGTTGCCCGCCTTGGAAGCCCCGGTAAGCCCGTAGGTGCGGCATACCGAGAGCGCCGATGTCACTAAGAAGGAGCTGCGAGACGTTATACAGCCCTTGCATCGTGGAGTCGTCGAAGAATAAGACGCTTTTGAATCCGGGCTGGTCAAGCCAGTCCTCTCCTTCGGGAAACATGGGATAGCTCGAGAGCATCACCGCGCCGCTCAGACCGTCGCGCGCCGCGGCAGGCACCAGCAGCACGTTCGGGTTTTCGATCAACACGCGTGTGTCCGGGCTCTCGCGCCGGATGGCTCGCATCAGAAACAAAGTGTCGAGAACGTTCGCCGCGGCGATGAAGACCACCCGGGTATTGCGGCGTCTGAAGTCCTCCATGATGGAGTCGACGATGGCGTCCTGCGTGAGCGGGGTCTGCAACGTCGAGAAAATCGGAATGCTGTCCTCTCCGCTGTTCGGATCCCTAATCGAGAAACTGATGCTGGGCGATTGGCTCGCGTAAGGATCGCGCGCGGCCGGCCCCGTCGCTTCCTGGTACGCATTCCGCAGGTGGGCGATGTCCCTCGAGAAGACATACGTGCGCGGGTTGCACGCCTGCCGGCCCTCGCGCTGCGCCGGGCTGGGCGGCTCAAACGCATTGGAATAGCCGGTTTCGTCTTCCTTCAGCAGCGCGGCCTCGTCGAGCCCGAATCCGTATTGTTTGAGCACCTCGCAGAACACGTCCTGATAATCGCGCGTATCTACAATGCCGCCGTGAAAGGCCAGCCTGGTGGTTTGCTTGAAAGCGTCCGCGTAGTCGATGTTCGAAACGCCGCCGCTGTAAACCGTGCCGGAGAGTTCCCGGTCGCCTGTTCTTTTTTGCCAGGATTGCACCAGGCCGGTGAGCGAAGAGAACGAGCCGGAGAATGTCGGGGCCAGCAGGCCGACCTTGTTGCCCTCGCTGGTCAGGAGATCGGCCATGTGCATGGCGGCGAAGAAGGAGGGCCCGTTGATGCCGGCCGTCGCGGTCTCGGGGACGAGAAAGACGAATAACAGGCCGTCCGCGGGCAAGCGCAGGTCCCGCGGCTGCGACCGGAAAATCAGGAGGCCCGGCATCTCGTCCTGCTGGCGTTGCAGCCATCTTTGGCGGCGCCGTTCCTCGATGGCGGTATTGCCGGCATCCGGATGATCGCCCCAGGGAAGCCACTGTCCCGCGAATTCCCACCGCGCGGATTGCAGGGAGTGTTCGATGGCCCCGATCTGGCCGTCGAGATAGAGGGCCATTCGCGTATGCAACGGGTCGGGTACCGTGGCTACGACGGTCCACATCCGGGGAAGGCCCGTCACGCCCGATAGGCCGAGTAACTTGCCGAGCTCTCCGCGATCGGGGTGACCGGTGGCGGTGAGAAGCTGCTGAATCAGCGGATCCTGGCCGGACGGCCCTTTCAAGCTGCCAGGCACGTGGAAGTATGCCTGGGAGGCGAGCCATGGCCCTTCCAGAGGCTCCCCGGCGCCCGCGCCGTTCTCGCCCGCTCTTTCTTTGCCGCCCGCCGATGCGGCCGACGGCCGTTCCGCCGCTCCACGGCCTTCCGAGGACGGGGCGAACTGCGTGTGCAGAAACACCGCCAGAAGAGCCAATAGGCCAGCCGAAGTGCCAAGTTGTCTCCGCATCCCGCACATCCCCCCTCGGAACGGTCCGTCACCCCCCTATCACCCAAGCGGCCGTTCGCGAGCCCGCACAAATATCAGCGCAATTCTAACCCAACTGGAGTCAATTCTCTTGTTAACTTATAAGGCGGAGTGCTAGGACCGGAGTAATACCGGAACAAGCCGCTTCATAACATCGAAACATGCCGGGACGGGTCATCCGCCAGTGCAAGCGCGCTGGCGCGCGCCGTTCTTACCCTCGCTGTCCTCAGCCGGCTGTGCCGCAATACAGGGCGACAATACCTCCGGTGAGATACTCATAACTCACCTCGGTGAAAGACACCCGGCGCATTTCGCCCGCGAGTTCTTCAGGCGCGGGGAACTTACGCACCGATTCGGGCAGATACCTGTAAGCGTCGCGCGACCCGGAGAGCGCGCCGCCGATCAGCGGCAGAACGCGCCGTGAGTAGAAATTGTAGAGCGCGCCGAACGTGCGGTTCGGTGGCTGGGAAAATTCGAGTATGGCCGCCATGCCTCCCCGCGCCAGCACGCGGCGCATTTCTGCCAGGCCGGCCGCATAGTTGGCCAGGTTGCGAAAGCCGAACGCCACGGTCACCAGATCGATCGATCCATCCGCCAGCGGCAGGCGCAGCGCGTCGGCTTCGACGAGCGCCGCGTGGGCGTGCCGCGCCTCCATTTTTTGCCGCGCCGCGCGCAGCATGGGATGGCAGAAATCCGCGCCCAGCACCGAACCGCGCCGCGCGCGCTCGAGCGCCAACACCAGGTCGCCCGTGCCGCAGCAGAGATCCAGCACGCGCGCCTCCGGCCGCTCCAGGATGCGCCGCACGCGCTTCACCGTGTGCGCGCGCCAGTGGCGGTCGATGTTGAAGGAGAGGAGATGGTTGGCGAGGTCGTAGCGGTGCGCCACGCGGCCGAACATGTCGCGCACCCAAAGCGCCGCCTCCCGCTCGTCGCGCGCGCCCTCCGGCGTGGTGCCTCTCATGAAAGCGCAAACCTGATGGCGTCGAGTATCGGCGCTTCGTCGATGCCGCTCGCCACTTCGACCGCTCCGATCCGCACTGGCAGCACGAAATGCACCTTGCCGCGCACCGTTTTCTTGTCGTGCACCAGTCGCGCCACCAAACGCTCCGCCGCGATTCCCTCGAGCGACGGAATCGGCCCGTAGCGGGCGATGATGCCGAGCATCGACCGCGCATCGCCTGCGGACAGGCGCCCGGTGCTTTCCGCCAGCCGCACGGCCGCTCGCATGCCGAACGCCACTGCCTCGCCGTGAAGGAACCGCCGGTACGCCGTCTCTGCCTCGAGCGCGTGCCCGAATGTGTGCCCGAGGTTGAGGATGCGGCGCAGGTCGCCCTCGCGCTCGTCAGCGGAGACCACTTCGCATTTCATGCGGACCGAATCGGCGATGATGCGATCCACCGCCTCTGGCGCCCGCGGCGGCACGTCGGCGCTGCGTTGCAGCAGGAAATCGTACAACTCGGGCTCGCGGATGATTCCGGCTTTGACGATCTCCCACAACCCGGCGCGGTACTCGCGCTCGGGCAGCGTGTCGAGCGCCGCCGGATCGATCAACACCGCGATCGGCTGATGGAAGCTGCCCACCAGGTTCTTGCCGCATTCGAGGTTGACTCCGGTCTTGCCGCCGACCGCCGCGTCCACCTGCGCCAGCAGCGTCGTGGGAATCTGAATCACCGGAATGCCGCGCATGAAAATGGCGGCCAGGAAGCCCGCCATGTCGGTGACGATGCCGCCGCCGAAGGCGACCACCACGCTCGAGCGGTCGCCGCCGTCGAGCACCATGCGCTCCGCCAGCACTTCCAGCGGCGCCAGCCGCTTGTTCTCTTCGCCGCCCGGCAGATGGAGCACTTCGTGCACCACGCCGCCCATGCCCGCTTCGAGCGCCGCGCCCTGATGCCGCCACACGTCTTCCGTCGAGACCACGAACACCTTGCCGGCGCGCGCCGGCACGAACTGCGCCGCGCGGCCGATGATGCCGCGCTCGACCGTCACATCATGACATCCCCGCGGCGTTTCGACGCGAAAAGTGGGCATACGCTTTTTGTACCACGCGCCGCGCCGCGCTTCTCAGAACAGCTGGCCCTCGGCCATCGCCGCGAACACGGCCCCTACCTCGGCCGGCGAGCCTTCGAATAAGTCGGCGGGAAAGCGGCGGTAGCTCAGCAGCCCGCTGTAGATACTGTCTTCGTGGTTGTAGTTCAGAGCGAAGCCGGCCAGGTATTGCAGCCGCAGGTTGCCATCGCGGTTGATTTCGGCGCCCGCGAGCCACGGCCGCAGGTCCGCCGCCCGGCCGGCGTAAATCGCCATCAGGTCCGGCACGGAGCGGAACCCGATCTGGCGCAGCGATTCCGCCACGCGCGCGTAGTCCGGGCTCGCCAGACGGGCCTCCAGCCGGTCCAGGTTGATCCGCAGCGGCCCCGTCCCGCCCAGCAGGAAAAGGTCGTAGCCGCCGCCGTCCAGTTCGTTCGCCCACACCGTGCCGTCCGGAAAGGCCTCGAAGAAAGTGGCCAGCTCGCTTTTCACCGTTTCCGCGTTGCTCTCGTAAAGCGGCACCCATTGCGTGACGATGCCGCCCGGATTCAGATGCCGCTTGACCAGCTCGAAGTATTCGCGCGAATAAAGCGTGGCGCTGCCTTTCACCCAGGGATGGATGGGATCCGAGGTGACGATGTCGAACTTTTCCGGCGTGGTGAGCACGAAGTGGCGGGCATCGTCATAGATGATGCGTGTGCGCGGGTCGTGGATTACGCCGAAATTCTCGCGGCCGAAATAGCGGGCGGCGACCCGAGGCACCAGCGGTTCCATTTCGCAGATGACGAT
>Ga0335081_10008071_pt1 | contig 16880 bp, 14 predicted proteins | sample Lox_Sample_35_FD_206713 | JGI IMG/M metagenome (GOLD analysis project Ga0335081, IMG submission 206713) | Soil microbial communities from Loxahatchee National Wildlife Refuge, Florida, United States - Lox_Sample_3.5 | ecosystem: Environmental > Terrestrial > Soil > Wetlands | place: USA... | reverse complement strand
GCGCATCTACTTTCTGCTGTTCCGCTTCAGTATTCTCTCGCTGCTCACTGCGGTGATCGATAATGTGACCTTTGCGCTGACGCTGGGCGCGACCGGGAGTATCGGAGGATCGCAGGCGATCGCTCGGCTGATTGCCATGACCTTCAATTACGTGGGGGCGCGCAGCCTGGTGTTCCACTCGCGGCAGCGGCAAACCGTGGTGCTCCCGAAGTACATCCTTTTGGTGGTCTGCAACGGTTTCCTTTCCTACGCGCTGATCCGCCTCCTGCACGGCGCTGGAATGCGCACCATCGTGGCCAAGCTGCTGGCGGAGGGTCTTCTGTTCATTGCGAACTTCGCCATCCAGCGGGATTTCGTTTTTACACGGCGCGACGTGAGCCCTACCGCCACGGATTGGGACCGCTATTACACGAGTGTTCCGGCCACCGCCAAGCTCACGAGGAAGTACACCACCGCTCGTCTGCTGGATGCGATCCGGCGCTTTGTAACCCCGGAATCGCCGGGCGCAGGTCTCTCGATTGTCGAGATCGGCGGCGCCAACAGCTGCTTCGTCGATCGCATCCTCGAGGAGATTCCGTGCGGCTCCTACGATGTCGTGGACACCAACGAATACGGCCTCTCGCTGCTGGCGAAGCGCGAAGGACTGAGCGACGTGGTGCGCTTGCACCAGCAGAGCGTGCTGGCGCTCTCGCTCGAAAAGCCCGCGGACCTCGTGTTCAGCGTGGGACTGGTGGAGCACTTCGATCCCCACCGGACGCGCGAGGCGATCCTGGCGCATTTTCGGACGCTGCGGCCCGGCGGCATCGCGATCATCACGTTTCCGCGTCCCACGTTTCTCTATCGAATGGCCCGGCGGCTGATCGAAATGGCCGGAATGTGGAGATTCTTCGATGAGCGGCCGCTGGAGCCCGAGGAAGTGATTGCGGCCGTCCGGGAATCGGGCGATGTCATGTATCAGCAGACCTTGTGGCCGCTCATTCTCACCCAGCAGTTAATCGTCGCGAAGAAGCGGCGGGCCGGCCAATCGGCCGAGGCCGCGGCACAGGCAATTTAGTCGGGTCTCCAGCGTAAAATAGTGGAGTGGCCCCGCTGACGTTTACCCAGGCGCGCGAAACGGTCGTGGACGCGGTCAGTGCTGCGCGCAAGGCTCCTCCCATCGAAGAGGTTCCGTTGAACGTCGTTGCCGGGCGCGTGCTGGCCGCCGACCTGGCCGCCGACCGTGACTGCCCGGCTGTAGCGCGGTCCGTGAGAGACGGATTCGCTGTGCGCGCTATCGATCTGCCTGGTGACTTGCGGATCGTGGGAGAAGTCCGTGCCGGCGAACAGTATGCCGGAATGGTGGGTCGTGGCGAAGCCGTCGCGATCATGACCGGTGCGCCCGTCCCTTCCGGCGCCGACGCCGTGGTAATGATCGAGCACACCCGCAGCATCGACGGCCGGGTCTCCATCGATCGCTCCGCCGAGCCTCACCAGTTCATCAATCCGCGCGGATGTGAAGCATCGTTGCACGAGGTGGTGCTGCGCGCGGGCAGCCGCGTGGATTATACCGGTGTCGCGCTGCTCGCGGCCTTCGGCTTCAGCCAGGCGAAAGTCTACCAGCGGCCGAAGGTGGCCATCATTCCCACCGGCGACGAGATCGTGGAAGTGCACGAAAGTCCCGAAGAGTTCCAGATCCGGAATTCCAACGCCTGGTCTTTGGCGGCGCAGGTATCGCGGGCGGGCGGCATCCCCGAGATTCTGCCGGTGGCGCGCGATACCGTGGAACATACGCGGCAGATGATCGGCCAGGGTCTGGCCGCCGATCTGCTCCTGCTGTCGGGAGGCGTTTCAGCGGGCAAGTACGACGTGGTGGAGGAGGTGCTGGCGGGGTTCGGCGCGGAATTTCTGTTCGACCGGGTGCTCATCCAGCCGGGGCAGCCTCTGGTGTTCGGACGCGCCCAAGGGAAGTTCTTCTTCGGCCTTCCGGGGAATCCGGCATCTACCATGGTGACGTTTGAAATCTTCGCGCGCGCCGCGCTGGAATTGCTCGCGGGACAGGAGACCGTTTCCCTGCAAATGCCTTATGCGCGGCTGACGGCCGATTTCCGGCACCGCCCCGGCCTGACTCGCTTTCTTCCCGCGCGCGTCAGTGCCGATGGCGCCGGCGTTACGCCGGTGAACTGGCACGGCTCTGGCGATATTCCGGCAATGTGTCGATCCAACGCCTACCTCGTCGCCGACAGCGGACGCGCGGAATATCCGCGAGGTGAATGGATCCGGGTGCTGCTGAAATGAACCGCCTGTCTCACTACGATTCCGCGGGAACACCCAGGATGGTGGATGTTTCGGCCAAGCCGGAAACACGCCGCACGGCACGCGCCCATGCCTTTGTACGCATTGGGGCGGCGGCGCTCGAAAAGCTCCCGGAGAACCCCAAGGGCAATCCTCTCGAGATTGCCCGCATTGCCGGCATTTCCGCGGCCAAGCGCACCTCCGACCTCATCCCGCTGTGCCATCCGCTGATGCTCACCCACGCAGACGTTGAGGCCACGGTGGAGGCGGAGGGCGTTCGGATTGTTGCGAGCGCAGCCACCACCGCGCAGACCGGTGTGGAGATGGAGGCGCTGACCGCCGCTGCGGTGGCGGCGTTGACCGTGTACGATATGCTCAAAGCCCTCGACAAGTCCATCGAAATTCAGGATGTCTACCTGCTCGAAAAAACCGGGGGGAAGAGCGCGGATTTCCGCCGCGCGGAGCGAACATGACGAACGCCGCGGTGTTGACGATCAGCGATTCCGTGACGGCCGGAACCCGTTCCGACCGTTCCGGTCCGGCGTTGCGTGAGAGGCTGGAACAACTGGGCTGGCGCGTCACGGTGATGGAAACCATCCCCGATGAAGCCGCGGAAATCGGCGCTCGGCTCGCCAACCTGGCGGATGGCGGGCAGATCTCGGCGATTTTCACCACCGGCGGCACAGGGGTCGCTCCCCGCGATGTCACACCCGAGGCCACGCGAGCCGTGCTGGATCGCGAAATTCCGGGACTGGGCGAATTGATGCGCTTGCGAGGCCGCGAATCTACGCCGTTGGCGGTGCTTTCCCGCTCGCTCGCGGGTACCCGCGGGCGCGTGTTAATTGTCAACCTTCCAGGGTCGCCCCGAGGCGCGGTGGAATCCCTCGATGCTATTGTGGAGTTGGTGCCTCACGTGCTCGAATTGTTGAATGGGCAGACAGAGCATACTACTGCCCGGCAGGAGTAGCATGTTTCGATTCTTTCTGGTAACGCTTCTCTGCGGATTACTGCTCGGGCAGCAGGCATCCCGCCCTCCCCAACCCGCACTGCAATCCCCCACCCAGGCGCAGCCTCCGCAACAGCCTCCGCCCGACAGCATTTTTAGGTCGACCGTTGAATACGTCGTGGCCCCGACTTTGGTATTCGACCACGATGGCCAGTACGTTTCCAACATTCGCCCCGACCAGTTCCGCCTCTTCGACAACGGCAAGGAGCAGAACATCCAGGTGGACGAAACCTTCGTTCCGATTTCGCTGGTGGTATGCATCCAGGCGAATTCGCACGTGGAGGGTCTGCTTCCGCAGGTAAAGAAGATCGGCAATCTGTTAAGCCCGTTGATCCTGGGCGAGCAGGGCGAAGCCGCGATCATCGCTTATGACTCACGGGTTCGCACACTGCAGCCGTTTACCCACGATCCCGACCTGATCACCAAGCAGGTGAAGACGATCTACCCAGGCAGCCAGTCCAACCGGCTGATTGATGCCGTGGTGGACGGAACCCGTCTGCTGGCCAGCCGGCCCAAAGACCGGCGCAGGATCCTCCTGGCAGTTGGCGAAACCCGCGACTTGGGCAGCGAGACGCGGGCTCGCGAAGCCCTCATCGGTCTGCAGGTGAACAATGTGCTGTTCTACAGCGTGGACATGTCACGCTTCCTCACGACGCTGACCGCGCCACCCGACCCAGGGCGCCCCGACACCCTGCCTCCGGCCATGCACTCGATGCCTGGCTTGACACCTGCCACGCCGACGACGGTCGCGCAGGCCTACGGATACAATGCGGGCCGCGCCGAGTTTATTCCGCTCATGGTCGAAATTCTCAAGGATGTGAAGGCCATCTTCGTGGACAATCCCGTGGAACTCTTTACCAAGGGCACCGGCGGCAGCGAGTTTGGCTTCCACAGCCAGCGCACGCTGGAAGAAGCCATACAAAAGGTCGGCGAAGAGTTGCACGCCGAGTACACCATCAGCTACTCGCCCAACAACACCGAGGAAGGCGGGTTTCACCACATCACGGTCGATGTGACCGGCCACCCGGAGGTGAAACGCACGCAGACGCGGCCTGGCTACTGGCGGGCGACGAAGCAGTAATCCGGGCCGTGGCGTTGCGCTTGATTACCTGCCGCCTTCAACCTGGAGATTATTGACCACCGAGAAGACTCCGGGGACACCATTGGCCCGCACGTTGGCCGTATCCTTGTCACCCTGGCTCGCCACCACGCCCTCGAGCGTGACCTTGCCGTTTTCCACGATGATATGGATCGGGGGCACCGCCTGGAGCGCGTAGCGGTCGAGTCCCGGATATCCGTAAATGGCCCGGTAGACGGCGATCCGGGTTTTGTCGTCTATCGGCGAGAGCGGCAGTACCTTGATCTGGTTGTCGACCTTCTCGACTCCCTCGATCTTGGAAACCACCCTTCCGGCGTCGCTTTTCAAGGTCGGGCGTGTGACCTGTCCCATCAAGGTCACGACGCCGCCATCCACGCGATAGGTCAGGTTGTCGAAGACACCATAGTAAGGCAGCATCACCAACTCGTGCCGGACTTCGCGCACCACGCGGTCCTCAGCCCTTGCCGGCGAAGGCGCCATCTTGTCTTTGTCCTTCTGGAACGAAAACCCCGGAACGGCGGCGGCCAATGCCGCCACAGTCATGATCCAGAGTCGTAACGGGAGCAGTTTCATCGTAGTTCCTCCGTGTATATCACCCGAAAGAGTTAGAGCACCCGGAATACCAACGCGGCGCCCCTACAAAGCCCCGCGACCGTTAACCGGAGATTTTGACCAGAGTCTCGGCCGCCGACCCGTTCACCACCGCCGCGGCCTCTTCGGCGGTAAAGCTTTCCACCTTCGCGGAGATGTTCATGGAACAGAACTTCGGGCCGCACATGGAACAGAAGTGTGCGTCCTTGAACCCTTCCTCGGGAAGGGTCTCATCATGCATGGAACGCGCAGTCTCGGGGTCCAGGGAGAGATCGAACTGCCGGTTCCAGTCGAAGGTATAGCGCGCGCGGGAGAGCGCGTCGTCACGGTCCCGGGCTCCCGGCCGGTGCCTGGCGATGTCCGCCGCATGGGCCGCGATTTTGTATGCGATGATCCCCGCCTTGACATCGTCGCGGTTGGGCAGCCCCAGGTGCTCTTTCGGCGTGACATAGCAGAGCATGGATGCGCCATACCAGCCGATCATGGCCGCGCCGATCGCCGAAGTGATATGGTCGTAGCCCGGCGCGATGTCGGTGACCAGCGGCCCGAGCGTGTAGAAGGGCGCCTCGAAGCAGATCTCGTTTTCCTTCTGGACCTGCAGCTCAATCTGGTCCATGGGAATGTGCCCCGGCCCTTCGATCATCACCTGAACGTCGTACTCCCAAGCCTTCTTGGTGAGCTCGCCCAAGGTCTTCAACTCGGCGAACTGAGCTTCGTCGCTGGCGTCCGCTACGCTGCCGGGACGCAGACCGTCCCCAAGAGAAAAACTCACATCGTGCTTCTGGAAGATCTTGCAAATATCTTCGAAGCACTCGTACAGCATGTTCTGCTTGTGGTTCTTCACCATCCACTCGGCGAGGATCGACCCGCCGCGGCTGACGATGCCGGTGATGCGTTTGGTGGTCAGCGGGATATACTGCACCAGAACACCCGCGTGGATGGTCATGTAGTCCACGCCCTGTTCGGCCTGCTCTTCGATGACCTCGAGCATCACCTCGCGGCTGAGATCCTCCACCCGGCGCACCCGCGAGAGAGCCTCGTAGATCGGCACCGTGCCGATCGGAACCGGGGATGCGTTGATGATCGCCTTGCGGATGGCCGGGATGTCGCCGCCAGTGGAGAGATCCATTACCGTGTCGGCGCCGTACTTCACCGAATACTGGAGTTTCTCCAACTCGCCTTCGATATTCGAGGTGACCGCGGAATTACCGATATTCGAATTGATCTTGCACCCGGACGCCACCCCAATGCACATGGCTTCCAGGTTCGGATGGTTGATGTTCGCCGGTATGATCATCCGGCCCCGGGCAACTTCGGAGCGGACCAACTCCGGAGAGAGGCGCTCGCGTTTGGCCACGAATTGCATCTCTTCCGTGATCACACCCCGGCGGGCGTAGTGCATCTGGGTACGGACCTTGTCGTCCTTACGTTTTTTTATCCATTCTGTGCGCATGATGGCTCCTGAGATCCGCGGACGGACCAGGGTCCCTGGCGGCCCGCCCGCAAACGGCCCGAGGGGCGGTACCTTCCCGCCCCCTACTTCTTCTTCTTCGGCTTCTTGGTTTCCTTCTTGGGGCTTTTGTCCTTGGCCACAGAAATCCTCCCTTATGTTGAGATTATACTCGCTGTTGTGCGCAGGCGCGCCAGAAGAAAGAAGAGTTTCCGTTCGGGGTGGCGGACAGTGGTGAGCCTCCGGCCCCAACGGCGCGGCCAGTCCAACGAAGAATCGGATCCGCTCTCCGCAAACGCTTCTTTTCCGCTAAGCTTGCATTAATACGCCGCCCAGGAGTTGCCCGATGAAACGCTGTCTGTTCGCTTCGCTCTTTCTCTCCACGGCGATGCTCTTCGGCCAGAACGCCGAAGACGCGCCTCAACCCCGAAACAAGACCACGCGTCCGGCCATCCGCGGCACCCAGTACGCCGTGGTATCGATGAAGCCGCAAGCCTCCCAGGTCGCCGAGCGGATCCTGCGCGCCGGAGGCAACGCTTTCGATGCCGTAGTTGCCGGCCAAGCCGTTCTCGGACTGGTGGACTTTCCGATGAATGGCGTCGGCTCCGACGCCGTGGTGCTGGTCTACGACGCAAAATTGAAAAAGGTCTATTCGATCAACGCCGAGGGCACCGCTCCCAGGCTGGCCACCATCGAGTGGTACCAGAAGAACGCCGGCGGCAAGATTCCCTCCAGCGATTCGTTGCTCTCGGCCTCGCTGCCGGGCGTGGTGGATGCCTGGTATACACTGCTCAACCGCTGGGGCACCATGACCTTCGCGCAGGTTCTGGCGCCGGCCATTGAGCTCGCGGAGAACGGTTTCCCCATCAGCGATTCGCTCGCGGCCAACCTGCGAACGAGCCGGAAGATCCGCAAGTATCCCACCACCGTCAAGCTCTTTCACCTCGACACGCACGAGCCCGAGCCCGGCGAGATCTGGCGCAATCCGGACCTGGCCAATACCTTGCGTAAGCTGGTGGCAGCCGAACAGGCGGCGGCCGCACAGGGCCGCTCCGAAGCCTTGCGCGCCGCCCGCGACCGCTTCTACAAAGGAGATATCGCGCGCGCCATGGGGGACTTTTCCGAGAAGAACGGCGGCCTCTACCGGTATGAGGACTTCGCGGCATACTCGGCCAAAGTGGAAGACCCGGTCTCGATCGACTACCGCGGATACCAGGTCTACAAGAACGCCTCCTCCAGCCAGGGGCCTGCCGAGTTGATTGCACTCAACCTGCTGGAGGGATACGACCTGAAAAAGATGGGGCTCAACTCCCCGGACTACATCCACACCACCGTCGAGGCGGTCAAACTCGCCATGGCGGACCGCGACACGTACCTGGGCGATACCGATTTCATCCGCATTCCCTTCGCCGGGTTGCTTTCGAAGGACTATGCCAATGAGCGCCGCAAGCTGATCGATCCGCAGCATGCCTCGACGGAGTTCCGGCCGGGGCGGCCGGCAGGGGCCGATGACACGGAGCGGCCCCGCGACGTACAGATCCGCGGCACAGCCGATCACGCGGGCGATACCAGTTATATTGGGGTCGTCGATAAGAATCGCAACATGGTCAGCTTCGAGCCCAGCCTGCACAGCGCGTTCGGCACCGGCGTGGTGATGGGCGACCTCGGATTCATCTTCACTTGCCGCGGCGACTATTATTCGCTGGTTCCGGGACACGCCAATGCGCTCGAGCCCGGCAAGCGGCCTCGCAGCACTTTGCAGAGCACGCTTGTGATGAAGGACAATTTACCGCTGATGGTGCTGGGCAGCCCGGGCGGTGACGACCAGGTCCTGCGCACCCTGCAGACGCTGTTGAACGTGGTGGAATTCGGAATGAACGTGCAGCAGGCAATCGAAGCGCCGCGCTTCAACACCACCAGCTTTCCCTCGTCCCCATTCCCGCACGTAATGCGTCCCGGGGCCATGGCGGTGGAAGACCGGATTCTCCAGGACGTCCGCGAAGCGCTGATCCAGCGGGGTCACAAGTTGACCGTCAGCGGGCCGTGGGTCATGGGATCGAACGGTGCGATTTTCGTGGACCACAAGGCCGGTGCATTGAGCGCGGGCGCCGATCCGCGAGTCGAGGCGTACGCCCTTGCCTGGTGAGATGAAGCCTGCCGCGCCAAGCGCCCCTGAGTGGGGATGCGGCTGGCACGACTACCCGTGCCACATTTACATGCAGCCTAATTGGGGAAGAAGCGCTCGGTGACGTCCTGACCAGTAGCAACATCGACGCCGAAAAAGTCAATATACTTCACGCTGGGGACCGCGAGCACCTTGTGGGTGCTCACGTACATTTTCTGGAGCCATGCCAACCGGCCGTCGATCATCGATTGGGCCCGCACCTGGCCGCCCTGGCGGACGATCTCGATGTCTCTCTGCTTCTGTGCAACCAGCCGCAGATGGTAGGACTGGGGGTCGGGACCGGGCTCGATGCTAAAACCGTAGGCCTTCGCCCTCTCCAGAGAGGTCAACTCCTCGCGGCGGCCATCGGCCGCAGCCATAATCCAATAGGCGCTCACCGGCCTGCGAGGGTCGATCTGACCATCGGCGCCGATGTTGGCGTCGTAGTGAACGACGTTGGCATTGGTGCTGCGCTCGATCACGAACAGGGGAGTCTGCCGCACTTCAACATGCTCCGCCAGGAGCCCAGCAGCGCCCAGCAACACCACCAGTCCTCCAACTCTGAAACCCGTTCGCATCCGTTTCACCATGTGAGCCCCTCACGCAACCCTGCCGTATGAAACCGTCGGACTCCCGTATGTCCTCGGATTTCTATACGGATCTCTCACACGGTTTGGATGTTTCGACTACCCCAATGGTTGCTTCCGGAAGCGGGGAAGCGCGATCAAGGCCACACCGTAGATCAGGAGGGAGAGGAAGAGCGCGGCTTTGCGATCCTGGTGCAGGTCGTCCGTCACCAGGCGCCACGCCCCTACCGCCATCGCGGGATAAATCAGTCGCCCCAGTTCCAGATAGTTATGCGATCTGGTGCAGGCCAGTAGCAGGGCGGCGCCGACCACGATGGCGGTCCGGATCGTAGCGCAATAGGCATTGGTGGCATTCGCCCCAAAAATGGCGTGGTAAGCCGCGGTGAACATGCCTGCCGAAATTCCGGCCGCGAGCCATGCCAAAGTCCCGGCAGCAGCCAATCGAAACAGCTGGAAACCCCATTCGGTCCGTTCCCGCCCAAAACGAACAGCCATGCTATAGCACAACCCCGCCGCCAGGGCGCCCGCGGCAATCGCGATGGCATTCTCTCCAGGCCAGGTTTCTTCGCCCAGCAGGAACCGCGCGGCTTGCGCCAATGCCCCGGACGTGACCAAGGCCAGCAGCAGGTAAAGGCCGCCGTGAACCTGAAGCGTCAAGCGGCGCCAGTAACCGCCCACCCAGAGACACGCGATCGCGGCCAGAGACCACACCGCATCGGCAATCGCCCCTACCAGCAGAATCCGGCTGCCCACCAGGGCCAGAAGGAAGCCGAAGGTCGAGTAGGTATAGAAGTTGCGGCCGCGCCCCGCCTGCCGCTCGAGCATGGTAAACGAGACCACATAGCATGCCAGCGCGCACGAAAGAGTGAGGACTGCCATCGCGGGCCCAAGGCGCGGATCTTCACCGGCGAGCCGCAGACCGCCGCCGACGCTGATGAGGAAGGCCAGGCAACATTGGGCAGTTTCGAAGTTGGTGAAGGTGAACCCGCGGAGGAGCGTTCGGACAATGGTACTGGAAAGATAGATGGCGAGCAGCGCGATCTGCGCCGCCAGCAGCCAGCCGTGGGGGATGGGCGCATAGGCGGGTGGCAGCCCGCGCTCGTTGGTCGCGAGCCAGGTTGCCAGGAGAATCGAAAGATCGGCCGCAGTGGCGGCGAGCCAGCGCTCACTCAGCCAGTGCTCCAGGCAGGCCGAGGCTTCCACGGCGGCGGCAATCGCCAGGAAGACCAGCGTGAAGGGGAGGGCGTCGTGGGTGGCGATCAAAAGCGCGGCAGCGGTGCCCAGTCCTGCGAGCGTGGCGATGGTGGCGACAATCAGAAGGTCCTTGCGCCACGAGACTGCCAGGCCGAAGACGGTGAAGAAGAGGAGGATCCCGCCAGCCGCCCAGGTGGAGACGGCGTGAAACCGCAGGGTGGCTTCCCACAGGAGGGGAGAGAGCACCAGCACGGAGGTCAGGCTGTGGAGGGCGGCTTCCAATTGCCGGGCGGCGCTGGTGCGGGCCGCCGCCACCAGCCAGAGAATCGCGTAGAACAGCCCGATGGCGACGCCGATCTGCGCGGAGACGGTGGCCGATTCGGTGATGGCTCTGAGCAGATAAGCGCCGGCGAGTCCGAGGAGGGCGCGTCCGAGTACTGGCAGGAGGGCCGCGGGCGACGGAGTGATGGATGCCGGGACGCCTTGCGCAGGTAAGGCGGCAGCGGCGCGTTCGGGTTGCCAGAGTCCCAACTCGCGTTCGAGACGTTCGACACGCGCAGTCAGGCGGCGGACTTCACCGGCCAGCCCTTCGTCGTCCGGCTGCGTCATGGCAACCTCCTCGAAATGTGGCGCAGGCACGAGTTCCAGGCACGAGTGCCCGCGCCACAAACCTAATGCGCTTCGCTTCGCTCCCATGGGGGCAGGAGCTTCACCAACACCACGAAAATCACGAAGGGCAGCAGCATCAGCAGAATCGCCGGGAGCAGGCCTTCGCGCGTCACAAAAGCTACCTTGTATGTCGTGTATCCCAGGAAACTCTTGGAGAAGAGCTGGCCGCCAATCACTACGTTCCAGCGCATGGCGAAGATGCCGACCAGCGTCAGCGAGCACGCTGTCACGTACATCACGCGGCGACGAGCCTCGGCAAAGCGCCATAGCTGATTGGCCGCCAGCAGCGACAGCGGAATGAGCGTCCCCAGGAAAATTTGCAGGACCACCTGGGAGCCCCAGAGCCGCGTGTGCACCATAAAGTCGAGGCTGCGGAACGACTCGTCGGCCTCATAGGTCCGATGGATCAGGTCGAGCATCTCGAGCGTGAAGTCGATGACGAAGGTGTAGAAGAGGTACTTGGCGATGGTGTCCAGGCACCGCATATCGATCGCGATCTTTTTGAACCGAGTCGTCGCCATGTAGAGCAGCAGCACCGCCGCGATGCCCGAGGTCATGGCCGAGAACAGGAAGACGATAGGCATGAGCGGCGTGGACCACCAGGGGTTCGCCTTGATCGACCCGAAGATGAAGCCCACATATCCGTGCAGCATGAACGCGGAGGGAATGCCGATGACGGTGACCGCGTAGCCTACCTTGTCGTCGATGATGCGGGCGGCGGGGCTGATGTTCTCCGAACCGAGCGTGAGAGCTTTGTAAATCAGGCGGCTGATCCCCGACCCGGTCTGCGCCATGCGCACGATATCGGAGCGGTACTCCAGCCAGATTTCGAGTAGCAGCACCACCATCAGGTACCAGAGGTACACAAAGCCAAACATCGCCATGGCGGACGACTTGTGCGGCGTCAGATACATCTCGAGCGAGCGCTCGGGGTGCCCGAGGTGCAATTGCAAGGGCAGCGGCGCCACCAGCATGAAGGAGAGCGCCGTGAGCAGAGCCAGCCTGTAGGTGGGACGGACGGCCTCCACGCGGAAGACCCGCTCGAGCGAGGCCAGAATGAACGCCCCTGCCACCAGCCCGGTGATGTAGGGGTAGAGCACGATCAGCAGGCTCCACTGCAGTTCCACCTCGTTGGGGTACATGAATCCATCGACACCAGGTATCATTGCTTGCCTCCCTCTCGCGCTTTGGCGAGCACTCGCGCTTTGGCGAGCACTCGCGCTTTGGCGAGCACTCGCGCTTTGGCGAGCATTACCGCACCGAGCCGTCGAGGTCCTTGTAGTAGACCTTCGCCCGGGTAGCCATGTACGGCTTCAGAACTTCTACTTTGTTGTTTCGCAGGAAATCGTGCACCGGGTCCTTGGGGTCTTTGAAATCCACGAGCTTCCGGGCTCCCGTCGGGCAGTTTTCGCAGCATGCAGTGGTGAGCCCCTGGGTGATGCGGTGGTAACAGAGCGTGCACTTGTCCACGGTGTCCTTTTCCGGATGCAGGTAGCGGCACCCGTAGGGGCAGGCCTGGACGCAATAGCGGCAGCCCAGGCAGTAGGTCTCGTCCACCAGCACTATGCCATCGGGGCTGACGAACGTGGCGCCCACGGGGCAGACCTGCACGCAGGGCGAATCGGCGCAGTGATTGCAAAGCTTGGGAACGAAGAAGCTCTTCAGGTCGGCGCGGGCGGACGGCGGAAAGCCTTCCATCGCGCCGTCCGGCGATTCCACGTGGGGCTGCTCGCCCTCCGCCACCTGGTAGCGCTCCACCCAGGTGCGGAAGTACCCCTTGGGAACGCCATTCTCCTTGGAGCAGGCGCGCACGCAGTTGCCGCAGCCGATGCAGGCATCGATATCGATGATCATGCCCCACCAGTGGTCGGCCATGCGGTAGGCCTCGCTGGGGGGAGCGGCTCCGGTGATCTGCTCGAGCGTGGCGCCGACGGACGCCAGCACCAGGAGTTTGCCGCCTACGGTAAACAGGTCTCGCCGGGTGATATCCATTTTTCGTGATCTCCCTCAAAGGTGCGGATTGTGCGGCTTGTGGCAGGCATCGCAGGCGACTCCCTGGGAGTGCTCGACGGTGACGACCTGCGGGAAGGTCTTCGGCTTGGCCGCGTCTTTCTCATGGCAGCGGCGGCACAGGTCGGCGACCTCGGGCAATTTGGGGCTATTGGCGCCCGGGTCCTCGGCATGGGAGGCCAGCGGGCCATGGCAGGCTTCGCACGAAACATGGGCGTGGCGGCCTTCGGCCCGGACCTTGGCCTGATCTTCATGGCACATGATGCAGGCGTCCTGGCCGGCGTAGGAGATCGGGCGCTGGCGGATCAGGTCCAGGGCGCCGGGGCGGTAGTGGCCGTACTGTCCGAAGGCCTTGGGGATCACCATACTTCGAACAATCAGGAAGATGCCGAGGCCGGCCAGGAGGACCAGCGCCGGCCGTACGAGGTGAATCCAATCTTTGAGCAACCGGCGCACGGATACCCCCTTTTTGGAGAAGCTGTAGCACTGGCAGTCGGTGGAAAGTGCCGCCAGGCTGGTACTGGATCAAGCAAGATTTATACCATACGGCCCTTTAATCTGAATCAACGAGTTAGCCATTACTCTGAGGGAATTTACAGCAGTTTACCTGCGTGTACTGGGGAAAAACACTCAGGTTTCTGGGTGCTAGCCCTACCAGGCTCACCTGCGGTGTACGCCCGAAAAGCGGCAGGAGTGCCCGCGCCACATCGCGTGCCGTTCTCCCGCGGCTTGGCCGATTGGATACCATCGAAATGGGGTCCACAGCATGAACAAGATCACACCGTTTCTGTGGTTCAACGACAACGCCGAAGATGCCGCGGAGTATTATCTTTCGGTATTTCCGCAAGCGAAGAAGGTGGGCGAGCTGCGTTCAAGCGGTGTGGGGCCTTGGCCCGCCGGAAAGATCGCGACCATCACCATCGAACTTATGGGGCAGCAAATGACGTTCCTCAACGGCGGCCCCGCGCACGCGCTCACGCCGGCTTTCTCGTACTCCGTCGCGTGCAAGGACCAGGCCGAGATCGACCGCTACTGGGATAAGCTGCTCGAGGGCGGCCAACCCATGGCCTGCGGGTGGCTGACGGACAGGTTCGGCCTGTGCTGGCAGATCGTGCCGGAGAAGATTGGCGAGCTCCTGAAGCATCCCAACGCGATGGCTGCCATGATGAAGATGGTGAAGTTCGACATCGCCACGCTGGAGGCCGCGGCGAAGGAGTAACGGCGGGCGGCGATGAAGACGGCCGGCGAATCCAAAAACCACCGTTCTTGATAGAATCGAGATCACTGGAGGGTACACATGTTTCGTCTCGACGCGGACCGCCCGGTGGAGTTCTGCGACGGTCTGAGAAGGCGCGACTTCCTCCACGCCGGATCGCTGGCAGCGCTGGGCCTGACCCTCACTGACTGGTTCGCCCTGCGCGCACGAGGCGCAGCAGCCGATGGCGCGCCCGATGTCAATTGCATCCTGCTGATGCTCATCGGCGGACCGTCGCAGCTCGACACCTTCGACATGAAGCCCAACGCGCCGGTCGAAATCCGCGGCCCCTACAAGCCCATCAAAACCAACGTTCCGGGCATCGAGATTTCCGAGAATTTCCCGCGCACCGCCAAACAGGCCGACAAGTTTTCGCTGGTCCGCAGCGTCTACCACACCGCGGCCGCGGTCCACGATACCGGCCACCAGATGATGCAGACCGGACGGCTCTTCCAGGGCGGAATCGAGCATCCGCACATGGGATGCGTGCTCAACAAGCTCAAGGGACCGAAGGGGGACGTACCGGCGCACGTCCTGCTGCCGCGCCCCATAGGCAACACCGGCGGCAACATGCCCCACGGGCAGACGGCGGGGTACCTGGGCAAAGGCTTCGACCCGTTCGTTTTGAATGCCGATCCGTCGGACCCGAACTTCAAGGTCCCCGACATGCTGCCGCCGGAGTATCTTACAGCCCTGCGGGTGGATCGGCGCCGCAACTGGCGGGAGTTGGTGGACAAGTCGGTAAGCGCGTTCGAGACCTCGCAGGACGCCCGCCTGCTGGATTCGACTTTCCACCAGGCCTACACGCTGATGTCGTCGCAGAAAGCGCGCGAGGCGTTCGAACTGCATCGCGAACCCGAAGCCGTCCGCGAGAAGTACGGAATGAATCGCTTCGGCCAGAGCTGCCTGCTGGCCCGCCGGCTCATCGAAGCGGGCGTTCGGTTCGTCACCGTTAACATGTTCGAGACGGTGTTCGACGAAATCACCTGGGACATCCACGGTTCGAAGCCGTTCAGCCCGATCAGTTGTTACCGCGACCTGGTGGGCCCGATGTTCGACATGGCCTATTCCTCTCTGCTCGGGGAACTCGGCCAGCGCGGCCTGCTCGGCAACACGATGGTGGTGGCCACCGGCGAATTCGGGCGCACTCCGAAGATCAACCCGGCGGGCGGACGGGATCACTGGCCGCAGTGCTGGACGATGTTGATGGGCGGCGGACCGCTCAAAGGCGGAACGGTCGTGGGCGCGTCGGACGAAATTGCCGCGGCTCCGCGAGACCGCCCGGTAACTCCGGCTCAGGTGGCGGCGACGGTCTATCGCGGGCTGGGCATTGACTTGGGGGTCGAGTTACCCGGCGCGCAGGGGCGCCCGATTCCGCTGGTCGATCGGGGCGTGGAGCCGATCCGGGAGCTGTTCGCATGAGAGCAAGTGGCCTCCTCCTGTTTTTCGTCACTCCGCTCTTCGCCCAGAAGCTTGCTGTCCTTCCTCCTACTGTCGATCTCACGGGCCCGGAAGCCCGTCAGCAACTGATCGCCGAGGCCACGGTCGGCGGCCATCAGGAAGACTGGACGCGCGCGGCGGAGTGGTCGTCATCCAATTCCAACGTGGCGACCGTGGACGAGCACGGACTGGTCGGCCCCGCGGGTGACGGCGAGGCCCGCATCACCGCGCGCGCTCGCGGCGTGAGTTCCACCACCGTAATCCGTGTGAAGGACGCACACGCGGCGTTCCAGTGGAGCTTCCGCAATCACGTCATCCCGGTTCTCACCAAGATGGGATGCAACTCCGGCCCGTGCCATGGCGCCCTCGCCGGCAAGAATGGATTCAAGCTCACGCTGCGCGGTTACGATCCGGATGCCGATTACGACACGCTGACGCGCCAATCGGTGGGACGCCGGGTGGTGCTGGCCGACCCGAAAGGCAGCCTGATGCTGATGAAGCCGTCGTTCGCAATCCCGCACGGCGGCGGCAAACGGTTCGCGCCGGACTCGCTGGAGTATCGCGTGATCGAGGAATGGATCGCCGCCGGCGCGCCTCCTCCGGCGGCCAACGATCCCGAGGTTCGCGCTCTGGAAGTCTTCCCGGCGGCAGCGGTTCTTTCGCCCGATTCGGAGCAGCAACTGGTGGTGCGTGCGCGCTACTCGGACGGCCACACCGACGATGTCACCCGCTGGGTGAAGTTCAGCTCCAGCAACGAGGGCGTCGCGACCGTGGACGACTGGGGCCACGTGAAAATGACCGGCGCGGGCGAGGCCGCGATTACGCTGTTCTACTCGAGCAAGGTGCTTTACGCCAGGCTCACCGTGCCGTTTCCCAGCCAGGTCACCGCCAGCGCATACGAGAACTTTCCGCGGCACAACTTCATCGACGACCTGGTGATCGCCAAGCTCGAGAGCCTGCACATCGCGCCCTCGAAACCGGCCGACGACGCCACCTTCCTGCGGCGGGCGTACCTGGATGCCGCCGGGATTCTGCCCACCTCCGAAGAAGTGGAGAATTTCCTGGCCGACTCCGCTCCCGAGAAACGCGCCAAGGTGGTGGACCGGCTCCTGGAGCGGGATGAGTTCGTGGACTACTGGGCCTA
>Ga0335081_10008069_pt1 | contig 16884 bp, 13 predicted proteins | sample Lox_Sample_35_FD_206713 | JGI IMG/M metagenome (GOLD analysis project Ga0335081, IMG submission 206713) | Soil microbial communities from Loxahatchee National Wildlife Refuge, Florida, United States - Lox_Sample_3.5 | ecosystem: Environmental > Terrestrial > Soil > Wetlands | place: USA... | reverse complement strand
TGCCGGGTGCGCGGTCCGCGAAAACCAAGTACAGAAGGTTCCGGTCTCCACTCTCCACTCCCGATTGCCCGAAAGAACTTGGGGTGGGCCCTTAGGAAGTTGTTTCGGCAGACTGATAATTACTTCAGATATAGCTGTTGAGAAATCGCTATTTCATAACTACCTCGCCTAAACTGAAGCTGGCGCATAGCCGCGCGCACTGGCTCCATGGTCTCCATCACCATCGTCACCTGGAATTCGGCGAAGTACCTGGACGAATGCTTCGCCTCGCTCCTGCGCCAGGACTGTCCAGACCTTGAGGTCATCATCGTCGACAATGCGTCTGACGATGGCACGCGGGCCGTGCTGGAACGCATTGAGCCGCACTGGCGGGTGATCTACAACGACAAGAATGTTGGCTTCGCCGCCGGGCAGAACCAGGCGATTCGCGCCTCGCTCGGCGAGTGGGTGCTGTGCCTCAATCCGGATGTCGTGCTCAGCCCTGACTTCATCATGCAACTCGTGAGGGCGGGCGAAGCACATCCCGAGGCCGGCTCGCTCTGCGGCAAGCTGCTGCGCTGGGATGCCGATGGCGATCCGCGCCAGACCAACATGATCGACTCCACCGGCATTTACTTCACGCGCAACATGCGCCACCTCGATCGCGGCGCTGAGGAGATCGATCGCGGACAATACGATCGCGCTCAATATGTGTTCGGTGCAAGCGGCGCGGCAGCATTTTTCCGGCGCGACTTCATCGACGATGTATCCGTCGAGGGCGAGTTCTTCGACGAAGAATTCTTTGCCTTCCGTGAGGATGGCGATCTGGCGTGGCGCGCGCAGCTCATGGGATGGAAATGCCTGTACACTCCGAAGGCGGTCGCGTGGCATGTGCGGCGAGTCACGCCCGAGCGCCGCAAAGACCTGCCGCTGGTCATCAACTGGCACTCGGCGAAGAACCGCTTCCTCATGCGCGGCAAGAATGCGTCAGCCTGGCTGTGTTGGCGGCTGTTCCTTCCCGTAGCGTGGCGCGATCTGATGACCTTCGGTTACGCGGTGGTGCGCGACCGGAGACTGTGGTCCGCTGTAACCTACTGGTGGCGAGCCCGCGACAGCATCCGCCGCAAGCGGGCTATTATCCAGTCGCGCCGCCGCGTCTCCGACCGCGATTTGCTATGGTGGTTCAGCAATAGCCCGCGGGCCGTTGGTACGCAGAACGCGGGTGAGCAATCAGCAGTCAGCAATCAGCATTCCGCCAGTCAAGATCCTGCCACGAAGGCTGGCGAAGGCGCGCGCGACTGATGCTGCATCACTTCCGCCAACACCGAGTTGCATGCCGGAGGCGTAGGGGCTGAATGCTGAATGCTGACTGCTGACTGCTGAGTGTTGACTGCTTCCCATGAACATCGCCATCGTCGGAACTCGCGGCATTCCCAATCGCTATGGCGGTTTCGAGCGCTTTGCCGAGCAGATCAGCTCGCGCTTTGCCGACCACGGACACAGGGTCACGGTCTATTGCCGCCGCGCCTTCACCCGTCCCGACGATGTTTACGACCGCCGCGTGCGCCGCGTGATTGTTCCCAGCCTTCATCAGAAGCATCTCGACACCTGGGTCAGCACCTTCTTGGCCGTGGTCCGCGTTGCCTTCAGCGACAATGATGTCGTGCTGCTGTGCAATGTCGCAAACAGCCCCTTCGCGTACATCCCGCGATTATTCGGCAAGCCGGTGGTGCTCAATGTTGACGGCCTCGATCGCAAGCGCGAGAAGTGGGCCGGACTGGGCGCGCAGGTGTTGCACTTCTGCGAGTGGATGTCGTCGTTCAGCTCCAACCAGCTCGTCACCGACGCCAGGGCTATTCACGATTACTACCTCGCCAAGTACGGCAGCGAGTCGGTCGTGATTGGCTATGGCTCCGAGATGCCGAAGCCGGATTACAGCCTGAACGGCTTTAATCTTGACTCGGGGCGCTATGTTCTTTACGTCAGCCGGCTGGAGCCGGAGAACAATCCCGACCTGGTGCTGCGCGCCTGGCGTGATGTGCGCACCGACTGGCCGCTGGTTGTCGTGGGCGACAATCCCTACGATCCCGGCTACATCGAACGGCTGCGCGCGCTGGGCGATGAGCGCGTGCGCTTTACGGGCGCGATTTATGGCGACGGCTATTGGGCGCTACAGAAGCACGCAGGAGTGTTTGTCTTCGCCTGTGAGATCGGCGGCGTGCATCCCGCGCTGATCGAGGCCATGGCGGCGAACAATGCCATCCTGTATCTGGACACGCCGGAGAACGCGGAGACCGCTGCCGATGCAGCGATTGCTTACCGCAAGTCGGAAGCCGACCTCGCGGCCAAGTTGCAATCGTTGCTGGAGAATCCGCAACTGCGCGGACAGATCGCTGAGCGGGCCAGCCAACGAGCGCATAATTTGTATCGCTGGGAAGCGGTCGCAGAAAAGTACGAGAAGTTGTTCGCAGCCGTGATAAAAAAAGGTGAGAAGCCGAGAGACATACAATGAGCGATTTCCAGAACATTCGATTCGAGAAGAAAAATCAGATTGCCTATATCACCGTTGACCGCCCCAAGGTGCTGAATGCCCTGAACATGGCGACCATGCAGGAGCTAAAGCAGGCGTTCGCAGCCATCAAAGACGACAACGAGGTGCGCGTGGTGATCCTCACCGGAGCCGGCGAAAAAGCGTTTGTCGCAGGCGCCGATATCGCCGAACTGTCGCAGCACACGCCCGTGTCCGCGAAGGAGTACACGCACCGGGGCCAAGCCATCATCGACGCGATCGAGAACCTCGGCAAGCCGGTAATCGCGTGCGTCAACGGCTTTGCCCTGGGCGGCGGCTGCGAGCTGGCGATGGCCTGCACCATGCGCCTGGCCAGCGAGAACGCGAAGCTCGGGCAGCCGGAGGTGAAGCTCGGCCTGATCCCCGGCTACGGCGGCACGCAGCGCCTGTCGCGGTTGGTCGGCAAGGGCGTTGCCATGCAACTGGTGCTTACGGGCGAGATGATCAGCGCGCAGGAGGCGCATCGCATCGGACTGGTGAACGAAGTGGTTCCCGCGGGCGAGCTGATCGCGCGTGCCGAAGCGATTGCGGCCAAGATCATCGCCCATGCGCCGCTCGCGATTCAATACGCCATGGAGGCGGTGAATCGCGGGCTTGACCTGCCGCTGGCGGATGGCCTGTTTCTCGAGGCCACGCTCTTCGGCGTCTGCTGCGCCACGGAAGACAAGAACGAAGGCACCAAGGCCTTCCTGGAAAAGCGGCCGGCGCAGTTCAAGGGAAAATAATGGCTGATAGTCTGACGCGGTGAAGCTTCGCCTCGACAAGCTGCTGGTGGAGCGCGGTCTGGCGCCGTCGCGGGAGCGCGCGCAAGCGCTCATTCTGGCTGGCCGCGTGCTGGTCGACGAGCAGAAGCTTGTAAAGGCCGGCAGCAGCGTGAATGAGGACGCCGCGGTCCGCATTCTGGGCGACGAACTCCCCTATGTCAGTCGTGGCGGTCTGAAGCTGGCGCACGCGCTGGAGCACTGGCGCATCGACGTGAGCGGCAGGACATGTCTGGATATCGGCGCGTCTACCGGCGGCTTCACCGATTGCCTGTTGCAGCACGGAGCGGCGCGCGTGATTGCGGTCGACACCGGCTACGGCCAAATGGACGCGCGGCTTCGTGCCGATCCGCGGGTGCGCCTGCTGGAAAAGACAAACGCGCGCTATCTCACGCTGGAGCAGCTCTGGAAAGGCGATCAACCTGGGCCCGTCGCGCTCGTCGCGATGGACGTGTCGTTCATCTCGGCCACGCTCGTGCTTCCGGCGGTTGTGAGTTGCGTGCGCTCATCGTCTCTGCACTGGGAACTGGTGGTGTTGGTGAAACCGCAGTTCGAAGTGGGACGGGGGCAGGTGGGCAAAGGAGGCATTGTGCGCGATGCGAAAGCGCGTGAGATGGCGGTCGCGAAGGTGACGGGTGCGGTGCAGGAGCTGGGCGGCTCGGAGATCGAGGTGATCGAATCGCCGCTCCTGGGCGCGGAAGGCAATTGCGAGTTCCTTCTGCACACTGCCTTTGCGTGATCGTCTGTTTCGCCGCTACACTGTGGAAGCCCCGCACATGAAATCTGCCGCGATCATCTCCAAGCCCGCCAAGCCGGAACTAGCTACCATCCTGCCCGAGTTGCTGTCGTGGTTCCGCAAGCACGAATACAAGGTCTATGTTGACCGTGAGACGGCGCAGTACATCGACGGGGAAGAGGTGGTTGATCGCGAGCAGCTTGGCGCGAAGCAGCCCGACTTCGCGCTGGTGCTCGGCGGCGATGGCACGTTGTTGTCGGCCGCGCGCGCGGTCGGTCACGATGGCGTGCCCATCCTGGCGGTGAACCTTGGCTCGCTGGGCTTCCTCACCGAAGTGCCGCTGAGCGAGATGTACTCGACCCTGGAGGCGGTGGCCACGGGGCTTTGTCCGGTCGAGCAGCGCGCGGTGCTTGACTGTAGCGCACTTCGAGACAATAAGCTGATCGCCCGCCATTTCGCGCTGAACGATGTTGTAGTGAATAAGAGCGCACTCTCCCGGCTGGCGGATTTCGATCTGCTGATCGACGGTGTCTTGGTCTTCAGCTACAAGGCGGACGGGGTGATTGTTGCCACGCCGACGGGATCCACTGCGTATTCGCTCGCCGCGGGCGGGCCGGTGCTGATGCCCTCGGTGCAGTCGTTCGTGGTCACCCCGGTTTGCCCGCACGCGCTAACCCTGCGCCCCTTGGTCGTCAGGGACAACGCGCAGATCGAAATCCGCGTGGAAACCGGCGCGGAGGAAGCCTTCCTTAGCATCGACGGGCAGGTTGGCATGCCATTGCGGCAGAGCGACCGCATCGTGTGTCAGCGCGCCGCGCATACCGTCAAACTGATGCGGGTGCGGCGGACCTTCTTCGAGGTCTTGCGCAACAAGTTGAAGTGGGGACAGCGTTAGCGAGGTGTGAACAAGGCGCGGTGGATGCCGCGCCTGTGGGTTATTCGCCGGCGGACTTCACGCACTCTTGCAGCCAATAGCGCGCTTCGTACTCGCACTTCTTGCAGCAGAAAGTTTGCCCGTCACGCGCCCGGCTTGTGTTGGTTAAATATTGAGAAGCACACCAGAGGCACACCGTGGTGGACGTGGCCGCGTCAGATCGATTTGGTTCCATGGGTTCTCCAGTGGAATGCAAGAGTAGGCCAAGTTGCCGCTAAAGGCAATCGGCAAAATTGTGGAACCAAGACAGTCACGTGGGTTGGATGAAGGTGGGGCGAACCCACTTGCCCCAAGGTGGAGGTCAGACGCGCTCGGGCGCCAGAAGATCGGCCACGGATTCGCGCTTGCGTATGAGTGTGACGCGCTTGCCGTCCACCAGCACCTCGGCGGCGCGTGGGCGGGTGTTGTAGTTGGAAGCCAGCGACATGCCGTAAGCCCCGGCGTCTAACACGGCCAGCAGGTCACCTTCTTGTACGCGGCTGATCGCGCGATGGCGCGCGAGGAAATCGCCGCTCTCGCACACCGGACCCACGACATCTACGGTCTCGACATCCTCTCGTCCGCTCTTGATGACGACAGGCACGATCTCGTGATAGGCGTCGTAGAGCGATGGCCGGAGCAGGTCGTTCATCGCGGCATCCACAACCAGGAAGCTTTTGCCATCATTCCGCTTGCGGTAAAGCACGCGCGTAATCAGCGCTCCGGCGGGCGCGATGATGGCCCGTCCGGGCTCCAGCAACAGATGCACGTCGAGACCGCGGAGCGGCTGCATCACCGCTTCCGCGTAGCATCTGGCTTGACCGGAGAAATCGCTTGCTGCGGGGTCCGTGTACGGAATGCCTAGCCCGCCACCGGCATCGACGTAACGAATCTCATGCCGGTCAGCGCGTAGCGAACGCACCAGCGAAGCCACCCGTTGTAGCGCCTCGCCGAAGGCGTCGATGTCGGTGATCTGCGATCCGATGTGGACGCTCACGCCTCGTGCGCGCAAATACTTCTTCCGTGCGCCGCGGCGATAAAGCTCGGCCGCATCGCGCCACGGAACACCGAACTTATGCTCATGCAGTCCGGTGGAGATGTAGGGGTGGGTCTTGGCGGCAACATGGGGATTCACCCGAACTGCGAAATTGGCGGCTTTGCGAGCATGCGCCGTTCGTGCGGACAGCAACTCCAACTCGCCGGCGCTCTCGACATTGAACAGCATGATCCCGGCCCGCAGCGCCTGGTCGATTTCGCCGGCCTGTTTGCCGACCCCGGAGAAGACCACTCTGCCGGAGGCGCGCTTGTCGACCGCGATCACCCGCTGCAACTCGCCGCCCGAAACAATGTCGAATCCCGAACCCAGTTCGGCCAGCATGTGCAGAATTGAGAGATTGGAGTTCGCCTTAATTGAGTAGCAGATGGTGTGCTCAATATCGCGGAATGCCTGATCGAAGGTGCGGTATCGCGCGCGAATTGTCGCTGCCGAATATACATACAACGGCGTGCCGAAACGTTCCGCTAAGCGAGCGAGAGGAATGGATTCGGCGTGCAGCTCCCGATCGGAGTCGCGCAATTTTCGCCTGCGACGAACGTAGGTGAAACCCGGCGGACGCTGCTGGGGCTGGTTGGCTTTCACTTCTTGCCGGAGGGCCCTTTCACCTTGAGGACAACGATGGTCTGGTCGTCGAAGGCTTCGACACCTTCGGCATGGCTGGAAACGGCGGTGAAGATCGCGTCCACTATGTCCTCGGCGCTGCGATTACAGTGGGCGTGCGCAATCTCCTCCAGGCGATGCCGTCCGAACATCTGACCCGTCGAGCTGGTAGCGTCCAGAATGCCGTCGCTAAAGAACAGGAACACGTCGCCCTTCCGGCCGCGCAAACTCAGCTCGTCATAGGTCGCGCTGGGGAACAGTCCAATCGGCAGTCCGGTGGCCTGGATCTCCTCCACCACGCCGTCGTGACAATGAATCGGTCGCGGCAAGCCGGAGTTGGCGAGGTACAGTGTCTGTTGATTATCGTCCCATACGGCGTAGATCATCGAGACATACTGCCCGTCGATGGGCCGCTCCGAGAGCGATAGATTGATGGCTTCCAACATGCCGGAAGCGCTGGGCTCCTCCATGGCGTGCGAGCGGGCGATGCCGCTGACGAGCGCGGCATAGATGGCCGCCGGCGCGCCCTTGCCGCTCACATCGCCCACGGCGATTCCGGTCACACCTTGCCCGCTGTACTTCAGGAAATCGTAAAGGTCGCCGCCGATCTGGCGCGCGGGCACGAAGCGCGAGGCGACCTCGGCGTTCTTAAACAGGGGCAATTTCTGCGGCAGCAGGCGGAACTGAAGCTCGCGCGCCAGCGCCAGGTCCTGCTCCAGGCGCTGTTCCTGCCGCGCGATGCGTTCGTACAGCGTCGCGTTCTCGATCGCGATCGCCACCTGCGCCGCCATGGTGGTCATGATGCGCACGTGGTCTTCGTTGAAGTAGTTGCGGCGCGTGTGCTCAATGTCGAGCACGCCGATCACCTTGTCTTTGTAGATGAGCGGAATGCACAACTCCGATCGCGTCTCAGGATTGGCTTCGATGTAGCGTGGGTCTTTGCTGACGTCCGGGACCAGCACGGCCTCGGCGTGTTGCGCGGCGTAGCCGACCAGACCGCGGCCCAGCGGAATCTCATGTTTAAGGTGTACGCTCTCCTTGAAGCGCAGCGAAAAGCGGTGCTGCAACAGGCTGCCGCTGGCATCGAGCAGCAGGATGGAGAACATCTGGTAGTCGATGATGCGAGTCAGCAGATCGGCAATGCGTCTCAGCAACTGGTCGACGTTGAGTATCGATGTTAGCTCGCGGCTGATCTCGGTCAGCAGGGTGAGTTGACGCGCCTGGCGCGAGACGCGCGTGTACAGACGCGCGTTTTCGATGCCGACGGCAATGCGCGACGCGAACAGCGTCAGCAGGCGTTTGTGTTCTTCGGTGAACGCGCCGGGCTGGTCGGCCTCGACGTCGATGACGCCGATGACTTTGTTCTTGGCGATGAGCGGGACGGCCAGCTCGGAGCGTACGCCGGGGGCGGAGTTGATGAAGTTCTCCTCCGCCGCCACGTCGTTTACCAGCACCGCTTCGCGCCGCTGTATCGCGCGCCCCGTAACACCCTGGCCGACTTTGATGCGGATGCGCTCGGCGACCTCCGGAGGATGCCCCACTTGAAAGCGGACCCGCAGTTCCTGCGTCTTCTCGTTGAGTAGCAGGATGGCAAAGACCTCGTAGTCGATGAACCGCTTCAACATCTCCGCCACACGTTGGAGCAGAGTGTTCAGGTCCAGCGTGGTGTTGACCGCGTCGGTGACCTCCAGGAGGTACGAGTCGAACGTGGGAGAAACCAGTGGTTGTGGGATCACGGACGACATTGCGCAGGGCTCTTATGTCTCATCATAACAGCGGCCTCGACGGGAAACGGCCCACTATCGTCTACAAGAGATGCTGACGAATGTCGCATAGATTTTAGCCAACCGTTCGTTGCCGCCGCGCTCAGTCAGACAAGATAACAGTTGCGAGTTGTTGTCAGATATGACAACAACGGAACGGGGTGCTGCAATGGCTTTGAAGACGCGACCAATTTCCTGGATCACCCCGGCCCTGAAAGTGTTCCAGCAATTCCCGGACGGTGCAAAGGCCATTTGTCTGACCGCATTGACAATTGCTGCCGAGGGCGGGAAGGCCGATATCGCCAAACCTGAAGGAGACACTAAGATGAAGGGTGACCAGCTGCGTGTTGTGCATGGAGCCGGTAATGTTTTTCACGATCTCCAGCGCGAAAATGCCGACGTAGAACAGTTCAAAGCAATCCTCGCTGCGGAGATCATTAAGCTTCTCGATCGAGAGCGGCTCAGCGTTCGCGCCGCTCAGCAGCGTACGGGCATCGCGGCCGCAGACTTTTCCCGCATTCGCAACGCGGAGCTTGGGCGCTTCACGGTTGATCGACTGATGTCGATCGTCAACCGACTGGGCTCGCGCATCGAGGTGAAGGTCAGAGTGCGCCGCATCCAAGCAGTGGCGTAATCTGGAGGCGCGAATTTAGTGGTCGCTGCAACCATTCTATTTTTCGAGCGCCCGCCAGCCTCCGAGTTGCGGATCACCTGCGCAGCCAATAGAATTCTTCCCTGCCAAAGGAGATCACCATGCCATTGCCGGAATTCAAGCAACTGGTGGACGAAGCCAAAGCGCAAGTCAGCGAGATCTGCGCGGACGATCTCCGGCACATGCAGCAGTCGGGCGAGGACTTCATCCTGGTTGATGTGCGCGAACGCGAGGAGCAAGCAAAAGGCACCATTCCCGGCGCCGTTGGGCTGCCACGCGGCATTCTGGAACTCAACATCGACCAGATCACCACCGACAAAGCGCGCAAGCTGGTGCTGTACTGCGGCGGCGGAAACCGCTCTGCGCTAGCCGCCCTGAACCTGAAGAAGATGGGGTTTCGCCATGTGATTTCGCTGGCCGGCGGATACAGGGGCTGGCGCGAGTCGGAAACTCAATAACCCTCCAACTTGTACGAGGCAGCGATGGACTTGCAAGGCAACCAGCTTACGTGGCTCGGTCACGCGACCTTCCGCATCCAGACCAAAGAGGGCGTTGTGGTTTACGTCGATCCCTGGCTGAGCAACCCGCTCTGTCCGGAGAGCGAAAAAGAAGTGAAGAAGTGCGACGCGCTGATCTGCACCCACGGACACTTCGACCACATCGGCGATGCCGTGCGCGTGGCCCAGCAGCACAACCCCACGGTGGTCGGCATCTTCGAACTGTGCGCCTGGATGGAAAAGAAGGGTGCAAAGCAGATCGCTCCCATGAACAAGGGCGGGACGCAAACCGTCGCCGGCATCAAGGTCACCATGGTGCACGCGGTGCATTCCTGCGGCATTCAGGAGGATGATGGCAGCATCGTTTATGGCGGCGAAGCTTGCGGCTACGTGTTGGAGCTGCCTGGCGGAGTGAAGCTATACCATGCGGGCGACACGGCCGTCTTCGGCGACATGCAGATCATTCGTGAGCTCCATGCGCCCGAAATCGCGCTGTTGCCCATTGGCGATCACTACACCATGGACCCGCGCGGCGCCGCCTATGCTTGCAAGCTGCTCCAGCCGCAGACGGTGATACCGATGCACTTCGGCACCTTCCCGCTGTTGACCGGCAGGCCCGGCGAGCTGAAGAAACTCCTCGGCCCCGGCGGGCCGGAGATACTGGAAATGAAGCCTGGGCAGACGGTATAGTCATCGGCGGCTTTAGGCGCTTCCTGTCAGGGCACGACTTCAGTCGTGCCGAAGAGGCGGAGTTGTTTTCTGGGCTTTAGCCTGGGGGCCAGGTCGCTACATCACCGGCGGTACGCCGATGCCCATCACCGCCAGCACGCGTATCAGTTCGCGGCGCACCACGGCAGCGGTAGCCAGCAAAAATCTCTTCCGGTCCCCGTCGGCTTCGGTGAGGATGTGATGCCGATGGTAGAAATTGTTGAACTGCTGCGCGAGCTGGAAGGCATGCTTGGCGGCGAAGGCCAGCTCGGTCGTGGCAATGCACTGCTCGACGATGTAGGAAGTCTTTCCGGCCAGCAGCCATAGCTGCCAGATTTCGGTGCCGCTGGCGTCGGCGAAGTGGTGGGCATAATCGATATCGGCGGCCAAGGCCTGCTCCGGCTCGACGCCCGCTTTGCGAAAGATGTTGGTCGCGCGCACCACCGCATACTGCGCGTACGGTCCGGTTTCGCCTTCAAACGCGAGCGCCTCGTTGAAGTCGAAGGCGATGACTGACTGCTTGGTGAACTTCAGCATGAAGTAGCGCAGCGCGCCAATCGCAATTTGTGTGGCGATGCCTCTCCGCTCGGCGTCGTCGCGCTCCGGGTGGCGGCTGTCGACCTCCTTGGCGGCAGCGGCAATCAGCGCATCGAACAGATCGTCAGCCTTGACGCCGAAGCCCTTCCGGCCTGATACCTCAATGTAGGACTTGGTGCGATCTTCTTCCGCAATGTCGTAGCCCAGCTCCATTGCGCACTGCGGCGTGAGCGCGACCATCTCGTAGGAGAAGTGCGTGTAGTGCGCCGCCTGCTCGGTGTATCCCAGCAGGCGAATGGCCTCGATGACGGTGTTCTGCGGATCAGATTGTCGCGAGTCGATGACGTTGTAGATGGCCGCAACGCCGCCGAAGTGCGGGTGGCCCGACTCGCCGTGCTCCGCGGAAATCCAGACCTCGTGCTGGTTGGGATAGCAATAGAAGCGGCGATAGCCGAAGTCGCGTCCCAGCAGGCCAAACTTCCACAGGTGATAGGCGATGTCCTTGCCGACATAGCCGACCGTGCCGTTCGAGCGCACGATGACCTTCGCATCTTCGTCCGGCCCGGCTTCCTCGGCTTCACTCTCCGAAGTTTGATTATCTTGAGGGTGCCCCACCCTTGTCTGCGCAGCAGACAGGGTGGGCCTGGTCATCACCCAACAACCCTTGTTCTTCCCCTCGGTCTCGTAATACAGCACCCCCTTCTGCTTCAGCAGCGCGAACGCCGCCTCCCAAAAGTGCAGGTGCAGGATCTCGCTCTCGCGCGGCAGGAAATCGTATTCGATCCCGAGCCGGTCCATGGTCTCGAGATGCCGCCGCAACACTGCTGTTGAGATGAGCTCAGCGATCTCGGCCAGCTCGTTGCCGCCGCGCTCGATCGCGTGCAGCGCGTCCAGTCGCGCCTTCAGGTGCTCCTTGTCCTGCTCGTACCACTGCGAGACGCGTGCATACAGGTCCCAGCAGTAGTAATCGAAGCGCGGGTTGGAGGCGATCAGCTCCGCAATCTCCGGCTTCGACTTCTTCTCCAGCTCCCCGAACCCGACCACCACGTCGGCCACCTGCACGCCGGTGTTGTCGATGTAGTTCTGCACATCAACCGCATGACCCGCGGCGCGCAGCAGCCGGACAAATGTGTCGCCAAGGATTGCGTTGCGCAGATGCCCGATGTGCGCGGCCTTGTTGGGATTGATGCTGGTGTGCTCGACCAGAATCTTGCCGCTGACATTGGCGGCGCCTTCGCCGGCGTGGCTCAGTGCGCCGACGACTTCGCCGCGGGCCAGCGCCCTGGCCGCGACGTCCCGCTCCAGCCGCGCGTTGATGTATCCGCCGCCGGCGACCTCGAGCCTCTCGAAGCCCTCCGGCAGCGGCAGCTCGGCGGCGATCTCCTCGGCGATTTTGCGTGGCGCCTTGCGTAGCCGTTTCGCCAATTCAAACGAGAGCGGCAGCGCGAACTCGCCCAGCGCGATGTTGGGCGGCTGCTCGATGACGAGGTTGGGCAGGTCGAGGTTGTACTTCTCGCGCAGGAACGCGCGCACGTGGCCGGCGAGTTTTCGTTGTTGCTCGAGGTACATGAAAAGCCGCTCTTCGGCGGTAGAGCGGGCCTTTAGGCCCGCGTCAAAGCGCAACTCGTACAACTCGGGCGCTGAGGTCGAGCCACCTCAACGCCCGAGCTCTCTCTTAGCCTCTGCCATGAACGCCGGCCTGAAGGCCAGCTCTACCTGAACAAACAGAATAGCAAAGCGCTGGGCGCGAACGTTTGACGCTCTATCCCCGCTTACCTATGATGAAATCTCCGCTCTGCGAGTACTCCCATGCGCCTGGCCTACCTCGATTGCTTTTCCGGAATCAGCGGCGACATGTTTCTTGGCGCGCTGCTCGACGCCGGAGTCTCGTTCGCGCTATTCGAGAAGACGGTGACGGACCTGAACATCGGCGCGACTTTGGAGCGCTCCAAAGTCGTTCGTAGCGGCATCTCCGCCACCAAGCTTGATGTCGTCGTCGATGGCGAGAAGGACATGCCCCGCGAGGAGTACTGGGAAAGGCGGGGGGCTGGGGATCAGGGGCTGGGGGCTAGTGGCCAGTGGTCAGCGGCTAGTGGTCAGACGAGCGAAGATGAACACAACCATCCTCATAAGCATCGCTCTGAGGAAGCTGGTCGTCACCTCTCCGGCATATTGAACATCATCTCCGCTGCCGCGATCAGCGAACATGCCATACAGATCGCGAGTGAAATTTTTCTCGCGTTAGGTGCGGCGGAGGCCAAGGTACATAACACCGGCCTCGAAAACATTCACTTTCATGAGATGGGCGCAGCCGACGCCATCGTCGACATTGTTTGCGCTGCGGTTGGCGCGGAGGCGCTTGGCGTCGAGCAGTTCATTTGTTCACCGCTGAACGTGGGCGGCGGTACCGTGACTTGCTCTCACGGAGTGATGCCGGTGCCCGCGCCGGCGACGCTCGAGCTGCTCAAGGGCGCGCCAATCTACTCCGCCGACATCCAGAAGGAACTGGTCACACCCACCGGCGCGGCGATTGTGAAAGTCCTGGCTTCAAGTTTTGAACCGCACCCCATGATGACGATCGAAAGCATCGGCTACGGCGCCGGCGCGCGCGATTTTGCCGGCCATCCCAACGTTCTGCGGATCACCGTAGGTGAACTCGCTGAGGCAAGCCTGGCCGCATCGAACCTACCTCAGCAGGAGGAAATCGCGATCTTGGAAGCGAATCTCGACGATTTGAATCCGCAGCTCATTGGCTACGTCGCCGAGCAGGCGCTCGCCGAGGGCGCGCTGGATGTCTTCACCGCGCCGGTGCAGATGAAGAAGAACCGTCCAGGCACGGTGCTGACCATCCTGGCCCAACCGGCGCATGAGGAGCGGCTGCGGGCCCTGCTCTTCCGCGAGAGCAGCACGCTGGGGGTGCGTGTGCGCCATGAGCGGCGATATGTGCTGCCGCGCCATTACGAAGCTGTCACCACGCGCTGGGGCGAGGTGCGCATGAAGATCGCAGGAGAGAACGGCGCAATCTCGCACTATGCTCCCGAATACGAGGACTGCCGCCGCCTCGCCGCCGAGCACCACGTCCCGCTGAAGCAGGTGATGCAGGAGGCCATTCGCTTGTACCTGGAACAACAGCATGGATAAGGCCGGGAAGTTTTACATCACTACGCCCATCTACTACGTCAATGCGCGGCCGCACATCGGGCACACGTACACCACCGTGGTGTGCGATGCCATCGCCCGCCGTCAACGCATGATGGGCGTGGACACGTTCTTCCTCACGGGGACCGACGAGCATGGGCAGAAGATCGAACGCTCGGCAGCCGCGGCCGGCTGCTCGCCAAAAGAATTTGTCGACAAGATGTCCGGCGAGTTTCGCGCGCTTTGGGGCCGGATGAAAATCACCTGCGACGATTTCATCCGCACCACCGAGCCGCGTCACGTGCGCGGCGTGCAGGCCATGTTCACGCGCCTCCGGGAGCGCGGCTACATCTATAAGGGCTCCTATAGTGGCCAGTATTGCGTGTACGACGAGCTCTACGTCGATGCGGCTGGCCCCGGCGCGCCCTGCCCGGAATGCGGGCGGCCCACGGAAACGGTCCACGAGGAGAACTACTTCTTCAAGCTATCCGCCATGGAAGCGCCGCTGCTGAAGTACTACGCCGAGCATCCGGACTTCATTCGGCCGGAGACGCGGCGCAATGAAGTGATTGCCTTCGTGCGCAGCGGGCTGCGCGATCTTTCCGTCAGCCGCACCTCGTTCACGTGGGGTATCCCGGTGCCCGGCGATCCCAAGCACGTGATCTACGTGTGGCTGGACGCGCTGGCCAATTACATGACCGCGATCGGCTTCGGCTCCCTCGATCCGAAGGACCGGCAGAAGCTGGAACGCTACTGGCCCGCCGACGTACACATGATCGGCAAGGAGATTGTGCGCTTCCACTGCGTCTACTGGCCCGCATTCCTGCTCGCGGCGGACCTGCCGCTGCCGCGCTCGATCATCGCCCACGGCTGGCTGCTTTTCGAAGAGAGCAAGATGTCGAAGTCGCGCGGCAACATTGTGCGCAGCGAAACCATACTCGACACGCTAGGGCAGGACGCGCTGCGCTATTTCCTGCTGCGCGAGATCGTTTTCGGACAGGATGGCTCCTTCAGCTTCGACGCGCTGGTGCAGCGCTTCAATGCCGACCTGGCGAACGATCTCGGCAACCTGTCGAGCCGCACGCTGAGCATGATCTCGCGTTACTTCGAGGGCGAGATTCCCTATCCTTCGGCTGGCGCGCGCACGCCGGCGGATGAAGCCATCGAGCACCTGGCGCAGAAGAACATCACCGATTTCCACGCCCAGTTCGAGCAGTTCCAGTTTTCGCGCGCGCTGGAGACCGTATGGGCGCTGGTCGCGGCAGTCAACAAGTACATCGTGGAGAATGAGCCCTGGGCCGTGGCGGAGCGCGAAGACAGAGATTCGCGCGCGCGGCTGGCGACTATCCTGCACACTGCGGTCGAGGCGCTCAGGGTTGTGACCGCGCTGCTGCATCCGGTCATTCCAGAAGCCACGGCCCGCATTTGGAACCAGCTTGGGTTGGGAGACATTCAGCAGCTCGACCTGCGAGAGCTTGCCTGGGGACAAATTCAGGCGGGCACCAAGCTGGGCAAAGTGGAGCCGGTCTTCCCGCGCGCCGACAAGAGCATGATCGAGAGGATGCAACACATGGAGCAGCAACGCTCAGCAGAGGGCGAGACGAAAGCTCCGGTTGCCGAAAGGCAGCCGACAGACGACGCAGCTAAGCAGACTTCACCGATCACACCCGGCGTTGTGCCGTTTGGAGCTGGACGACCCGTCTCGCTTGGCGACGAACTGTTTACGCCACAGCCCACGGCGGGTGCCCCACCTTCGTCGCCCGCTTCTGGCGACAGTGTGGGTACCAGCGACAAAATCACGATCGACGATTTCCTGAAAGTCGAGATGCGAGTTGGACTGGTCAAGGTCGCCGAAAAGGTGAAGGGCGCTGACAAGCTGTTGCGAATGGAAGTTGACATCGGCGGCGAAACCCGCCAGATCGTCGCCGGTATTGCCAAGGCCTACGAGCCGGAGAAGCTGATCGGACGCAAAGTGGTGATCGTGGCCAACCTTCAGCCGCGCAAGCTGCGCGGGCTGGAGTCGAATGGCATGATTGTCGCGGCGTCCATCGGCGACGACGGCCTGCCGGTCCTGGCTGGGTTCCTGGAGGACGTGCCCGTAGGGGCCAAGTTGAAATAAGCCAGGCGAACGCTCCTTCGCTGGCTCGTTCCTCGAATTAGGCTGGCAGCGCAGCCGCGCCGCCCCCAAAAAGCCATAAAATCACAGGTAAATGTGACGCGTGTCACTCCCAATCTCGCCGGTTTTGTCTAACTTTCTGGATTGGCGCCGCCGGACGTGTTAAGATTCGCGCGATCTTTCGCGGGTCGCCTACCCCGCTTGGCCTGAGATCGTCCCGCCCAGTCTGGCCATCGGCAAACGGCTCCACGTCTGGAGGCTCGTCCTAAGTCTCAACTGCTAAACGCTAGTCATCAACTTAATCGTGCTAGGCAAAGGGAGGGCGAATGAGAAGGTTCCTGGTATCACTGGGTTTTGTTAGTGTTTCATCTCCGCTTTTCGCCGCCGATGGTCCCGCAGCGAACATCTACCATCAGAACTACAATCCTCTGGGCAATGTCGCTCTTTCGACCATTGTGGCGGCGATCCCGATCCTGACACTGTTGTATTTCATCGCCGTTCATCCGCATCGCGACAAGACGGGGACTCGCCATCTCGGCATCAGCGCCCCCTATGCTGCCTTTTACGGAGTCCTGGCCGCTTTTCTGGTCTCATGCCTGGCGTTTCGCATGCCCTTCAAGTCCGCCTTCTCGGCCTTTGGCTTCGGGGTTCTGTCCGGATTCCTGGCGATCATCTGGATCATTGTCGGCGCCATCTTCCTCTACAACATAACCCTTATCTCGGGCAAGTTCGAGATTGTCAAGGAATCCATCATTCACATCTCGTTCGACCGGCGCCTCCAAGTCATTCTGATCGCCTTCTCGTTCGGCGCCATCATTGAGGGAACCTCCGGTTTCGGGACGCCGGTGGCCATCGCTG
>Ga0335081_10008068_pt1 | contig 16885 bp, 11 predicted proteins | sample Lox_Sample_35_FD_206713 | JGI IMG/M metagenome (GOLD analysis project Ga0335081, IMG submission 206713) | Soil microbial communities from Loxahatchee National Wildlife Refuge, Florida, United States - Lox_Sample_3.5 | ecosystem: Environmental > Terrestrial > Soil > Wetlands | place: USA... | reverse complement strand
GCGCGAACAATTTTTCTGGGATTGCGTGGGCAGCCGTCCGGAGCTTTTCAAAGCCCTGAAAGCTGCAAAACAGCTGCGTCCCTTCAAGGAAGAAGGCGATTACAGCTATGCCATGAAGCAGCTCGCCGGCGACCGCCTGGTGCTGGTGGGCGACGCCGGCCGCTTTGTCGATCCCATCTTCTCCACCGGCGTAAGCATCGCCTTGAACTGCTCGCGCTTTGCGCATCGCGATATTCTGAAGGCCATGGAGACCGGCGATTTCAGCCGGGCGGCCTTCAATGAATACGAATCCACCATCAAGCGGGGCACGCGCAACTGGTATAACTTCATCGGCGTTTACTATCGGCTGAACATCCTGTTCACGGCGTTTCTCATGGATCCTCGCTATCGTCTCGACATCCTGAAACTGCTGCAGGGGGACGTTTACGACGATGCCGAGCCGGCCGTGCTGAACCGCATGCGCAACATCGTGAGCGAAGTCGAGAAGAATCCCAAGCACATGTGGCACAAGGCGCTCGGCGACCTCACGGCCAATGCGTTTGCGGAAGCCTCGGCCTGACGTTAACCTTGACTCTCCTCCCGGCGCCCCGCCTTCTCTCTGGCGGGGCGAGGGATGGGGCAAGCTCCGAGCGGTGACCGCATCTCTCATTCGAGGGCTCGTGATACTCTGCACGCGGGCTATCGCAAGTTCATCCACCTAAGAGGCCGATCCCGCTGACCGCGTTCCAGCAGATCAAACGTCGCTTCTTCTGGCTCTTATCCCGCAGCGCGATTGCTGCCTACTCCCGCGTTCCTCTCTTCGGACGGCTGCGTGCCTCGGTGGGAATCCTGCGCGAAGGCTCGCTGGTTCTTGTGATCGATCGCAGCGACGGGCGTGGTCTGTCGTTTCCCGGAGGGCTGGCCATGCCTTGGGAAGCGGCAGAGCAGGCCATGAAAAGAGAGTTCATCGAAGAAACAGGCCTGCAGGTTCAGCATTGCACGCTGCTCTTCGCCTATCGCACCTCCGCCGATGTTCTGCTCGAGCTGTCGGTGTTTGCGGTGGAAGCGTCCGGCGAATTGAAGGATTCGTGGGAGGGATCGCCGCGCTGGGTGCCGCTGGCAGAGATTCGCTCAGCACTGCTCCCCAGCCAGAGGGAAATCGTGGACCGATTGCCGTAATGGGCGGTTTCGTTGGCTGAACGGCCTCGCACAAGGAGGTTCTGCCACGTGCGCTGGGCAGCCCCAAAGACTCCCGCAGCCTGTCCCCCCCCGGACCCCGGAATCCTCCGTTTTCGCGCCCCTTGGATGACGCACTGGCCTCTCCTCAGTGGCGGCTTAAACAGCTGCCAAGTCCAGTCGTCATGTCATTGCGGATTGCCGTCAGCCCGTCCTCGGGTTGCCCAGTGATTAGGTCGATTATCGCTGGTACCGTGGCTCCCGTCCCATCGACGGCTTCAGCGTTGGGACAGTTTTGAACCGCGTACAGCGCAACCTGTTGGGCGCTGATCGGTGCATCGAAGAAGAGCCATCCTTCCGGGCTCGAGTTGTTCATGCTCGACGACGTGGTCGCACAGACAAAGCCGGTCACCACAGTGTGCGGATAACTAAAGCTCGGGTTACTCGTCCCATCTACAATGCTCATGGCCAGCCATTTCTGATTCGAGGTTGCCGACGTGACCCCCGTGTTGGGGTCGCCGCTAACGCAGGTGCCGTCCCCGGTCCAGGTCTTCATGCTATTCATGGGGTGTCCAGAGTAGGTCGGCGACTGGGGCCAAGGAGCCTGATACGGTGGGCCAGGCGGCGTCCCCAACTGACACCATGTGGGACTTCCGGAGCAGACAGTCACCGGCGATGTCGGTGCAGGTTTAACACAACCTTGTTCAATGTCGCTGAACACTGGGCCGGACAGCAACTCCGCCTTGTCAAGATAGGTGGCCCCATACCAAGCCAATGCATACCCAAGCGCTCCTGAACCGCCGCTGTACCCTTGGGCGCACATGCCACCCGCGGTGTAAATCTTGTCATAGACATGTCTCAGAAATGTGGCCGGACGACAGGCAGCTGCCTTTATGTCGTGCGCGGGGACGCCGCTCCCGGTCATGCCGTTGGTCGCGTCCTCCCAGTCCTTGTCCCAAGCGAGCTGTACCACCCGATAGTTCTGGTTGAAGTAGAAGGTCGCAAAGTTCGGCTTCTCGCTCTCTTGGTTTGCGTCCTGGCCACCGGCCCCGGTAAGAAGGACTATCGTCCCCAGTACTTGGTTGCTCGGAGTCGCGTAGCCATAAGTGAACCCGAGATCCTCCGTGTTGTTGCAGCTTGTAATGGTTGCCTTGTAGCAGGTCATGCCATAGGACGTTCCGGACAGAAACCCACTGGGGCACGCTACCGGCGTGGATGGACTGACGGTGACTTGGCCGAGCGGTAAGGGCGCCGTCTGAGCTGGCGCTTCGATGGACAGGCCGCAGAGAGCTATGACTGTTACCACAAGGCGAGCAAGCAATTTCTCGGTCTTCATCTCAACCCTCCGCAGCCTTAGAATTTGAAGCGGGTCAGTTTACCACCAGTCGGCGTTCGAATCTGTGACCGTGATTCTTGCTACGAAGATCGGACAGATGGGGCGGTAGCCCTTAAAGCCGAAAATAGCCGGACCAGCCCGACTTTCCGTGATAGTATCTTTTGGACGCGTGGAAAGCCGCGCCCCGCTTGGGAAGTGAGGAGTCCCCGCCTTGAATCGCAACTGCCACGCCTTACCTCTGATGATTAGCGCCTTGATTTCGCTCTTGGCGGTCCCATCGGTGGCGCAGTTTGAGACGAGGGGCAGCTCTGTGGTCAACTACTACCCTCTCTCCCTCACTGTTGCAGATTTCAACCACGACGGAAAACTGGATGTTGCGGCTGCTGCCCTGTACACGGGCCAAGTCGCAGTTTTGCTGGGTCGAGGGGACGGAACTTTTCAGCCAGCCGTGTATTACAACATTGACCCGAAGGTCGAGTCGGTAGCATGGGTGGCCGTAGCGGACTTTAATCGTGACGGCAACATGGACTTGGCGGTAGCTGATCGTTTAGGGAGGAACATCAGCATCCTACTCGGGAACGGCGACGGGACCTTTCGGCCGCCGATGGCGTTTCCCGTCAATGCTCAGCCGAACGACGTCGTGGTCGGAGATTTCAACCACGACGGAAACCCCGACGTCGCTGTGTGCGACTCGCCATATGTGAGCGTGTTGCTGGGCAATGGAGACGGAACCTTGCGGACTCCTATCGATGTAACGCCGAGCATTCCTCCTCTTGCGATTGGCGTGGGAGATTTCAACCGCGATGGCAAGCTCGATGTCGCTAGTGTGGGCGGGGCCACGGGAGCGGTAACCATCTTCTTCGGGAACGGCGACGGCACGCTGACGACGGGTGAGAGCTTCCCGGTAGGAACCGACCCAGAGTCAGTCGTAACGGGGGACTTTAACCACGATGGCAAGTTAGATTTGGCGGTGGCGGATTTTATTGGCAGCGCCATAAGCGTTCTGTTGGGGAACGGAGACGGCACGTTTCGCAACGCGGTTTATTACCCCGCTCCCTTTCCCGGCCCCATCTGGGTGGCCGACGTCGATGGCGACGGCAACGCCGACCTGGTGTTTCCGAGCGCAGATCTCTCTATTCGCCGCTACGGCCGTCGTCTGGCCAGCGTTCTGTTGGGCAACAGCGATGGCACCTTTCGGCCCATGCAAACCTATTCCGCCGGCAAGGAGCCATTTTTCGTGGCGGCCGGCGACTTTAACGGCGACCATAAGCTGGACCTGGTTGTAGCGGATTACCTCGGCAGCGCCCTCGGCGTACTGCTGAACACCGGCGTGATCAGCTTCCGGCCCACCACGCCGCTGCGTTTTCCGCGGCAATTGGTCGGCACCACCAGCCCATCACAAAGCGTCACTCTCACCAATACTGGCACCGCGGCATTGTCGATCTCTTCCATTTGCGTGAAAGGCCCGTATCTGCTCCAGCAGAACTGCGGCAGCAGCGTGGCGGCAGGAGCGAGCTGCACGCTCTCCGCCAAGTTCCAGCCGGTGACGCCAGGGAACGTCGGTGGGCTGATCTCCATCTCCGACAGTGCTTCCTCCAAACCGCAGGTGATCGAGTTGAGGGGCGGGGGGACGGTGGTAGCCGTTTCGCCAACGCAACTGACCTTCCCCGCGCAAACGGTTGGCACCAAGAGCGCTCCCCAAAAGCTAACCGTCACCAACACCGGCAGCACGGCGGTGGACATTACGAGCGTCAAGCTGGCTGGCAGAAATCCGGACGACTTTCCCACTCAGAACAATTGCAGTGCGCAGATTGCGCCGGGCGGCAGCTGTACGTTAAGCGTGTCGTTCACACCGACGGCGAAGGGAGCGCGCCGGGCCGCTGCGGAGATCAACGACGACGGCGGCGCCAACCCCCAAGGCGCTCAGCTCAACGGCACCGGCGACTGACGACGCAGCTCCTCTGGGGCTAATTTCAACGCCCATTCCCTTCACTTGACTTGACTATCTATCCGACATAGCATTCTTAGCTATCACTAGCCGAACTCCTCTCGCATGCCCGGACGAGTGCGCAAGAGAGCATAGACCTGGGAGGGGTTGTGCCATTCTTGCAGCTAAGTACAGACGCCGGAGCGCTTGGTGAAGCTACTACTTGTCCACAACACCTATCAGCAGCCCGGAGGAGAAGACGCCGTTTTCGAGCAGGAGCGGCGCATGCTGGAGCGCGCCGGTCATCACGTCATCACCTACTGCCGTACTAACTGGGATGTAGATTCCTACCGCGGACTCCGCCGCCTCACGCTTGCGAAAAAGACGATTTGGGCTTCCGACACCCGGCAGCAAATCTTGCGCTTGCTGCGCCAGGAGAAGCCCGACCTGGTGCATGTGCACAACACCTTCGTGATGGTTTCCCCTTCCATCTATTCGGCTTGCCGCGAGGCCAACGTTCCCGTGGTGCAGACCTTGCACAACTATCGCCTGCTTTGCCCGGCGGCCTCCTTTTTTCGCGAGGGACAGGTCTGCGAGGAATGCTTGACTTCCTTGATGCGCAGCGTGAAGCATGCCTGCTACCACCACTCCCGTTCCGCCTCCGCCGTGGTGGCCCTGATGCTGGCTTCGCATCGTATGCGCGATACCTGGAAAAACGAGATCTCCAGTTTCGTCGCCTTGAGTCAGTTCGCACGCAATAAATTTGTGGAGGGTGGACTGCCGGGGGATAAGATTTTCGTGAAGCCCAATTTCGTCGATCCCGATCCGGGTTGCCGCACCGGAGACGGCGAGTACGCTCTGTTTGTAGGACGCCTGTCGCCCGAGAAAGGCGTGAGAACCATCTTGGCTGCCTGGAAGCGCCTTCGCGTATCCGTTCCTCTCCTGATTGTTGGAGGCGGGCCGGACCAGGCTGAACTGGAAGCTCAGGCGGCGCAGGACAAGCTTACCAATATCCGCTTTGAGGGTCAGTTACCGCGGGAGCAGACTCTGGCGACCATTAATAAAGCTCGCTTCGTGATCATTCCGAGCGAATGGTACGAGACTTTCTGCATGGCCATCGCCGAGTCGTTTGCCTGCAGCACCGCTGTCATCTGCAGTCGGATGGGTGTCATGCAGGAACTGGTCGCGGATGGTCGCACTGGCCTTCATTTCACTCCTGGCGACGCCGACGACTTGGCCCAGAAGGTGGAGTGGGCCTGGAACCATCCCAATGAGTTGCGGACCCTCGGAAAAGAAGCCCGCAGGGAATACGAAGCAAAATATACGGCGGAGAGAAACTATCCGATCCTGATGGACATCTACAAACAGGCGGTGCAGAGCGCCTAGCGGGATTTGGCATAAGCCAAGACAAAACTTCAATCATGCGTTTGATTTCCATCTGGATGGTCAGGGTCTTGGCCGCGAGTCTGCTGGTTCTAGCCGCTCTCGCGAAACTCTCCGGGTTCTCGTCCGAGCCGCTGACACTGACGCCCCCTTCGACGCCCATTCCCCGCGAATTCTTCGGACTCCACATTCATCGTGCTTTTTCGACAACCCCCTGGCCTCCAGTTCCGTTCGGCAGTTGGCGGTTGTGGGATGCGAGGGTGCATTGGCCGCAAGTGGAGTTGCGTAAGAATGAGTGGCAATGGGACATTCTGGATCGCGAGGTGGAGCTGGCAGAGAAGCATCACGTGGACCTGCTGCTGCCCTTCGGCGAGACTCCCTCCTGGGCAGCAGCTTCGCCTTCCCCAGCTGCACTGAACTTTCCGCGCCCACTACGGGGAGAAATCGTGGGCGACGTTGCGGACCTGGAGGACTGGCGTAACTTTATCCGCACCCAGGCCGCACGCTATAAAGGCCGCATCCTCTACTACGAGATCTGGAACGAGCCCAATCTCCCACGCAATCGCGTGATTGGCACCCCCGAGAGAATGCTGACCCTGGCCCGCGAGGCCTACACCACGTTGAAGCAGGTTGATCCCAACATCAAAGTAATCTCCCCATCGCCGGTAAATCCCAATGGCATCGACTGGCTCGACCGTTATCTCGAGCTGGGGGGCGGGAACTACGCCGATATCATCGGCTATCACTTCTACGTTCGGACCCGCCCCGAGAGCATGCTGGACCTGATCCTGCCCGTGAAGGAGGTCATGCGCAAACACGGCCTCGGCGATAAGCCGCTTTGGAACACCGAATCGGGATGGATTCGAAATGAGCTGACCGTTGCCATCGACCCGCTAGCACAGGCACCAGGATGGGCAGCCCGGGCCTACATTCTGAACTGGGCCGCAGGAGTTCAGCGCTTCTATTGGTACGCCTGGGACGACGACGGCCACGACAGTATTCCCTTTACCAATGAGGATCAAGCTACGGCAACGATTTCCGCCCGAGCCTACGGCGAAGTGCAGAAGTGGCTGGTGGGCTCCCGCATGGAATCGTGCAGGCGTCAGGGGGACGCGACTTGGATTTGTCGGCTGACCGAGGTATCGGGCCGCCCCGCCGTCATCCTGTGGAACGAGGACCACACCAGCAGGCTCGACGTGTCCAGGGAGTGGGAGATGAAGACCCTCACCAAACTTTCGGGTGAACATTCCGCGTGGAGTGGCAGCCAATTTGACGTCAGCGAGCTGCCCGTGTTGCTGGAAGGGCTGCCGCCCCGCCACTGATTCATACTTGCCGGATGAAGTACGAAGATCGGAGGACAGAGGAAGAAAGTCTCTGCCCAGCAGTCCACTTGACGCTTGACGCAACCCACCTCACGATAGCTTAGCGATGCGGGCCAACGCCCACGGCCCGGCTGATCGGGGAACTTTGGGAAATCTATGAAGCTCATCCTGCGCGGTGTCAGTGCACTCGTCTTGCTTAGTTCTATTTATGCCATTTCTGGCCGTATCCCTTCTCCTGGCAATCGTTTAACGCTCAGGCAGAGTTACTGTAAGGGAGCCACGCCGTGCGTGCTGACCGCGCACAACAACAATAACCGCGATGGCGTAAACCCCAACGAAGGCATCTTGAAAGCCACCACCCTGAGCCAGTCGCAGCACCCAATTCCTCGCTGGCTGGCCACAACCGACGCACCCATCTATGCTCAGCCCCTTTACATTCATCATCTGAATTTCAACGGCGCAGCGAAAAACGTGGTTTACGTGGCTACGGAAGGCAACAGCGTATACATGTTTGACTCGGACAGTGGTAGTGCGACCGGGGCGGTTTTGGCACAGGCAAATCTCAACAATGCCAGCGACCTCGGCTCCGGCTTCACTGAAATCGCTGTGCCCTATACCGACCTGCCCGGTGCCTGCGGCCTGGTCGCGCCCGAGGTGGGGATCACCGGAACGCCGGTGATTGATGTCTCGGTCACGCCTCCAGTGATGTACGTGGTGACCAAACACGAAGACGCCGATGGAGATGGCGTAAAGACATACCGTCAGAAACTGCATGCCCTGTACGCCGACACTCTGCAGGAAGTGCCGGGCAGTCCCTTCATCATCGACGCGAATTTCGCGGCCAACTTCGCGCCGGCGTTCAACTCTCTTTACAACCACCAGAGAAATGGGCTGACACTCGTTCCCGGTCCGAATGGCTCGGCGAAGATTTGGGTTACCTGGGCCTCCAATTGCGACAATATTCCTTACTCCGGATTCGCGATGGAGTTCACCTACAGCTACAGCAAGGCCGGGTTTTCCAACACGCGCACCATCGTAAACCCTGCAGCTTCCTGTCAAGCCCAGCCTTGCCAGATCGGGATCTGGATGGGGGGCGCGGCGCCCGCGGCCGACGCGAACGGAAATATTTACCTGTCAACGGGCAACGGGGCTGATGAGTTCCAAGGCCAGGGGGAATACAGCAATAGTATCTTGCGGCTGAATGACAGCGGCCTGCAGGACTACTACTCACCGCCCGACTTTCACGCCTTGAATGTGGGGAATTTGCCAGTCGCCTGTACCAACCCCAACCCTCTCAGTTGCGGCTCTCCGTGCCAACTCGATACCACCGGACACTACTGTCAGGCTACGCTCCTGGTCGACGATTGGGATCTGGCTGCTGGCGGAGTCGTGTTGCTGTCCCCGACTTTCAGCCTCACGAATCCGGAGATCTTCGCGGCTGGCAAGCAGGGGATGGCCTACGTGGCCTATGCCAACAATCTCGGCCATATGGACAGCCAAAGCGCGAACCCGGATAAGTTTTCATGTAGCGTCGCCAAAGCGCCGGCTCCCGGAGCTATCGCGCAGTGCTTTCAGGCCTTCGTCTTGAACATTCTCAAGACGCATACGGATAGCGGGATGCGCGGTGCGCCGGCATTTCTGGCGGGCGGAGCGGGAACCCAGGAGGACTACCTCTACGTGGTCGGAGTTGAAGATACCCTGAAGGCCTATCTGCTGCAGAATCACAATGGGGTGGGAACCTTCGATATCAAGCCGCACACCCCCGCGAATGGACATGTTTTCACCATCGGAGCGTCTCCCGCGGTGACATGGAACAACACCAAGCCACACGCCACCAACGCCATCGTGTGGATGATCGATGCTTCGGGAGCGCCCGGGGCGGGAAAGCCCGCGAGACCTGAGGTGCTTTATGCGTACCGCGCCATTCCTGTGGGCCAGAACCCGGATGGGTCGTTAGGTACACCGCTGTGGGACACGGCTGTTTATGGCAACAGCACACCGGGCAACCCCGGCGCCGTGAAATTCGTGGTGCCCACAGTTGTTGATGGAAAGATCTTCCTGGGAGGCGGTGCACAGGGTTTTGAGCCCGCTTCCGCCAGCTGCCCCGTGCCCACTACCTCAGTGCAGCCTACGGCATGCGGTGGGTTGGCCATGTATCGGTAGTCGACAAGACTGCCAGGAATGCTCTTACCCTTGGCGGTCTGTTTCGTCCAATCGATTACGTCGTCCTAAGTACAGGATATTACTGTAGATACTGGATGCATGGCAGGCCAGTTGCGCGAATCCGCGCGGTGCAACTTTTCCCTCCGACACGGGTTATCATCGGGAAAGCTGCACAACGCTGTTTCCTGGCGCCAAGAGAAGGGTCATCGTCACTTCGCGAATTTTTTCTGCAAGGACTGGTACGTCGAATGAGTTGTACCCCGCGTTCTGAGTTCTCGAGGATAATCAGTCGCTTAAGCTTGGTAGTCGTAGTGTTTCTCAGCATCGTCCTTGGCGCCTGCGGAGGAGGGTTAGCGTCGAAAGAAAGCAGTCCGGCGCCCACGCCGCCGGGCCCGACGCCGGCATCCTTGCCGCTGGGAACCGTTTCCATTATTAATGCGCCATCCGCGGTATGTGCCACCGGGTACCTGGCCGGAGCTGAATGTACCGAGGCGCAGGTGACTTGCCCAGACACGGCTGCGATTGACGTAACCTACGCCATCACCGAGCCCGCTGGCCCAGTTAGGGGCACGATCTTCCTCGTTAGTGGAGGCCACGGCACTAAGCCGTATACCGATGGAGTTGACTCTCCAGATGCGTATGTCAACGCAGGTTATCGCGTGGTGCAGTGGGCGTGGAACACCCCTTGGGAAGATAACGGACTTCCCACCAAAGACATCAAGGCCGCGGCATGCCGGGGCGCAACTCTGATGAACTATATCCGGCAGAATGTGCTTGGAGGTGCAGCGACTACGGAGGCTACATGCGCGCAGGGCTACAGCGCAGGTTCGGCAGCAGTGGGTTATGCGCTGGCCTGGTATGGAGCGTCTGAGTATCTCGATAAAGTGGAACTGATCTCGGGACCGGTGCTTTCCGATATCGCTCAGGGTTGCGTAGTGCCACGGGCCGCGCCCATCACAGTATGCGGCGCGGGACAGCTAGGCTGCGACGGTCCCTCCTTCGTGGATGGACCGTACTACGTGAAGGATGCGATTTCTCTCGTCCAGTCCTGGACCGGAGACCCGTCGTGCCAGGGTGGAAAGCCCACCTCTACCCAGTCCTTCACCAATTGGAAGGCCATGAGTATCGTGGACGGGACCAAGAACGCCTTATTCGACTACCCGAACACGGCACTCGCGGGTTGGGTCTGCAATGACGGCGCGAACAATTCGGCGGCGCAGGGCGAGTACTTTTACCAACAGTTCACCAGTGCATCGCAAACCGCGGCTTATTCCTTGACTCCAGTCAGCAATTGCTATGGCGCGGAAGACATCGACCCGGGCCAAACTCCAACCGGCGCAAATGGCGGACAGGCGTTGATCGCAGACATGCTTGATTCTCGTGTCGGTTGTGTAAGGCGACACTAAAGGAAGGCGCATAGTGCGGTGGCTTTATGCCTCGTTTGGGAGCGTTCATCGACATCCTACAGGAGCGTTGTCTGAGAAGGAGAATGCGCTTCCTGCAGATTCTCGCCGCTTTCCCAGTGCTGTGGCTTGCAGTGGGCTGCGGCGCCACCTCAGGCACGCAGAAATCTTCGTCTCCCGGCTCTCCCGGCTCTCCTTCGCCTGGAATCCCTCAACCGGTAGCTCCGGGGCCGCCCGGCCAGGGCATCCCGCCGCAGTACTTCGGTCTTAACCTGCATCCGGGTGTTCTCAATGGCAACATCCCGTGGCCCACGATACCGTTCGGAAGTGTACGGCTCTGGGATACCGGAACCACGTGGGCGCAGATCAACACCTCCGAAGGAGTCTACGATTTTTCGGTGTTAGACAACTGGCTTAATCTGTCAGCAGCGAACGGGAAAACCGACTTCCTTTATGTCTTCGGCGTGGTTCCTCCCTGGGCTTCTTCCGATCCAAGTGATCCGAGCTGTGTGTCCAATGTGCGTCCCGCAGGCTCCTGCGACCCGCCGTCTGACCTCAACGCCGACGGCAGCGGAACCGACCAATTCTGGCAGGATTTCGTCAGGGCGATCGTTACCCATGCTGCCGGCAAGATCAAATACTGGGAAATCTGGAACGAACCGGACGTTCCGTCCGAGTGGACTGGAACCATGGCCCAAATGGCCCGCATGTCACAGGACGCTTATAGCATCATTAAGGCAGTGGACCCCAACGCCATGGTCACAACTCCTACCCCGGTAAATGACGGAGAAGGACTACAAACGATCGGCGGTTGGATGTCCAGCTATTTTGCTGGAAGCGGAGAAAATTTCGCCGACATCGTCACCTTCCACGGCTATGTCAATGCCGGCCATGGCAAGCCGGTGGAGGACATCGTCTCTATTGTGGATACGGTGGACTCGCACCGGTTCGGTGCGCTCGCCGTCAAGCCGCTGTGGGACACAGAGTCTTCGTGGGGAAAAGATCCGAACTTCTCGGAACCTGACCTTCAGGCTGCCTTCCTAGCGCGAGACTACCTGCTGCATTGGTCCAATGGCGTTGAGCGCTTCTACTGGTATCAATACGGCAATACGCAGAGCGGAACGTTGTGGACAGACAGCGGCCTGACCCTGGCGGGCATAGCCTATGCACAGGTCTATGACTGGATGGTGGGAGCAACCATGCCTGCCGCCTGTTCCGCCAGAGGTAGCGTGTGGACCTGCGACCTTACAAAGCCGGGAGGGATTAGAGAACAAGCCGTCTGGGATGTGGCCGACAGCTGCAGCAATGGAAATTGCACCACGTCGACGTACACGCCGGACGCCACCTACACGAAGTACGCCGACCTGGCAGGAAACCTTACTTCATTCACTCAAGGGACGGCGGTACACATCGGTGCGAAGCCAATCCTGCTGGAAAACAAATAGCGTGGGAAGACATCGCTAAGCGTTGACTAGTTGCCGCCCGGGCGCGAGATTGTAATGCGAAGAATGGTATCGCCTTTTGCGGAGCGATGACTCCAGCGGGTGCGGATGGACAACGAATCCCCGTTGACATACTCGTCGTGGCCCGACTGGTCGGCGTTCAGGACTGGGCTGGTATAGACGGGAGCCGCGGCTGTATCCTCGGTCATAGGCGCGACTGAGTATTGTAAGGAAAGCTCGTGAGCGTCTGCGCAGGAAGAGTGTAATGCGAGGACAGAGCTCGCCCGGCGATGAGCGTCAATGACGGCCTCCGTCGCGGGCTCCTCATGACCTTCATCTTCGATGAACTGAACCTCAGGCACCACCGCGGCTTGCCATAGCGTCTCCTGCACCAGGTTTTCTCCGGAAAGACCCTTGCTACATGACGCCTTCTCCAACCAACCGGAGGCGGAAATTGTGGTTGCCGTTTTGGAGACTTCGATCTGCGCGCGGTTCTGAGTGTGTGGGGAAGGCTGCCCTTCGCTCCAATCGGCGAGGTGATATCCCGCGATACGCACATCGCGATAGCGTGGACTCTTAGGCAGCGTGGGCAGCTTGTGATCCACGACCTGCTGGCGCTCCGCACAGGAGGCATTGTGAAAATCAAAGAGCACGGGATGCAAGTCTTGCGTTCTGCGGACGGTGCAGTAATAGGTAAGTGTTGCGCTGAGCTGATATTTCTCGGCCGGCACGGCAGACTGTGACTTCTGACCGTCTTCCCCCCGAGGCGGGTCCGCCGACACCTGGACCGGCAGGACAACCATTGCGGCCAGACACAATGTAAGGAAACGCAAAGCACTCAACATCCAGCACACCTTTCCGGGATCGCTTGGAAATGAAAACACCGGCAAGCGTAACTGCCGGTGTGTGGAAACCGAATTGTAACCCAAGGAGCGGAAGAGATCCCAGATCCGCATCACTGCGGAAGCAGGCCGTAGACATCGAGTTCGGTCTGCGTGCCGACGTAAACCTTGCCGTTGATTACCGTCGGAACGACAAACTTGTTGCTCGTCCCCGCGATATCGCGGTTTCCCGCCTGGCTACTGCCGTACAAATGGTTAGCCAGGTTCGAGGCCAGGAAGGCGTGCAGCACAGCCGGAGAATTCTTTACGCGGGCGATCGCCCACACGATTCCGTTCTTGGTTCCGTTGGCGGAAACCGACGGTGTTACTCCGGGATACTTGAATAGGATTGGTGATTGCGATACCGGGGTCGTCGACAAGAGGCCATTCGTAAGCGTATAGCGCCCCAGCGCCCCACCTGTGGGGGAGATGTACAGGGAATTGTGAAAATACGCCGGCGTGCTCCAGAAACCGCCACCGCCGGTTGTCACGGTCTGGATGATGTTGTTGACGGTGGACGTATATCCGCCCAGCGAGTCGCGATTGATGACGTACACCACACCTTCCTTGCCCCCGGCGACCATTTCGCGCGGATAAGAACCGGGTTGGGGCGGCAACAACACTGCGCCTCCGGCAGCGATATCGAGGTCATTGTTGTTCAAATAGTCCTGATTAAAAGGAGTGAAATAATCCGGCACGCTGAGGCCGCCCGCGCTTGGGCTTAAGCGCAGTACGCTGTCACCGTAGTCGAGACCTCCGGTATCGGCATCAAAGGTTCCATCACCGGTGACCACGTACAACGAACCTGCGCCGTCGGCAGCCAAGCCTGCTCCCGAGCCCCAGATCCCGCCTTTCACACCGTTCGGAGTGTCCATGAACACGGCTACGCGTTTCAGGGTCTTGGCGTTGTATCCCATAATCCAGCCATGCCACGGCGGGTTGGCAAATGTGCCCCACCCCATGTAAACCACGCCCTTTGACAGGAGCAATGCGGTCCTCTGGCTTTCGTTAATGGGATCGAACTTGATCACGCCGCCCGAACTTCCGCCGCCGGTTCCGGCAACCGAAGCTTGGATCTCCACCGGTCCGCCGAATTTCTCGGCTCCGGTGGTGATATCGAGCGCGTGCAGGCGCTGCACATGGTCGCCATTTTCTGCGGTGAAGGCAACCACGTAGAGCGTCCCGCTCGTCCCGTCAATGACCGGTGTTCCCGTGATGCCCATGGTTGGGCTGAGGGCGCTGCAGGCGCCGGTGTCCGCGCATGGTACTGCAGTGATTCCGTTGTCCGGATTGATGAAGCTGTCCTGCCACAACGGCGCGGCGCTCAGACCGTCCGCATCAAATGCGTACACACTGTCGTTTTCCGTCGCCACGTAAACCGCATTGTGAACCCCCTGTCCGGGGACGGATACGTTATTCACATATAGCGGTTGCGCGTAGATCTGGCCATCCACGGGATACGCGAAAAGCTTGCCGAACTGCTTCTTGTTCACGTTAGCCGGTGTCAGAACGGTCTCGCCCAAGTACTGACCGGTTCGCTGGTTGTCGTTGTGCCAGGTCAGCACGCCTGTGTAGCTTTGCACTTGGCCTCCCGCCAAGCTGAGTACACCCACCGCAATTGCGGCGATGGCGGCAATAGCCACCACAGAGTGTGTGCTCGTACTGAAGATTCGCATCTCCCTCACCTCTAACGAAATATGCTTGCAACTTACAGGTCGAGCGCTTGCCGGTTGGTTCTCTGCTATTGGGGAAGCAGACCGTAGATATCGAGATCGGTCTGCGTTCCGATATAAACCTTGCCATTGATAATGGTGGGAACGGCGAACTTCGCCCCCGGACCCGGTTGATCCCGCGTCCCCGCCTGTTTGCTGCCGTATAGCACCTTGGCGACATTCGCCGCTGCAAATGCGTACAGAACAGCCGGGGGGCCACCCTTGGGCAATCCAGCGCACGACACCAGCCACACAATTCCGTTCTGTGTCCCATGAGCTGAGATCGCGGGTGTGGCCCCGGGATATTTGAAAGATATAGGAGATCGCGTAACCGGAGTCGTGGACAGCAGTCCATTGGTGATGCTATAGCGGCTCAAGGTGTCACTTGAGCCGGCGTAGTACACCGAGTTGTGCCAGTAGGCAGGACTGCTCCAGTAACCACCAGCCGTCGTGGGTATGCTCTGAATCGTCTTGTCCGGGGTCGCGTATCCGCCCAGACCATCGCGGTCCAGCACATAGATGATCGCTTCTTTTCCTCCGCCGACGATCTCATGCGCATAGGGACCGGGCTGCGGAGGGATAAGCATCGCTCCACCGGAAGCAATGTCGAGGTCGTTGGTGGAGAGATATGCCTGGTTGGAAGGGGTGAAATAATCCGGCACGCTGAAGCCGCCGGGAATCGGACTCAGCTTGAGAAAGCTGTCGCCGTAGTCAACGCCTCCAGTGTTGCCGTCAAACGTCCCATCGCCGGTCACGGCATAGACGAAGCCATCGCTATCGGCTGCAAATCCTGCTCCTGAGCCCCACAATCCGCCTCGCCGACCGTTGGGCGTGTCGTTGAAGACAACTGCTTGCTTAAGGTTCTCCGCGTTGTAGCCCATAATCCAGCCGTGCCACGGCGGGTAAGCGAACGTGCCCCACCCCATGTACACGATGCCCTTGGACAGCAGCAAGGCAGTTCTTTGGCTTTCGTGGATAGCATCAAATTTGACCACGCCCCCAGAGCTTCCGCCGCCAGTTCCAGGAACCGAAGCTTCGATCTCAACCGGTCCGCCAAATTTTTCGGCTCCGGTGGTGATATCGAGCGCATGCAGACGTTGCACATAGGTGCCGTTTTCGGCGGTGAACGCGACCAGATAAAGAGTCCCGCTCAGGCCGTCGATTACCGGCGTTCCTGTGATCCCGAATACTGGAGCGATGGCCGTGCAAGCGCCAGTGGCGCCGCACGGCACCGCAGTGATTCCGTTGTCCGGATTGATGAAGCTGTCCTGCCATAGCGGCGTGGCACTCAGACCGTCCGCATCGAAGGCGTACACGTTGTCATTTTCCGTCGCCACGTAGACAACATTGTGGACTCCCTGTCCGGGGATGGTGACGTTGTTCACGTACAGCGGTTGCGCGTAGATCTGCCCGTCGACGGGGTAGGTGGCAAGCTTGCCAAATTGCACTTTGTTCACGTTGCTGGGGGTCAAAATGATCTCACCCAGGTTCTGACCGGTTCGCTGATTGTCGTTGTGCCAAGTCAGAACCCCCGTATAGACCTGCGATCCCTGCCCTTTGGGGAGGCTTAGCAGTCCGACGGCAATGATGGCAATGCTCGCCGCGATCGTCACGATACCGCGCATCTTTTCGGCTGCGCCTCTGTACATGTTCTTCACCCCGATATCTTGGCACGTTGCTTTCATGTTCATTCTCAGCTTGCTTTGTGAAGGGTTTCCACCGTCGAGGACTTCGCCAGGCCGGGTTGTTCCCGGTGGACTTCCGAACCACGATAGTGACGATTCTTGAGGGAGCGGTACGCTTGCAGCCAGCCGTACGGCGCATAGCAGTAAACAAACTCGGTGAAGTGGTCGAGCTTTCGCAGCCCGCGGTACAAGAGCTCGTCTCGGAATCTCTGGCCTGATCCTGGCGAATCACATTCGCACGATTCGGATTGCGGATACCGCGGCCACGACCCATCGTACTGTTTGCGCCAATAGGAGACGTAGCGCTGGATTTTGTGCAGCACGCGGGGCGGGAGAACTTCTTCCCTGGATCGCGAGTTCAGGATTCTCTCTCCCTTGACGCTGTCGTGATGAGAACCCTCGTAGATGGCAGAGCGATCCGATCCATGCAGAGAGGCCATGCGAGGATCAAACGGTATTTCCAGAAAATCACAGAT
>Ga0335081_10008066_pt1 | contig 16886 bp, 14 predicted proteins | sample Lox_Sample_35_FD_206713 | JGI IMG/M metagenome (GOLD analysis project Ga0335081, IMG submission 206713) | Soil microbial communities from Loxahatchee National Wildlife Refuge, Florida, United States - Lox_Sample_3.5 | ecosystem: Environmental > Terrestrial > Soil > Wetlands | place: USA... | reverse complement strand
TTTGCAGGGTCGTCTTATGTACGCGGATTTTCTTATACATGAGCGGCTGGGTGAACGAAGGCTCGTCTCCTTCGTTGTGGCCGAACCTGCGGTAGCAGAACATGTCGATCACAACCGGCTTGTGAAACCTTTGCCGGAACTCGGTCGCGATCTTTGCGGCATAGACGACGGCTTCGGGGTCATCGCCATTGACATGGATGATCGGCGCCTCGATCATTTTCGCGCTATCCGACGGATAGGGCGAGGAGCGCGAATGCCGCGGCGTCGTCGTGAAGCCGATCTGATTGTTGATGATGAAGTGAATTGATCCGCCGGTCCGGTACCCTTTAAGCCCGGAAAGACCGAAGCATTCCGCGATCACGCCTTGGCCCGCGAATGCCGCGTCGCCATGGATGAGGAGCGGGAGCACTTTCGTGCGCTCGACGACATCATGCAATTGATCCTGCTTGGCGCGCACCTTGCCGAGAACGACGGGATCGACGATCTCAAGATGCGAGGGGTTCGCAGTGAGTGACAGATGAACGCTATTGCTGTCGAAATCACGGTCGGAAGAGGCGCCGAGATGATATTTGACGTCGCCGGATCCTTCGACATCATCGGGCGTGAAAGATCCCCCCTTGAATTCGTGGAAAATCGCCCGGTGCGGCTTGCCCATAACCTGCGATAACACATTGAGGCGGCCGCGATGCGCCATGCCAAGAACGATTTCCTGGACTCCCAAGGCGCCGCCCCGCTTGATGATCTGTTCGAGCGCCGGCACCATGGCTTCGCCGCCATCAAGGCCAAACCGCTTGGTGCCGGTATATTTGGTGTCGAGGAATCGCTCGAAGCCCTCCGACTCGACGAGCTTCGTCAGAATGGCGCGCTTGCCTTCCTTGGTGAAGGTAATTTCCTTGTCGGGACCTTCGATGCGCTGCTGTAACCAGCTCTTCTCGGCCGGATCGGAGATATGCATGAATTCGAAACCGATGGTGCCGCAATAGGTCCGCTGCAAAATCTTGAGCATCTCGGGAATGGTGGCGAACCGGAGCCCAAGCACGCCATCGATGAAGATATTCCTCGTGTAGTCGGCTTCCGTGAACCCATAGGTCGCAGGGTGTAATTCCCCACGGTCTTTCGGCGGCTCGAGATCAAGCGGATCGAGCTTGGCATGCAGGTGGCCACGCATGCGATAGGCACGGATCATCATCAGTGCGTGGATGGAATCACGGGTGGCGCGGAGAAGATCGTCCTGGGACAGGCGAGCTGCCACACCAGGCTCTGCCTTGATCTTGGCCCCTATCCTGGTCTCGGCGTCCGCCCAATTGCCGCTGAGGGCCAAGACAAGCTCGTCCGCGACGGCAGGCTGCCTGCCGTTGTGCCGCCAGCGCGGCGCTTGCGCTGCCTTTTTGATCGCGGCTGCATCATCGCCGAGCTGCGCGAAAAAGTCCCGCCAGGATGGGTCAAGCGAGGCCGGGTCGCGCAGATAGCTTTCCTGAAGCTTCTCGATATAGGCGGCATTCCCGCCGTCGAGGAACGATGTCCGCGCAAAGGCCGTGTTGGGTGCCGAGCGGCCGGACCCCGCCGCTCCGTCCGCGCCATTGGCATTTCCGTTCATTTCCCGGCGAGCCATCCTCTTCTCCTCGGCAGTCGCTTTTGCCGCCCAATCTTGCGGCTGGAACTCTGAAGATTTGGTCTTGCCACCAAATCTTTTATCCTTTTTCGGGACGGCTCAAGCAAGACGTAGCTTGATGATCGCGCCCGCGCGTTCACTCCCAGGCAGAGGCTGATATGATCTGCGGGCGCCGGGAGTCTTGATGCACCTCTGGCCCGGCGCGAAGCCAGGCCGCTCGCCCTCCCTCGAGCCGCTCTCTCCTTAGATGCGGATGCCTTGTCGTTTTCTCAAGGTCCCGGTCATCCGCGCAGCACGCTGGCGAGCGTTTTGCCGAGCCTTGCAGGCGAGGGCGACATATGGATGCCAGCCTCTTCCATCACGGCAATTTTGTCTTCGGCGCCGCCTTTGCCGCCGGAGATGATTGCGCCAGCGTGCCCCATCCGGCGGCCGGGCGGGGCGGTGCGGCCGGCGATAAAGCCAACGACCGGTTTCTTGCGACCCCGTTTTGCCTCCTCGGCGAGGAATTGCGCGGCATCTTCCTCGGCCGAGCCGCCAATTTCGCCGATCATGACGATCGATTTGGTTGCCTCGTCGGCCAGGAACATTTCCAGGATTTCAATGAATTCGGCGCCCTTGACTGGATCCCCGCCGATGCCAACCGCGGTCGTTTGCCCGAGCCCTTCCCGCGTCGTTTGAAAGACCGCCTCATAGGTTAAGGTTCCTGAGCGCGAGACAACGCCAACCGACCCCGGCTTGAAAATATTGCCGGGCATGATGCCGATTTTGCATTCGCCAGCGGTCATGACGCCGGGGCAGTTCGGGCCGATCAAGCGCGAGCCTGAGCCGCAGAGTGCGCGTTTGACTTTGATCATGTCGGCGACCGGAATGCCTTCGGTGATACAGACGATCAAGGGTATTCCTGCGTCTATGGCTTCACAGATCGCATCGGCGGCGCCGGGCGGGGGAACATAAATGACGCTTGCCTCGGCGCCGGTCGCCTTGCGGGCGTCGGCAACCGTATCGAAGACCGGCAGGCCAAGATGGGTGGCTCCGCCCTTGCCCGGCGAAACGCCGCCAACCATTCGCGTGCCATAAGAAATCGCCTGCTCGGAATGGAATGTGCCGTTCTTGCCGGTAAAGCCCTGGCAGATGACCTTGGTGTCCCTGTTGACGAGGATCGCCATCGCGTCATGCCTTTCCGGCCGCGGCGACGATTTTCTGGGCCGCATCGTCGAGATCATCCGCGGAGATGACGTTCAGGCCCGATTGCGCGATGATTTTCTTGCCGAGATCGACGTTGGTACCTTCGAGGCGCACGACAAGCGGGACTTCAAGGCCGGTTTCCTTCGCTGCGGCGACGACGCCGTCGGCGATCACGTCGCATTTCATGATGCCACCGAAAATATTCACGAGAATGCCTTTGACTTGGGGATCGGCGGTGATGATCTTGAACGCTTCCGCGACCCTGTCCCTCGTGGCGCTGCCGCCGACATCGAGGAAATTCGCTGGCGCTCCGCCATAAAGTTTGATGATGTCCATCGTCGCCATGGCAAGCCCGGCGCCATTGACCATGCAGCCGATCGTGCCGTTGAGTGCGATATAGTTGAGGTCGTGTTTCGAGGCTTCGATTTCCCTCGCGTCCTCCTCGCTCTCGTCGCGCAAGGCGGCGATCTCGGGATGCCGGTAAAGCGCATTGTCATCGAAGGAGATTTTCGCGTCGAGGCATTTGATCTGGCCCTCGGTCGAGATGATGAGCGGATTGATCTCAAGCATCGCCATGTCCTTGGCAATGAAGGCCGCGTAAAGCCGAGTTGTGAGTTTTTCTACCGATTCGGCAAGATCGCCAGAAAGGCCAAGCGCCTTGGCCACCGTGCGGCCGTGATGCGGCATGATCCCGGTTGCCGGATCGACGGTGAAGCTGGTGATCCTTTCCGGTATATGACGCGCCACCTCCTCAATCTCCATGCCGCCTTCTGTCGAGACGACGAAAGCGACGCGGCTTGTGGACCGGTCGACCAGCAAGGAGAGATAAAACTCCCTGAGAATGCTGGCACCTGCCTCAAGATAAATCCGGTTGACTTTTTTGCCGGCCGGCCCCGTCTGGACCGTCACGAGAGTGTGGCCCAGCATTTCGCGGGCGAAGGTCTCGACCTCGGCCACCGACTTGGCGATTCGGACGCCGCCTTTGCTGCCGGCCTCGGGCTCCTTGAACTTGCCCTTGCCGCGCCCACCGGCATGAATCTGGGACTTCACGACCCATAGCGGGCCGCCTAGCTCTTCAGCTGCCGCTCCCGCATCGTCGGCGCGCAACACTGCGACCCCGCGCGAAACGGGGACGCCGAATTCCTTGAGGACCGCCTTGGCCTGGTATTCGTGAACATTCATCTCGATCTCTTCAATCCAGTCTTTTTGGCGGTTTGAGAGTCTTTGAGCCGGCTTCGTTCTAGCAGATTTCGCGCCAATTCAGCTGACTTGATGCAGGCACCATTGACGAGGAGTCCGGCTGAACCGCCCTGGACAGTTGGTCCAATTCTTACCTGCCCTGCATGAACCTTTATTATTATGGGTTGCGGCCGGTCCGGTCTCGTCTCATCGCCCAAACGCGCGTCCCGCACGAATTCCGCCCCCGGAAATCAGGCTGGCGGCGAAATTCGTCTTTCGGGCCCCGACCGTTACTTCGCGAGGGCGGGATTGATTGTCTTGCAAGCCTCCACGAGACTGCGCACGGAAGCCACCGATTTCTCGAACATCTGCTTCTCCGTGGGATCGAGAGCGATTTCGACAACTTTCTCGACCCCATTGGCGCCAATCACCACCGGCACCCCGACATAAAGATCCTTGACGCCATATTCCCCGTTCAGCTTCGCCGCGCAAGGAAACACCCGCCGCTTGTCCTTGAGATAGGATTCGGCCATTGCGATCGCCGAAGCTGCCGGAGCGTAAAAAGCCGAGCCGGTCTTCAAAAGACCAACGATCTCGCCGCCGCCCTTGCGTGTCCGCTCGATGATCGCGTCGAGTCTTGCCTGCGTGGTCCAGCCCATCTTGATCAAATCGGGCAAGGGAATTCCCGCCACGGCGGAGTAGCGCACGGATGGCACCATGTCATCGCCATGGCCGCCAAGAACGAAAGCGCTGATGTCTTCCACCGAGACTTTGAACTCCTCAGAAAGGAAATGGCGAAACCGCGCCGAATCCAAAACCCCGGCCATCCCGACGACTTTATTTGCCGGGAAATGCGAAGTCTTTTGCAGGGCCCAGACCATCGCATCGAGCGGATTGGTGATGCAAATGACAAACGCAGTGGCGGCATATTGCTTGATTCCGCTGCCGACGGCTTCCATGACCTTCAAATTGATTCCGAGAAGATCGTCGCGGCTCATGCCAGGCTTGCGCGGCACGCCGGCGGTCACGATCACAACGTCCGCCCCGGCGATGGCTTCATAGCTATTCGTCCCGGCAAGCGACACATCAAATCCGTTCACCGGACCGGATTGGGCAAGATCGAGCGCCTTGCCTTGTGGCGTTCCCTCCGCAATGTCGAAGAGAACGATATCGCCAAGCTCCTTGAGCGCTGCGAGGTGAGCCAGAGTTCCGCCGATCTGTCCGGCTCCGATCAGTGCGATCTTGCTGCGCGCCATATTGGGTCCGTCCTTCCCTTTCGCAATTTACAAAATTCTCGAGCGTGACCGCTTCGAGATCCGAGCGGCACTTCTCACTCAGGTGGTTGCCGAATAAATTTAGCCAGGGGGTCTGCACCTTTTCTCAAGACCATGCCTCAGACTGCGAGCCATCGAGTTTGAAGCAATCCCACTCTAAGCCGTGAACGGAACTTCTGCGAGAAGATAGTTTTTCAGCGGGAGATGTCAAACACATCAATTCGAGACGCAGGGCAAAGCATGGGAGGCAGGTTCTTCCGTCGGAGTGCAGCGCCGGATGGTCAGGTTTCGACGAGGCCGCTTGCATCGCCAGAGCCTATGGACGTAATCGGCCCATGCGGCAGGGCAAGATAGGCGGCAGAGCGCATTTCGGCGAGGCGCGAGGCGGTCCGCTTGAACTCGAAAGCCACGAATCCTTCGGTGCCCGTATAAAGCTCCGCCGGCTCTGCCTCGGCGGATGCGATAAGCTTCACATGCATGTCATAGAAATTATCGATCAGCGTGATGAAACGCTTGGCCTCGTCGCGCCGCTCCGTGCCGAGGATTGGGATCGCATCGACGATCACCGTATGGAACTGCCGCGCGAGGGCGAGAAAATCGGCGGCCCCGAGCGGCAGTCCGCAGAGATCGGCAAATGCAAAGCGTGCCACATGGGCGCATGCCTCCGGCACATAAACGGCGTGGCCGAGCACATCAAGTGTGATCGGCGTGCCTTGTTCAACTCCGGTGAAACGCCGGAATGCGTTGGTGAGCGCCGCCGCCGCGCCAGCTCCGGGGGGCACGAGATAGACGGCGTGGTCGCGCAGCTTCTGAAGCCGAAAGTCGGCGCGGGACTCAAGGCGGATGATTTGCATCCTCTCTTCGATCAGAGCAATGAAGGGAAGGAAAAGCGCGCGATTGAGACCGTCTTGATAGAGAAGGTCCGGACATACATTAGATGTCGCGACAATCACCACACCGCGAGCGAACAAAGCCTCGAACAGCCGCCCAAGGATCATCGCGTCGGCGATGTCGGTGACGCTGAACTCGTCGAAACACAAGAGGCCGGCCTTTTGGGCGATGGTATCCGCCACTGCTGCGATCGGGTCCTCGCGCTTGCCCGAGCCATTGCGCCACTCACGCCGAAGATCATGGCGCCAAGCATGGATGAACGCGTGGACATTTGCCATGAAGCCATGAAAATGTACGCGCGATTTGCGCTCGATGGGTGCTTCCTCAAAAAACAGGTCCATTAACATCGTCTTGCCGCGCCCGGCATCGCCCCAGATGTAAACGCCGCGCGGCGGCGGAGTTTTGCGTCCCGGACCCGTGAGCCAGCCGAGCATGCTTGGGCTTTGCTTGGAATTAAAGGCAAGGAGGCCTCGTAGCTCTTCGAGCCGATTGAGGACAGCTTCTTGGCTCGGATCTTGCTCTATGCGGCCCGCAGCCACCATTCCTGCATAATGATCGAGGAGCGATAGCGATACCATGGCCTCAACAAGGCCTGGCACTGAAGGGCCCGGCACATTGGACAATTGCGAACCACCGGCCGCAGCTACGGCGTGTGAGCCCTATTGTGTCTTAATTTCGTCCGGAAATGCAAGCCAGCGCTTCAGGTGAGCCCCGTGCCAGCTTGGGCGGCTATCCTGAGCTTTACGGCCCTGCATGGCAGAGCAGGTGGCTTGCCGAGGATCATTTCTGCCAGGATCCCGCCTTTTTGTTTTCGCATTGGCAAAATACGATCCCGGTTCAGCTTGATTTGAAATGGCGTTCTGATCAAAGATTGAGGCCACGCCCGTGCCACAGGAGAAGAAAGTGATGTTTCAAAAGGGTGGAATGCACGCCGCCGCCGTTTGCGTTTTCCTTTTTGGTGCATCCGTTCAAGCTTCAGCTTTTTCGCTGCTTTCCCAGAGCATGCCAGAAGTGGCGCCGGGCGAGATCGTACCAGTGGTGGTCTTTGGGAAGAATAGCCGCCGCAGCGTCGAGGAGTTCGCGGCCCAGCAGAAGCTGAACGCGGCCGAGCTTCGCACGCGTTTTGCGGCTTCCGGGCTTGTCGAGTGCGGCGAGGCGCATGGCGCTGGTCAGCTCACGCTCGCCAATGACATCATCACAACTGCGGCGCATGTGTTCTTTGACGAGAGAGGTGTTCCTCGCGCCAAGACCTGCTACTTCGCGCTAGAAAATCACGGCAAAGAAACAAGAGTTCCGATCGACCTCGGCTCGATCGTTGCCGGGAGCATCGATCCTTACGCGGTTGCGGCGGTTCACGACTGGGCCGTCGCGCGACTCGTGCATCCAATCGACGGGATCGCGCCCTATAACCTTGCCGATGCGCCGGCCCCGAACATGCCGATCGAATTTGTCGCGCGCGGGCATATCGATTGGGGCGATGGGCGTAAGCTGTCGATGGAGAAATGCTCTCTGCACGACCAATTGTCGGTAGGGTCGGAAGGAACCCGGGAATTTTCATTCGATTGCGAAACCGGCGACGGGGCCTCGGGGGGCGCCCTTGTCATGGCACCGGACAAACCCGCGATAGGTGCGATCCTCGTGGGTTGGCGCAGCAACAAACCTTTCCGCTCGGCGCCATTTTCGCGGATGCATTACAATTTCGCGGTGACGATTGAAGGGTCTTTCAAGAAAGCGGTTGTTGCCGCCGCCAGCAAGGTTGTCGTCGCCAAGTAAAACCCGGCTGCACGGGCCAACCAACTGGCGGTCATTCAGACAACAACGGAGGCGTTTGAACAGCTCTGGCTAGCGGGTCTTCGCCTGCTACCATCGCATCAAGGCGCTGCCCCAGGTCATCCCAGCACCGATGGCCATCATCGCGATGAGATCGCCGGGTTTTAGGCGGCCCGCTCGGTTGGCCTCATCGAGTGAAATCGGCAGCGAGGCGCTCGACGTATTGCCGTAACGGTCGAGATTCATCCAGCATTTTTCAAGCGGAATGCCGAGCCTGCCGAGCACCGATTCGACGATCCGCGCATTGGCTTGATGCGGAACGATGTGATCAATGTCCGAAACCTCGAGCCCATTCGCACTGAGAGCTTCGAGGATTGCTTCCGGCAGCACGCGGACCGCGAATTTGTATATCTCGCGGCCGTTCATTGTGATTTTATCCATCTTTCGGGCAAGCACCTCGGCGGATTGAGGATGCTGGCTGCCACCGCCTCGAATCGACAATATTCCAGCCGCGGTTCCATCAGAGTGGAGATGCGTGGAGAGAAGGCCGCGTTCGGAATCCGGCGCGGGGCCGACAACCATTGCGCCTGCCGCGTCACCAAAAAGAACACAAGTGTTGCGATCGGTCCAATCGACAAGTCGGCTTAGGAGCTCGGCGCCGATGACGAGAATGCGGCGGGCTTTTCCTGTTCTTACGAATTGATCGGCGATGCTCAAACCGTAAAGCGAGCCCGCGCAAGCCGCCGAGACATCAAAGGCAAAAGCTCGTGCGGCCCCGAGCTTGGCTTGAATGATGACGGCGCAAGAAGGCAAAGGCAGGTCGGCCGAGACGGTGGCCACGATGATCATGTCGAGGTCTTCGGCCTTTGTCCCTGCCATCGCAAGAGCGTGACGTGCCGCAATAACGGCCATGTCCGAAGTGACTTCCCCTTCCGCGGCGATCCGGCGCTGCTTGATGCCCGTGCGCTCGGTAATCCAGGCATCGCTCGTATCGACCAGTGCCGCGAGATCCTGGTTCGTTAAAACCCGCTTTGGAGCATAGGCGCCAGTCCCGAGAATATGCGTGTTAATCAAAACCCGGGCCCCTTTTTGCCTCGGCACAGAGACCTAGACCATCATCGCTGCATATTGAAGCAAGCGCGGTTCCTCTTACTTCGTTTATCATATGATATCTAAAAAGCCGTAACTTCTACGAGGATCGTGCCCTTCAGTAGGCCTCGAAAAAGCCGAGAAGCCTTCTTTTGTCGGGCATGCCGCAGCTCTATGATTTCGAGCGTTTTCCGTGTCGGTCTCGCAAACGCGCGCGATCGGCGAACGCTTTCGGTGAACTCGCAGCATTGCCAACATCAGCGAAAGGGATAAGCCGAAACCATGGCTTACGCCAGCCGCCCGGTCCCAATCTTTGCGAAGAAGATGGGGGCAGCCATCAATACTCGGTAACATTTTGAAATAAAGCGGCTCCCTCCCGTCAAAACCGCGGGGAGAGCGGAAGCCGCGTCATAAAGCGGGCTGCTTAGGGGATTGCACCCGGACCGCGTCGTCGCATCCGGCTTCTGGGACCATCATGGTTTCGCCAGGAGAGCTCAGGGGGCTTCTATTTTTCGATGCCTCGCATCGAATAGAGGCCCTAATCATGAGACCATAACTAGCCGCGACGTTTGACACCGCGCGCTCGCGCTTCGGCTGGGTTCAATTCATAGGTTTGCTGCAAACGGCCGATTGTCTCGCGCGCTCCTCTCAAGAACTGGTTATCGACGCGTGGCCTGACCGCTGCCACCGTCCAATTCGCAGCTCCTTCGATATTGTCGCGTGGCTGAATCAGGATTGCGTTGACTCGTTCGAACCCTGGGCAATTCTTCAAGGTGCGCAGACAGACTTCCTGAAGTTCCGCAGAAGATCGAACCTCCCGTCGTACAGGTTCACTTGGCATTGTGTCTCCTCGTCCGTCGGTTTGAATGCGGCGGCCCGCGCAACGATACCGCCGTTCACTTAAGAACGGTGCGCCAATAAGGCGGTGGCTCGGCTTAGTCCGCGGTGTCCTGAAGGCATCTCATCCGCGTCCCGGACCGATCGGGGAACGCGAGAACGACGGTTCCGTTCCCTGACGCGCGCTCCGTGCTGTCCTTGCCGTTAAGGGTTGCCGCTTGACCAGGAGCCGAGACAAGCTAGACTCTAGCTGAGGCTTGGGAAACGATTCGGAAAAGGGGCTCGGATGCGTATGTTTTTCGGGATCATAATTGGCATAATCCTGACGGTGGGCGCAGCCTATCTTGCCGACACGGTTCGCGATACGAGCAACGCTGAGGGAAGCACCAACCGTCCGATCGTCAATTGGGATGTGGTGGATAACGGCATCAAAGCCCTCTCAACCACGCTTCAGGAAAGCTGGGCGCGCGTGACCGGACACGCCAAGGACAACGCTCCCTAGCAACGGCTGCGAGGAACCTTGCTCGTGAGGTTGTTACTCCACTTTTTCATTCGGGTAGACGCCCCACAGGTTTGATTGCTCGAGGTAGCCGTCGAAGCCCTCGCCCGAGACGTGGCACCAGGTGCCATCGCAGCCCCGCACATTTGCGATCACGTTGGACTGCAACTTGGCGACAGGCGCCGACTTGATGTTGGCTTTGCTGTAGAGGATCGAATCCACGCCCTTTTTCCAGGGCGCGACCAAAGCCGTGCGTCTCCCTGAAAGTAGTGAGTGGAGTACCCAACCTTCGGCGCCTTCCGAATCCCGGACCTTTCGCCAGATCTCAAATTCAGCGGTGATCTCGACGGGGAGCCCGGCGCGTTGAAAGACCCAAATGGTCCGATGGTCCTTGGACGGGCCTTCTCGCAAATTCACGCGATCGGACTTAAGGCTGACATAGCGGGGTATAGGCAAGCCGCTTGCCGAGCCTGTTTGCTCCGCCGACGCCGCTTCCCAGGCGGCCGAGGCGCAGAAGGCAGCAGCCCCGGCAAGACCGAAAAGACGTGACAACTTTCTCCTCATCAGTTCACAGTCCAATCCTGTTTCGGTGCCGCCCTCGCCCAGCGGTTGGCTCTTGGCTGGACCGTGAACGGCCTGAAGCTACGGTCTCGAACGCCCTATTTCAACGGGAACATTCGAAGCCGCCTGCGAGGGCGGCGGCAGTTCCGCAGGTGTCCTTGTCTTTGGGCGGCCATCTGCTACAGAGGCCGTGAGAGAAGACGACCGACGGACGTTCCTTGCCTTGTGTGCCTTTCCAGCGTTAACGCCAGGTGAAGAGTGGCATTGCAAGGCACCGGCGTGCCAAGCGGGAAGCTGGCCAATTCGCAGGAATCCGGGGCGGTTGCAAAATCATATCCGGCGAGCCTAGAGGATAGGAAAATGGGCCGGAAAAGGCCGCTTGTCATCGTGACCCGCAAATTGCCTGGCGCCGTTGAGACCCGCATGTGCGAGCTTTTCGAGACGCGCCTCAATGTCGGCGACAGGCCGATGCCTCGCAGCGCTCTTGCCGAAGCGATGCGCAGCGCCGAGGTGATCGTTCCGACCGTGACCGATCGGATCGATGCCGAGCTCATCGAGCAAGCCGGGCCACAGATGAAGCTCATCGCCAATTTTGGCAACGGCGTCGACAATATCGACGTGACCGCCGCGTTGGCGCGCGGACTGACCGTTACCAACACACCTGGCGTCCTTACCGATGATACGGCCGACATGACAATGGCGCTGATCCTTGCCGTGGCGAGGCGTCTTGTCGAAGGGGCAAGGATTATTCCGGCCGGCGAATGGGCTGGCTGGGCACCAACGTGGATGCTCGGGCGGAGGATCAGCGGCAAGCAGCTTGGAATCCTTGGCATGGGTCGCATCGGACAAGCTCTCGCCTTTCGGGCCAAGGCGTTCGGCTTACAGATTCACTACCATAACAGGCGCCCTGTCGCCGCCATGATTGAGAAAGCGCTCGAGGCGACCTATTGGGAGTCTCTCGACCAAATGCTCGCCCGCATGGATATCATTTCAGTTAACTGTCCGCACACGCCCGCGACCTATCACTTGCTGTCGGCGCGGCGGCTGAAATATTTGCGTCCCCATGCCATTCTCATCAATACGGCACGCGGCGAAATCATCGACGAGACAGCACTCACGCGCATGCTAGAGGCGGACGAGCTCGCTGGCGCGGGGCTCGACGTCTTCGAACATGAGCCGGCCGTCTCGCAAAAGCTTGTCCGGCTGGCCAATGCTGGCAAGGTCACGCTTTTGCCGCACATGGGCTCGGCGACGGCGGAAGGCCGCATTAACATGGGTGAGAAGGTCATCATCAACATAAAGACCTTCATGGACGGCCACCGGCCGCCGGACAGAGTGCTGCCCGCAATGTTGTAGCGCCGCGCCGCGGGGTTTTCCGATAAGATCCTTTGGCGAAACAGAAGCGGCGAGACCATAGCCGCTCCGGCTTGGAGTGGCCATGGTTTCCGATGCGGACCTCAGTGGTCGTGCGGGCCAGGCGGCGGTGGCGCGGGTGGCTCCCGGCTCAGCAGCTCGAGTTGCGTTTCGATGAAACTGGGATCGCTCCAGCTGTCATCTTCCACGGGGAGCCAGCGCGCACGGATGTAGCCTGAGCGGTCGATCAGGAATTCGGCGTGGGTTTCCGGGACCCTGACCACAGTTTGCTGCCGGTTGTGGAAAGAACGGGTGAACAGGCCAAAGGTGGCGGCCGCCTCTGGGATATCGTGGTCGGCGACAAGGATTTTCCCGGCGGCAAGGTTGCGCAAAGGCTCGCACAGCTTGCCGGGTGCGACCAAAGCGATCTTGGCGCCTTTTGAGGCGAGCTGCTCTCGCGCGGCCAGCAGCTGGTTGAACCTTGCGGTCTCTTGCGCGATGTTTTCTGGCGTGCAGGAAAAAAGCACGAGGAGGATTGGAGACTTGAGGCGGTAGTCGCCCAGCAGGTTGGTCTTACCGTTCTCGTCGGTAAGTTCGAAGTCCGGCGGCGCCAGCCAATACTGACCGAGCTGGACTCTGGGTTCGATGATTCGTCCTTGATAGCCAACGGAAAAAGCGCCGAGAAAATTGATGATGTCCCAGCGCTCATCATCCGTGAGCGCGTCGCCAAAGGCCGGCATCGGAGAATTCTCAATGCCGTGCGTGACCCACCAGTAGAGATCGCCGCCCGTGTGCAAGGCCGTGTGTGGCGCCGAAAGGTCGGCGGGCTTTATTGGCAAGCTCGAAGCTAGAGGTCCATCGCCATGGCCACTTGTTCCATGACAGCCTGTGCAATTGTCCTCGTAGTGCTTGAGGCCGGCGGCGATCGACCGTGCCGCATAGGGAATGTCCGTCGTCAGATAGGTATCTGGGTAAGCTTGCACCGAGATCGCCGGGAAAGCGAGGCCACCACCAATCAGGGCGACGGCGGTGCCTGCCCCAAGCAATATGTTTTTCGATAAGCTGAACCAGGCGGGCCGCAGCGCGGGGACGAGACCGAGACCGAGCGTCCCGATGCCACACAAAATGAGCGCGCTTCCCCCAATGAATCTCGTCGGAACCCATGGGATCGCCCAAGTTGCCGCGAAGGAGAAGCGGAATGGCAGCGGCCAGACAATGTTCTCATGCTCAGGGGGTGCCAGCCCCGCCATGTCAGAGGCAATCACGACGATCAGAACAGCGAAAACCGTCTCAAGCTTGACCCGGTTGGCGTAGCTCCGGAGCGTCGGATCGCTCGGCTTAAGCTCCAGCAGCGGCAAAAGGTGGCGTTGTAGGCCGCCTGCGATGAACAGAACGCCTCCAAGCAAGATGAGTTTGATGATCAGCAACCGTCCATATTCGGTTCCAATCAGCCCAGGAAAATTTCCGACGAGGAACCAGGTCAGCAAGGCGCCGGTGAGCAGGATTGCGCCCATCGCCGCCGTCGCAAGATGCGAAAACCGGCGCAGGACGAGGGTGGCGACCCGCCGTGCGTCATCGGGGACAGGCCCAGCGCCGATCAACAGAATTAGAGCCGGAAGGCCGCCCAGCCAGAGGCTCAACGCCAAGCGGTGGACAATAGCCGACAGGACGCCGACGATTTGCGCATCGAGAGTGATCGGATGGCTAGCGAAGGGGACCGTGGCAAGATTGGCGGCCGCAATAAGCGCCGCGGCTAATAGGGCGACGTCGGAGACTTTGGTATTCTTGAGCGTGACCCAGGCAATCACCGCCGGCGCACAGGTCGCAGCGGCAAAGCCGATCTCAAGGATCGCGATCCGGCCAACCCCGGTCTTGAAAAGGAAGGTCTCGATGGTCGAACCATCGACCGAAAAGACGCCAATTTCGGCGGCGGCCGCGGCGGCGCCGATGACGCCCATCGTAGTTGCGATGGCGCTGACGATCGAGGCAATTAGAACCGCTAGCACCACTCGGTGCCGCCAAATCGTCCCTCCAGCCGGCACAAGGGCATCGCGCGTGTACCAGATTAAGGCTCCTGTCCCGACAACGATGGCCGCTCCCAGGGTTCCAAACGCGCGAACAATTGCGAATGGATCGATCATGACCGGCCCCTAACCCGGACTCTTGATCGTGAAGGCGAGCTTATCCTCGACAACGTGCCCGTCAACGGACAAGACATGGTATCCAATGTTCACGGGGCCGGGCGGTAAATTGTCGGGAAGCGTCACGACCAATAAGCGGCTATCGGAGCTGTCGCCACGGGCGGTCAGGGGGATCTGGTCGCCGCCTTGCGCTGGTACGATCCAGAACTTCGCGAAGGCCGGCTCAACCGCCTCGTTGAACCACAGCTTAAGCTCCTTGGGAGCCGTATCAAGCACCGCGCGGGCCGAAGGATCCGACCGGACCAGCCGCGAATGGGCGGCAACTTGAGAGGCCCCAAAGCCAAAACCAAGCAATAAAGCAATATAAATGAGCAGAGCCTGCCCCCCATTTCTCAGGCCGCTTGCGGATTTCATACGATAGCTCCTCGTTTCCTCGCCGTTTTCGATCTTTTTGCCACCATTGCACAAATTAACCAATTGCGGGCAGTTCATTTTGCTCTAAGTCAATTATTGTGCTGATTTCAGAGCGTGGCAAAAAAGCCATAGTGCTGATCCAAACGCTTGTGGCAAGCATCGATCATTTGACAAAACGTCAAGTTCGCGTGAACCCTACCTCATAAGAATGAGATGGAGGGAGTTCATGACCGGTGCTTTCAGAGTTTGGGCCGCTGCATTGATTGCAGCCCTCGCCATTACGCGTGCCGAGGCCGCGGATTTAACCCCGACCCCGGAACCGGCGCCACCACCTCCGCCGCTCTTCTACCTCCATGTTGGCGCGCTCGGCGTTTTCCCGCAGACCAATGCGCAATCGACTGGCGGCGGCTTTTTCAATTACTTGCCTGTACCAGCCGGGGCGCTTGGTACAATTCCCCCTAATGCGCAAGGAGGTATCTCCAACGTCGCTATCCGGCCAGTTTACACCTTGGGCCTGGAAGCAGGTTGGTTCATCACGCCCAATATCGCGCTGGAAATCTCTGCTGGAGTGCCGCCGATCGCGCATCTCAAGGCGACCGGCCTAACTTTGGCACCCCAACTGGGGACGAACCTTCTGGGAAGTACCCGGATTGGACCGGCGATGTTCCTTCTTCGCTATCAGTTCACCAACTTTGGGCCAATTCAGCCCTATCTTGGCGCCGGCGCTGTCTATATGCTCAACTTCGGCAACATCAGTGATGGCATTCTTACGAATCTCGCGGTCGACCAGAATTTCGGCTTTGTTGTTCAAGCAGGTGCCGATTACATGCTGACGCAGAATTGGGGCGTCTTCCTCGACGGCAAGAAGATATTCTACTCGACCGACGTTTCCGGAGATCTCCTGAATTTAGGTGTTCCGATCCGGACTCATGTGCAGCTCGACCCCTGGGTCGCGAGCGCTGGCATCACCTTCAAATATTAATGGACGGCCAGTGGTCTTCTCTAGGGGGGAATATCGAGAGGTGGATTAAGACAGCTTGAGGGGGGGACCCATGACTATCGTCCCAAAACGTTCTATTTTGGCTATAGGGGTCACCCTCCTCGTGACCCCCGTTGCGGCAGCAGACTTGACAGCATCGACCGAACCGCTGCCGCCTCCCCCTCCAACCTTTTATGTGCATGCGGGAGCTTTCGGAATCTTCTTTCAAACAAATGCCCAGGCCACCGGCGGCGGCGCATTCCCAACGACAAACATAACGATTCGGCCGGTTTACACCTTGGCTTTAGAGGCAGGTTATTTCGTTACACCCAACATAGCAGTCGCCCTCTCGGCCGGCGTGCCGCCGCTCATCGCCCTCAAGGCAACGGGGTTTCCTGGAACGCCGATCTTTGGGTCGAACCTTTTAGGAACCGTGCGCGCTGGTCCGGTCATGGGCCTGTTGCAATATCATTTTACCCAATTTGGCGTCCTTCAGCCCTACGTCGGCGCCGGTGTCGGCTATGCGGTCAATTTTGGCAATATCAGCAATGGAATTCTAACAAACTTTAGCATCGACCAGAATTTCGCGTTCATTCTCCAGGCGGGCGCGGATTGGATGCTCACTCCCAATTGGGGAGTATTTGTCGACGGCAAAAAAGCCTTCTATTCCACGGATGCGCAAGGATTCACAATTCCAACCAATATTCCGGTCCGCACGCATGTCACGCTCGATCCGTGGCTCGCGTCCGCCGGCATCACCTTCAAATATTAACCCGAAATATGAGGCCGTGACTGCAGCGCCCTTGATCGCCGCCACGGCCTTTCGGTCCTAGACTAATGTTTGCCGCCAGGGCCAGGACCGGGGCCACCCAATCCAGGTCCTCCTAAACCGCCGGGGCCAGGCGGACCGCCAAATCCTGGCCCTCCGAAGCCATCGGGGCCTGGGCCACCGAACCCGCCGGGGCCATTAAAGCCACCCGGCCCTCCCAACTCACCTGGTCCAGGCCCGCTTGATTCGCCAAGCCGGCCCGGTCCGGGTCCACCTGGACTCGCAGGCATTCCAGGTCCTTCCAAGCCTCCGGAACGCCCAGGACCATGTGGG
>Ga0335081_10008065_pt1 | contig 16887 bp, 12 predicted proteins | sample Lox_Sample_35_FD_206713 | JGI IMG/M metagenome (GOLD analysis project Ga0335081, IMG submission 206713) | Soil microbial communities from Loxahatchee National Wildlife Refuge, Florida, United States - Lox_Sample_3.5 | ecosystem: Environmental > Terrestrial > Soil > Wetlands | place: USA... | reverse complement strand
CCGAAGAGGAGGCGCGAGAGAATCTCGTCCTGCGGCAGCACGGGTTGCGAGGTGAGCTGGATCTTGGGCTGGGTCGCCGTTCCCGTGATGTGGACGATGACGGTGATGTCGGACGAGCTGGCCTCCGCCCTAATGTCGATCGCGGGATCGATGCGCTCTCCGCCGAGGAAGTCGATCGTGCCGTCGCTGAGATCGGCGGTCTTGCCAAGAAAGGAGTAGCTGCCGCGCACCACGCTGAGCTTGCCGAGGATGGAGGGCGCCGCCGTCGTGCCGGTGACGTGCAGTTCGCCCCGCCATTCGCTGTCGAGCCCGCGGCCGCGCACGAAGACCTTGCCGGGGAGCGCCACCTCGACATCGAAGGCGAGCGCCAGCAGCGCGGCGCGCGCCGGGCTCGTCCCCGGCGTCGCCAGCCGCGCGCCGTTGGCGCTGTCGATGATCGTCACGGGGATCGGCCGAAGATTGCTCGCCAGCTGCTTCGGCACCTCGATCTCCGCTTGGAGGATGGTGAGCTGCGCGCCGAGGCGCGGCGCCAGGAGCGAGCCTTGGAGGCTGGCGCTGCCGCTCATCGTCGCCTTGGCCTCGTCGCGATTGACGGCGCGGAAATTCTGGAAGCCGCCGGTGAGATGGAAGCTCGGGCCCGCCGCCGCCGCGAGATCGAGCACCCCTTGGAGCGTCGCCCTGCCTTTGGCGCCGTCGGTCGCGGAAAAATGCTGCAGCACCAATTGGTCGCGGCTGCCGACGAGGTCGATGCTGACGCCGGCGAAAGTGGTGCCCCAGATGCGGCTCTCGTAGCGGCCGTTGCGGAGGCTGAGCCTGCCGCTGGCGCGGGGCGCCGCCACCGTGCCGCCGACGTCGATCGCCAGCAGGAAATGCCCGGCGAGACGATCCTCGCCCACCGGCAACAGGTCGGCGAAGCTCGCGAGCTCGCCCTCGCCCTCGAGGCGGAGCGCGAGCGCGCCTTGCGGCGGCACATGCGACACCAGGCTCTCTTTCGCGAAAGACAGCGGGATCCCGGCGCTGAAGCCGATCGCCGCGTTGGCGGGGCCAGCGAGACGTCCCTCCGCCTCCAGGCGATCCTCGCGCCAGCGGCCGCGGAGCACGAAGCCCAACGGCGGCAAGTCGGGCCGGTCCGCGGCAAAGCGCAGCTGCTCCGCGTCGAGGACGAGCTCGCCCCGAGGACGCGTGCGGGTGCCGGACAGCGTCGCCCGGAAGCCCAGCGCCCCGCTCACCCCCTGCACATTCCCGAGCTCGGCCATGCTCCGGACCGGCAAGCCCTTGGCGAGCAGGTCGAGCGACAGTGTCTCGCCCTTCGTCGCGCCGGCGCCGCTGATGCTCCCCTTGCCGAAGGCGAGATCGAGATCGGCAAAGGCGAAGGCGTCATCGCCCGCCGTCACTCGGAGCGGACGCCGCAGTCGCAGCGTCTCGCGCCCGAAGGCGCCGGCGAGCCGCGTCACCCGAAGCGCGCCGCCCGGCGGCTGCAGCGTCAGCGTCGCGCCGCCGCCGAGCGTGAAGGTCTCGATGAGCTTGCCGCGCGTCGCGAGGGTCAGCGCGAAGCGGCCCGGTCGGTCGCTGGTGCCGGCAAGCGTGAGGCGCTCGAGCTTGGCGGCGCCGAGCGCAGCCGTTTCCACGCTGAGCGAGCCGCGCCCCGTCGGCTTTCCCAGAAGATCGGCGAGCCGCAGGGTCGCCTCAAGGCGCTGCGCCGACCGCGTGCCCCATGCCAGGTCCCGCCCCGTGAGCGTCGCATCGACGCTTTGGCTCGCGCCGCCGCGGAGCGTCGCGCGGAGCTCCGCGCTGCCGCCGAGCGGCGTCCCCAGCAACGCCGACCACAGCTTCAGATCGGCGGCCGCGGCAGCGATCGTGCCGTCGGCGCGCGCGCGCGCGAGATCGAACGTCAGCGTCGCATCGAGCCGCGTTTTCGCCGCATCGAGATGAAGTCGCTCGAGGCGCAGCGTTTCCCCCGGGACGAAGGCCGCGTCGGCGCTGGCCGTGCCCTCGATGCCGCCGCTTTGGAACCGCGCCTCGATGCGTCCTCGGGGCTGCTGCAAGTCGTCGAGCGCCGCTTTCGCGTCCAGGCGATCGACCGCGATGCCGCCCGCGGCGATCCCCTGGGCGCGGAGCGTCGCGTCGGCATGGGTCGTGCCGTCCGCATGCCGTTCGGCGGCGCCGGCGAGCTGGAGACTTTCGCCGTCGATGCTGATCTCGCTCGCGCCGAGCGCGCCGTCGGCGCCGCGGCGGAGCGTGGCGGCGATGGCGACGCTGGCGCCAAGCAAGCGATCGAGCGCGGCGACCCCGCTCGAGGGCCGGCGCATCGTGCCGCCGAGCACGACGACGGCGCTGCCGTCGGCGCCCGCGTGGAAGTCGGCGTCGAGCGCCAGCGCGCCCCGCACCTTGCCTTGGGCCAGGGGTGCGACTTCCGGTACATCGAGATGCGCGGTGCCGTCGATGCCGGCGCCGGCGCGGAATTGCGCAACCAGCGTGTTTCGGGCACTGGAAAGCGTGAGATCCTCGACATCGACCCGCGCCATGGCGCGGTCGAGCCGTGCCGCGCCTTGCCAATCCAGCCGCTCGCCGAGACCGCCGGGAAGCGGTCCTTGCGCCAGCGCGAGGCCGAGCACGGTGCCGCTGCCGGAGATGGCGACCGGCGCGGCGTCGCGGATATCGCCCTTCGCCCCGAGATCAATCGTCGCGCGCGCCGTCTGCGCTTTGTTGTCGTCGAAAGCGAATCCCGTCGCGTCGATCGCGACGCGGGCGCGCCATCCGCCGGGATCGCCGCCGAGCGTGAGCGTGGTGCGTGCCGCGCCCCCCAGCCTTTGGTCGCCGAGCAGCGGCGACAATTTCGCGAGATCGGGCGCGGTCAGCGCCGCATGGCCGGCGAACACGCCGCTTGCGGCAGCGACGTGGCCGCTGGCCTGCAGTGTGCCGGCCCCGGCAACGACGGAGAGATTGCCGACGGTGAGGGCGCCGTTGACGAGGCTTGCGGCCGCATTGAAATGCGCGCCGTCGCCGATGAGAGCGGCGAATCTCGGCGACAGCAATGGTGCAACGCGCGCATCGCCTTCGGTGCTGAGGCGATAGCCATCCTTGTCGGCGAAGCGAAACGCCGCGTCGAGGCTGGCATCGGGGCCGGCGCGCGCGGCGAGGCTGCCGCGCCAGTCGGCGAGCGGTCCCTTGCCGGCAAGGTGCAGCGCCAGCGGCAAAGGCTCGGACCGGCCGAGCCATTGCGCCAGCAGGCGCCCGCTCGGCTCGGCGGTGTCGGCGGTGAGCTCGAGCCGTGGCGGCGTGCCGCCCAGGGCTGCATGGAGCCGGACGTCGCCGGGCGTGCCGTCGATGCGGTGGAGATCGAGGTCGGCGGCGGCCGCGCCGCGCCCCAACGCGAGGCTCCCCGAGAGCGCCGCCACGACGCGCTCGCCGAGGAGGTCGCGCCCCAGCGTCAGCGTGTCGATGGTCGCCTGGTCGATGCGCAGGGAAAGCGGCAGGTTGCGCAGCTCCGCCAGGTTGCCGCCGCCGCTGCCGCGGCGGGCGACCGCGACGGTGGCGATGTCGAGCCGCGTCAGCCGAATGCTACCCCTCAGCAGCTCGCGCGGCGCCAGCGCGAAACGGACGCGCCCGAGGACGACCCGCGGTCCCGCGGCGTCGATGGTTTCGACTTGGGCGATGGCGACATCGAACGGCACGAAGCCGGTGATGCCGGTGACGACGACGCGCTCGTCCTTGTCGGTGAGCGCCCAGCCGATGGCGGCGGCGAGCCCGCGCTTCCCGAGCGGCGTCTGCACCAGGCCCAGCACGACCGCGGCGGCCAGCAGCAGGACGGCAAGCGGGACACATGTCCGGCGGATGATCCGGCGCCAAGCGGTCATGACATCAGAACGCCTGGCCGATGCTGATATACACCTCGATCGGCTTGTCGCCCGGCCGATGGGTGAAAGGGGTCGCGAGATCGAGCCGAACGGGTCCCACGATGGTGTAATAGCGCACGCCCAGACCTGCGCCCCAATAGAGCCGGGTGCTGTTCGGAAAATTGGTCGGGTAGACGTTGCCGCCTTCGACGAAGGGCACCAGGCCGATGGTGTCGGTCAGGCGATAGCGCAGCTCGGTGCCGAGCTCGAGGCTGGAGATGCCGCCCTCCGGCACGCCGTCGGCATCGAGCGGTCCCGCATGCTGAAAGGCATAGCCCCGCACCGACCCCGCGCCGCCGGCATAAAGACGCTTGTCGGCCGGCAGGTTGGCGAGGCTCTCGCCCAGGATCGAGCCGATGGCGGCGAACCCTGCCAGGACGTACCTGCCGTCGTCGTCGAGCTTCTGATATTGGCGGAGCTCGAGGCGCGTCGTGAGGAAATCGAGGCTTGGCCCGGAGATGCCGTGATAGGGCGTCAGCGACAAGGTCTGCCGCCCGCCCGTCGTCGGGTTGAGCAGATCGTCGCTGCCGTCGTGGCGCAGCACCAATGGCAGGCCCAGGAGGGTGTAGTTCTCGCTGCGCGTGATGTCGCCGCTCTGAACGACGCTGGCGCGCTCGTAGTCGAGGCCGGTGACGAGGGTGAGCCAGGGGAAGAGCGGCCGCTCGATGCCACCGAAGATCTGGGCGCGGCGGTCCCTGAACGCATCGGTGCGTTGCTCGAGCAAGCCTGCGCTCGCCAGCAGGTCCTGATCGGTTGTCAGAAAATCGGGCTTGCGGAAATCGGCGGCGAGGCCCTGCTGCCGCTGCGCCGCGCCGGCGGTAAGGCGGAGCCGCTCGCCCTCGCCGAAAAGGTTGCGGTGCTCCCAAAAGGCCTGCGCGCCGAAGCCGAGATTGGTGTTGTAGGCGACGCCCGCGCCGATCGAACGCGGCGGCCCCTCGACCAGGTCGAGCGTCATCGGCACCTCGCCCCGGGCATCGGGAGCATCGCCGTGGTTGATGCGGATGGCGCTGAAAAGCGCGGTTTTGGTGAGCGCCTTGCGCGTCGCCTCGACCTCGCGGCTGTCGTAAGGCGCGCCTTCTTTCCAGGCGACGCGTCCCGCGACGAAGTCACGGTCGGTGCGGGTGAGGCCGCTGATGGTGAGCGGGCCGAAGCGCGCGGTCCGACCCGGCGCGATGGTGTAGGTCACGTCCATGGTGTCCTTGGCGATGTCGACCACCGCCTTGCGGTCGACGACCTTGGCGAAGGGACGGCCATTCTCGGCGTAACGCTCGACGAGCTTCGCCTCCGCCTCGGCGACCGGCGCCGAGCGCGCCGGGGCGCCGATGGCGAGCCCGAAGGCTTGCGGGTCGGCGGTGTCGATGAGCGGCGGCGGAGCACCCTCGGGGGTGCGGAACGCGACATGCGCGAGATGAAAGAGGGGGCCGGGCTCGATCGTGACGCGGAGGTCCGCCGGGGTGCTGCCGGTGTCGAGCGCATAGGCCGCCTTGGCGGTCCAGTAGCCCTCGGCGTTCATCACGCCGACAAGGCGGGGCAGATCGTCGTCGGCGCGCCGGCGCAGCGCCGCGTTGCTTTCGGGCGGCTTCTTCTCGAGAGCGACGAGTTGCGAGGCGCTTCGGAGATTCTTGATGAGTGCCCTATCGTCGAGGCCGCGGGTATCGATGAAGGTCTTGTAGCCGACATCGGCCGCCGCGGGACGCGACCAGCCCGCGAGCGCCAGCATCAGAAGCCCCAGCAACGCAGGGCTGCGCCGGGGTCGCCGATGGGATGGGGTGCCGCGGCGCGCCATGATGTGCCTCTTGCCCGTGCAAACAACGGCTGGCGCTCGAGATCGATCAAAACTTCGGGACGAGCGGGGCTATCTGGTGCCGTAGAGCCGATCGCCCGCGTCGCCAAGGCCGGGCACGATATAGGCGTTGGCGTCGAGGCGCTGGTCGAGCGCCGCCGCGAAAACCGGAACGCGGGGATGGGCGGCGGCGAAGACCGCCATGCCTTCGGGCGCCACCACCAGCGCCATGAAGCGGATGCTGCCGTCATCGGCGCCGTGCCTATTCAGAAGATCGACGGCATGGACCGCCGAATATCCGGTGGCGAGCATCGGGTCGACGACGATGAAGATGCGTCCCTCGGGCGCCGGCAGCTTGCAGAGATACTGCACCGGGCGCTTCGTCTCATGGTCACGATAGAGGCCGATATGTCCGGTGCGCGCCGTCGGCATCAGCTCGTGGAGCCCTTCGGCCATGACGATGCCGGCGCGCAGCACGGCGACGATCGCCACTTTCTTGCCGGCGATGACGGGCGCATCCATGTGCGCCAGCGGCGTCTCGATCGGCGCCGTGGTGAGCTTCAGCTCGCGGGTGATCTCATAGCCCATGAGCAGCGCGATCTCGCGCAGCAGCGCGCGGAACGCCATGGTCGGCGTCCCTTTGTCGCGCATCAGGCTGAGCTTGTGCTGGATCAGCGGGTGATCGATCACATGGAGCGAGGGAAAGCGCGGATCGGCGATCATCGCGCTACCCCGCCTCAAGCGCCCGCGCGCCGATAGCGCCGCCACTCCAGCCGCAGGAAGTCGCGGAAACGCGGACGCATCCGCTCTGTCCAGGGCGTGTTGGCCGCCGTCTTCCAGGCCGCCGAGCTCGGCACGCCGGGTCGGTCGAAATGATAGAGCGCGAGGTAGCGCTGCGTCGCGCCGCGGCCGCGATAGCGCCGTGCCGCGAGCGTGCCGGGAACGGCGGCGAGCGCGGGCAGGTGCTCCACGTCGTACCACTCGTTGAGCTCGGCCTCATGCTCCGGGGCGACGTTCATCGCCACCAGCAAGGCGGCGACGGCGTCGTTGGGCGCCAGCGCGTCGCCCGGGCGGAGCTGCTCCCCTTCATAGCGCAGCCGCAGCGGGCAGCGCTGGGTGACGCGCCTCGTCCAAGGCGTCGGCTTATCGGCGACGGCGCGATAGGGCACGCTCGCCAGCACGGCAACGCTTTCGAGGTCGTAGGTCGCGAGCGAGAGCTTGGGCTCGGTGACGCCGAGCCAGCGCTCGGCACCGAGGAAACCTGGAATGCCACGCCGCTCCGGCACATGCTCCAGATCGTACCAGTCGTGGAACTCGTCCTCGGCGATGCCGGTGAAGTCCAACATCGCGACCAGGATGCCCTTCGCCATCGCTTCCTCCTCTGTTTCCTTCATTCTCGCCGAGAGGTCACCCGTCGGCAACGCCTCTTGCGCGATCGCCCGCCGTCGATGAAGCTCGCCATCGGGAGGATCACGCATGACCGCACAGAAGCGCTGGACGCGCCGCCCGCCGGGCTCGACCTGGGGCGATTTCGGCCCGGACGACCAGTTGGGCCGGCTCAATCTCATTACCCCCGAGAAGGTGCTGCAGGGCATTGCCGAGGTGAAGGACGGGCGGAGCTTCTGCCTCTCGCTGCCCTTGGATTATCCCGGCGGCAACAAGCTCAATCCGCGCCGCCATCCGCCGGAGCTCCGGCCGACGGTGCGCAGCGGCGGTCCCAACTTCAACTATCCGATCGGCCGCGACGACGCCAGATACACCGACGTCGTCTGCGACGACCTGGTGCTGCTGACGCTGCAATACTCGACGCAATGGGACAGCCTCGCCCATGTCGGGCAGATGTTCGACGCCGATGGCGACGGCTCGCCGGAGATGGTCTACTACAACGGCTTCCGCGCGGGAGAGCACATCATCGGTCCCCGCGATTGGACGACGGGCGCCGAGCAGCCGCATCAAGGCGCACGCTCGCTCGGCGTCGAGAACATGGCGGTGAAGGCGATCCAGGGCCGCGCCGTGATGATCGACCTCGAGGCGCATTACGGGCGCGCCAGGAAACTCGTGGGATTCGAGGACCTGATGGATATCCTGAAGAAGGACAAGGTCGAGGTCGAGGCGGGCGACATGGTGTGCCTGCGCACCGGCTTTGCCCAACTCATTCTCGACATGAAGAAGGAGCCCGACGAGAAAGTGCTGCACGGCGCCTGCGCCGCGCTCGACGGCCGCGACGAGCGCCTCCTCAACTGGATCACCAAGAGCGGGCTCTCGGCCCTCATCGCCGACAATTACGCGGTCGAGGCCTTCCCGTCGCGACCCTGTGAGGAGGATCACTGCGCCGCCTTGCCGCTCCACGCCCATTGCCTCTTCAAGCTCGGCGTCAATCTCGGCGAGATCTGGTACCTCTCGGAGCTCGCCGATTACCTCCGCGCGCGGAAGCGCTATCGCTTCCTGCTGACCGCCCCGCCGCTCCGCCTCCCCGGCGCTGTCGGCTCCCCCGCCACCCCCGTCGCTACCGTCTAGGCGCGCATGCCAGCCTTCCTCGGAGTACGCCGGCGCCGACCTTATATTGCCCCCACGCGCCAACCCGAGACGGAGACACGACCATGAGCATCACGGCGGAACCGATCGCGGCGGAGACCAAGCTGCCTTTCGTCGAGGCGGAGCTCACCTATCTCGGCGCCATGACGGAAAAGCCCTTCAACTATACCTACGGGCCGCCAACCGGGAAGCCACTCACCAATCATGTTTATGACCCGCACCGCGTGCGCATCCATGACCTGCGCGCGATGGCGAGGCCGCCCGGCCTCGATCGCGAAGGTTTCCAGATCATCGAGCAGCCGACGGCCTGCGCGGACCTCTATGACGAGCAAGAGATCCGCCGCGTCTATTACCCGGAATGCGAAGCCGCCGTGGCCGCCGCGACCGGCGCGTCCCGCGTCATCGTCTTCGATCACACGCTCCGCCGCCGCGCTCCTATCGCCGACCGCACGCCGGGCGTGCCGCGCCAGCCGGTAACGCGCGTCCACAACGACTATACCGAGACCTCGGGGCCGTAGCGCGTGCGCGACCTCATGGGCGACGAAGCCGAGACGTTGCTGCGCGGCCGCTACGCCTTCATCAATCTCTGGCGCCCGATCAAAGGCCCGGTGGTCGACATGCCGCTCGCTTATGGCGACGCGCGGAGCATCGCCTACAGCGACTTCGTGGGATCCGACCTCATCTACCCCGATCGCCGCGGCGAGACCTATGCTGTCCGCTATTCGCCGGCGCATCGCTGGTTCTACGCGCCCTTGATGCGCCGCGACGAGGCGGCGCTCTTGAAATGCTTCGACAGCGTCAAGAGCGGGGTCGCGCGCTTCTCGCCGCACACCGCCTTCGTCGATCCCAACACACCGAAGGACGCGCCGCCCCGCGAGAGCATCGAGATTCGCACCATAGCGTTCTGGTAAGTCCTCTTTGCTAACCTCTCCCCCTTGGGAGAGGTTTGGCAAGAGGCATGGACAAGGACGTCCTGCTGAAACTGGAGCAGCGTCTGGGACGCCTGCACGCGCGTCAGCGTCTCGGCATCGAGACCGATCACGAGGCGCGCGTCTTCGGCTATGGCATCAATTTCTTTCACATCGAGAATTGGTATTCGGTCCACTCGGTCATCCGCACGGCGCTGTGGCTCGCCGGACTCTACCGGCGCGGGCGCCACAACGCGGAGCGCGTTCTCGTGCGACGCAACGAGATCGTGCTGAAGCGCCTGCCGCCCGCTTTCGACGGCTTCACCATCCTTCACCTCAGCGACCTTCATGTGGATACCAACCAAGGCGCGATGGCATGCCTCCTCGCGCTCGTCGCCGACCTCCGCTACGACATCGCCGTCCTCACTGGCGACTATCGCGGCAAGACCTACGGTCCCTTCGAGCCGACCCTGGCGGGTCTCGCGCGTCTTCGCGCCCGGCTCGTGGGACCCGCCTATGGCGTGCTCGGCAATCACGATACAGTCCAGATGGTGCCGGCGCTCGAGACCATGGGCATCCGCATGCTGCTCAACGAGTGCGAAACCCTGCAACGTGGCGAAGAGCGCCTCCACCTTGCCGGGATCGACGATGCGCATTACTTCCGCGTCGACAACATCGAGAAGGCCGCGGCGCCGATCCCCGACGCCGAATGCGCCATCCTCTTGTCGCATACCCCGGAAATCTACCGTCAAGCGGCGCATGCCGGTTTCGACCTGCTGCTCGGCGGCCATACCCATGGCGGCCAGATCTGCTTGCCGGGATCGATCCCGGTCACGCTCGATTCGGTCCTGCCGCGCCGCATGGGGAGGGGCGCGTGGCGCTACCACGAGATGATCGGCTACACTTCGGTCGGCGCCGGCACGAGCGTTGTTCCCGTGCGCCTCAACTGTCCGCCGGAAATCACGCTCCATTGCCTGCGGCGTGCCTGACCCTTCCTAATATGGCTCGTCGCGCAGATGAGCCTTGTAGAGGAGGCGCGAGAGAACGACTTCGCCGACAAAGAAGATCGCGACGGCAAGCGCGACGTCCGCGGCCGTCAAGCCGAGCATGCCGCGGCACGCCCAGAGCGGCAGCAGGGATTCCGGCACCTGATCGAGCCCGAGCGCCCGGCTGCTCGGCCGCCGGCCCCAGCGGCGCTTGGTGAAGCTCGAGAGCAAATCGCCCGCCATGGCGCCGCTCGCGACCAGCGCGCCGACCGCCGGCGACAGTCCCAAAAGCGTCGCGCCTGCGGTTGTGGCGAGGAGCGCGGCAAGAATGCCGCGGATGGTCTTCGACGGCCCGAACACCGGTCGCCCGTCGAAGAACAGGACGCCCGCGTCGACCGGCTGGGTGAAATGCGCGCCGAACAGCCGCTTGGCGACGACCGGCGCGCCGTTCGCCAGCGTCAACAACGCCAGGGCTTGCAGCATGGTCAAAGGGTGCATGCGATTAACGCGCTCACCCCCGCCTTGAGAAGGGCAGGGTCGAGCGTCATGATGCCACAGGTCCTCGTCGCCGTCTCTCCTGCCGCCCCCGAACGCGTCTAAAGCTCGAAGACCTGATGAAGGCGCGGCATCTCGACGCGCTGGCCGGGGAGAAGGCTCGCCAGCGCCGTCATCCCGCGCTCTTCGCCATGGACGAGAAAGGTGACGGCCGCGCCCTGCACGCGGGCGTGCCAGGCGAGCAGCTCCGGCTGGTCGGCATGCGCCGAGAAGCCGTTGATGGTATGGATGCGGGCGCGCACGGGGAGTTCCTCGCCGAAGAGCTTCACCTCGTGGGCGCCGTCGATGATCTGGCGGGCGAGGGTTCCCTGAGCGGCGAATCCCACGAAGATGACCGCCGCTTCCTTGCGCCAGAGATTGTGCTTCAAGTGGTGGCGTACGCGCCCGCCGGTGCACATGCCGGAGCCGGCCATGATGATGACGCCGCCGCTGAAGCGGTTGATGGCGATGGAATCCGCCGTCTCGCGCACGAGGTGGAGCCCCGGAAGCTGCAGCGGATCGCGCCCCTCGCGAAAGAGCGGCGCCACTGTCGCGTCGAAGCATTCCGGGTGGTGGCGGAAGATCTCGGTCGCGGAGATCGCCATCGGTGAATCGAGGAACACCGGGGCGAAAGGCGGAAGCTTGCTCGCGGCGATGCCTTGGTGGAGGAAATAGAGGATCTCCTGCGCGCGCTCGAGGGCGAAGGTCGGGATCACCACGTTGCCGCCGCGCGCGAAGGTCTCGGCGACCGCCGCGATGAGCTCGCCGACCGAGCTTTCAAGCGAGCGGTGGCGCCGGTCGCCATAGGTCGACTCCATGACGATGATCTCGGCACGGCCCGGCGGCGAAGGCGGCCGCAGCAGCGGTCGTCCGGCGTTGCCGATGTCGCCGGAGAAGAGGATCGAGCGGCGACCGCCGCCTTCCTCGAGCTCGAGCAGGATGCTTGCCGACCCCAGGATATGGCCGGCGTCGAAGAAGATGGCGCGGAGCCCCGGCGCGATCTCGAGCGGCGTCTCGTAGCCCGCGGCCCGGCCGAAGCGGTCAAGGCTGTTGAGCGCGTCGAGGAGCGTGTAAAGCGGCGGCGCCATCTCGTCCTCGGCGTGGCGGCGGAGATGGCGCGCGCGTTGCCGCGACTCCTCCTCCTGGAGATGCGCGGCATCGAGGATGACGAGCCGCGCCAGCTCGCGTGTCGCCGCCGTCGCGATCACCTCGCCCTTGAAGCCCCGCTTCACCAGCAGCGGCAGCCGGCCGCAGTGATCGAGATGGGCGTGCGTCAGCAGCACGTGGTCGATGCTGGCGGGGTCGAAGCCGAAGGCATCCGCGTTCTCTTCGGCCAGCTCGCGGCTCCCCTGCAGCATGCCGCAATCGATGAGGACACGACGCCCGCCGCTCTCGACGAGATGACAGGAGCCGGTGACGCCCCGATCGGCGCCGTGGAAGGAGAGCCTCACGATCGCTGCCCTAGCATGCGCCGGCGCCGCGCGGCAGCAGCGGCCGCCCGCCCGCTTCATGCCAGAGCAGAATGTCCTGCCAGATCGCTTCGGCGGACTCCGCATACCAGAAAAGCTCCCGGTCTTCCGCGTCGATGACGCCTTCATCGACGAGGAACTCGGGATCGAACGCGCGCCGCCAATAGGCCTCGCCGACGAGGATCACCGGCACCGGCTGCATCTTTCGCGTCTGCGCCAGCGACAGGACCTCGAAGAGCTCGTCCATCGTGCCGTAGCCGCCGGGAAACGCGACGAGCGCACGGGCGCGCAGCAAGAAATGCAGCTTGCGCACGGCGAAATAGTGGAAGCGGAAGCAGAGATCCGGCGTCACGTAGGGATTGGGATATTGCTCTCGGGGCAAGCTGATGTTGAGGCCGATGGACGGCGCGCCCGCGTCCAGCGCGCCGCGATTGGCCGCTTCCATGATCCCCGGTCCGCCGCCGGTCATGATCATGAGCCGCCCGCCCAAGGCCTTGGCTCCCGCCGCGCCGACGATGCGGCCGAAATCGCGGGCGACATCGTAGTACCGGCTCTTCTCGTGAAGGCGCCGGGCGACGGCGAGGCGGCGCTGTAACGCCGCGTCGCCGGGGCTCGCCGAGAGCGCGTCGCGGCAGCGCCCCACCTCGCGTTGCGCCGCTTGCGGCTCGGGAATGCGCGTGCCGCCGAAGACGACGATGGTATGCGCCACGTCATGCTGCCGCAGCAGGCTCTCGGTCTTGAGGTAATCGAGCTGAAGCCTGACGCCGCGGGTCGTCTCGCCTTGCAGGAACTCGACGTCCTGGTCGGCTTCCCGATAGCTGTGGCAGGCGAGGATGGTCTCCACCGCCCGCGGCGCCGCCGCGTCGTCCTCGGAGGGCTTCGGCCGATGGCCGGGAAGCGGCTGCTGCCGGTCTCGCGGCGGCGCGGGCGGTCGCCGTTCTCCCGTGTCATCGGCCATGTCGAGGATCCCCTGGGTGCCGGGCTGTTCCGGCCAATTCTACGCCAATCTCCGCCAGGGGCCAGCCCCGGAGGGGCTTTTACCACGCCTTTCAACGGCATAGCGGCGAACGCCGATTGATCCGGATCAATGCGCGCCGGGCGCCGCGACGGCAGGGTAGGCCGCACATGGAGCGCCCACCGATGAGCGAGCAGATCACGACCCCGATTGCGCCACGCCTGGCCGTCTCGGCGCCGGCCCGGCCGGCAGAGACCGGCCGCACGCGGCGGAAGTCCCATCGGCCTTGGCTCTGGGGCGGCTTGCTGCTGCTTCTGGCGGTGATTGCGGTCGGCGTCTGGGGCAGCACGCGCGGCGCTCCTCCCCTGCGCTACGTGACCGTGCCCGCCTCGGAAGGCGCCATCGAGCGGGCCGTGACGGCCACCGGCACGGTCAATCCCGAGCTCACCATCATTGTCGGGAGCTACGTCTCGGGCGTCATCCAGCAGCTCTTCTGCGACTACAACACCCAAGTCAAGGCTGGCCAGGTCTGCGCCAAGATCGATCCCAGACCCTACCAGGCGACGCTCGACCAATATTCCGGCCAGCTGCTGCGCGATCAAGCGATCCTCGCCAAGGACCGCGTCGATCTCGCGCGCTATCAGACGCTTCAGGCGCAGAATTCGATTGCGCGCCAGCAAGCCGAAGACCAGGCTCAGGTCGTCCATCAGGACGAAGGGACGGTGAAGATCGACGAGGGGCTGGTCGAGGGCGCCAAGCTCAATCTCGAATACACCGACATCGTCTCGCCCGTCGACGGCACCGTCGTCTCGCGCAACGTGACGCAAGGGCAGACGGTGGCGGCGAGCTTCCAGACGCCGACGCTCTTCCTCATCGCCACCGACCTCAAGAAGATGGAGGTCGACACCAATGTCAGCGAAAGCGACATCGGCGGCATCAAGGAGGGCGACGCGGCGACCTTCACCGTCGATGCCTTCGCCAAGCGCGTCTTCCAAGGCAGCGTGACGCAGGTTCGCCAGTCGCCGCAGACGGTGCAGAACGTCGTCACCTTCGACGTCGTCGTGGGCGTCGGCAACGCCGACCTCGCGCTGAAGCCGGGCATGACCGCCGCGACGCGGATCGTCGTCGATCGCCGCGACAAGGTGCTGCGCGTCCCCAATCCGGCGCTGCGCTACGCGCCGGGCGGTCTCGCCGGCGCCGGTGCGTCGCCACGCGTCTGGGTGCTGCGCGACGGGCGGCCGACGCCGGTCGCCGTCGAGACCGGCCTCGACGACGAGAACTTCACCGAGATCCTCAAGGGCGACCTCCGCCCCGGCGACGCCGTCATCACCGGCGAGGAGCGCGGTCAGAGCGGCGGGGCGCAAGCCGCGCCGCGCTGGTGAGCGAGAACGGCGCCATGGGCATTGCCGAGCCCGTGCTCCGGATCGACGACGTGCGGCGCACCTTCGTCGTCGGCGACGTCGAGGTCGAGGCTCTGCGCGGCGTCAGCCTCACCGTCGAGCGCGGCGAGTTCGTCGCCATCATGGGCTCCTCGGGCTCGGGCAAGTCGACCCTCATGTCCATACTCGGCGGCCTCGACCGCCCGACCCGCGGCCACTACTTCTTCGAGGGCATCGACGTGGCGGCGCTGCACGAGCCCGACCTGGCGCGCATCCGCAGCGAGCGCATCGGCTTCGTCTTTCAGAGCTTCAATCTTCTCGCCCGCACCGGCGCCCTCGAGAACGTCGCGCTGCCGCTCTACTACGCGGCCTCGGGGCCGGCACATCGGGCGGAGCGGGTCGAGCGGGCGCGGGCGGCGCTGGCCTTTCTCGGCCTCGGCGATCGCGAACGCAACACGCCGGGTCAGCTCTCCGGCGGCCAGCAGCAACGCGTCGCCATCGCCCGCGCGCTCATCAACCGGCCGAGCCTCCTTCTGGCGGACGAGCCCACCGGCAATCTCGACACCAAGACCTCGCACGAGATCATGGAGACGCTGGTCTCGCTCAATCGCGACGAAGGCGTCACCATCGTCCTCGTCACCCACGAGCAAGACATCGCCGCTTACGCCGATCGCGTCGTCACGATGCGCGACGGCCGGATCATCTCCGATGAGCGCAACGGCGGGCCTGTGGCCGCGGCGTCCGCGCATCGAGGCGGCGGCTTCCTTCTTCATCCGCCCGAGACGCGCGGCGCGGCCCTTCCCACCGCCGGCTTCTTTGCCTTCGGCGCGATGATCCTTGCCGCCGCGGCGCAAGCGATCGGGCGCAACAAGATGCGCTCGGCGCTCACCATGCTTGGCGTCTTCATCGGCGTCGCCGCGCTCATCGTCATGGTCGCGGTGGGCGAGGGCGCCGACGAGCAGGTGCGCAAGCAGATCGAGGGCCTCGGCACCAATGTCGTCGTCATCCTGCCGGGCGCCGTCACTTCGGGCGGCATCCGCGCCGGCTTCGGCAGCGCCAGCACGCTCACCGTCCAGGACGCGCGCGCCATCCGGCACGAGGATGCCGCGGTGGCCGAGACCGGCTATCTCATCCGGCAGCAGGGACAAGTGCAATACGGCAACCGCAACTGGACCACCAACATCCAAGGCGTCAGCACCAACTATCCGCCGATCACCAATTGGCGCATCGCGGCCGGGCGCAGCGTCACCAGCGAGGACGAGGGCAAGGCCGACCTCGTCGTCGTCATCGGCCAGACGGTCTATCGCCAGCTCTTCGATCCCGACGAGAATCCGCTGGGCGCCTTCATCCAGGTGAAGAGCGTGCCGCTTCGCGTCATCGGCGTCCTTGCCGCCAAGGGGCAATCGCCCTTCGGCCAGGACCAGGACGATCTCCTCATGATCCCGTTCTCGACGGCCGAGCGCAAAGTGCTCGGCGTCGCCGCGCCGAGCCAGCAGCAGACGCCGCTCAACTGGGCCTATCTCCCGCCGCCCAACCCCTACAATCTCCAGCCGCGTCTCACCGGCTTCGCCAATCAGATCTATGTGCAGGCGACGAGCTCCCGCGCGGTGCAGACCGCCATCCGCCAGGCGACGGAGACGCTGGTGCGGCGGCACCGCATCAAGCCCGGCGCGATCAAGGATTTTGACGTGCGCAATCTGAGCCAGTTCGCCGAGACCGCCGAGAGCAGCAGCCGCATCATGGCGCTGCTCCTCGCCGCGGTCGCCTCGATCTCGCTCCTCGTCGGCGGCATCGGCATCATGAACATTCTGCTGGTCTCGGTCACCGAGCGGACGCGCGAGATTGGGCTGCGCATGGCGATCGGCGCCCGGCGCCTCCATGTTCTTCTGCAATTCCTCGCCGAAGCCGTGTTCCTGAGCGTGAGCGGCGGCCTTGCCGGCATCGTCGCCGGGGTCGCGCTGTCGGCGGCCATCACCCTCGTCTTCGGCTGGCCCGCGCCCTTCTCGCCCATCGCGGTCGCCGGCGGCTTCCTCTTCTCCGCCGCGGTCGGCGTCTTCTTCGGCTACTACCCCGCGCGCAAGGCCGCGAGCCTCGATCCCATCGAAGCGCTCCGCTACGAGTGACCGCGATGCGCCGCGTTCCCGCATCGGCCGCCGCGACGCCGAGCGCCTTCGTCCAATCGCTGCACCTCTTGCGCACGCGCCGCTTCGGCACCTTCTGCTTTGCGAGCCTTCTCTCCAATCTCGGCACCTGGGCGCAGCAAGTGGCCGAGCCTTGGCTGCTACTGAGCCTCGGCGCGTCCTCCTTCCTCATCGGGCTCGACTCCTTCGTCATGGCGGCGCCGGTCTGGATGCTCACCCTTTTCGGCGGGATCCTGGCGGACCGCGGCGACCGCCGCCGCGTCATCGCTATTTGCCAATCGATCCAATCGCTTTGTCCGAC
>Ga0335081_10008063_pt1 | contig 16888 bp, 13 predicted proteins | sample Lox_Sample_35_FD_206713 | JGI IMG/M metagenome (GOLD analysis project Ga0335081, IMG submission 206713) | Soil microbial communities from Loxahatchee National Wildlife Refuge, Florida, United States - Lox_Sample_3.5 | ecosystem: Environmental > Terrestrial > Soil > Wetlands | place: USA... | reverse complement strand
GCCTGGCGGGCCCTGCAGGTGTTCACGTCGCTGACGGCTCAGGTGGCACAGGGCTGGACGGCCTGGGTGACGGGCACGACCGCCGCGCCGGCCGCCTCCGTGGCCTCCTCCTCCTCCTCCTCCTCCTCCTCCGTCGGCGCGGTACCCCGGTACGTGCCGCGGTACCAGGTGCGCCGCGGCACGCTGGCCACCGGCGAGAGGACCGTGCACCTGCGTCCCGACGGCGTCCCGGCGGCGGTGCACGCCGACGATCTCGTGCTCGGGCTGCGCGGCCACGTCCCGGTCAGCGGCGCCGGCCACGCCGGGCGGGCGCCGGTCGCGTTCACCAGGCTGGCCCGGCCACAGGCCGCCCCGTCCAGTGCGGCGGCCTCGTCCGGCGCGACCGGCGACCCTGCGCCCGGGGCCGACGAGTTCGACGTGCTGGTGCCGGACCAGGACGTCGTCACGACCCAGAACATCTGGGGCGAGGTGTCGATCACCCGGAACGCCAGCCTGCTGCCGAACCAGCCGACGAACCCGGCCTTCATCTACGCGGTACCGGACGTCAAGGCGGCCACCCCGGCGGTGCCGCTGATCACCTGGACCGACCCATTCGACCTGGCCGCGGTCCCGTTCGACCCGCCGTCCGCTCCGCCAGGTACCGGCCCCGCCGCCGACGGGACCCGCCCGCTGGCCGACTGGCTGATCAACTTCTTCGACGCGCTGCTGAACCGCTACGCCATCCTCGACGCGGACACCCTGGCCAAGATCGCCATGCGCTACGATCTGACGCCAGCCAGCCTGGCCCCGGCCGTGGCCGACGTGCCCGGGCTGCTGGTCACCGGCGCCGAGCTTCCGCTGCCAGTCGGCACTCACCAGGTGGCCAGCGGCGACACCCTGGCCAGCGTGGCCGCGGCGAACTCGATCCAGGTGGCCGACCTGGTGCAGGCGGCGGCCGACGCCACCGGGCTGCTCACCGCGGGCGTGCTGATCCGGCCGACAGCGGTCTCGCGCAACCTGCGGGTGGCGGTCGACTACGGTTTCCCGGTCGCCATCGCCCCCGGGCAGGACGGGCCGGGACAGCAGAGCGAGATCGTCTCCCGGCTGCCGGTACGGCTGTGTCCCATGTTCCTGTTCGACTCGGCGACGGACCTGCAGCCCGGGTCGGGGTTCTGCGCGTCGCTGGCCCAGCAGCTGACCGGGTGGGCGACGGGCCGCGGGCTGCCCGCCGGGGTCGGCCGGTGGGTCCTCGACGTCAGCCTCTACACCACCCTGCCCGCCGCGGCCGGGGCACCGCCCGCCCAGGCGCCGCCGCTGCTCGAGCTGACCGATGTCCGGCTGGACCGCGGCCTGGTGCAGGCCAGCCCGGCACCCGGTGCGGCCGCGTCCGGCGCCGTTCCGTCTCCCGACTCCGGAGGAAGCCCATGAGAGGGGATCGAGCTCGCCACTCGGGCCGGCGCCGGGCCGCGCTGGCCATCCTGGCGGCGGGGGTAGTCCTCGCCGTGGCCGGGATCGTCTTGCCGTTCATCCTCGGCGCGGCGTTCGTCAGCTACCCCGGCGGTCCGGTCGACCAGTCCATCCGCGCCACCGGCACATATACCCTGCTGGTCAACCCGGCCACGCTGGTGCCGCAGTCGCCGCAGCGCCAGCCGCTAAGCCTGGAGCGCAGGTTGCGCACCGTCGAGACCACCGGGAACACAGTGATCATGCAGCAGGACGACTCGGAGAAGATCGGCCCGCTGCCCCCGCTGGTGTTCAGCCAGCGCTACGCCATCGATCAGGATTCGGTGCGCAACGTGGCCAGCCCGCAGGCCTACGCCTATGCGCCCGGCAACACGGTCGACCGGTCCCCGGCCTACTCGGTCAACCTCCCGCTCGGCACGGGCAACGGCCCGTACCTCCTCTGGGACGACGCGACCGGGCAGACCTACCCGCTCACCGCTCAGGGCAGCGTCACCCGCGACGGCCTGCAGCTGCTCCGCTTCCATGGTCACCTGGCCGGCGCGCGGGTGTCACCGGCGTTCCTCACCGCACTGGCCCCGCTGGGCCTGCCCGCCACCGCGACGCTGACCGATCTCACCCCGCAGCTCACGGCGGCCGGGGTCGACGTCACCCAGCTGCTCAGCGGCCCGCTGCGCCAACTGGACAGCACCGACCAGAACGTGGTCAAGGGCATCATCAACGCGCCGATCACCGTCGGCTACCTGCTGACCACCGACGTCACGCTGCTGGTCTACCCCAAGACCGGCACGATCGTCTCACTCGACCACGCCAGTCAGACGCTGGCGATGCGGCCGGAGATCGCGGGTATCGGCCGGGTCCTGGCCATCCTCAGCCAGGCCAAGTACGCCGCCAAGCCGGACGTCGTGGCCGCAGCCGCCCAGGTGGCGAAGCTGATCACCGCACCCCCGACTACCCCGCTGTTCACGGTGAGCTACGCCCAGACCCCGCCAACGGTCGCGAGCGTAGCGGCGTTCGCCCAGTCGCGCGGCAACGACATCGACACGCTGACCGTAACCATCCCGCTCATCGTCGGCCTGGTCGGGCTGGTGCTGATCCTGGTGGCAGTGGCCGAGCTGACCTGGGGCAGGCGGCGAGCCCGGCGTCAGCACGCCTGACGTACCGCGCCGCCGCCCGAACCTTTACTGGGCGGTTCGCGTGGCGGCGGCGGGCCGGGGCGGCGCGGTCAGGGCCGCCTCGGCGGCGTCCCAGAACTTCGTCAGCGCGCTGGCCGTCGTGCAGGGCGCCTCCACGGCCGGGGAGTGCACGGCCGCGGGGATGCACAACCGGCGGGCGCCGAGTCGCCTGGCCATGTTCTCCTGCGCGGCCGGGGCCCAGGCGTTGTCGTCCTCGCCGTAGATGACCAGCATCGGGATCTGCTCGAGCCGAGCCAGTTCGGCCGTCCGGTCCGGGGCGGTGAGCATGTGCCTGGCCATCAGGACCAGCCCGGCCGGGTCGTTGCCCCGCATCCGGCGGTCCAGGAACGCGACGATGTCGCCGGGGACTCCGGCCGTGACGGCCTGCGACTCCAGACGGGCCCGCCAGAGCTCGGCGATTCCGGCCCGTAGCACGGCCGGATCCAGTGTGCCGCCGTCCCGGCCATCCCCGGCGCCGAGGGCGGTGAGCATGGCGTGCAGCTCCCTTGCCCGCGGCCCGGTCAGCGCGCCCGGGCCCGAGCTCATCAGCGTGAACGACGTGATCTCGGCGTCGGCGCCCGCCGTGGCGAGCACGGCCTCGCGGCCGATCAGACCGCCGTAGGAGTGCCCGACCAGGTGTCTCGCGCCGGTCGCGTGCATGATCGCGACGATGTCGGCCCCGAGGGCCGCCGCGGAGTAGCCGCCAGGGTCCTCGGCGCCCGGCGTCTCGAACTGGCCGCGCATGTCGATGGCGGCCACCTGGCGGCTGCCGTCGGCCAGCAGGTCCAAGATGGCGAGGAAGTCTTCCTTGCTGCCGGTGTAACCGGGGACGAGCAGGGCGGCCTCCCGCTCACACACCCCCGACGCCGGTACCGCCTCCAGGGCTGCGAACAGGCCGCGGGCGGTGCGGATCGTGGTGCGCCGGACCCCTTCGGGCAGGTCGAGGGAGGTTGGGGTGCTCACAGTGGCGAACCTTACCTGGCGACGTTGAACAAAACCTCTGCGTCAGCTCCGTGAACCAGCCGAACCGGTGGAGAGAACCCTGATCAGGAGGCCTTACGCCGGGTTGCCTCGGGCTGGTTACCTCCTCGCGCCGCCGCCCGCCGCTTACCGCCGAGGCGCGCAGCCGGCTTCTGGGCCGACGGCCCCGCGCCGGCCTGCCCAGCGTCAGCCTGATCGGTGCTGAGCCGCCGCTCCGCCTCGCGGGCCGGCTGCTCGCCACTGATCTCACGACCCGCCCTGGTCCGGCGCCGCCGCCGCGTCCGGACGGCTTCGCCGTCCGCCGCTGCGGTCCCGTCGCCCGCGTTCTTCCGCGTCTGCCCCGAACCGCCGCGGGCCGCCGCGCCGCGCCGCGAGCCACGGCCCGCCGAGCCCCGCCCGCGCCTGGGCCGGGGGGAGCGGATCCGGCCGGTTTCGCCGATGTCCTCCAGGGCCTCGGCCTCGAGCCCGGCCCGGTCCCGCATCGCGCGGGGCAGCGTTCCGGTGGCCTCGCGCGGAATGTCCAGCTGGGCGTACAGGTGCTCGGAGGTGGAGTAGGTCTCCTCGGGCTCGGGCCGGCCCAGGCTCAGCGCGTCGTTGATGAGCTTCCAGCGGGGCATGTCCCGCCAGTCGACGAAGGTGATCGCGACGCCGGCCCGGCCGGCCCGGCCGGTACGGCCGGTACGGTGCACGTAGGTTTTCTCGTCGTCCGGGCACTCGTAGTTCACCACGTGGGTGACGTCGTCCACGTCGAGCCCGCGGGCGGCGACTTCGGTGGCGGTGAGCACGTCGACCTTGCCGCTGCGGAACGCGCGCAGCGCGCGTTCCCGCTGGCCCTGGCCCAGGTCGCCGTGGACGGTGGCGACCGCGAAGCCCCGGCTGGCCAGCGCGGTCGCGACCTGGTCGGCGGCCCGCTTGGTCTGGCAGAACACCATGGTCAGGCCGCGGTTCCTGGCCTGCAGCACCCGCGCCAGCACCTCGATCTTGTCCATCTGGTGCGCCCGGAACACATACTGCTCCGTGCGGGGGGCTGACGCAGGCTCGTCATGGCCCTCGGCCCGCACGTTGGTCGGGCGGCGCATGTGGCGGCGGGCCAGCGTGACGACGTCGCCGGGCATGGTCGCGGAAAACAGCATGGTCTGCCGCTGCTCCGGGGTGAGCCGGACGATCCGCTCCACATCGGGCAGGAACCCGAGGTCGAGCATCTTGTCCGCCTCGTCGAGTACGAGGGCGCGCACCTCGCTCAGGTCCAGGTGGCGGCGCTCGGCGAGGTCGAGGAGCCGGCCGGGGGTGCCGACCACGATGTCAACACCCGCCGCCAGCGCGTCGATCTGCGGTTCGTAGGCCCGCCCGCCGTAGACGGTGAGCACACGCACGCGCAGGTTTACCGCCGCGGTGCGCAGATCGTCGGCGACCTGGATCGCCAGTTCCCTGGTGGGCACGACCACGAGCGCTTGCGGCGCGCGACCCCGGACCTCCGTGACCGAGTCTCCGGCAGCCGGGCCTTCTTCGATCAGGCGCAGCAGCGGGATGCCGAACGCGAGCGTCTTCCCGGTGCCGGTCCTGGCCTGCCCGATGATGTCCTGCCCGCGCAGCGCCAGCGGCAGGGTAAGCGCCTGAATGGGAAAGGTGGTGAAGATACCCGCGGCCTCCAGGCCCGAGCAGATCGCTTCGCTGATGCCAAGATCACGGAACGGGACGGCGAGCGCCTCGCCGTTCGCCGAGGCTCCGTCGTCCACTGGGGTACTGTCCCCCGCCGGGCCGACGTCACTTCCGGGCTCGGCGCCCGGCTCAGCCGTCACGGACAGAGCCGTCACGGACCCGGCTGACCGGGTCGGCGTCTGCGTCCCGTCCCCGTTGAAAGTTTGAGTTGTCAGGGGTTCCATCCTTCATCGTGGCCCTCCCAGCGGTTCCGGGACCGGGCCAGTCGTGTCTGGCGGCTGCCTGCGGTGACCCGCCGCGACGCGAGCTGCGACCTAGAGGCTGACGTCGCGGCACCTGTCTGGCGCGACGACGGCCAGGGAGCCCGCTACCGTCGTTCGGGACACTGCCGTTTACTCGGGATCCCCCCCAGGGACGCCGGACACGACGCCCGGTGTAAACAGCAGCCGGTTGGACAACACGACCTATGGTTATGTCATTCCATTGACCAGTCGGCACCAAGTGTACCAGGAGCAGGCCCAGCCCACACGGCCGGACCGCCGGAGACTGGAGAACCCGCGGAGACTGGAGAACGCCCGGCACGATCGGGACCGCGTCAGGCGATGTTGCTGAAACCGACCCGGCGGGCTTCCGGAGCACCGAATTCGACGTAGGCGATTTTGTCCGCGGGCACCAGGATCTTGCCGCCCTTGGCCACCGCGAGCGCGAAGACGGAATGCGTGCCGTCGGCCAGCGCGCTGGCCAGTTGCTGCTCAATCTCGGCCGCCGGAGTGTCAGTCTCCACGATCAGTTCGCGCGGCACGGACTGAATTCCGATCTTGACTTCCACGGTGCTCCTTTTTACCGCCGGCCAGTATCGCCCGACCAGGGCTCAGTGTTCGCTGCGGGGCCAGCCGCTGATGCCGCGCCAGGCCAGCCTGGCCACCAGTTGCTCGGCGGCCTCGCGCGGGATCTGGTCCCGCGTGCTGAGCCAGTACCTCGCGGTGACCTGGGCCATGCCGACTAGGCCCACGCTCAGCAGGTGCGCCTCCTCGTCGGAAAGCCCGGCGTCCTCCCGGACCGCCTGGCTGACCATGTCGGCGCACTCGCGCTGAATCCGGTCCAGCCGTTCACGGACGGCCGGCTCGTTGCTCAGGTCGGACTCGAACACCAGCCGGTAGGCCTGGCCCTTCCCGCCCACGTACTCGAAGTAGGCGCCGAAGGTGGCGGCGACCCGCTGCTTGGGGTCGGTGTTGGAGCGGAGCGCGTCCCGCACCGTCTCGGCCAGGGTGTCCACGCTCTCGTCCAGCAGGGCCAGGTAGAGCTCGAGCTTGCCGGGGAAATGCTGGTACAGCACGGGCTTGCTGACGCCCGCGCGGTCGGCGATCTCATCCATCGCGGCAGCGTGGTACCCCTGGGATACGAACACCTCTAGCGCCGCGTCCAGTAGCTGCCGCCGCCGCTCATGCCGCGGCAGCCGGTTGCTGCGCGGCCTGGTATCGGACGTTGCAGTCAAAATTCGGTCTCCGGGATGGTCGCGCGCGGCTGCTTCTCCGCGCTCGCCCCCATACTAAGCCGCTATCAGCGGTAGTCGTCATCGTCGAAGCCGACCGCGCGGTCCTGTTCCGCCGCGTCCGCCTCGTTTACGTCGTACGGGAGTTCGCGCCGCAATCCGGTCACGGTCTCGTCGGCGACTACTTCCTGGTGCTGCTCAACGGCGTCGCCCTCGGGCGTCTCCATGTCCAACTCGCTCAACGGTCCGATCCCCTTTTCCTTCCGGTCGGCCATTACCGTGCTCTCCCCGGTTCCCGCCAGTTCTCGGAGCGCTGTCTCAAGTGCTTCCCCGTAGGTGGGGAAGGCATGCACCACGTCGGCGAGTACTGCCATCGGAACCTTGGCCCTGATGGCGAGGGTAACCTCGCCCATCCAGCTGGCCGCGTCCGGCCCCACCGCGACCGCGCCGGCCAGCACTCCGGATTCCGCGTCCACGTAGAGCTCGAGGCAGCCGAGATCGTCCTGCCCCAGGTGAGCCCGGGCGGTGTCGCCCAGGTTGGCCCGGGCCGTGATCAGCCTCGCGCCGCGGGGGCTCTCCGGCGGGTTCGCCGCCGCCGCGACCGCCGCCGCGGCCTCGGCCTCGGCCCCGGCCTCCGACGGGATCTTCGCGATCCGCAGTATCCGCCGCGTCCCGTCACCCGCCATGGCGGTCCCGTTCCCGGCGGAACCGTTTCCCGCCGCGGCGCTGCCCGCCGCGGCGCTGCCCGATGCCGTGCCGCCGCCGCCCGCCGTCGTGCCGCCCGCCGTCGTGCCGCCCGCCGTCGTGCCGCCCGCCGTCGTACTGGCCGCCGTCGTACTGGCCGCCGTCGTGCCGGCCGCCGTGGCGGCGTCAGCCGGCGCCCCGTCCTGACCCCTAGCCGCCGCGGCGCCGTCGGGGACGAGACCCACCGCGAAGACCGAAGGCGTGGTGAACACGCAGCGCGGGATCGCGCTGTAGTCGGCCTCGCGGCGTCGGCCGAGGATGTTCGCGGCGACCACGCCCGCCTGGTAGTGGCTGGCATGGGTATGCGTGGTCCCGGTGACGTCGCCCGCGGCCCATACCCGGCCGGGCCCGCGGACGTCGGCCACCTCGCACCGGGTAGTGGTGGGCAGCGCCATCCCCGGCGTGACTTCCAGGCCCAGCGCGTCGAGGCCCAGGCCGCCGAGCCGCGGCCGTCGGCCGGAGGCGAGCAGCAGCCGGTCGGCGTCGATCCGGGTTCCGTCGGCCAGCGCGAGCGTGAGGCCGTCGGACGTGCGTTCCACCTTGGTGGCACGGGAGCCGAGGTAGATCTCTGCGCCGGCCCGGCGCAGCGCCGCCGCGAGGATCTCCCCGGCAAACGCCGGCTCGCCCGGGAGCAGTGCGGGCTCCGCCTCCACCAGCGTCACCTGTGAGCCGAACGAGGCGTAGATCTGCGTCAGCTCGCATCCGGCGGGACCGCCGCCGAGCACGATGAGCCGCCGCGGCAGGTCCGGCGAGCACAGGCTCTCCGCGGTGGTCCAGGCCGGGATGTCGCAGAGGCCCTCGATCGGCGGCGCGACCGGTTCGCAGCCCGTCGCGATGACCAGGTCCGAGTAGGTCAGCGTCACGGTGGTCCCGGCGGCCGCAGGCCCGGCCGTCGAGCCGGCCGAGGACCCCGCCGTCGACCCGGCCGAGGACCCCGCCGTCGACCCGGCCGAGGACCCCGCCGTCGACCCGGCCGCGGGGCCGGCCGGGGAGCGGGGCGCGGACCTGGGCGCCGGGTCCGCGCCCGGGACCAGCGTCACCTCGACCGTTCCCGGGCCGGTGATCCGGCCGGTGCCGCGGATAACGGTCACGCCCGCGCGGGTCAGGCGGCGCGCCGGGGCCGAGTCGTCCAGGCCGCCGGTCACCTCGTTCCGCCGGGCCACTGCGTCTTCCCAGGTCTCCCCGCGCGCCGCCGAAAGCAGCAGCGAGTTCGACGGCAGGCACGCCAGGTATGCAGACTCGCCTCCGATCAGTCCCGCCTCGACGAGCGCCACCGCCTTGCCGCCGTCGGCGACCTCGGTGGCGACGTGCACGCCGGCAGTGCCGCCGCCGAGCACGACTACATCGAAAGCGCCCATATCTCTCCGTCCCCCTCGAACTTCGAGCCGTTGCCCGGCCTGATCCTGTGCTGAATCCTGAATCCTGTCCTGAATCCTGTGCTGGGTAATGCTGGCCGGCCTGGTCCGGGCACCCTCATCATCGCAGCCGCGGCTAGGCTCGCTGGGAGAGTTGGGCGAAATCCACTCATGCTAGTCCTGACAGCCGTCGAATGTATGATCGATAAGGGGAATTGGGACAACAGTGGATGATGAGTGTCCCGCTAACGGGGTAGGTGAAGACCATGCGCAGCATATGGGCCGGTGCGATCTCCTTCGGCCTGGTCGTGATCCCGGTGAAGCTCTACGCCGCGACGGAGCAGCGTGACATCACCTTCCGCCAGGTGCACCGCAAGGACGGGGCGAGGATCCAGTTCCGCCGGGTGTGCACGCTCGACGGAGAGGAAGTCCCGTACTCCGACATCGCCAAGGGCTACGAATTGCCCACGGGCGACATGGTGGTGCTGACCGACGAGGACCTGGCCGACCTGCCGCTGGTCACCGCCCACCGGATCGAGGTGCTGCACTTCGCCCCGGCCGCCCAGGTCGAGCCCATCTACTCCAACAAGAGCTACTACACCGAGCCCGACCAGGCAGGCGCCCGGGCGTACGTGCTGTTCCGCGACGCGCTGGAGGCGTCCGGGAAGGTCGCGGTGGCCAAGGTCGCGCTGCGCCAGCGCGAGGCGCTGGCCGCGCTCCGGGTCCGGGAGGGGATCATCACCCTGGAGACCCTGCTGTGGCCCGACGAGGTGCGCAAGCCCGATTTCGCCTTCCTCGACGAGGACATCGAAGTCCGGTCGCAGGAACTGAAGATGGCCGCGTCGCTCATCGACACGATGACCGAGGACTTCGAGCCCGATCAGTACCACGACACCTACCGTGAGGCGCTCGAGGCCGTCGTCCAGGCCAAGATCGAGGGCAACGACGTCGTCCGCCCGTCCGGCCTGGACCTGCCCGAGGCCAGGCAGCCCGCCGACCTGACCGAGATCCTGCGGGCCAGCGTGGCCGCCCTCAAGTCCGAGCGCGCCAAGCCCGGCAGCGCCAAGGAGGACGAAAAGGCGGACAAAGACAAAGACAGAGACAAAAAAGACAAAGAGGACAAGCCCGCCAGGACCAGAACGCGCCGCCAGGCCAGCGCATGACCCAAGCGCAGCCCATCCCGCACTGGCCGGGACGGCTGGTCTCGCTGGGCGGCCAGCAGGTCTACGTGCGCAGCGCCCCGACCCCAGAAACCCAGGAGATCCCGGGAATCCTGGAGGTCCCAGAAACCCCGGAGGTCCGGGGCGCGCCCGGTGGCGCGGAGCCCGCGCTGTTCGTGCACGGCCTGGAGGGCTCCTCGCGGAACTGGACCGACCTGATGGACCTGCTCCGGTCCCGGCTGGCCTGCGAGGCGGTTGACCTGCCCGGGTTCGGTGACTCGCCGCCGCGCCCGGACGGCCGCTACTCCGTCGCCGCCTTCGCGCAGACGGTCATCGCGCTCATCGAGCAGAGCAAGCGCGCACCCGTGCACCTGATCGGCAACTCCCTGGGCGGCGCGGTCTGCGTAAGGGTCGCCGCCGCCCGCCCCGAACTGATCCGGACCCTCACGCTGATCTCCCCGGCCCTGCCCGACCTGCGGCCCCGGCTGGATCTGGTGCGCTTCCCGGTCATGGCCCTGCCGCGGGTCGGCCCCCGCCTGATCCGGCAGTACCAGGCCACCTTGCCGCCGGACCGCCGGGTGGCCGCGGTCATCGCCACCTGTTACAGCAACCCCGGGCTGTTCCCGCAGGCCCGGTTCGCCGCCGAGGTGGCCGAACTGAGCCGCCGCGACTCCGTCGAGTACGCCGTGGCCGCCTTGGTGGGCAGCGCGCGGGCGCTGAGCGCCGAGTTCCTCCGCAAGGGCCGGCGTTCGCCCTGGCGGGACGCGGCCCGGGTCACCGCCCCGGTCCTGGTCATCTACGGCCAGCACGACCGGCTGGTCGACCCGCGGGCGGCGGGCCGGGCCGCGCACGTGTTCCGGGACGCCAGGGTCGTGGTGCTGCCGCGCACCGGCCACGTCGCGCAGATGGAGCGCCCGGGCCTGGTGGCGGCCGAAATCGGCATCCTCCTGGCGTCCGCCGGCCCTGCTGCCGGAACTGGCGCCGGCACCGGCGCCGGCCAGAGCGCGCAGGCCGAGCCAGCGCGGGAATTCCCGCTCGCTCCCGCCGGTTGACGGTGGCACGGGCGGGGGAAGTAAAAGCCGGTCCGTTAGGTAAAAAGGTCTTCCGAGAAGCACACCTGGAGAGCACAGTGTCGCTGCCGCCGCTGGTCGAGCCCGCCGCCGAGCTGACGGTCGATGAGGTCAGGCGCTACTCGCGCCACCTGATCATCCCGGACGTCGGGATGACCGGGCAGAAGAGGCTCAAGAACGCGAAGGTCCTGGTCGTCGGGGCCGGCGGCCTCGGCTCGCCCGCGCTGCTGTACCTGGCCGCGGCCGGCGTCGGCACGCTGGGCATCATCGACTTCGACGTGGTGGACGAGTCGAACCTGCAGCGCCAGGTCATCCACGGGCAGTCCGACGTGGGCCGGCCCAAGGCCGAGTCGGCGCGGAACAGCATCGCCGAGATCAACCCGTACGTGGACGTGGTGATCCACGAGACGCGGCTCGACTCCGACAACGCCATGGAGATCTTCGCCCCGTACGACCTGATCGTGGACGGCACCGACAACTTCGCCACCAGGTACCTGGTCAACGACGCGTGCGTGCTGCTCGGCAAGCCGTACGTGTGGGGCTCGATCTACCGCTTCGACGGGCAGGCCAGCGTGTTCTGGGCCGAACACGGCCCGTGCTACCGCTGCCTGTACCCCGAGCCGCCGCCGCCCGGGATGGTGCCGTCCTGCGCCGAGGGCGGCGTGCTCGGCGTGCTCTGCGCCTCGATCGGGTCGATCCAGGTCAACGAGGCCATCAAGCTCGTCGCCGGCATCGGCGAGCCGCTGGCCGGGCGGCTGATGATCTACGACGCGCTGGAGATGACCTACCGCACGGTCCGGGTGCAGAAGGACCCGGAGTGCGCGGTCTGCGGCAAGAACCCGTCGATCACCGAGCTCATCGACTACGAGGAGTTCTGCGGCACGGTGTCGCAGGAGGCCGCCGAGGCGGCCCAGGGCTCCACGATCAGCGCCAAGGACCTGGCCGCCATGCTGGACAACGGCGAGAACATCTTCCTCGTCGACGTCCGCGAGCCGAACGAGTACGAGATCGTCTCCATCCCCGGCGCGACGCTGATCCCCAAGGGCGAGTTCCTGTCCGGGGCCGCGCTGGAGAGGCTTCCGCAGGACCAGCGGATCGTGCTGCACTGCAAGAGCGGCGTCCGCTCGGCGGAGGCGCTGGCGATCGTCAAGAACGCCGGCTTCGCCGACGCGGTGCACGTGGGCGGGGGCGTGCTGGCCTGGGTCAGCCAGGTCGACCCGTCCCTCCCCTCGTACTGACGCCCCCCCGCACTGACCCGCCCGCCGTACTGACCCCATCTCCGCCGCACCTCGTTTCATTGAAGCCGAACGGGCCGGGTTCCAGCCCCGGCCCCGGCCCTTCGCCCCGCCGGGAGGCCGCCCATGAAGGGTGATCGCGTCGAGATCGTGATCGACTCGGGTGAGGGAACCCGGACCTACGAGATCGCGGCCACCCGGGCGGGCCGCCGCGTCGAGATCGCCAACCGGCGCGGCGTGGTCGAGGTCAGCGAGGTGACCAGGACCGGGACGGCGGTCCGGACCGCGCGGTTCATGGCCAGCCGGGTGGTCGCCCTGGTCGAGCATCCCGCCGACACCTCGGGCCCCGGCTACGACGGCTAGCATGCCCGGGTGGACCTTCTCCGCCCGGTGGTGCGGCCCTACGCGTGGGGCACGAGAACGGCGATCGCCGAACTGCAGGGGCGTCCCGTCCCGGCGCCCGGCCCGGAGGCCGAGTTGTGGATCGGCGCGCACCCCTCCGCCCCGTCCGGCGTCCACCGGGACCCAGTCCCTGCCCACCCCCCGGCCTCTCCAACCCCCTCAGCTCCCTCAATCTCTTCAACCCCTCCAGTCCTTTCAAACTCTTCAACCCTTTCAAACCCTTCAGCCCCTTCTGTCACTCTGGACGCGGTGATCGCGGCCGACCCGGATCGTGAGCTCGGGCCGGAGTGCGCGGCGAGGTTCGGCGGCAGGCTGCCGTTCCTGCTCAAGGTGCTGTCGGCCGAGCAGGCCCTGTCGATCCAGGTGCACCCCTCGCGGGCGCAGGCGCAGGCGGGTTTCGCCGCCGAGAACGCCCTCGGGCTGCCGCCCGCCGACCCGGCCCGGAACTACGTGGACGACTGGCCCAAACCCGAGCTGCTCTACGCCCTGACCCCGTTCGAGGTGGTGGCCGGCCTGCGCGCCCCGGCCGACGCGGCGGCCTTGCTGCGCACCCTGGCCGTCGCGGACCTGCAGCCGCTGGCCGCCGGGATCGCCGATCGCGGCGCCGATCTCGGCACCGCGCTCGCGTCGGTCCTGGAGTGGCCCGAACCCGGCAGGCTGGTGAGCGATGTCGTGGCCGCCTGCCAGCGGCTCACGGATGCGGGCGGCCGCTACGCGGAGGCCTGCGCCGCGGCGGTCCGGGAGGCCGCGAACCACCCCGGTGATCTCGGCGTGGTCGCGCTGCTGCTGATGCGCCACGTCGTGCTGCAGCCCGGTCAGGCGATGTTCATGCCGGCCGGCGGGCTGCACGCCTACCTGCGCGGCACCGGGATCGAGCTGCTCGCCAACTCCGACAACGTGGTCCGGGCCGGCCTCACGCCCAAGCACATCGACGTGCCCGAGCTGCTGAAGCTCGTGGACCCTTCGGTCTCGGTGCCGGTCCTGGCCCCCCGGATCCTGCCCGACGGGATCGCCTGGTTCGACACCCCAGCCCCGGAGTTCCGCCTCTACGTGCTCGACCTCACCGGCCCCGTCCTGGCCCTGCCCGGCACCGGCCCCCGCATCCTGCTCTGCCTAGACGGCGCCTGCACCCTCCGCCCCGCCTCCGCCACCACGCTCTCCGCCAGCACCGCCTCTGCCAGCACCGCCTCTGCCAGCACGCTCAACCTGACCCGCGGCGACTCCTGCTTCATCCCCTTCACCGACGGCCCCGTCCACGCCACCGGCCACGCCCGCTTGGCCCTAGCCACCCCCGGCCCCTCACACCCCTAGTTCAAGCCACCCCCGGCCCCTCACACCCCTAGTTCAAGCCTCCCCTGGCGAGCCGCCCCCTGAAGCGGGGCGGCTCCTTCATGATCAACACCGGTCTTGTCGCTATTGAGGCTGTCGTCGACTTATGAGACTTCAGGGTCTGGCGAATCGATGGCCTGGCGGGCGCGCTTACCGCCCGCTTCGATCTAGTTTTCAATGAATGTGACTTTCTACCGGATCTACGTCGCACAGACCTCTACGGGCACTCGGGGTCAGGAACCAAGGGCCAGGCCGCAGTCTGCCCGGACAGGACGCGGACCATCCCCTGCACGACGCAGGCGGCCACCGGGCTCTGGCGCCGGACCGGCGACGCACAGGCAGGCACCAGGCCCAGCCGGGCCCGGCCATTGTCATTCCCGTCAGGCCGCCACGGGTGGTGCGGACCTCAGGACGGAGCGAGGCAGGCGGCGGGTCAGCAAGCTGGGGAAAAGGAGACGAACAGACGCCGACGCCTGGCGTGCTGCCTGGGTGGCCAGCGGCTGCCCGTTCGCGGCCCCAGTCATGCGGTACGGCTCGCTCATGTCGGCTAAACCTGGTAGAAGGTGCAGCCGTTATTCCCGTAGTAACAACTACTGGTCAGGTTGGCGTTAGCCAGATTGGTTTCATTCGGGTCGTTGAGGAACTCACCATAGAGGCCGTTGAAGAGCTGGTAGTAGCCCGAGCTGTTGTGCGGGTTCCACCAGTATTGCCACGACACCCCCACGCATACCTCGATCTTGATGACACCGCGCTGGCTCGTGCTGGCTGTGATGCACAGGTTGTCGTAGCCATGGGGGTGGAGGTAGTAGTAAGTCCCGTCTCCCCCGGCACTCCCCTCCGCCTGGTAGTCCCACGAGGTGTTGTAACCGTGAAGGTCAGGTCGGCCGAACTGCACGAAGGCGCCGACCACGTTCGTCGATTCGAGATAGCCCCCGTTGCCCTCAAACGAGACGTCCTGCCTCGTGGTGAGGGCGGACGCCGGAACTGATGTTGCCACTGCGAGGCCCGCTACCAGCGCCAGCACGCCTAGGACTGCGGCTATCCTGGTCCTGAGCTTCATGCCCTTCCTCCTCCTAGGTCATGCGGTGTCTCTACCACATACAGCTCATCCGTGAGCAATAGTCAAGACCTCTGGATCATGTCCGGGTCTTACCGGCGCCGCGGGCTGAGCCGCTTGGTGATCTTGAGGTTGCCCTCGCCGTGCCCGGCTACTTCCCTCATGCCCAGCCGCTGGTAGAGGGACTGGGCGCGGCGGTCGGCGGTGAGCACGTCGAGGATCAGGTTCTGCTATTCTGTGCCGCCTCGTCGGCGGGTGCGCGGATGAGGCGGGTGCCGGTGCCATTGGCTTGGTAATCGGGGTGTATCAAAGATCGCTCTTGCGCAATGACAGGCACATCAGCCGGCCTCCTCACACGTGCCGTTTCATGATCGTGGCCAGTTCTGGCCCAAGGGCCCTTTCTGGCCATGATCATGGTCTGCGCCCGTTATGCCTCAACTCAACGTTGAGGCATAACGGGATATAGCGGGCGGTCATGGCGGCCCGGGTGGCGGCCACTGTGCTGTGGCGGCATGCCGGGGATCTCCCGCGTTGCGACCCGTCAGAGCGGATACGTGACCTCGATCACGAGACGGCGCGCCGAGCTGGCCAGCCTGTTGTGAGATTTATCAAAGACCGATCTAGTCGGCCGGATGCCATAAGGGCTTCGGTCCCCCGGCTCCGGTACAGGGGAGCACGCCAACTCTGCCCGCATCCGCCCCGACCGGCGGTTCACCATCGAGGCCACGATGGACCTGTGATGACGGGGCGTAGGTCCCAGGATGACAGGCCGTGCGGCGCTGGCGGCCGGGCATGGTATGGACAGGCTTTAATTAGGGGGCGTCCACGCCGGTCCCGTACACGATCGGCCCCACGTGACGTGGGCGTCTCCGGGCGGATGCGGTTCCTGCGGAGACCCTGGACGGCGTCGCCGCTATGAGGGCCTGCTCGGCGGGAGCCTTATCAGGAAGGTAAAGGCGTGCCATGGGGCTCCCGAAGCTGGCCTTTCCGGGCGGCCGGGCTAAGACCACCACGATCTATTACCCCGCGCCTGCGACGACCGCGGGCCGGCCTCGGCCAGGACCGGCCCGGTGGCGCCGGTCTGCTCTGGTGGCCGTGGCTGTGGCGGGCCTGCTCCTGGCCGGGTGCGGCAGCAGCCATCCGTCATCCGCGAGTCCTGGACCGGCGTTCCCAAGCACTCCGGCCGGCGTCCAGGCGCAGTGGCTCTTGCAGGCCCTCGCGAGGTGGCCGATTCCCGCTGCCGCCATCCGTGCCCATTTCGCTCCGGCGCTCCTCGCCAAAGGGTCGCCGGCTGAGCTCAACGCCTCGCTCGAGGAGTGGCAGCAGCTCGGCCTGGTCTCCGTCACGAGCAAGCAGCCGAACTCCGTGGAGTTCGTCGTGTCGGTCCGGGGCGGACAGCGGTTCCGCGTCGATCTGACCGTGGACGCCCACGGCCTGATCGACGGCGCTCCGTCGCAGGAAGTGGCGCCGACGGCGTCCTCGCCGGCGAGCGTGATCCCCGCGCTTGCGCCCGGGTGGATAGCCCAGCCGGTCACGTTCGAGGCGGGTGGGGTCACCATCCACGGCACCTACACCCATCCCGGCAGCGCGGCCGCTGGCACGCTCCCAGCCGCCCTGCTGGTCGCGGCCTACGGGTCGAGCACCGACCGCAACGACAACGCCCCGGGCCAGATGGACCGGAATACGTACGAGGCGGTGGCCAACTGGCTGTCGGCCGACGGGGTGGCCAGCCTGCGCTATGACAAGCTGGGCAGCGGCCAGACCGGATGGGGCAAGTACGCCGCGCATC
>Ga0335081_10008062_pt1 | contig 16888 bp, 13 predicted proteins | sample Lox_Sample_35_FD_206713 | JGI IMG/M metagenome (GOLD analysis project Ga0335081, IMG submission 206713) | Soil microbial communities from Loxahatchee National Wildlife Refuge, Florida, United States - Lox_Sample_3.5 | ecosystem: Environmental > Terrestrial > Soil > Wetlands | place: USA... | reverse complement strand
CCGGCCGCGCCGACCCGAAGCCCTGAGTAGGGAGCGTAAGCGCGCCCGGCCGCGGCAGCGGCGGCGTCGCGCAGCGCAGCCCAGTCAATAATCACGTGACGATGCTAGAAGACCGAGGGTCCGCGCGGATCCAGAAGGCCGAGGGTCCGCGCGGATCCAGAAGACCGAGGGTCCGCGCGGATAAGGCTGCAGGGGGGCCATATCCGTGCGGACCCTCTGTCCCGCGCAGCCGCGGCAGGGCGGCGGTCCGCGCCAAGAGAGCAAGGAACTCTGCTACAGATCATGCCCGACCACTTGCTAGGACCGACCCTGGAAGAAGTTCAGATGTGGTTAAGATCTGCGTCCGCTTGGGTGCGGGCCGGTTTGTTTCCTGACGTGGAGCGCGTGAACGCACGTCTGGGCCGGGTGCTCGTGGTGGAAGACGACCCCGGCAACCTGATCAAGCCGTTCGGGCTGCAGGAGCTGCTGGCCAGGATCAGGGCCGTGCTGCGCCGCAGCAAGCAGCCGGGCGGCGGCTCGGGCCAGATGCTGCAGCACGGCGCGCTCGCCGTCGACCTGCGGACGCACAAGGTCACCGTGCACGGGAACCAGATCGCGGTCACGCCCAAGGAGTTCGCCATCCTGGAATGCCTGGCCAGCGACCCGGGCCGGGTGGTCAGCCGCCAGGAGATGCTCGAGCGCGCCTGCGATGAGCACTGGTACGGCCCGACCAAGGTGCTTGACGTGCACATGGCCGCGCTGGGCACCGTGCTCCTGGCCCGGCCGACCGGGCCGCTCGACAACGAGATCACCGGCCTGTGGATCATCCTCGGCACGATCAGCGTGCTCGCCCTGCTCGCCGCGGCGCTGCTGGCCTTCGCGCTGGCCCGGTGGGTGAGCCGACCGCTGGCCGGTCTTGACCGCGCCGCGGCCCGGCTGGCCGACGGCGACCTGGCCAGCCGGGCGGTGGTCGATTCCGGCCCGCCGGAGCTACGCCGGCTGGCGCGGACGTTCAACACCATGGCGGGGCGGCTCGAGGCCCTGGTGCACGGGAACCGGGCCGTGATCGCGGACGTGTCGCACCAGCTGCGCACCCCGCTGGCCGCGCTGCGGCTGCGGCGCGCCTTCCTGCGGTTCACCACCTCCAACCCGAACGGCACCGGGCTTGGCCTGGCCATCGTGCACCGCCTGGCCACCGCGAACGGTGGCGCGGCGCGGCTGGCCGAGACACCGGGCGGCGGGCTGACCGCCATCCTTGACTTCCCCGCCGGGCCGGCGCCGAGTGCCGGCCGCCCCGAGTCCGGCTCCGCCGCGCCGCCGGCCCAGGACTTCATCAGCCGGTAAGCGTGCCGCTTGCAGGAAGGCGCACCGACGGATCCGCGCGGAAGCCCGGATCCATGTCCGGCAGGCCGGCAACGCGATCATGATCGGGTTCCGATTCGGCAACGAGCAGGCCAGGTAGCCGCGTTCCCCCTTCCCAGACGCGGACCGCCAGGCATACCCTGCGGGACAACCCAGCATGGACGGTCAGGCCAGGCGCCGTAGCGTGCTGGCCCAGTGGAGGTAAGCGTGAAACACAGCGCATGGGCCACGGCGGCGCTGGCCGTGTCGGCGACGCTGGTCATCGCCGCGTGCGGCAGCAGCCATAGCTCGGCCTCGGCCGGCAGCACATCCAGCTCCGCGACCAGCTCGGCGGGCACGTCCGCCAAGTTCCTCGGCTGCATGGTCACCGACACCGGCGGCATCGACGACAGGTCATTCAACGCCTCCTCGTGGGCGGGCATGCAGGCGGCCGCGGCCGCCAACGGCAACGTCACCGTCAAGTACCTGCAGTCGACGACGCAGAGCGACTATACGCCGAACATCAATACCTTCCTCGGGGAGAAGTGCGGCATCATCGTCACCGTCGGCTTCCTGATGGGCGCCGCGACGGAAGCCGCGGCCAAGGCGCACCCGAGCCAGAAATTCGCGATCGTCGACTGCTCGTACGCGTCGGGGTGCCTGACCGGTCCGGTGGAGAAAAACATCGACCAGCTGGTGTTCAACACCGTGCAGGACGGCTTCCTCGGCGGGTACCTGGCCGCGGGCATGACGAAGACCGGCAAGGTCGCCACGTTCGGCGGGGAAGACATCGGGACCGTCACGATCTACATGGACGGATTCTGGGACGGCGTTCAGTACTACAACTCCAAGCACGGCACGCACGTGCAGGTGCTCGGCTGGAACGAGCAGACCCAGAAGGGCTCGTTCACCGGCGACTTCACCAACCAGACCAAGGGCGAGACGCTGACCAGCACGTTCATCACCGAGGGCGCCGACATCATCTTCCCGGTCGCGGGCAACGTCGGGCTCGGCGCCGCCAAGGCGGTCCAGGACGCGGACGCCGCGGCCGGCAGCCAGAAGGTGAACATGTTCTGGGTGGACATCGACGGATGCGTCAGCGCGCCGCAGTACTGCAAATACTTCATCACCAGCGTGACGAAGGGCATCGTGCCAGCGGTGAAGGCCTCGGTAGTGAGCGCGGAGAACGGCTCCTTCAAGGGCGGCACGTACGTCGGCACCCTGGCCAACGGCGGGGCGGTGCTCGCTCCGTTCCACCTGTGGGCCAGCAAGGTCCCGGCCTCGCTGCAGAAGGAGCTCGTGCAGGTGGGAGCGGGCATCGCGAGCGGCTCCATCCAGGCGCCGACCAAGAGCCCGGTGTAAAGCCCGACGGCACGACGGATGTGGCAGCGGTGCGCGGAGCGCACCGCTGCCACATCGGCGTCCGGGCGAGAGGGTTCCGGCGAGGACGGCGGCCGCGCGAAAATTGAGGCCACGCGCCGATGGAACTGAAGGGCGGACGTGGAACTTGAGCTGAAGGGCATCACGAAGCGGTTCGGTTCGCTGGTGGCCAACGACCGGATCGACCTGTCGGTGACCCCGGGTCAGGTCCATGCGCTGCTCGGCGAGAACGGCGCCGGCAAGACCACCCTGATGAACGTCCTGTACGGGCTGCTGCAGCCGGACGAGGGCGAGATCCTGCTCGATGGGAAGGCGGTGCGGTTCCACTCTCCCAAGGACGCCATCGCGGCCGGCATCGGCATGGTGCACCAGCACTTCATGCTCGTGCCCGTCTTCACCGTGGCGGAGAACGTGACCCTTGGTATCGAGGAGACCCGCCGGGCCGGTCTGCTCGACCGGCGCAAGATGCGGAAGGACGTGCGCGAGCTCTCCCACCGCTACGGCCTGGAGGTCGACCCGGATGCCCTGGTGGAAGGCCTGCCGGTCGGCATCCAGCAGCGGGTGGAGATCGTCAAGGCCCTGGTCAGGGAGGCGACCGTGCTGATCCTCGATGAGCCCACCGCGGTGCTCACCCCGGCCGAGACCGACGAGCTGTTCCGGATCATCAGGCAGCTCAAGCACGGCGGCAAGTCCATCGTCTTCATCTCGCACAAGCTTAAGGAAGTCCAGGCGATCGCGGATACGATCACCGTGCTGCGCCGGGGCGAGGTCGCGGGCGAAAGACCACCGTCCGCCACCGAGGGCGAGCTCGCCTCGCTCATGGTGGGCAGAAACGTGCAGCTGCGGGTCAGCAAGACGGCAGCCAAGCCGGGCGACGTGGTGCTCGACGTCTCCGATATGACCGTCACCGACGAGGCCGGCCGGGTCTGGGTGAACAGGATATCGTTCCGGGTCCGGGCGGGCGAGATCCTCGGCGTGGCGGGCGTCCAGGGCAATGGGCAGACCGAGCTGTGCGAGGCGCTGATGGGACTGCGGCCGACGGCGGCGGGCCTGGTCACGCTGAACGGCCGTGACCTCACCCACGCCAGGCCGGCCCGGCGACTGGCCGCCGGACTCGCCTATGTGCCCGAGGACCGCCGAGAAGACGGGCTGATCAGCGAGTTCTCCGTGGCCGACAACATGGTGCTCGACCAGTACAACAGGCCGCCGTTCGCCTCCGGCATCAACCTCAACCTCGGCGCGATCGCCGCCAACGCGGCCGAGCGCGTACAGGAATTCGACGTCCGCACCACCTCGACGCAGACACCGGTCGGCACGCTGTCCGGCGGCAACCAGCAGAAGGTCATCCTGGCCAGGGAACTCGGCCACGAACACAAGGTGCTCGTGGCCAGCCAGCCCACCCGCGGGCTGGACGTGGGCTCGATCGAGTTCGTGCACCGCCGCATCGTGGAACAGCGCGACAGGGGCGTGGCCGTGCTCATCGTGTCCGCCGAACTCGACGAGATCTACGCCCTCGCGGACAGGATCGCGGTCATGTACGAGGGCAGGATCACCGGTTTCCGCCCGCCGACGGTGCCGACGGAAGAGCTCGGGCGGCTGATGGCCGGAGCGACCGACCAGGATCCGGGGGCCTCGGCACCGCCGGGGCCGGGGCCCGCCCCGAGTACGGGGACGGCCACACCGGGAGCCGGACAATGAGCGACCAGGTGAGTTCCCCGGATCCAGCCACCACGGCGAAGAAGGAGGACGGATCGGGTTCCCACGGTCTGGGCCGGGCCTTCAGGGACTCGATCACGGAAGGTCATACGGCCACCATCATCGTTCTGGCCATCTTTACCGCATACGTGATAGGCGGGCTGCTGAACGCGTTCACCAACACGACCGTGCTGCACGCCTGGGGCAACTTCTTCTCGGCTCCCGGACACGCGATCGCGGCGGCCTGGGACACCGCGGTGGGCGCCTACGTGGAGCTGTTCGAGGGATCGATCGTCAACCCGCACACCGTCGCGGCGCTGTTCCAGCAGGCGTCGATCGGCACCGCGATCCACGACGGCTACCTGTCAGCCGTGTTCTACCCGCTGTCGGAGACCTGCGTCCAGGCCACGCCGCTGATCCTGGCCGGGCTGGCGGTCGCGCTGCCCTACCAGGCGGGCCTGTTCAACATCGGCGCGCAGAGCCAGCTCATCGGCGGCATGATCGTCGCCACCTACCTCGGCTACGGGGTCAGCCTGCCGTTGTTCGTGCACGTTGTCGTCTGCGTGATCGGCGGTTTCGTGGGCGGCGCGGCGCTCGGCTGGCTGGTCGGCGAGCTCAAGGCGCGGACCGGCGCGCACGAGGTGATCACCACGATCATGCTCAACTACATCATGCTCTACTTCCTTACCTACCTGCTGTCGTTCCGCTACCTGATGCAGGCGCCGCACGCGACGAACCCGGTCAGCCCGGCCATCGTCGGCAACGCTCACCTGCCGCACCTTTTCGGCCCGTCGTTGCGGATCAACGCGGGTTTTCTCATCGCGCTGGCCTGCGCGGCGGGGATGTGGTGGCTGCTGAACCGGACCACGGCCGGCTTCGAGTTCCGCAGCATCGGCAAGAACCCCAGCGCCGCGCGCGTGGCGGGCATGAGCGTGGAACGGAACTGGGTGCTCGTGATGCTGATCGCGGGCGGGCTGGCCGGGCTGAGCGGCGCCGCGGTCATCCAGGGCACCGACTTCAGCCTGAACTTCCAGAGCTACGGAAGTTACGGCATCGACGCGATCACGGTCGCCCTGCTCGGGTTCGGCCGGCCGGGCGGGGTCGTGCTCGCCGGGCTGCTGTTCGGCGCGCTGCGCGCCGGGGCGCCGCTCATGCAGGCCGCCACCGGCACTCCGGTGAGCATGGTGGACGTGCTCGAGGCGGTGATCGTGCTGCTCATCGCGGCGCCACCGCTGATCCGGGCCATGTACCGGCTGCGCGCCAGCCGGGGCGGCGGCGTGGGCGAGGTCATGTCCAAGGGGTGGAACGCATGACGGTAGCGGACCAGGCGCAGCCCGTAGACCTGGACCTGGCGGCCCAGCCCCCGGGCAGCATCTTCCGGCGCTGGGTGGCACCGGTGACGTTCGCCGTGTTCGGGCTGATAGACATCTTCGTCCTGGGGCTGAACTCACACCACGGGGACGTCACCTTCGCCTTCTCCCAGCCGTTCGCCAAGGTGACCGTGCCGAACCTCTCCCTGCCCGCCGCGGTGACCTGTTACGTGTGCGGCGCGATCACCCTCGTGATTGCCGCGCTGCGGGCGTTCCTGCCGTTCGGCACGGTGCTGAAGCGGGTGGCCATCGCGGTGGTCGTCCTGCTGTTCGTCGTCGCCCTGCTGTGCTGGGCCGACGCGGGCCTGACCACGGCGTTCAACGTGGTGAACCTGCTCCAGGGCACGCTGAACGATTCGATCCCGATCATGCTCGGCGCGCTGACCGGCGTCGTGTGCTCCCGCTCCGGAGTGATCAACATCGCCATCGAGGGCCAGCTGCTGCTCGGCGCCTTCACCGCCGCCATCGTGACCAGCAGCTCGGGTTCGCTGTGGCTGGGCCTGGTGTGCGGGGCGCTGGCCGGCCTGCTGGTCGCGGTGCTGCTCGCCGTCTTCGCCATCGGCTACCGGGTGGACCAGGTCATTCTCGGCGTGGTGCTCAGCACGCTGGCCCTCGGCCTCACCGGGTACCTGTACGACGACCTGATGGTGCCCTACGCGAACACGCTGAACTCGCCGGCCACGTTCTCGGCGGTCAAGATCCCGCTGCTGGGCGACATCCCGATCATCGGCCCGGCCTTGTTCGACTCGACCGTCTTCCTGTACATCACCTACGCCGTCCTGGCCGGGGTCCAGGTCGGCCTGTTCTCGACCCGGTGGGGACTGCGCACCCGCGCCATCGGCGAGCACCCCGTCGCGGCCGACACCGTGGGCATCAACGTGATCGCGATGAGATACCGCAACGTCATCGTGGCCGGGCTGATCGCGGGCATCGGCGGCGCCTACTTCACGATCGGCTCGGTCGGCTCGTTCGGCAAGGACATGACCTCAGGCGAGGGCTACATCGCGCTCGCGGCGATGATCTTCGGCCGGTACACGCCGTTCGGCGCGATCGCGGCGGCTCTGCTGTTCGGCTTCACCACGCAGCTGCAGTCGATCATGTCCACCCTGAATACGCCGATCCAGTCGAACCTGCTGCTGATGACCCCGTACATCGTCACGATCATCGTGCTCGCCGGGCTGGTCGGCAGGGTCCGCGGCCCGAAGGCCGAGGGCATCCCCTACGTCAAGGCCTTATTTCATGCCGAACGGGCGGCGTGCGTGCTTTTCCGGCTCCTCGGCGCCTTTGCCGCCGAGGGCGCTTCGGGCGGCAAGGCGCTCTGGGCGGTGGGAGTTGCTCATGTGACTGTAGTGGCTGGGCTCCGGCCCGTTAACGGTGATGGATGAAGGTGGAAGTGACGGCTGAGGCTGAGTTGCGGGCGGCGGTCGAGGCCTGGATCGCGGATGACCCGGACGCGGGCGACCGAGCCGAGCTGCGGGCGCTGTACGATCGCGCCCTCGGCGGCATCCGGGTCGGCGCAGGCTGCGACGCGGGGGCGGGCACGGGGGCGAACGGCGCGGACGCGGACCGGGGCGGCACGGGGGCCGACGGCGCGGACGCGGACGCGGCCGGGGATGCCGGCGCGCTGGCGGAGCTGCGGGACCGGTTCGCGGGCCGGCTGCACTTCGGGACGGCCGGGCTGCGGGGGGCGGTGGCCGCGGGGCCGAACCGGATGAACCGTGCCGTGGTGAGGGCCGCGACCGCGGCCGTGGCCGGCTGGCTGTGCGCGGGCCCGGGGGGCGCGGCCGCCCGCAGCGTCGTGGTCGGCTGCGACGCGCGGCACCGGTCCGCGGAGTTCGCCGACGAGGTGGCCGGGGTGCTGGCCGGGGCGGGCATCGCGGTGCACATGCTTCCGCGGCCCGGCCCCACTCCCCTGCTCGCGTTCGCGGTCCGGCACCTGTGCGCGGCGGCCGGGGTGATGATCACCGCGAGCCACAACCCCGCCGCGGACAACGGGTACAAGCTCTACCTGAGTGACGGCGCCCAGGTCATCCCGCCCGCCGACGCCGAGATCGAAGAGCGGATCGCCGCCTTCGGGCCGCTGACGCCGATCCCGGTGGCCGGCCCGGACAGCCCGCTGGTCACCCGGCACGGCGACGAGGTGGCGCGGGCCTACCTGGACGCGGTGACCGGGCTCTGCGGGACGAGCTCCGGCCGGACCCCGCTGACCGTCGTCTACACGCCGATGCACGGGGTGGCCGGGCCGCTGATGCTGCGCGCGCTGCGGCAGGCCGGCTTCGCGGCGCCGCACGTGGTAGCCGCGCAGGCGGACCCCGACCCCGACTTCCCGACCGTCGCGTTTCCCAACCCGGAAGAGGCGGGCGCGCTCGACCTGGCGCTGGCCGACGCGCGGCGGCTCGGCGCCGACCTGGTGGTGGCCAGCGACCCGGACGGGGACCGGCTGGCCGTGGCCGTGCCCGGCCCGGCTGGCCGCGACCCGGCCGCCGGCGGCTGGCGGGTGCTGACCGGCGACCAGGTGGGCGCCCTGCTCGGTGCTCACCTGCTGGCGCGGACCGCGGGCGAGGACGCGCCGCGGCAGCCGCTGGTGGCGTCCACCGTCGTCTCCTCGACGCTGCTGGCCAAGATCGCGGCGGCGGCCGGGGTCCGCTATACCGAGACGCTGACCGGGTTCAAGTGGATCGCCCGCGCCGCCGACGGCCAGCCGGGAACCCGGTTCGTGTTCGGCTACGAGGAGGCGCTCGGCTACGCCGTCGGCGACGTGGTGCGGGACAAGGACGGCATCGGCGCCGCGCTGGCCGTGCTCGGGATGGCGGAGGAGGCGAAAGCCGCAGGCCGTTCGGTCATCGAAAAATACGACGACCTGGAGCGGGCCTACGGCGTGCACCTGACCTCCCAGCTCACCCTGCGCACGTCCGACCAGGAGCGGGTCATGAGCCGGCTCAGGTCGGCGCCGCCGGCAGCCCTCGGGGACGTGCCCGTGTCCGCGGTCACCGACCTGGCCACGGCCGGCCGCGGGTCGCGGGCCGCGGTGCCGCGGGCCGACGTGCTGAGCTTCCGGCTTCCCGGCGCCCGGGTGGCGCTGCGGCCGAGCGGCACCGAGCCGAAGATCAAGTGCTACATCGAGATCACCGAGCCGCTGGCCGGACGGCCGCTGGCGGCCGCCCGCGAGGCCGCGGCCGGACGCCTGGGACCGCTGCGGGCCGCGCTGCAAGCCGTGCTGGCCGACGCCTGATCGCGCCCGCCGGAACGGTCGAACGCACCCGCCCGCCGGGCGGACTCATGAGCCAGACGGCCATGGCCTTAGTCACCAATTCCGGTAATTCTCGCTGACCAGCGGAATTCTCGTTACCAAAGGCCTGCTCCCGGCCTTACCTGCGCCTCTTCCTGACGGGCAGGAAGCCACGTGTGCTGACAGCACAGGCAGAGGAAGGAGCCCATAATGAAGTACGTTCCACCGGGCCATCTCGACAGCATCGTGGCTGTGCATCCGCGTTATGAGAATTTCATCGGGGGCAAGTGGCTGGCACCGGCCGAAGGGAAGTACCGGGTCAACCTGAGCCCGGCCACGGCCATGCCGATCTGCGAAGTCGCGGATTCCACCCCGGAGGACATCGAGATCGCGCTGGATGCGGCGCACGCCGCCAAGGACCGGTGGGGGGAGACGTCACCCGCCGAGCGCGCCAGGATACTCAACGCCATCGCCGACGCGATCGACGCGCACACGGAGATGCTCGCGGTCACCGAGAGCTGGGAGAACGGCAAACCCGTCCGCGAGACGCTGGCCGCGGACATCCCGCTGGCCGCCGACCATTTCCGCTACTTCGCCGCGGCCATCCGAGCCGATGAGGGCACCATCACCGAGATCGACAAGGACCTGGTGGCATACCACTTCCACGAGCCGCTCGGCGTGGTGGGGCAGATCATCCCGTTCAACTTCCCGCTGCTTATGGCCGCGTGGAAGCTGGCGCCGGCCCTCGCGGCCGGGAACTGCAGTATCCTCAAGCCGGCCTCGCCGACGCCCTGGTCGATCCTGAAGCTGGCCGAGGTGATCGGTGACCTCCTGCCGGCCGGCGTGCTCAACGTCGTCACCGGGCCCGGCGGTGAGATCGGCAAGGCGCTGGCGGCCAACCCGCGGATCGCCAAGGTGGCCTTCACCGGCGAGACCGTCACCGGGCGGCTGATCATGCAGTACGCGGCGCAGAACCTGATCCCGGTCACGCTGGAACTCGGCGGCAAATCACCGAACATCTTCTTCAGCGACGTCATGACCGCGGACGACGAGTTCCTCGACAAGGCCGTCGAGGGCCTCGTGCTGTACGCGTTCAACAAGGGCGAGGTCTGCACCTGCCCGTCGCGGGCGCTCATCCAGGAGGACATCTACGAGGACTTCATGTCCCGCGCGCTGGCCCGGATCGCCAAGATCAGGCAGGGCAACCCGCTGGACACTGAGACCATGATCGGCCCGCAGGTGTCCGCCGAGCAACTGGAGAAGATCACCTCCTACGTGGACGTCGGCAGGCAGGAAGGGGCCGAGGTCCTCATCGGCGGGAAGCGGGCCGAGATCGGCGGCGAATTCGCCGGCGGATACTTCTACCAGCCGACCGTGCTCAAGGGACACAACAAGATGCGGGTGTTCCAGGAGGAGATCTTCGGGCCGGTGCTCGCCGTGACTACCTTCCGCGACCAGGCCGACGCCATCGAGATCGCCAACGACACCCCGTACGGCCTGGGCGCCGGGGTCTGGACCCGTGACGGTGATCGCGCCTTCCGGATGGGCCGCGCCATCAAGGCGGGCCGGGTGTGGACCAACTGCTACCACCAGTACCCGGCCGGCGCCGCCTTCGGCGGCTACAAGATCTCCGGCATCGGCCGCGAGACCCACAAGATGATGCTGGAGCACTATACCCAGACGAAGAACCTGCTGGTGAGCTACAGCACCGAGCCGCTCGGGCTGTTCTGACGCCTGAGCGGATCGCGGATCCTGGCGGGCGGCCGCCCGCCAGGATCTCGGCCACCCCCGCGGCGCGCGGCTGCGGCCGCCGGCCCGGCCCGCCACGGCCAAGAACCCGATCACGCACACCAGCGGCCCGGGGTACTGGTTCTGGAGCGAGGACCTGATCAAGTGGGAGAAGGTCACCGGGGTACCGAACGTGGTGGCGGGCTCCCGCGCTCCCTTCGGCGCGACCCGTCAGCGCCCGGCCGCCAGCCACGGACCGACGCGGCCGAGCAGGAGGAACCCGAGCAGGACGCCGGCCACCAGGCTGGCGGCGATCAGCCACTGCCGCAGGCCGGCCCCGGTGACGTCGCGGCGCGTCCGGCGCAGCCAGTCACGCGGGGCCAGCCGGAACACCTCGCCCAGATGGCCGAGCACGTGGACGGTCATGGCGCAGAACCAGAGCACGAAGCTGGCCTTGTGCACCTTGAGCAGCAGCGGCAGCCAGGACCGGCCCGCCAGGAGCAGGCCCACGCCGCTGGCCAGCAGCACCAGGGTGAGGATGATCACCACCGGGCCGAGCAGGCGCAGCAGGATCGGCGGCGGCCCCTTGCGCCGGTAGGCCGGAGCGCCGCGGTAGTAGCGGGCGAACCGCCAGGTGGTGCTGCCCACCTTGAGCAGCACCGGCGGTATCAGCACCATGCCGACGAACACGTGCGGCGAAAGCAGCGCGCGGACACGCAAGACGGTGACGCCCTCGATCGCCAGCAGTACCAGCAGGACCGCGGCGTTCGCCGCGGTCAGCCGCGCGTTGCCGGCCACGCCGGCGTCGTCTTTTCGCGCCCGGCGCGTCACCCGGCCCGGCGGGCCGGGATGCCCCGGCCCGCCGGTCGTGGCATGCGAGGGCGCCCCTGTCATGTCCTGCACAGGAGGCACGTTATGAGACGAACGTGACGGCTGCATGAAGATGCCGCCTGCCCCCTGGGGCTGCCTTGCACTGGTGAGCCCGGGCCCGGGCGCACCGACGGCCCGGCGCATCCTCGCGGCGGGCGTTAGCCCACGGTGAGCGCCCGGGCCTGGTTCACGTCTTCGCGCATCTGGCTGACCAGGGCCTCGACGGAATCGAACCGCTCCGTGGGGCGGAGCCGGGCGGCGAATTCGATGGCGGCGTGGACGCCGTACAGGTCCAGGTCGTCGCGGTCGAGTGCGTACGCCTCGACGGTGCGGTCGCCGATGCCGAACGTCGGGTTGGTGCCGACCGAGATCGCGGCGGGCCAGCGGCTGGTCTCGGTGCCGTCCAGGTCCAGGCGGGCCAGCCAGCCGGCGTATATGCCGTCGGCAGGGGTGGCGGTGTGCGGCGGCGTCTCCAGGTTGGCGGTCGGGAAACCCAGCCCGCGGCCGCGCATGTGACCGCGGACCACGACTCCCTCGACGCGGTGCGGACGGCCCAGCGCCACGGCGGCGGCAGCCACGTCGCCGGCGGCCAGCTGCTCCCTGATATAGGACGAGGAGAGCGTCAGGCCGTCCGCCACGAGCAACGGCACGCCCTCGGCGGTGAAGTCGTACTTCTCGCCCAGCCGGGCCAGCAGCGGCACGTCGCCCGCGGCCTTGTGGCCGAACCTGAAGTTCTCCCCCACCACCACGGCGGCGGCGTGCAGCCGTTCGGCCAGCACCACCCGGACGAACTCATCCGGGCTGAGCCGGGAGAATTCCACCGTGAACGGAAGCACGCACAGGGCGTCGACACCGAGGCCGGCCAGCAGTTCGGCCAGCCGCCGCGCGGAGGTGAGGTCGGGCGGGTGCGAGCCCGGCCTGACCACCTCGTCCGGGTGCGGGTCGAAGGTGATCACCACGACGGGCAAGTGCCTCACGCGGGCGATATGCACGGCGCGGCCGATGATGCTCTGGTGGCCGCGGTGCACGCCGTCGAACACGCCGATGGTCACGACGCACTCGCCCCAGTCCGAGGGCACCTCGGCCAAGCCGTACCAGCGGTACACGTTCCCCGTTCCTCCTTCGCCGCCAGACCACGAGTGCCTCAGAGCACAAGCCTACGGCCTCAGGCAAAGACGACGAGCGGCCTTGCCTGTCCGGACTCCTCGGTGACCAGGGCGACAAGGCTGCCGTCGGGCGCGTAGGCGGCGGTCGGACCGGGGCCGGCCGGGCCGGGGCCGGACCGGCCGGGGGCGACCGCGGGCGTTTCCGCGGAAACGCCGGCCGGGGCCAGCCGGCCGCCGTTGGCCAGGCGGCGAGCCTCGTCCGCGGTCAGGTCCCGGCGCGGGAAGGCCGCCGATGCCGCCTGGGCCAGCGGCAGCACCGCGAACCGCTCGGCCAGCTGGTCCAGCGTGCGGGCCTCCTCGACGCGGTAGCTGCCCACCCTGGTGCGGCGCAGCCGGGTCAGGTGGCCGCCGGTGCCCAGGGCCGCGCCGAGGTCGCGGGCCAGCGCCCTGATGTAAGTGCCGCTCGAGCAGCGGACGGTGGCGTCGACGTCGAGGTAATCCCCGTCGCGGTGCAGCGCGGTGACCGCGAGCTCAGAGACCGTCACCGGCCGGGCCTTGAGCTCGGGTGCCGCGCCCGCCCGCGTCAGCCGGTAGGCGCGCTGCCCGTCCACCTTGACCGCGCTGACCGCGGGCGGCACCTGCTTGATGTCCGCGGTGAGCCCGGCCATCGCGGCGGCCAGGGTTTCCGCGGAAACGCCCGCGGCCGACGAGGTGCCGGTGGTCTCGCCCTCCGCGTCGTCGGTGCTGGTCGACTGGCCGAGCCTGATCGTCGCGGCATACTCCTTCTCGGTCAGCGTCAGGTAACCGAGCAGCCTGGTAGCCTGCTGCACGCCCACCACCAGGACGCCGGTCGCCATCGGGTCCAGGGTCCCGGCGTGGCCCACCTTCCGGGTCCCGGCTAGCCGCCGGACCCGTGCCACGACGTCATGCGACGTCATGCCGCCTGGCTTGTCCACGATGACCAGGCCGCTCGCGCTCATGGGTGCTAGTCGTTTTCGTCGTCGCCGGCCGGCTTGCGGTAGGGGTCGGGGTCACCGGCCGCAACGGCACCCTCACGGGCGCGGGCGAGTTCGGCGTCGGCGTTCCTGGCCTGCGCGACCAGTTCCTCGATCCGCTGGGCGCTGTCCGGCAGCACGTCGGCCACGAACTCGAGCGACGGCGTGTGCCGCAGGCCCAGCTGCCTGCCCACCTCCGACCGGATGATGCCGGTGGCGCTGTGCAACGCGGCCGCGGTGTCGGCCCGCTCGGCGTCAGATCCGTACACCGTGTAGAACACGGTGGCCTCGCGCAGGTCGTTGGTCAGCCGGGCTTCGGTGACGGTCGCGAAGCCCAGTCTGGGGTCCTTGATCCGGCGCTCCAGCATTTCCGCGACGATCTGGCTGATCCGGTCGGCCAGCTTGCGCGCCCTGGCGGCGTCCATGGTCCGTCAGTCCTCCTCATTGAACAGCCGCTGCCGAGCCGACAGCAGCTTGATCTCGGGGTGCCCGGCCACCAGGCGCTCGCACTCGTCGAGCACGCTGATCGCGTTCTGGGCCGTGGCGGACACGACCGCCACGGCTATCTCGGCCCGCCGGTGCAGATCCAGGTGCCCGGTCTCGGCGACCGCGGCACCTGGATAGCGCCGACGCAGCTCAGCGACCAGCGGCCGGACGACACCCCGCTTGGCCTTCAGCGAGTGCACGTCGCCGAGCAGCACGTCCAGTGTCAGCGCGGCGACGTACACGGCAGCACTCCGCTCCTGCCCGGGTACCGGCCCGGACGCCTGGTCAGGTCCTCGGCTTCTCCCTCATCTCGAAGGTCTCGATCGTGTCGCCGATCCTGACGTCGTTGTAGCCGATGCCGATACCGCACTCGTAGCCCTCGCGGACCTCCGTCGCGTCCTCCTTGAACCGGCGCAGCGACTCCACCGTCAGGTTGTCGGAGACCACCACGCCGTCCCGGATCAGCCGTGCCTTGCTGCCGCGGTGGATCGACCCGCTGCGCACGATGCAGCCGGCCACGTTGCCGACCCTGGGCACCCGGAAGACCTCCCTGATCTCTGCCGTGCCGAGCTGGGCCTCCTCGAACTCGGGCTTGAGCATGCCCTTGAGCGCGGCCTCGACCTCCTCGATCGCCTGGTAGATGATCGAGTAGTAGCGGATGTCCACGCCCTCGCGCTGGGCCAGCTCACCCGCCCGGCCGGCCGGCCGGACGTTGAAGCCGATGATCACCGCGTCCGAGGCGATGGCGAGGTTGACGTCATCCTGCGTGATCGCGCCGACGCCGCGGCCGATGACCCGCAGGCTGACCTCGTCACCCACGTCGAGCTGGAGCAGCGCATCCTCCAGGGCCTCCACCGAGCCGGAGACGTCGCCCTTGATGATGAGCAGAAGTTCCTCGCGCTCACCGGCCTTGAACGCCGACTCCAGGTCCTCGAGCGTGACCCGGCGCCGTCCCTGGGCGAACTGGGCGACACGCTCGCGCGCCTCCCGCCGCTCAGCGATCTGCCTGGCCATCCGGTCGTCGGAGACGACCAGGAAGTTGTCGCCCGCGTCGGGCACCGCGGTCAGGCCGAGCACCTGCACCGGCCGGGACGGCAGGGCCTCGGGTATCGGCTCGTTGTTCTCGTCCAGCATGGCCCGGACCCTGCCGAACGCCTCGCCGCACACGATCGAGTCGCCGACGTGCAGCGTGCCGCGCTGCACCAGCACGGTGGCGACCGGGCCGCGGCCCTTGTCCAGGTGCGCCTCGATGGCCACGCCCTGCGCGTCCTGCTTCGGGTTGGCGCGCAGGTCGAGCTCGGCGTCGGCGGTCAGGACGATCGCCTCGAGCAGGCTACTGATGCCCGTGCGCTTGGTCGCGGACACGTCCACGAACTGCGTTTCGCCGCCGAACTCCTCGGCGACGAGCCCGTACTCGGTCAGCTGGGCGCGCACCCGCTGCGGGTCGGCGCCCTCCTTGTCGACCTTGTTGACCGCCACCACGATGGGCACGCCCGCCGCCTGCGCGTGGTTCAGCGCCTCGGTGGTCTGCGGCTTCACGCCGTCGTCGGCCGCCACCACCAGCACCACCAGGTCGGTGGTCTCGGCGCCGCGGGCCCGCATGGCCGTGAACGCCTCGTGACCGGGGGTGTCGATGAAGGTGATCTTGCGTTCCTCGCCGTCCACCTCGGTGGTCACCTGGTACGCGCCGATGTGCTGGGTGATGCCGCCCGCTTCGCGGGCCACCATGTTGGTGTGCCTGATCGCGTCGAGCAGCTTGGTCTTGCCGTGGTCGACGTGACCCATCACGGTCACGACCGGCGGCCGGGGCACCAGGTCGGCGTCGCTGCCCTCGTCCTGGCCGAACTCGATGTCGAACGACTCGAGGAGCTCGCGGTCCTCTTCCTCGGGCGAGACGACCTGGACGTTGTAGTTCAGCTCGGCACCGAGCAGCTGCAGCGTCTCGTCGTTCACCGATTGGGTCGCGGTCACCATCTCGCCGAGATGCAGCATGACCTGCACCAGCGACGCCGGGTTGGCACCGATCTTGTCGGCGAAGTCGGCCAGCGACGCGCCGCGCGACAGCCGGACCGCCTGGCCGTTGCCCCGGGGGACCTGAACGCCGCCGATCGTCGGCGCCTGCATGTTGTCGAACTCCTGGCGCCGCTGCGACCTGGACTTCCTGGCCCGCGACGGGCGTCCGCCCGGACGCCCGAAGGCACCCTGGGTACCGCCGCGGCCCCGGCCGCCGCCTGGGCGCGGCGGGCCGCCGGTCCCGGTGCGGGGAGCGCCCCCAGCGGGACCGCCTCCGGTCCGCGGGCCGCCGCCTGCGCCGCCGCGGCCGCCGCCACCACCGCCGCCGGGCCGGGTACCGGCCCCGGCACCGCCGGGGCCACCGCGGCCGCCGCCGGGTCCGCCTCGTCCGGTACCGGACGGCGCCGACCGGGAAGGCATGTTCATCGGGCTCGGCCGGGGACCGCCGGGACGCGGACCCGCGAACCCGCTGGGACGCGGACCGCCGTCAGACGAGCTGGGACGACCCGGGCCACGCCCGCCCGGACGCGGGCCGCCGGGGCTGCCCGCGGCGCCCGCCGACGGGCCGGGACGACCCGGCTGGCCGGGTGCGCCTGCGCCCTGGGACCTGGGCGGCGTCGATCCCATGCCGGTCGCGGTCGAGCTGAACGGGTTGTTGCCCGGCCTGGGGCCGGGACGCGGGGCACCCTGGCGCGG
>Ga0335081_10008061_pt1 | contig 16888 bp, 16 predicted proteins | sample Lox_Sample_35_FD_206713 | JGI IMG/M metagenome (GOLD analysis project Ga0335081, IMG submission 206713) | Soil microbial communities from Loxahatchee National Wildlife Refuge, Florida, United States - Lox_Sample_3.5 | ecosystem: Environmental > Terrestrial > Soil > Wetlands | place: USA... | reverse complement strand
TGGTCCATGCGCTGACGCCGGCGGTGCAGGCCGTGCAAGGCAAGCCCGGCGACCTTCTGGCCAACGCCATCCGCGCCAACGTGGCCATGAACGTCGACCGGCTCAAGACCACGACGCCGATCCTGAAAGCCGCCGTCGACGACAACAAGCTCCGCGTCGTCGGCGGCTTCTACGAACTGAAGACCGGACGGGTCGCGCTGCTGTAGCGCCGGCGCGCGTCACTCCGCCTTGATGCCGGCCGCCTTGATGATCGGCCACCATTTGTCGATTTCCGCCTTCTGCAGCGCGCCGAGCGCCTGCGGCGTCTGCTGCGCCGGCGGCGGCACTTCGAGGCTGAGATCGACAAAGCGCTTTTGCACGGCCGGATCGGCCATCGCCGCCATCGCCGCGCTACTGAGCTTCTGAATGATGGCAGGCGGCGTGCCCTTCGGCGCCCACAGGCCGTACCAGATGTTGATGTAGAGGCCGGGCAGGCCGGCCTCGTCCACGGTCGGGATGTCGGGCAATGCGGCGAGCCGCGACTTGGCGGTGACCGCATAGGCCTTGATCTGGCCGGCCTTGACCCGCTGTATCGCTTCCGACACCTGGTCGAACATCAGGTCGATGCGCCCGGCCATCATGTCGAGCAGCGCCGGATCGGTGCCGCGATACGGCACGAAATTGACATGGGCCTTGGTGAGATTCTCGAAATAGACACCGGAAATGTGCGAGCCGGAGCCGACGCCGGCGGTGCCCATGGTGGCGTTCGGATTGGCCTTGATCCAGTCGACGAGCTCGGTGAGGTTTTTCGCCGCCATCGTGTTGCGGCTGACCACCAGCATCGGATTGGCCGGCAGTTGCGCGACCGGCACGAAATCCTTCAGCAGGTCGTAGGGCAGCGCGTAGATCGCGCCGTTGACCACATGGGTGCTCCAGTGGCCGATGCTTACGGTGTAGCCGTCGGGCGCCGCCTTGGCGACGCGGCCGACGCCGATCGAGCCGGCGGCGCCGGTGACGTCCTCGACGATGACGTTCTGCCCGAGCGTGCGGCCCATGTGGTCGGCCATCAGGCGGCCGACCACGTCGGTCGGACCGCCGGCGGCAAACGGCACCACCATGGTGATCGGCCGCGACGGATAATCGTCGGCGGCCGCGGCGACCGCGCCGCAGCCGAGCATGGCGCCGATGACGACGGCGCCGAACATTCGCATGACTTTCATCTAGTTTCCCCCTTTTGTTTTCGCGGCGTCTGAAATCCGGTGCCGGGGTGGAAGGATTTTGCCATCCGCGCCACGATCGGATCGTAGGCCTGTTTCAGCGCCGCCGGATAGGACATCACGAAACCTTCGGTCATCTCGCCGCGATGCGACAACAGGTACCGCTGATAGAAGATGGTATCGCCCTTGGTGCCGGAGATCACGAACCAATCGTTGCCGTTAGACCGACCTTGGGCCTGATAGGTCACGACCTTGCCGGCATCGAGATTCTTCAAGATGAAATCGCGATACGTATTGAGATCGAAATCGAGCGCGTAGGAGGCGAACACCGAGAAATTGGCGCCGTCGGCGCTTTCGAATTTGCGGCCGTCATCGTTATCGGGCGGCGGCAGCGGCTTGAACGAGGCTGGATAGTCGATGGTCGTGCCGTAGCGGTCGTTTTGATAGGTGCGCCAAGCGTCGTCCGCCGCCGCCGGCGCGGCTGCGAGCACGAGGACGACGGCGACGGCGGACAGTGTTCGCATCGGTCGAAGCTTCGGCGTCAAAATTGCGAATAGTCGATCGGCTTCAACCGGTCGAGCGTGCGCTTGATCGGCGGCAGCGGATATTTGAGCCCGGTGGCGCAGTTGAACAGCACGACCCGATCGCTCGCTTTGACGCGGCCGTCGGCGAGGCTCTGCTTGTAGGCCGCATAGGTGGCGGCGCCTTCGGGGCACATCAGAAAACCCTCCTCGCGCGCCGCTTCGTCGAGGCCCGCCGCGATCGCAGCGTCGTCGACTGCGATGGCGAAACCGCCAGACTCGCGCACCGCACGGAGAATCAGGAAATCGCCGATCGCCTGCGGCACGCGGATGCCGGCGGCAATGGTGTGTGCATCCTCCCAGCGCGGCGCGTGCTCCTCGCCCTTCTCGTAGGCCCGCACCATGGGCGCGCAGCCCGCCGCCTGCACCGCGACCATGCGCGGGCGTTTTGCACCGATGAAGCCGATCGCCTCCAATTCGGCGAACGCCTTCCACATGCCGATCAGCCCGGTGCCGCCGCCGGTCGGATAGAAGATGACGTCGGGCACGGTCCAGCCGAGCTGCTCGGCAAGCTCGAGCCCCATCGTCTTCTTGCCTTCGATCCGGTACGGCTCTTTCAAGGTCGAAACATCGAACCAGCCGACTTTCGCCTTGCCCTCGCCGACGATCTTGCCGCAATCGTCGATCAGGCCGTTGACGCGGTACACGGTCGCGCCCTGAATGCCGATCTCGCTGAGATTGATCTCCGGCGTGTCCTCCGGACAGAAGATCGTGGTCTTGATGCCGGCGTGGCTGGCATAGGCCGCCAGCGCCGCGCCGGCATTGCCGTTGGTCGGGATCGCCATGTGCTTGATGCCGAACGCCTTGGCCATCGACACCGCCATCACCAGGCCCCGCGCCTTGAACGAGCCGGTCGGCAGCCGGCCTTCGTCCTTGACCAAAATTTCGCCGCCGCGAAGTTTTTGCGCAAGCGTCGGCAGCGGAATGAGCGGCGTCATCGTCTCGCCGAGGCTGACGATGTTTTCGGCGCGCCGCACCGGGAGCATCTCGCGATAGCGCCAAAGGTCCGGCGGCCGCGCCGCGAGCGCCGCCTTCGTCAGTGCCTTCTTCACGCCCGCGAGGTCGTAGCGCACCAAGAGCGGCTTGCCGGCGCGCGACAGGTTATGCACGACGTCGGCATCGTGCCGCTCGCCGGTCATGGCGCATTCGAGATGGGTGACGAAGGTCGGCCGCTCGATGGTGAGGTTTTCGTTGGTCTGCAAGGCGGTCTCCGGCGGGATGCGGGTCAGTTGCGCAATCTAGCGTAAATCCGGCCCTGCGCACCTGCGCTGTGCGGACTGCCACATGGTCGCGGACAACTTTCTTGCGGTGGTATTTCGCGCCGACGCCGCTTAAGCTTTCGCAATTCACAGTGGGGCTGGCGAAATGCTGACCAGACGCCGCAGTTTGCTGATCTTCGGCGCGGCCGCCTTGCCGTTGAGCGCGCCGGCCTTATCGCCCGCCTCGGCGGCGGAATTTCCGTCGGGCCCGATCACCTTCATCGTTTCCTTTCCGGCCGGCGGCAGCATCGATGTGGTCATGCGCGCAATGGCCGCACCCCTGCAGAAACAGCTCGGCAAGCCGATCGTCGTCGAGAACCGCGCCGGCGCCGGCGGCGTGTTGGCGACCGGCGACGTCGCCAAGGCTAATCCCGACGGGCTGACGCTGCTCGCGGCGGCAAGCTCGCTCGCCGCCAGCCCGACGCTGGTCAAGTCGTTGCCGTTCGACACGCTGAAGGACCTGCAAGCGGTCTCGCTCGTGTTCCGCACGCCGCTGGTTCTCGTGGTCAACCCGCAGCTTCCGGTCCATTCGGTCAAAGAGCTGGTGGCGCTGCTCAAGCAGAAGCCCGGTCAGATCAATTTCGGTCACGGCGGTCCGGGATCTGCGATTCATCTGGCCGCCGAATTGTTTCAGGCCATGACCGGCACGCAGATGACCGGCGTGTCCTATCGCGGCGCGCCGCCGGCGCTCAACGATGTCATGGCCGGCCACGTTGCGCTGATGTTCGCCGATGCCGGCAGCGTCACCGGGCAGATCGCCGCCGGCACGGTGCGGCCGCTCGGCGTGTCGTCAACGGTGCGGGTCCCTGCCCTGCCCGACGTGCCGACGATCGACGAGGCCGGCGTGCCGGGATTCGACGCCGTCGGCTGGACCTTGATCTGCGCGCCGTCGGCCACCCCCAAGCCGATCGTCGACCGGCTCAGTCACGAACTGGCGAAAGCCGCCGAGACGCCGGAAGTCCATGCGCTCATCGTCAAGCTCGGCACCATCCCGGTGCACAGCCCACCGCCGGCCGAATTGCAGAAATTCCTGGCGTCCGAAATCGACCGCTGGGGCGACCTCATCAAGCGCGCCGGCGTCGCCAATACGCTTTGAGCCCGGCAGACGCCGACATCTCGAAAATCGAGGGTTGAATGAGCGAAGAGAAGATCTTGCGCGAAAAGACCGCCACCTTGGCGCGCATGCTGAACCTGCAGGGCACCATCGGCATGTTCGGCCATGTCTCGATCCGCGTGCCCGGCACCGACAAATGCTTCATCAGTCCGGGAGCGAGCACGGAAAAGAGCACGGTGCGGCCCGAGCAGATTTTTGTTTTCAACATCGACGGCACCATCATCGAGCATCCGGGCGGGCTCGTTCCGCTGGAATGGCGCATTCATACGCAGATCCATCGCGACCGGCCCGACGCCATGTGCGTCTGCCATCTGCACGCGTCCCACGCCCGCGCGCTCGGCATCGCCGGCAAGCCGCTGAAGCCGGTGTTCCTGCACGGCTCGTTCCTCTGCACCGGCGTTCCGACGTGGGACAACCCGCGCCTCGTGGTCGAGGACGCGCAAGCCGCCGACTTGTCGCGCGCGCTCGGTCCGCATCGGGTGGCGCAGATGCGCGGCCACGGCAGTGTCGTGGTCGGCGCTACGGCCGAAGAGGCGTTCTTCGCCTGCACGTTCCTGGAAGAGAACGCGCAGATTCAGCTGCAAGCGGAGATCATGGGTGGCGCCATTGCGCTGAGCGATGAAGAAGCCCGGGACTGCGCCGCGGGCACCTTCAATCCGCGGCTGTTCCCGCTGCTGTGGACGTTCTACGAACGAAAAGTGCAGCTGGATTAGTCGCCGTAATCCCAAGCGGCGAGGCTTGCCTTGAAGAAGGCGATCAGTTGCGGCGCCGCAAGCTTCGTCGCCGCCACATTGGCCTCCGGCGTCGGGCGATGCATGAAGCCATGCTCGGCTTCAGGGAATCGCTGGATCGTGGTGGGCGCTCGGCGTCCCACCAGCGCGCGGGTCAAAGACTGATAGGTGTCCGGGCTCGTCACATGGTCGTTGCCGGGACGCAGCATGTAAACCGGACACGCGATGTCGGACGAAAGCGCCACCGCATCCAGTTCCTGATTGGCGAGCCTCGGGCTTTCGATCGACGGATAAGCCGTGGCGCAGGCCGCGACGCTCTTGTCGCGCGCCGCCTGCAACAGCGCAAAGCGACCGCCGATGCAGAAGCCGACCAGACCGATCGAGCGCACGCCATAGTCGGCGCGCAGCGCATCGATCCATTGCCCGATCATTTGGCCTGCGCTCGCGTCGGTCAGCGTCCGCGCCCGCTTGATGCACTCCTGATAATCCGTCGTCAGCGGCAGGCCGGAATTGAGATCCCAGACCGCCGCCACGAGGCCGGCGTCGGCCAATCTGTCGGCAAAGCCGCTTGCGAACGCATTGACGCCGAAGATGGTCGGCAAAATCAAAACGCCGGCCTGTGCGCTGGCGTCCGGCAGCGCCAGATAGCCGTGCAATGGTCCGGTCAAACGATGGCTCTTGCTCATGAACCGAGCAAAGCCACGCAAGCCCGCGGCTGTCAATCGGCGTCGCCCGTCTAAAGCCCGAGATACGCCTTGCGGATCTCCGGCTTGACGGAAAGCTCGGCCGGCAGGCCCTCCATGAAGATGCGGCCTTCGGCGACCACGTAGGCGTAGTCGGAGAGCGCCAGCGCCAGGTGCACGTTCTGCTCGACCAAGAGGATGGTGAGGCCCGCTTCCTTCAATTGCTTCAGGGTCGCGAGCAGCTGATAGACCACGACCGGGGCGAGACCGAGCGAGAGCTCATCGATGATGAGGATGTCCGGGTCGGACATCAGGCCGCGGGCGATGGCGACCATCTGCTGCTCGCCGCCCGACAGCGTGCCGGCCTGCTGGCGCTCGCGCTCCTTGAGCCGCGGAAACAGTGCGAACACCTGGTCGAGGCGGTCGGAGAACTTGGCCGCGGCGCGTTTTGAGAAGGCGCCCATTTCCAGATTTTCGGCGACGCTCATGGCCGAGAACAATTGCCGGCCCTCGGGCACGAGCGCGACGCCGCGCGCGGCCTTGATGTGTGTCGGCAGGTGGGTGACGTCCTCGCCGGCAAGGCTGACCTTGCCGCGCCACGGCGCGATGGTGCCGGCCACGGCACGCAGCGTCGTGGTCTTGCCGGCGCCGTTGGCGCCGACGATCGCCGTGAGCTTGCCGCGCCGGGCCTTGAGCGACAGGCCCCACAGCACCTGGACTTCGCCGTAGCCGGCTTCGAGGCTTTCGACTTCGAGGAGCGCGTCAGTCATAGCTCGCTCCCGCTATCGCAAGCGCAAACGCTGCGTCCCTTCTCCCCGCAGGGGAGAAGGACAGGATGAGGGGGTTCGGACGTCGGAGTTTGTTCCGAACCTTCCGAACCCCCTCACCCCGACCCTCTCCCCTGCGGGGAGAGGGAGAAGCAAAGCTGTCGCGCTTCGTCGTCTGCATCAGCCGCTCCCGTTGCCGTGCAGCGCTTCGGCGAGCTTGGGATCGCCGAGATAAGCTTCGATCACTTGCGGGTTCTGCGCCACCTCGGCGGGCAAGCCTTCGGCGAGCTTCTCGCCGTAATTGAGCACGACGATGCGGTCCGACAGGCTCATGATCGCCTGCATCAGATGCTCGATGATCAGGATCGACACGCCGCGGTCGCGGATGCGGCGGATGATGCCGATCATGTGCTCGACCTCGGTGGGGTTGAGCCCGGCCAAAACCTCGTCGAGCAATAGGAGCGTCGGCTGCGCCGCGAGCGCCCGCGCCAGTTCGAGGCGCTTCTTGCCGGCGATGGTCAGATGCAGCGCCAGCGTCTCCAGGCGGTCTTCGAGGCCGACGAAGACGGCGGCCTCGCGCGCCACGTCGTGCGCCGCGTGCAGCGGCAAATCCTCGCGGCCGAAACAGGCGCCGACGGTGCAGTTCTCGAGCACCGTCATGTTCATCAGCGGCTGCACGATCTGGTGGGTGCGGGCAAGCCCGCGGCGCGCGATCAGAAACGGCTTCTCGCCGGTGATGTCGTCGCCGCGGAACGCGATCTTGCCGCCATCGGGCGCATAGACGCCGTTGATCAGGTTGAACAAGGTCGACTTGCCGGCGCCGTTCGGCCCGATCAGGCCCAGAATCTCGCCCTCGGCCATGACGAAAGAGAGATTGTTCACCGCTTGCAGGCCGCCGAACCGCTTGCCGACGCGGGCAAGTTCCAGGATCGCCGTCATTCCAGCACCTTCTTGGTGCGCGGGAAGCGGCTATAGACGAAGCCCATCAGGCCGCCGGGAAAGAACAGCACGATCAGCAACAGCAGCACGCCGGCGACCACCAGCTGGAAATGCGAGAACGTCTCGGAGACCAGCAGGTAGCCGCGCAGCTCCTCGTACAAATAAGCGCCGAGCGCGACGCCGGTGACGGTGCCCTGCCCGCCCAGCATGGCGACGACCAGCGCCTCGGTCGACAGCGACAGATCGAAGGCGTCGGACGGCTGGATGAAGGCGCTCTTGAAAAAATAGAGCCCGCCGGCGACGGCGGGCAGGAACGCCGAGGCGCTGTACACATAGGCTTTATAGCGCGGCGTCGGCACGCCGAGGATGGCGGCGGCGTCCTCGTTCTGGCCGATGGCGAGCAGGCCCAAGCCGAACTTCGAGATCTTGACGCCGTAGCTCAGATAGAGCGACAGCCCCATGGTGGCGACGAGGGCAAAATAGATCACCCACAGCGCCTGCGCCGGGCCGCCGAGCGGATTGAATACCTCGGGCGAGATGTAGATGCCGGCGGAGCCGCCCCACGGCTCGAAATTCTGCACGAAGGCCTGCACGCCTTCGACGATGCCGATGGTGGACAGCGCGAAGAACGGGCCGCGCAGCCGCAAAATGCCGACGCCGAACACGAAGGCGAGCGCCGAGACGCCGACGCCGGCGGCGAGGAGACTCAAGGCCAGCGAGGTGTGGTGGGCGTCGACCAGCCAGATGCAGATATAACCGCCCAGCCCGAAGAACACGATCGAGCCGAAATTGATGTAGCCAGCATAGCCGAGCATCAGATTGAGATTGGTCGCCAGCGTGATGTAGATGGTGGCGAGCGCCAGCGACTCGCGCAGCTCGACATTGTCGCCCAGCGCCGGAATGAGCGCGAAGGCAGCGACGACCAGGGCGATGACCCAGAAAAACGGCCGGCGCACCATCAGCGGCATCACAGCACTCCGCGCCTGGCGAAAATGCCGCCGGGAAAGGCGATCAGCACCAGCACGAACAGGGCAAACTCGATCACCAGCGTCCAGCTCACCGGTACGAACGGCGTCACCGCGCCTTCCAGGAGCCCGAGCGCGACGCCGCCCATCAGCGCGCCGACCGGATTGCCGAAGCCGCCGAGCACGGTGACGACGAAGCCTTTGAGCTGATAGCCGTCGCCGGACAGCACGGTGAACGGGAACAGCGTGGCGATCAGAAGTCCCGACACGCCGGCGAGCGCGACACCGCAGCCGACCGAGACCGCCAGCACCCGCACGGTCGGAATGCCGACCAGCTCCGCGGCCTCGCGGTTATTGGCGACCGCGCGCACGGCTTTGCCCATGCGGGTCGAGTGCAGGAACAGATAGAGCGCGGCGGCGATCACCGCCGCCAGCGCCGCCGCGAGAATATGGGCGCCCGGAAAGGTATAGCGGCCGATGGTGATGCCGGGCAGCGACACCGCGACATTGAACAATTCGGTGCCCCAAACCCCGGTGCCGACGCCGATCAGCACCAGGTTGACCGCGAAGGTCGAGAGCAGGCTCATCAGCGGCGGCCGGCCGACCATGCGGTGCACGGCAACCCAATAGAGCGCCACGCCGACGAAGAAGCCGCCGATCAGCACCGGCACCATTGCCGCATAGGGCGGCACGCCGAGCGAGGTCACCAGCAGATAGAGCGTGAACATGCCGGCGACGATCATGGTGCCATGGGTCAGGTTGATGACGTCCATGACGCCCCAAATCAGCGTCAGCCCCATGGCGGCGAGGCCGTAGACGAGCCCGACCAGCACGCCGTCGATGATCGAAGCGATGATGCCGAGCATGGTTGCTTACGGATCGGTGCCGGCGGCGCAAAACGCCGCCGGCTTTTCTGGTCCGCTTACTGGCTGGCCGAGATCGGATAGATCAGCGGAGCGGACTGCGCGGCGGCCGGCCAGACCACCTGGCGGCCCGGCTTGCCGTTGATCTTCTGCCATTGCGCCAGCACCATTTCGTGCGCCGCCTGCAGGCCGTGATGGCCCGGGTCGGTCATGAACTTGATGTGGCCGAAGAAGGTGGTGATGTCGGTGGCGTTGAGCGCCGCGGTTACCTTCTCCGGATCGATGGACTGCGCCTGCTCGATGGCATGCTGCAGCACGACGCCGCTGGTATAGCCGGAGGCCGAGTGATAGTCGGGCTTGGCGTGCATCTTGTCCTGGAACGCCTTGGCGAATTCCGGCGTGGTCGGCCCGAATTGCGGCTTGTAGGAGACCTGGACCTCCCACTGCGACGGCACGGTGACGCCGAGCGCGGCGGGGCCGAGCTCGCCGAACTTGTCGTCGGCCGGCGCCACCAGGATCGACACCCACTTCATGCCGGCTTTCTGGTCATACATCTGGCGGGCGAGCGTGGCGCCGTCGGAATAATGGCCGCCGCCGAGGAACGCATCGGCGCCCGACGAGATGATCTTGTTGACGATCGGGCCGAAGTCGGTGGTCGACGGCGCATAGGACTCGTTCATCACCACGTCGAAACCGGCGTCCTTGGCCTGCTGCGCGGCGGCGGCGAGCACCGTCTTGGAGAACGGATCGTCGGAATAGACCATCGCGATCTTGGCGTGGGGGTTCTTTTCCTTCAGCGCGGCGATGGCGCCGGACAGATAGTGGCCGGCCGACGTGATGACCATGAACAGATGCTTGTTGCCGAGCATGAACGGCTTCTCTTCGGCGCCGCCGGAATCGATCATGATCTTGTTGTACTGCTCGGAAATCACCGTCGCCGGCGCGGTCAGGCCGGACGAGTACGGGCTGAACAGGAAGTCGGCCTTGTCCTGGACGATGAGCCGCGTGTAGAGCTGCTGGACGCGGCCGCCGACCGACTGGTCGTCATAGCTGACGAATTTCACCTTGTAGTGCTTGTCGCCGACTTTGATGCCGCCCTTGTCGTTGACCTCGTCGCGCCAGAACTCGTAGCCGCGCTGCTGGCCGAGCGAGTCGACATTCAGCGGGCCGGTCTGCGACGCCGTGAAGCCGATGGTGATGGTGTCTTCGGCAAAGGCCGGCGCAACCACCAAACCAATGGCTGCGGCGGCGGCAATCAAGCAAATGCGTTTCATACGTTCCTCCTGTTCGCCCCCCGGGCGGCGCGCGCAAGCGGCGCCGCGGTGATTCGATAAAAGCCTGTCGGCCTGTATGTTTTTGGCGGAGAATGCTCCGCGGATTGGCAGAAACATCGCACAACCCGCGCGCAAAAGCCATGTAGGAGGATTGCGGCAGTAGGCCGCGTCAGTGCGCCGCAGCAGCGGCGGCCGGCGGCGGCCGCTTCATGAGCAGGCCCAAGGCGGCGATGGCCACAAACAAAGCCGTCAGCAGCAGAAAAACGTCGGCGTAGCTCATCACTTCGGCCTGCAGACGCACCATGGCGGTCAGCGCCTTCAGCGCTTGGGCTTGGGCGTCCGAGCCCTGGAACCGGGCGGCGAGATTCGCCAGCGTCTCGGCCGCCGGGATGCTGGCGGAATTCACCGCGTCATGCAGCCGGCTCAGGTGCAGGTCGAGGCGGTCGTTGAAGGCGGTGTTGATGGCGGCGAGCCCGATGGCGCCGCCGAGATTGCGCATCAGGTTGAACAGGCCCGACGCGTTCTTGACCCGCTCCACCGGCAGCGTGCCGAGCGCGGTGTTGGTCACCGGGATGATGGCGCACATCAGGCCGATGCCGCGGAACACCTGCGGCCAGAGGAGCTCCCAGAAATCCCAGTCGGACGTGACATAGGTCATCTGCCAGGTGCCGATGGCAAAGAACGCAAAGCCCGCGACCAGGATGAAGCGCGGGTCGAAGCGCTCGTTGAGCTGGCCGGCGATCGGCGCGGTGACGAACATGACGAGACCGGAGACGAACATGGTCTCGCCGATCATCAGCGCGTCGTAGCCGCGCACCTGGGCGAGATAGACCGGATAGAGATAGGTCAGGCCGTAAAGCCCGATGCCGAGCACGAACGAGAACAGGCTGCCGACCGCGAAGTTGCGGTTGGCAAAGGCGCGCAGATCGACGATGGGCGCGCGCGCCGTCAGCACGCGGATGAAGAAGAGCACCGCCGAGACGGCCGACACGATGGCGACCGTGAAGATGGTGTCGTCGTCGAACCACTCGTAGCGCGGGCCCTCCTCCAGGACATATTCCAGCGCGCCGAGAAAGCCCGCCATGGAGATCAGCCCATACCAGTCGAAATCGTTAAGCAGCGAAAAGTCGGGCTGATCGAAATCGACCAGGAGATAGGTCGTCACCGTGACGACGATGCCCGGCACGACGTTGATGAAGAACAGCCAGTGCCACGAATGGGCATCGGTCAGGTAGCCGCCGACCGTCGGCCCGATGGTCGGCGCCAGCGTCGCGATCAGGCCGACCACCGGCGCGATGAATTTCTGCCGCGGGCCCTGGAAGATGAAATAGGCCGAGGCGAACACCGTCGGCACCATGCCGCCGCCGATGAAGCCCTGCACGGCGCGCCACACGATCATGCCGTCGATCGACGAGGTCATGCCGCACATGATACTGGCGAGCGTAAAACCGGCCGCCGAGGTGGCGAACAAAAGGCGCGTGCCGAGCGCACGCGATAGAAAGCCCGACAGCGGGATCGCGATCACCTCGGCGATCAGATACGAGGTCTGCACCCAGGGAATCTCGTCGGCCGACGCCGACAGCCCGGCCTGGATGTCAGCGAGCGACGCCGAGACGATCTGAATGTCGAGGAACGCCATGAACATGCCGAAGCACATGGCGAGGAAGGCGATCAGCCGGCGCGGCGGAAGCGTGGCGGTCAGGGAAGTGGCGTTGCCGGTCATGGCACGCTCCGTCTTCTTCAGCGGATCAGCGCGGTGCTGGCCGTGTCCTGGCCGGCCCAGGCGGTTGTGGCCGCGTTCGCCGCTGCGACCTCGGCCGGCTTGGTGTTGACGCTCACCACTACCGACATGCCCGGCCGCAGCATCTGCTTGGCGGCGACACTCGCCGGTACGTCGATGCGCACCGGCAGGCGCTGCACGATCTTGGTGAAATTGCCGGTGGCGTTGTCGGGCGGCAGCAGCGAGAACACCGCGCCGGAGGCTGGCGACAGCGAAGCGACGCGGCCCGCGATGGCGTGGTCGGGCAGCGCGTCGACGCTGATCGACACCGGCTGGCCGGGGCGGATGCGCTCGAGCTGGGTCTCCTTGAAGTTGGCGTCGACATAGACGTCGTCCAGCGGCACCAGGCTGGCGACGCGCTGGCCGGTCTGCACATAGTCGCCGGTCTGCACCGCGCGGTTGCTGAACACGCCGTCGACCGGCGCGCGCATCACGGTGAAAGAGAGGTCGCGTTCGGCTTTGGCGAGCGCGGTCTTGAGCTCGTCGAGCGTGCGCGCCGCCTCCTGCTGCTGCGCCTTGAGCACGTCGAGATTGGCGGCCGCAGCGTCGATTGCCGCTTGCGCACCCTCGACGGCAGCGGCCGATTGATCGCGATTGGCCTGCGCCTGCTCCAGCGTCTGCTGGCTGGCGAACTTCTGCGCCGCCAAAGTCTGCTGGCGGTCGAGCTCCAATTGCATCTTCTTTGCCGCCGCCTGCGTCGAAATGAGCTGCGCCTTGGCCTGGTCGATGTTGGCTTGCTGCGCCACGACCTGGCGGCCGATGCGTTCGACGGTCGCCTGCTGGGTCGCGACCTTGTCGCGCGCCGCGTCGGCGGCGAGCCGGTAATCGCCCGGATCGATGGTGGCAATGACATCGCCGGCACGCACCGTGGCATTGTCGGCGACCGGGATGCTCTCGACATAGCCGGAGATTTTCGAGGCGAGCGTGGTGTTGTGGGCGTGCACATAGGCGTCGTCGGTCGAGACCACGTAGCGGCCGTTCACCCACCAATTTTCGGCAAAGGCGCCGCCGGCGATGATGGCGACGGCTGCGGCGCCGGCGATGAGCGCGCGCCGCCCCAGCCGCAAGCGACGCACGATGCCGTTCGGCTTCGGTTGCGCGACCGCTGGTAAGGCGGCCACGTCGCGCCGGGCTTCACTGCCGGGTTGTTCGCGCAGGCGTCCTTCGGAGCTCGATGGGTAGCGATGGGTGGGTTCTCGATCTTGTTCGCGAAACATCGCCGCGCTCCACAGACATTGGCTTGGCTTTACGCTTGGTCCGGCTGTGTATTGACCGAACCGTTCAGTCAGTCTATATAGCCATCGAACCAATCGGTCAATATGACCGAACGGTTCGGTCAAAAAAAGTTGTTCGACGATCTATAAGCCATTGGATGGAAACAATAATCGGTCAAAGGATGAGGGAGACGATCCCATGAACGCCCAGGCCCAGGCCAAAATCCAGCCGCAAACCGGCGAGGATGGCGCCAAGCGCCGGCAGATCGTCGAGGGCGCCCGCAAGATCTTCCTGGCGCACGGCTTCGATGCCGCCAGCATGAACGACATCGCCAAGACGGCCGGCGTGTCGAAAGGCACCCTCTACGTCTATTTCCAAAACAAAGAGGAGCTGTTCGAGGCCATCGTCCACGAGGAATGCCAGGTCCACGCCGAAGGCACCTTCGACCTCGATGCCGCCGACCACGACGTCGAGGCCGTGCTGCAACGGCTCGGCGCCGCTTACGTCGAATTCCTCTGCCGCCCCGCCAAAGCCTCGGCGCTGCGGACGGTGATCGCGATCGCCGACCGCATGCCGGAAATCGGCAAGGTGTTTTACGAGACCGGGCCCGCCGAGGGCATCGCCAGGCTCGCCGGCTATCTGCGCGCGCAGTGCGGCGCCGGGGTGCTCACCATCGACGACGTCGAGATCGCCGCCGCACAGTTTTTGGACGCCTGCCAGGCGACGTTGTTCAAGCCTGTGCTGTTCAACTTCGCCGACGCGCCGACGCCGGAGCGCATTGCGCACGCGGTCGGCATTGCGGTGAAAACCTTCCTCGCCGCCTACCGGACGCGGTGACCGCTGCCGAAATTCAGATTTTCGCCAGATACGGCTCGAGCGCGGCCAGGCTTGCGAGATTGTGCGCCGGTGCGAACAGATCGACGTGAGGCAAGGCGGCCTGCATGCCGCGGGCCTGCGGGGCGTAGTCGCGCCAGCCGATCAGCGGATTGAGCCAGATGATTCTGCGGCAGCGCCGGCGCAGCCGCCGCATCTCCTCGCCGAGCCGTTCCGGTTCGCCGGTATCGTAGCCGTCGGACACGATCATCACTGCGGTGCGCGAATTGATGACACGCCGGGCGTGCCAGCGATTAAAGGTGGCGAGGCTCTCGCCGATCTTGGTGCCGCCGCCGATACCTTGCGCCATCAGCGAAAGCCGCTCCACCGCCCGCGTCACGTCGCGGTCGCGCAGCGACGGCGAGACATGGGCGAGCCGGGTGTGAAACACGAAGGCCTCGGCCTCGCGGAAGGCGTCGACCACGCCGTGCAGGAAGCGGACGAAGAACGCGGTGTAGAGGCTCATGGAGCCCGAGGCGTCGAGCAACACGACGAGACGCAGCGGCTTGATCTTGCGGCGGCGCCAAGCGAGCTCGACCGGCGTGCCGCCATGGGAGACGCTGCGATGAATGGTACGGCGCAGATCGAGCCGGCGGCCGCGCTTGCGAATCTGCTCGCGGCGAATGAGCCGCGCGCGCATGACGCGGGCGAGCCGCGCCGCCAGCGCATGCGTCGCGGCAATATCGTCGGGATCGACCACGTGGCGCAGATCGGTGACGCTGAGATTGTCCACGCGCGAGGCGCCCTCGCGCCGGCCCCTGCCCTCGGCTTTGGCTGCGCCGTCGGCGTCGTTGCGGCGCTCGATCTTATCGGCGAGGCCGAGCGCGTCCTGCGGCACCTGAGCCTCGGCCAATTTCTTCGCCGGCGCGCGGCTTGCACCCGGCCTGCCGGTCAGGACCTGGCGGCTGCGCATGTCGCGGCCCTGCCAGAACGCATCGAAGATGGCGTCGAAGCGCTCCCAGTCGGAGTGGGTGGCGCAGAACAGTGCGCGCAACGCCGGCTTCAGCGACGTCGGGCGGAGAGCGGCGGGCGAAGCGAGTACGTCCAGAGCGTCGCGGGTCTCGGCGAGGCCGACGCGGTAGCCGTTGTCGCGCAGCGTGCGGGCGAAGCCGGCCAGCCGGCGGCGGGCGCCGGACATGGCACTCCGCTCGCCGCCGCGAAAGCGGCGACCCAGAGCTGGATTCCCGCCGTCGCGGGAGTGAGCGGTTGAATTCATTTCACGCCACCTTGCCGAGGAGGCGCTCGCTCACTTCGCGCGTGACGCGCGCGCGGTCCTCGTGGGTCTTGAGCAGACACATCATGGTGTCGTGCACCGCTTCCGGCTCCTGCCGTAGGTCGTGAACCTCAAGCCCGGCTAGCGTCGCCGCCCAATCGAGGGTCTCGGCGACACCGGGCACTTTGCGCAAATCCTCCTTGCGCACCGCCGCGACCATGCGGGCGATCTGCAAAGCGAGAGCGGTGTCGATGCCGGGCGTGCGGGTGAGGATGATCTTCGCCTCGCGGTCGACGTCGGGAAAATCGACATAGTGATAGAGGCAGCGCCGGCGCAGCGCGTCCGAAAGCTCGCGCGTGCCGTTCGAGGTCAGCACCACGCGCGGGATCGAAGTCGCCGTGACGGTGCCGAGCTCGGGAATGCTGACCTGAAAGTCGGACAGAAGCTCGAGCAGGAACGCCTCGAACTCCTCGTCGGCGCGGTCGACCTCGTCGACCAGCAGCACCGGCGGGTCGATGCGGCGAATGGCGGCCAGGAGCGGCCGCTCCAACAGATATTTTTCGGAGAAGATGTGCTCTTCGATGGTATCGGAGTCCTCGCCTTCGCGGGTCTTGATCGCCAAGAGCTGGCGCTGATAGTTCCACTCGTAGAGCGCCGCGTTCTGGTCGAGACCCTCATAGCATTGCAGCCGGATCAGCTCGGCGCCGTGCACCGCCGCAAGCGCCTTGGCGACTTCGGTCTTGCCGACGCCGGCTTCGCCTTCAAGCAGCAGCGGCCGCTTCAAAAACTCCATCAGCCACAGCGCAGTGGCGATATCGCGGTCGGCGACGTAGCCGACGGCGGCGAGCTTTTCGGCGATGTCTTCACGCTTGAGGGTCATGCGAGGCGCAATATAGCTCTCATTGTCATGCCCCGCGAAGGCGGGGCACCCGGTAATCGTTGGATTACCGAGCCTACTCCGCAGCAATTGCTGGATCGTCCGGTCGAGCCGGACGATGACGAGGATGTATTGCGCGGCGGCGCCAGGCGCTACCCATGCAGCCCGAGCTTTTCCGCGGCCGCCCAGGTGCGCCAGTGGTCGTGCGGCATCTGGATATGGGTCGAGCCGAGGAACGAGAACGCGTCGTTGACGGCGTTGGAGAAGCACGGCACGCCGCCGACATTCGGGCTTTCGCCGACGCCCTTGGCGCCGATCGGATGATGCGGCGACGGCGTCGTGGTCCAGTCGGTCTCCCAGTGCGGCGTCTCGACCGCCGTCGGCAGGAAATAATCCATGAACGAGGCGGTGGTGACGTTGCCGTCGTCGTCGTAATGGATCTCCTGGCCCATGGCGATGCCGAAGGCTTCGGTCAGGCCGCCGTGGATCTGGCCTTCGATGATCATCGGGTTGATCCGGGTGCCGCAGTCGTCGAGCGCATAGAAGCGCCGTACCTTG
>Ga0335081_10008059_pt1 | contig 16892 bp, 14 predicted proteins | sample Lox_Sample_35_FD_206713 | JGI IMG/M metagenome (GOLD analysis project Ga0335081, IMG submission 206713) | Soil microbial communities from Loxahatchee National Wildlife Refuge, Florida, United States - Lox_Sample_3.5 | ecosystem: Environmental > Terrestrial > Soil > Wetlands | place: USA... | reverse complement strand
CGACCTGCGTCCAACGCTGTTTCTGGCGCAGTTATCCAATTTGCTTGCGGGCAACATTTCCATCGTGCACGGCGTCACCGGCTCGTCGCGCACCTTCATGGGCGAAGAGGCTGCCGGAATCGAAGCCGTCCGTATCGCGCTATCGCGCATCGTCTCCGGGCAGAGCGATATCGCCCTCGTCGGCGGCGCCAATAATGCCGAACGGCCGGATATGCTGCTGCTTTACGAATTTGGCGGCTTCAATTTGAAGGATCATTTCGCGCCGGTCTGGGAGCGCAGCAACAAGGCCGGCTTTGCATTCGGCTCGCTCGGTGCCTTTCTGGTGATCGAGGCCCGCGACTATGCGGAAAGGCGCGGCGCCAAACCGTTTGCCCGCCTCGCCGGAGTCGTTTCGGGTCGTTCGCGGCGCGAGCCTGGCGGGGTCACCGCGGCGCTCGGGCAGCTCTGGCAGCAGATCAAGGCCCGCCTAAAAACGGGCCACGTCGCCGTGCTTTCCGGCGCAACCGGCGCCGAACCGGCGACCGCCGAGGAGCGCACTTTTCTCGAGGCCCACGCCGATCTTGCCGTTCGCGCCGCCGGTTCCTACCTCGGCCACGGAATGGAGCCGCAGTTTCCGATGAACGTGGCGCTCGCCGCAGTCGCCGTGGGACATGGTAGCCTGTTTCAGCCGCTCGATAGGACGGGCCTGGAGCGGCCGATGAGCGGCGACTTGCAGCAGGTTGTGGTAACCGGCGTCGGCCACTGGCGGGGCGAAGGCCTTGCCTTGGTCGAGCGGGTCGGGTGAAGGAGAGCGGATCATGGCAACGACCAAGGATAAAGCGGGCCGGCCGATTGTGGCGGTGACCGGGCTCGGCGTGGTCACCTCGCTGGGCGCCGGCAAGACCGACAACTGGGCCAAATTAACCGCCGGCGAATCCGGCATTCGCAATATCTCCCGTTTCCCGACCGACGGCCTGAAGACGCGTATCGCAGGCACCGTCGATTACCTCGGCGCGCAGCCGTCTTCCGCAACGCTTTCCGAGCGCATTGCCGAGATCGCGGCGGAGGAAGCGATCGCTGAATCCGGTATCGGCGCCAAGGGCAATTTTCCCGGACCGCTCTTTCTCGCGGTGCCGCCCATTGAGCTCGAATGGCCACAGCGTCTAGAGCTCAGTGCCCGCTCCGGGGCCAACGACACGGTGACCTATAGCGACATGCTGCGGGTCAGCAGCGAATTTCCCGATTATCACCGCCGTTTCCTGTTCGGCTCGGTCGCCGATCACCTCGCCGACATGTTCGGCACCAAAGGCTCGCCGATTTCGCTGTCGACCGCCTGCGCCTCCGGCGCCAGCGCGATTCAGCTCGGCGTCGAGGCGATCCGCCGTGGCGATACCGATGCCGCGCTCTGTATCGGCACCGACGGCTCGATTAATCCGGAGGCCCTCGTACGTTTCTCGTTGCTTTCGGCGCTCTCCACCAGCAATGAGCCGCCGCGAGGCGCGGCCAAGCCCTTCTCCAAGAACCGCGACGGCTTCGTCATGGCGGAGGGCGCCGGCGCCGTGGTGCTGGAAAGCTACGAGGCCGCCAGGGCGCGAGGCGCCAAGATCATCGGCATCCTTGAAGGCTGCGGTGAATTGGCCGATTCCTTCCATCGCACCCGTTCGAGCCCGGACGGCAAGCCGATCATCGGCTGTATCGCCAACGCCATCAAGGACGCCGGCCTCACGCCCGCCGACATCGATTACGTCAACGCCCACGGCACCGGCACACCGGAAAACGACAAAATGGAATATCGCGGCGTCGCCGCCGTGTTTGGCGAGCGCATAAAGGATGTGCCGATCTCGTCCAACAAATCCATGATCGGGCACACGCTGTCGGCGGCTGGCGCCGTCGAAGCGGTGTTCTCGCTGCTCACGTTGCAGCACCAGCGCATTCCGCCGACCATCAATTACCAGGTCCCGGATCCGGAAATCCCGCTCGACGTGGTGCCGAACAAGGCACGCGACGCCAAACTGCGCCACGCCATTTCCAATTCCTTCGGTTTCGGCGGCCAGAACGTGTCGCTGGTGATGGGGCTGGAGCCGACCTGAGGGCCGGGCTAAGCCTCTTGTCATGCGCGCGCTCACCCTGATCGCGGATCGCAAGCTCGAGCTTGCCGAAATCCCTGCGCCGCCGGCGCCCGGCACCGACGAGGTGCAGGTGCGTATCAAGGCAGTGGCGCTCAATCATCTCGACCTCTGGGGCTTTCGCGGCATGGCCTTCGCCAAGCGCAAGCTGCCTTTGATCGTCGGTGTCGAAGCCTCCGGCGAGATCGCCGCCATGGGTGCTGGCGTCACCGGCTTCAAGAATGGCGATAAAGTGGTGATGTATGGTGCGCTGACCTGCGGACATTGCTCTGCCTGTCGCGAGGGCCGCGATAACCTCTGCGAAAACGTCGGCGGCATCATGGGCTTTCACCTCGACGGCTTTGCCCGTGACCTCATCAATATGCCGGCGCGGCTCATCATTTCGGTGCCGCCCGGCGTATCGTTGCGCGACGCCGCCTGCGCGCCGATCGCCTTCGGTACCGTCGAGCACATGCTGTTCGACAACGCCGATCTCAAGCCGGGCGAAACCATTTTGGTTCATGCCGGCGGCTCCGGCATCGGGTCAACCGCGATCAAGATGGCCAAAGCCATTGGCTGTACCGTCATCACCACCGTCGGCGACGACGCCAAGGCAGCCAAAGCCAAAGCGCTCGGCGCCGATCATGTCATCAACTACAAGACCGAGCGCTTCGAGGGGATGACGCGCAAGCTCACCAACAAAAAGGGCGTTGATGTCGTCTTCGAGCACGTCGGCGGCGAAGGTTTCAACGCCTCGCTGTTCTGCCTCAAGCGCGGCGGTCGCCTCGTCACGTGCGGCTCGACCGCAGGACCAAGCGCCACCATCAATCTGATGCAGCTTTTTCAGCAGCAGTACAAGATTTTCGGTTCCTTCGGTTCGTCTATGCGCAACATCCGTGACAGCCTGTCGAAAATGGCGACCGGCTTGACGCCGGTGATCGACACCGAGGTGCCGCTCGCGGAATTCGAAACCGGCCTCGCGCGGCTCGAAAGCCGGCAGGTGTTCGGCAAGGTCGTCGTGAATTTCTGATGTCCACCGCCCTCAGGCGCCTGAAGCGAAATTTGCGCCGCGGCGCCCGGCGCGTGGCCGATGCGGTGGCCGGCGCCGTCGTCATTGCTTTGCTCAATGGATTGCGGCTGGGCAATCCCGATACGGCCGCGAATTTTGCCGGCTGGTTAATGCGCAAACTCGGTCCGCTGCTGCCGGAAAATAGAATCGGCCGCGACAATCTCACCGCCGCTTTTCCGCAAAAATCCGCCGCCGAAATTCAAACCATCCTCAGCGGCGTCTGGGACAATCTTGGCCGCATCGGCGTCGAATTCGCCTATCTCGATCGGCTGTGGGACTACGATCCCGCGCAGCCCAGTCGGCGCAGCCGCATCGAGGTGGCGCAGGCCGACGTCGACCGCTTCACCCGCCTCGCCGAGGACGGCAAGCCGGCGTTGGTCTTTGCCGCGCATCTTGCCAATTGGGAGCTGCCCGCGATTTGCGCCGCCACCTACAAGCTTGACAGCGCCGTCCTCTACCGGCGGCCGAATATCCCGGCCATCGACAAATGGCTGCGTGAGACCCGCGCCGTCAGCATGGGCGAACTCATCCCCACCGGTCTCGACGCGCCAGTCAGGCTCGCCGAAGCGCTCAGGCGCGGTGGCCATGTCGGCATGCTTGTCGACCAATATTACACGCGTGGTGTCGAAGTGACTTTTTTCGGCCGCCCCACCCGGGCCAATCCGCTCATTGCGCGGCTGGCGCAACATTTCGATTGCCCGATCCATGGCGTGCGCGTCATTCGTCTGCCGGACAATCGATTCCGCGGCGAGCTGACGGACGCCATCGCGCCTGCGCGCGACGGTAGCGGCGATGTCGATATTGCCGCCACCATGCAGGTCATTACCGGCGTGGTCGAAGGCTGGATCCGCGAACACCCCGAGCAATGGTTGTGGCTGCACCGCCGTTGGCGCCCGGAAGATGACGAGCGCCCGCAGGCCGGCCGCTAAGGCGTGTCACGGCACCTTGATGCGGCCGTCGATGGTCACGCTACCAGACCCATCCGTATGCACTACGGCAAATTCGCCGGACGCTAGCGATACGCCGGCCATCGCCTGAATGTTGGTGACGTGGCTGATCAGCATGGTGAGCTGGCGCGCCGGAATGGTCCTCATGAAAGCGCGCCCCTTCTCACCGGCGTCCTTCATGCCGCCGAGATCGGCGAGATAAACCTGATTGAGGGCGGGCAGTTCCTTGACCGGCCCGAGGCGAATGAGCCGCCCGGTGTCCATCGCGCGGCAATACTGACTGGAATAGATTCGCAAAGATGTAATCCCGTGCTTGCGGAACGCGTCGCCGACGCGCTTGGCTTGTGCGCGGCCGGCATCGTCAAGCCTGCGCTGGGTGGCGCAGTTCTTGAAGTCGACTTTGTCGGCATCCGGCGGCGACTCCGGCGAATTCGCGTGCCGCAGCAGAACCATGTGTCCCGGTTTTTTCAGTAGCGCCCAGGTATCGTTGTCATCGGCGTTGGCAACTCGCAGATCGGCCGTCAGCACAAAGACCGCGCCAAGTATTCCGGCAAGGCCGCATTTCACAAACATCAACCATACGCCCCCACTTGATTTGCTTCAGGTTTCGGTTGGCAGCCCTGCCGCCTTCCAGGCGATGATGCCGCCGGCGAGGTGCGCCTTGTAAGGATAGCCCCGATCCTGCGCGGCAAGCGAAGCCGTCACCGAACGGCGGCCAGAACGACAGGCGAAGACGACGTCCTTGCCTTCGGGATCGGGAATGGCGGCCGGATCGAACACCGACAACGGCACGACAACGGCGTCGGGATAACGTTCGACGGCGATTTCGTTCGGCTCGCGCACGTCGACCAGCACCATGCGTCCTTCGCTTAAGCCGCGCGCGACTTGTTCGGGCGTGAGATTTTGCACCTCGCCAGCGCGCGGGTTTTCATCGGCCATAACGCATACTCCGATTTCGACGAGCTTTTAGCCTGAAATCGCGCCCGCCGCACCACTCTTGATCGGTGCTCTAGACCGTCACCTGCGTCCCGACTTCAACCACGCGGCCGGTCGGGATCTGGAAATAGTCGGTGGCGTCGTTGGCAAGTTGCGTGAGGCCGATGAAGAGGCGGTCCTGCCAGCGCGGCATCCCGGAATGCGCCGCCGGCTTGAGCGCGCGGCGCGACAGGAAGAACGACGTCGACATGATGTCGAACTGCCAGCCGAGCTTGCGCGCGATCGCCAGCGCTCGCGGTACGTTCGGGGTTTCCGTGAACCCGAACTGCAGGGTAACGCGCGAGAAATGCTTTGACAGCGGCACGATCTTGACCCGGTCGTCTTCGGAGACGCGAGGGGTGTCCGCGGTGACGATTGTGAGGATGACGTTTTTCTCGTGCAGCACCTTGTAGTGCTTGAGGCTGTGCAGCAGCGCGGTCGGCGCGAAATCCGGATCGCTGGTCAGAAAGACCGCCGTGCCAGGCACGGTGTGCGGCGGCTTTTTCTCCAAGTTCGCGACCAGCGATTGCAGCGGCATTTCCTGTTTTCGCGTTTTCTCGAACAGGAGCCGGCTGCCCCGCCTCCAGGTATACATCACCGTCATCACCAAGGCGCCGAGCGCGAGCGGTATCCACCCGCCCTCAACGACCTTGAGCAGATTGGCGGCAAGGAAGGTGAGATCGATGAATAGAAACGGAACCATCAAAGCGAGCGCAGCCAGTAAAGCCCAGCGCCAGACGCGCCGGATGACAACGATCGCCATTGTGGCGGTGACCACCATGGTGCCGGTCACCGCGATGCCATAAGCGGAAGCCAGCGCCCCGGAGGAGCGGAAAAGGGCCACCAGTAACAAGACGCCAACCAGAAGCAGCGTATTGACCCGCGGCATGTAAATCTGACCGAACAGTGCCTCCGACGTGTGGCGAATTTCAAGACGCGGCAGCAGCCCAAGTTGAATCGCCTGTTGCGTCAGCGAATAAGCGCCGGTGATCACCGCTTGGCTTGCGATCACAGTCGCGACCGTCGCGAGCACAACCATCGGCATCAGCGCCCAGCTCGGGAAGAGCAGAAAAAACGGATTCTCGATCGCCTTGGGATTGGCGAGCACCAGGGCACCCTGCCCGAGATAATTCACCGCCAATGCCGGCAGCACCACGATGAGCCATGCCAAACGGATGGGGCCGCGGCCGAAATGGCCCAGATCGGCATAGAGCGCTTCCGAACCCGTGACGACGAGGAATACCGCGCCGAGTGTGTAGAAGCCGATGATGCCATGGTGCAGGAGAAAATGGATGCCGTAATAGGGATTGAAGGCGAGCAGCACTGTCGGATACTTCGCCGTGTGCCAGATGCCGGCAGCCGCGATGGCGAAGAACCAGATCACCATAACCGGGCCGAAAAACGCAGCAACCTTGGCAGTGCCGCGCGACTGCACCACAAAGAGCGCGACCAGAATGATAACCGTGATCGGAACGACGTAAGGATCGAAGGCTGGCGTTTCGACTTTCAAGCCTTCGATCGCCGAAAGGACCGACAGCGCCGGCGTGATGATTGCATCGCCGTAGAACAAAGCGCCGCTGATAATGCCAAGCAGAATGACGATGCCGGCATTGCGGCCGAGAGCGCGCGAGGCGAGCGCCATCAGCGCCAGCGTGCCGCCCTCGCCGTTGTTGTCGGCACGCAGCAGGACGAGCACGTATTTGGCGGTGACGACGAGCAGCAGCGCCCAGATGATCAACGACAAAATGCCGAAGACGATGGTTTCGTTCGGCGGGCGGCCGTCACCTGCGGCGGCCAGTACAGACTCGCGCATCGCATAGAGAGGACTCGTGCCGATATCGCCGTAAACCACACCGATGCAGCCGAGCGTCAGCGCCAAAAAGCCGGCCTTGCCTGGCGGATCGCTGCCGTCCAGCGGCGCGATGGTGCTCGCGGATGGGACCGCGGCGTTCGAGGACATTGGAGGCCTGATTTACTACAGCGCAAAATTCAGTGGTTGCGGCTTATAACGCTGGAGAAAGACTTGCAAGCACACCGCTACGCATCAAAGCAATGCTTTTTTGCCTAAATAGCCCAAACAGTTAAAAGCGAGGCCTCAGATCGTCACCTGAGTGCCAACCTCGACCACGCGGCCGGTGGGTATCTGGAAAAAGTCGGTCGCGTCGCTCGCCGAGTTCGCGAGTGCGATGAAGAGGCGGTCTTGCCAGCGCGGCATGCCCGACTGCGCCGAGGGCTTCAGCGCGCGCCGTGACAAAAAGAACGACGTCGACATGATGTCGAACTGCCAGCCGTGCTTGCGCGCGACGGCAAGCGCTTTGGGCACATTGGGTGCTTCCATATATCCGAACTTCAACGCCACACGGGAAAAATGTTTCGACAGCGGCGTGATCTGCACGCGATCTTCTTCAGGCACGCGCGGTGTGTCGGCGGTGACGATGGTGAGGATGACATTGTGCTCGTGCAGGACCTTATTGTGTTTCAGGTTATGCAGCAGCGAGGTCGGCGCAAAATCCGGGTCGCTGGTGAGAAAGACCGCAGTGCCGGGCACCGTGTGCGGCGATTTCTTTTCCAGGCTGCGCAGCAGCGTGTCGATCGGCACCTCGGTACGGCGCGTTTTCTTCAGCAGGATGCCGGTGCCGCGCCGCCAGGTGAGGATCATAAGCACCATGGTCGCCCCGAACAGGATCGGCGCCCAGGCACCCTCGAACAACTTGAGGAAATTGGCAGAGAAGAAGGTGAGATCGACGATGGACAGCGGCAACATTATCAGCGCGGTCCGCCACAATGGCCATTGCCACAATTTCCAGATGACAATGAAACCCAAAAGCCCGTCCACGACCATTGTCGTTGCCACGGCGATGCCATAGGCGGAGGCAAGCGCGCTCGAGGTGCGGAACATGGCGACCAGAAGCAGGACGCCGACCAGTAGCGACAGGGTCACGCGTGGAATGTAAATCTGCCCGACATGCGAGGCAGATGTATGCCGAATGGCGAGCCGCGGCAGCAGCCCAAGCTGGATCGCCTGATGCACCAGCGAGTAGGCGCCGGTGATGACCGCCTGGCTCGCGATCACCGTCGCGGCGGTCGCGAGTACGACCATCGGCAACAGTAAGGCTTCAGGCACCAGGCGATAGAACGGATTTTCGATTGCCGCCGGATCGGCGAGCACCTTGGCCCCCTGCCCGAAATAATTGATCAGCAGCGCCGGCAAGACGAGGCAAAGCCAGGCCATTTGGATCGGCTTGCGGCCGAAATGGCCAAGGTCGGCATAGAGCGCTTCACCGCCGGTGACGACAAGAAATACCGCGCCCAGCGTCACCAGCCCGATCCCGCCGTGATGGTAGAAAAACTCGATGCCATAGAGCGGATTGATGGCGGCGAGCACATGCGGATCATCACGGATGTGCAGAGCGCCAGCAACGGCGATGGAGACAAACCACACCACCATGATCGGCCCGAACATGGCTGCCACTTTTGCGGTGCCGCGGCTTTGCGCCGCAAATAGCGCGACGAGGATGATGACCGCGAGCGGCACTACGATTTCCGAGAATGTGGAGCTCGCCAGCTTGAGGCCCTCGACCGCCGACAGTACCGAAATCGCCGGCGTGATCACCGAATCCCCAAGGAACATCGAGGCCCCGATGACGCCGACGATAAAGACGAAAGCGGTGCGGCGGCCGAACGCGCGGCTCGCCAGTGCAGTCAGCGACAACGTGCCACCTTCGCCGTTGTTGTCGGAGCGCAGCAGGATCAGCACGTATTTCAAGGTAACCGTGATGATCAGTGCCCACACGATCAGGGACAGCACGCCGAGCACCACGTCCCGGGTGACCAGGTGGTTGGTGCTCGCGGCAATGGCGGCTTCGCGGAAGGCGTAAAGCGGACTGGTGCCGATGTCGCCGTAGACAACGCCCACGCTCCCCAAAGCCAAAGCGAGAAGGCTCAGTACTTCCTTATGCTGGCGGGCGCTGTGAGCGCCGTGCGTTGCGGCTGGGGCCGCCGTTTCGTTCATGCCATCGTTCATGACGTTTTTGGCCCCAACCGCAAGGCGGGCCTTATAACATCGCCACGATTGGCCGAATACCGCGCGTATTGCGCGCAGAATGGCGCGGGATCAAGCCGGGTTGGCGAAATTCCGCCGGTTCAGGGCTGGAAATCAGTCGGCAAAGGCGGCTCTTCCCGCATCAACGTAATGGTGACGCGGCGGTTCGGCGACATGAAAGGGTTGTCGGGGAAGAGCGGTTCGGTATCGGCTTTCCCGGCCACCATATAGATGTTGCCCGCCGGCAGGCCCTCGGCCATCAAAATCTGACGCACCGCATTGGCGCGGTCTGCGGAAAGTTCCCAAGGCCCATAGCCCGGCTGCGGCGGCACATTGCTCGAAGCGGTGTGGCCGGTGACGGAGACGCGGTACGGCAGCGCCTTGAGTTCCGGCGCCAAGGCCTGGATCAGCTGGCGCGTGCGCTCATACGGCTCCTTGGAGCCGTCCGCGAACATCGAACGGCCGTCCTGGTCGACAATCTCGATATTGAGGCCCTGCTTGGTCTCCTCGACCATGATGTGCTTCGACGCCTTGGAAATCTCCGGCATGTCCTGCAGCGCCTGGCGCAGCGAGGCGGCGGCGAGCGCGAAGGCGCGATCCTGTTTGAACTTGTTGCCGAGCAGACGCTTGGTATCCTTCTCGTCCGGCGTCGGATTGGCGGACGCGTCCTTGGGATCGATGGGCGCCACGTTTTTCAGCTTCGGCCGCGTCGGCAAACCGAGCACCTCGATAATGCCGGAGTAGCGGACCTTGTCCTGAACGCCGAACGCATCGCGCATCGAGCCCGCGACCACCTGCAGCTTGGCCTGATCCTGGGTGGAGAAGGCGACCAGCATCACGAAGAAGGACACCAGCAGACCCATGAGGTCCGCAAAGGTCACGAACCATCCGTGGCCGCCAGCATGTCCTTCTTTGCGCCGTGCCATGATGCGCTACGCGGCTTGCAGCTCGGCTTCTTTTTCTTCGGCGTCGTCGGAGTGCCGATGCTTTTCCGGCAGATAAGCAAGCAGCATTTCGCGGACCAGCGTCGGGCTCTTGGCCTCGCGGATCATCAGAATGCCGTCGATGATCAGCGTGCGGTTGATTTCTTCATCGACGAGCTTGAGATGCAGCTTGTCGGCGATCGGCAGGCAGAACAGATTGGCGACCGTGGCGCCGTAGAAGGTCGCCAGCAGTGCGGTCGCCATATAGGGTCCGAGTTTCGACGGATCGGTCATGTTGGCAAACATCTGCACCATGCCGATCAGCGTGCCGATCATGCCGAAGGCCGGCGCGCAATCGCCGACGGCGCGGTAAATCTTCTGCCCTTCATCAAGATGCGTGAGGAAGTTGTCGCGGTCACGTTCGAGATTGTCGCGAATGAAATCGCCGTCGTAGCCGTCGGCGACATAGCGGATACCCTTGGCCAGGAACGGATCGTCGATCTCGACTTTTTCCAGACCAATCGGCCCCTGCTTGCGCGCGATCTCGGCCAGGCCGGCAATCTCATCGACCAGGTCGCGCTGCGACATGCGCCGCATGGTGAAGGCGAACTTGCCGCCGAGCGGCACGCCGTGAAGGATGGAGGAGAGCGGGAAGCGGATCAGCGTTGCTGCGAAGGAACCGCCGAAAATCACGATGAAGGCATGATCGCTCACAAACATGCCCAGGTCGCCACCCATGAGGATGACGGCGCCGACCACGATCAAGCCGGCGACCAGCCCGAGGCCGGTTGCAATATCCATGACTTACCCCACCCAACGCACGCCGATTACTGGACAAAATGCCCGGTCCGCGGTCGGTCTTGACCCTAGACGCCGCCCGTTAAGGGGCGGTAAAGCCTAACCACTGGTGAAACAAAAACCGCGCGAAGCGGCGCGGATTGCTGGCAGGATGGTGCAAACGGGGCCGTTAACGGCTGCCGGGAGCGTCAAGAACACGGGAGGATAATGATGCGGGAGATCGGTCATTTCATCGGCGGCAAGCCAGCCAAAGGCGCTTCCGGCCGCTTCGGCGACGTGTTCAACCCCAATACCGGCGAGGTGCAGGCCAAGGTCGCCCTGGCGAGCAAGGCCGAGGTTGAGGCGGCGATCGCCAACGCGGCGGCCGCACAGCCGGACTGGGCGGCCACGAACCCGCAGCGCCGCGCCCGCGTGATGTTCAAGTTCCTCGAACTCATCCAGAAGGAATTCGACGATCTCGCCCGGCTCCTCTCCTCTGAGCACGGCAAGGTGTTCCCTGATGCCAAGGGCGACATCCAGCGCGGCCTCGAAGTGGTCGAGTTCGCCTGCGGCATCCCGCATCTGATGAAGGGCGAATTCACCGAAGGCGCCGGGCCCGGTATCGATCTTTATTCCATCCGCCAGCCGCTCGGTGTCGTCGCCGGCATCACGCCGTTCAACTTCCCGGCCATGATCCCGCTGTGGAAATGCGCGCCGGCGATTGCCTGCGGCAATGCCTTCATCCTCAAACCGTCCGAGCGCGACCCCAGCGTGCCGATGCGCATCGCCGAATTGTTCATGGCGGCCGGCCTGCCGCCGGGCATCCTCAACGTCGTCAACGGCGACAAGGTCGCGGTCGATACGCTGCTCGCCGACGCGCGCGTCAAAGCCGTCGGTTTCGTCGGCTCCTCCGACATCGCGCATTACATCTATTCAACCGCCGCGGCGCACGGCAAGCGCGTGCAGTGCTTCGGCGGCGCCAAGAATCACATGATCGTGATGCCCGACGCCGACCTGGACCAGGCGGTCGATGCGCTGATCGGCGCCGGCTATGGCTCGGCCGGCGAGCGGTGCATGGCGGTGTCGGTCGCCGTGCCGGTCGGCAACAAGACCGCCGATGCGCTGATGAAAAAGCTCGTGCCGCGCGTCGAGGGCCTCAAGATCGGCCCGTCGACCGACGACAAAGCCGACTATGGTCCGATGGTGACAAGGCAATTGCTCGACAAGGTGCGCGGCTATATCGACAGCGGCGTCAAGGAAGGCGCCAAGCTCGTGGTCGACGGGCGCGGCTTCAAGCTGCAAGGCTACGAGAACGGCAACTTCATCGGCGGCTGCCTGTTCGATGAAGTCAAGCCAAACATGAAAATCTACAAGGAGGAGATTTTCGGCCCCGTGTTGTCCGTGGTGCGAGCCAAGGACTACGACGAGGCGGTGCGCTTGCCCTCCGAGCACGAATACGGCAACGGCGTTGCCATCTTCACCCGCGACGGCGACACCGCGCGCGATTTCGTCGATCGCGTGCAGGTCGGCATGGTTGGCGTCAATTTTGCCATTCCAGTCCCGCTCGCCTATCACACGTTCGGCGGCTGGAAGCGCTCCGGTTTCGGCGATTTGAACCAGCACGGACCCGACTCGATCCGCTTCTACACCAAGACTAAGCAGGTCACCGAACGCTGGCCCTCGGGCATCAAGGAAGGCGCCGAATTCGTCATTCCGACCATGAAGTGAGCCACCGGGTGCGGAAATGCGGGCGGTCGCGGGCGTTGCAATGTGCGCGCTGACGCTCGCCGCCTGCGGCAGCATCGCCGATCAGACGCCTCAATCGCAGACCACGACTGATGTCATGGCCGGCCGCTGGATCCTGTCGGCACCGAACGCGCCCACTTGCGGCATTAGTTTCGACGGCGACCCGGGCGTGCAACAGGGCACTTTAGTACCGGAAGGCGGTTGCCCGGAGCGCTTCTTCCTCAGCCGCAATTGGGCGCTCAGTCAGAATACGCTCACCATCCGCGACAACGGCGGCCAGGTGCTGGCCGTGCTTAATTTCGCCGACGGGATGTTTGCCGGAACATCGACGGGCGGCACACCAGTCACCCTCTCACGGCAGGTCAATCCATGAGCGAATATCAACTCTATTGCTTCGCCCAATCGGGCAATGCCTATCGCGCCGCGCTGATGCTGCAACTGATCGGCGCCGACTGGGAGCCGATCTGGTACGACTTCTTCGGCAAGGCGCCGCAGCGAACGCCGGAATTCCGCGACAGCATCAACGAAATGGGCGAAGCGCCGGTGCTGGTGCACGGCAAGAAGAAGCTTTCCCAGTCGGGCGTGATCCTGACCTACCTCGCGCGCCATTCCGGCAAATTCCTGCCGCAGGGCGAGGACGAGGAGCTCGAAGCGCTGCGCTGGATCATCTTCGACAATCAGAAGGTCAACGGTTTCCTCGGGCCTTTCCGCTTCCTGAAGAATTTCGCGCCGAAGCCGGGCGACCCCGCCGTCATGGCGTTCCTCAAAGGCCGCATCGACGGCAGTTTGGCCATCGTCAACAAGCGGCTGGAAAAGGCGCCGTTCCTGCTCGGCAATCGGCCGACCATCGCCGACGTTTCCATGACCGCCTATTTCTATTATCCGCCGGAGGAGTTCGGCTTCGACATCGCCAAGGAGCATCCGGCAATCGGCGCCTGGCTCGACCGCATGAAGGCGCTACCCGGCTGGAAGCACCCCTACCAGATCATGCCCGGGTATCCGTTCGGCACGCAGGGGCTGATGTCCTAGTCGCTGCGGCGTTGATGACGCCCGCCTATCCCTAATTGAGCCGGGCAGGACGCTCGTCCGATGCGCTGTGTTGCGTGGGATTGAGCGTGGCGTCGGCAGCAGTCGTGACGCCCGCCGCGGCGGCATCCTTGCGCTGATATTCGCGGTAGGACAGCCAGCCGAGCGGCAGGCAGAAGAGATAGGCGAACGTGCCGAGGCTGAGCACCGCCCATGGATAGCTGACCAGCAGCGCGAAGAAGAGCACGACGACGACAAAGACCGGCAGCACGAATTCCGGCGGCACGCGCTTTCCGACGCGCTTGCCGGAGAACACCGGCAGCCGCGATACCATCAGAAGTGCGATTAGCAGCGTGTAGACGAAGGTGAGCCAGATCGCGATCAGTCCGACCGGCGCGCCGAGAAAATTGAGATAGATCGGCAGCAGCACGGTGATGGCGCCGGCCGGCGCCGGGATGCCGGTGAAAAAATTCGCAGCCCAAGGCGGCCTGGTCGGATCGTCGATCATCACGTTAAAGCGTGCGAGACGAAGTCCCGCACAAATGGCGAAAACCAATGCCACGATCCAGCCCGCCGATTTCAATTCCTGCAGGCCCCAGAAATAGAGGATCAGCGCCGGCGCGACGCCGAAGTTGACGAAATCGGCGAGACTGTCGAGTTCCGCGCCGAAGCGCGACGTGCCTTTCAGCATGCGCGCGATACGCCCATCGATGCCGTCGAGCAAGGCGGCGAACACGATTGCGGCAATCGCCCACTCCATCTTGCCTTCGACCGCGATGCGGATGGCGGTGAGCCCCGCGCACAATGCCAAGAGCGTGATCAGATTGGGCAGCAGCGTGCGCAGCGGGATCGCCTTGAAACGGCGGCGCCGCGGTGGCGGAGCGGGATCGAAGGATTGGAAGACCATGGCGGTAATATAGTCGCTTCACGGGAGCGGCGCCACGCCGCGCGAGAAAAGGCGTTAACCGCTGCGAAACGCGCGCCCCGGATCGGCAATGCGCAGGTCGGCGAGCACGGTTTCGCCGCCGATCGCGGTCTGCCCGACCGCCACCCAGGGCGGCGTGCCATCGGGCAGATAGACGTCGAGGCGCGAGCCGAAGCGGATCATGCCGAACCGCTCGCCGGCGCCGATCGGTTGGCCCTCGCGCACGAAGCAGACGATGCGCCTGGCGACGAGGCCGGCGATCTGCACCACGGCGACGCGACCGCCGGGCACGGCGATGATGAGAGAATTGCGCTCGTTGTCGGCGCTTGCTTTGTCGAGGTCGGCGTTGAAGAACTTGCCGGGCTGATAAAGGATTTTTTCGACGCGGCCGGTGACCGGGCTGCGGTTGATGTGGCAGTCGAACACGCTCATGAAGATGGAAATGCGCAGCATCGGCTTGTCGCCGAGGCCGAGTTCGTGCGGCGGCGGCGCCGTGGTGATCTGGCTGACGCGGCCGTCGGCCGGAGCGATGACGAGACCGTCGCGCACGGGCGTCGTCCGCGGCGGATCGCGGAAGAACAGGATGCACCAGACGGTGAGCAGCGTTCCGATCCAGCCGAGCGGCGTCCAGATCCAGAACAGCACCAGGCTCGCGAGCGCAAAGGCGCCGATGAACGGGTAGCCTTCGGGTGTGATCGGCACGATCTGGGCGCGGATCGAATCGTAGATGGACATCGGTGTAGTCTACTCTGCGGCGTCGGCGGGCGCTTCGATTGGCGCAGCCGGCTCGGCCGCGACCTCGCCGATCGGCGGTGGATTGCGGTTGGGCGCGGTACCCTCGTCGTCGATGAGCGCCAGGCGCTCGCGCGCTGCCTCCGCCTCGCGCTGACGATTCCACATGCTGGCGTAGAGCCCGTTCTTGGCGAGCAAAGCGTGGTGCGTCCCGCGTTCGACGATTTCGCCGCGGTCGAGCACGATGATCTCGTCGGCGCCGACGATTGTGGACAGCCGGTGCGCGATCACCAGCGTGGTGCGGCCCTTGGAGATGCGCTCGAGGGCGTCCTGGATTTCTTTTTCGGTGTGGCTGTCGAGCGCGGAGGTGGCCTCATCAAGCAGCAGAATCGGCGGGCCTTTCAGGATCGTGCGGGCGATGGCAACGCGCTGTTTTTCGCCGCCGGAGAGCTTGAGCCCGCGCTCGCCGACTTCCGTCTCGTAGCCCTTGGGCGACATGCGGATGAAGCCGTCGATCTGCGCCAGCCGCGCCGCCTCCTCCACTTCGGCGTCGCTCGCTTCCCAGCGGCCGTAACGGATGTTGTAGCGGATGGTGTCGTTGAACAGCACGGTGTCCTGCGGCACCATGCCGATGGCGGCGCGCAAGGATTTCTGCGCCACCTTGGCAATGTCCTGCCCGTCGATGAGGATGCGGCCGTCGGAGAGATCGTAGAAACGGTAGAGCAGCCGCGAGATGGTCGACTTGCCGGCGCCCGAAGGCCCGACCACCGCGACCGTCTTTCCCGCCGGCACCTCGAAGTTGATGCTCTTGAGGATGCGCCGGTCCGGCTCGTAGGCGAAGCCGACGTTCTCGAAGCGGATGGCGCCGCTCGTCACCTTGAGCGCGGGGGCGTTGGGCGCATCCCTCACCTCCGGCTCGCGCGCCAGCACGGTGAGCATGTTTTCGATGTCGATCAGCGCCTGCTTGATCTCGCGATAGACCATGCCCATGAAATTGAGCGGCTGGTAGAGCTGGATCATCATGGCATTGACCAGCACGAAATCGCCGACCGTCTTGCTGCCGGCCTCGATCTCGTAGGCGCAGAGCACCATCACCGCGGCAAGACCGCAGGTGAAGATCACCGCCTGCCCGGCGTTGAGGACGGCGAGCGAGGTATAGGCCTTGATGCTGGCGTCCTCGTAGCGCGCCATGGATCTGTCGTAGCGCGCCGCCTCGCGTTCCTCGGCGCCGAAATACTTCACCGTCTCGTAGTTGAGCAGCGAGTCGATCGCCTTCACGTTGGCATCGGTGTCGCTGTCGTTCATCTTGCGGCGGATGCCGATGCGCCATTCGGTGGCGCGATAGGTGTAGCTCATATAGACGGCGACCGTGGCAAATATCGCCAGCACGTAGCGCCCGTCGAAGTGCCACATGAGCACGGCGACGATGAAGCCGAGCTCGACGATGGTGGGCAAGAGCTGCAGGATCACCATGCGCACGATGGTCTCGATGGCGTTGCGCCCGCGCTCGAGCACGCGGGTCAAGCCCCCGGTCTTGCGCTCGAGATGGAAGCGCAGCGACAATTCGTGCATGTGGATGAAGGTGCGGTAGGCGAGCCGCCGCACCGCGTTCATCGCCACGCGGGCAAAAATGCCGTCGCGGAATT
>Ga0335081_10008058_pt1 | contig 16894 bp, 16 predicted proteins | sample Lox_Sample_35_FD_206713 | JGI IMG/M metagenome (GOLD analysis project Ga0335081, IMG submission 206713) | Soil microbial communities from Loxahatchee National Wildlife Refuge, Florida, United States - Lox_Sample_3.5 | ecosystem: Environmental > Terrestrial > Soil > Wetlands | place: USA... | reverse complement strand
AGGCCAGCGCGCGAATATATTTCTTTTGCAGAATTGCTGTGACTGCAAAGACCGAGGCGAACGCGGCCAGATTCCGCGGATTCAGATACTGATCCATGATGTAGAGCGCGGTTCCGGCAACTGGAATCGTGAGCAGCCCCGCGACCATGCAGACGGCGCCCCAACGCGCTCTCTGCGAAGGAAACAGAATGCCGCTGAGCTGCCAACAGGCCAGCAGCAGCAGGAAAATCGAAGCCACCTGCCAGAGGATCAATCCCACTTCAAACGATAGATGCGTCACGCGCAGCGAAAAGGTGATCAGATTGGGAAACAGCGTCATGCTGGCATGGGATTCGAAGAACTCCCGGCCGGTGGGGAAGAGCGCCGGGTTCAAAATTTTTTCCACGCCAGGTAGGTAGATTTCCGCGTCTTCAGCCCAGGGATGGTAGCCCTGAATGAGCACCGCCGCGACGGTTAGCGCGAGCAAAAGAAGCGCCGTCTTGTATGTTCCGTGCCGGACGCCCGGCACCTGATTCGACCTGTCCATCTATCGTCAGGTATAACACGGCCAGGTGTAACATCTACTGCGTTGCGGTGTCTTTTGCGCGAGGTTTAACATCTAAACATCCAGATGCCAATCGCTGCACCTTCAGCCCTTAGAGCTCAAAGCCGGCTTACGATGGGTCTCGGCGAGATCCTGAACTTCGCCTATGACGCCTTCTGCAGCAACAAACTGCAATTCATGCTGACGGCGCTCGCCATGGCCGTCGGCACGGCCTCGGTCATTCTTGTGTCGACCATCGGTCTCACCGGCAAGCAATACATTCTCCGACAGCTTCAGTCGATCGGCACGAACATGATCTACGCCGACTACCAGGGAGGCGGACAGCGCATCGACTCCACCCCAGACCCGCTGACTGCCGACGATGTCCGCGCCGTCCGCGAACAGGTCCCAAGCGTTGTGGCCGCATCCCCGACCGTAGCTTTGGGCGATCGCATCAGCATTGGTGACGGCAAGCAGACCGACATTTCGATCATGGGAGTCGATCCCGACTACATACGCCTGCGCAATCTTGTATTACTCTCCGGGCGTTTTTTTGATGCGGAGGACTCCGCGGGCCGCAACAAGGTCGGCATCATTACCGAAACCCTTGCCGACAAGCTCTACCGCACTCCGCAGAATGCAGTGGGCAAGGTCATCAAATTGAGCGGTGGACTTCCGTTCACAATTGTCGGCGTCTTTCGCGAGAGTATCGACACATTTGGGCAGTCCGACATCGCTGACGACGCGATGCTGATCCCGTACACCGTCAGCCGGTTCTTTACTCCAACTTCAGAAGTCCACGAAATCTATTTTTCGGTGGCGAGCCCGCAGGATGTCATCCCGGCTACCAATGCCATCAAGCGCGTTCTGAAGTCGCGGCATCGTCCCGAATCCGTTTACAGCGTAGAGAATCTCAGCCATCTTCTCGATGTCGCGGGAAAAATCGCTGACGCCTTGACCGTAGTGCTCCTGCTGGTCGCCTTCGTGACTTTGCTCGTGAGCGGTATTGGGATCATGAACATCATGCTCGCGACGGTGACTTCGCGAATCCGGGAGATCGGCATCCGAAAAGCGATCGGCGCCACAAACCGGGAAATTCGTTTTCAATTCATGGCGGAGGCCGTCCTCATTTCTCTTTCCGGGGGCATCGTGGGCATCATCGTGGGGCTCGCGATCCCCTATTCTGTTCGCTTCCTTACGGACTACCGCATTCCGGTCCCTGGGCTGTCGGCGATCATCGCGATCGTCGTTTCATCGGTTGTCGGCATTATCTTTGGGACGGTACCAGCCAGCCGGGCCTCGCAACTCGATCCTGTGGAAAGCTTGCGCTACGAATAATAGCTATCCGAAACGTTCGCAAGACTAGCCAGATCTCTCTCCAGACACCACAAAGCCGGGCTGGTTTGCCCGGCTTCTTCTTGTGGAACTGGTTCGCTCGGTCACATTACGATCGGTGAGCCAGAATGTCGAAAACTCTTTTGATCTTCGCCTTTACCGCGCCTTCCAACCCACTCGCTGAGTTTTTTTTCTCAGGTTCAGTGCTCAGTTCACCGCTTGCTTGTTACATCACCATTGCGAGATTCTCTAGTTCGTGCTGGAGAACCGGCAGGGCACAGCCAGCCATTTCGACGCGGCCTGCTGCGTCGAGAGCATCCTTTGGCGAAACCCCATACCCACGGCCCATCAGGAAAACCTGGAGCAATTCCGCGGCTTCGTAGGAGTCGATCATGCCACCCTGCAGCAGATCGTTCCGCAACGCCGCCAGTTCGGTCATCGTAAATCTGTCTTTGTCGTTCATTTCCTTATTCAGCATGGCCGTCATCACCTCCGATTTCGACCTTTTGAACCCCACTTACGCCATTAGAGTCATTGGCAGTTGTTAAAGTTGCATGCAATTGGGCTGCCGTATTTCCTTTACTGGCTAGGTAAATTCCCCAAACCTCTCTAGATTTTTTAACCCCTCTGGATATCGGAAGTTGCAGGCGGGACTGTAGGCCGGGATTGCACACGGAAGTGCCGTTAGTACCTCCGGGTAATCTCAGAATTGACACAATGTGTCGTTACCAGACGGTGGATCGTCAACAGCCCGCTCGCGCTCTAGCACCAAGGTGGTGGTTTTCGGCCACGGGGCGGTCGAATGCAGAGGCATGTTCGGAGAAGAGATTCGATAGCAACAGCAAAGCGGCTTCTAAGCTCGTCGCTGCCCTTGCTTAAGCGTGAGCCAATTGCGCGGCAGCCTCGGTCTCGTAGAACTGGAAGAACTGCTCGACTCTCGTGACCTGCATGGCATCACGGACGCGCTTCGTTACTCCGACCAGCGCCAAACTGCGCCCATCTTTCTGATGGTTTACGTACGCGCCGACGAGCGCTCCGATCCCGGCCGAGTCGATGTAGGGAACGTGGGTCAGGTCGAGAATCAAATGGCGGGCTGTGTTTGAACGAACTAAAGACTGGAATTCAAAGAAGTTGGTGATTGTTACCGGTCCATTCAAGCGCATGCCCCGCCGTCCTTCCGGCGTTGCGCCCACATCTTCGATTCGTAAAGGCTCCTGAGGCATCCGCGCATCGTACTATCCGAATGTGATCGCCGTGTTAAAGCGCGCCTGTGGAAAACTGGGCCTGAATTGCCCTACACCGGCTGCAGCAGCTTTTCCTGAGCCTGAGCCATCAGGCTCTCGAACTGGTTCGAGTCGAGGCAGATGGCATGCTGTCCGTACCGCGCTTCCTTGCCAGTCACGTGCCAATAGGGCATCCAGTAGAATTGCTTGCCATCAGCGCCTTGGAGCACCACGAGGAAAGGATAGAACGTCACTTCTTCTTCTTCCTCGCCAAGCCATGATTCCAGCTTTTCGGGGAGGAGGGCCGAGACCACTTTGAAGTTGCCGTCGCCGGCGCCGAGCTGGAAATCGAGGTTCACATAGAGCTCGCGCGCCGCCCCGCAACTGGGACAGCTTTCCGACGCGGCCCGGCTGAAGCCGTAAAGGCTGTCGAACAACTTTTGATGGGTGGGATACTTCTTGTGACACTCGGTGCAGACGAAGTATGGATTGGCCACGTGTAGCTCCTTGCCCGATATCCAGGCTGATCCGGAGCTCAATCGCAACCAGCGGTGCTAAGGCTCGATCGTTGCCTCGTCCACCAACATGATCGGAATATCGTCTTTCACCGCGTACACCCGGTGGCACTGCGTACATTTCAGGCTTTCCGGGTTCTGACGGTATTCAAGCGCTTGTTTGCATGCCGGACAAACCAGGATTTCCAGTAGATCTTTGGCAATCATGACTGTGCATTGTACGACAGAGGCCGGTCTGTGATGGAACGCACAGGACCACAAAGCGCCAATCACGAGCAACCGGGCCTCGGACCTGACGTTTCTAGCCCCTAGCCTCTGCCTCCTAACCCCCGCCTCCTGAACAGTGTAAGATTTGAACATCCGGACGCTGAAAGCCGAGCGTCGGAAGCCGAACTCATGTCAGCCCTGATTCTGGACGGAACCAAGATCGCGCAACAAATCCGTAGCGAGGTCGCCGCGGAGGTCAAAACCATGGCCGAGGCAGGCGTTCGCCCCGGATTGGCTGTGGTTCTCGTTGGCCATAATCCCGCCTCGGAGATCTACGTCCGCGGCAAAGTCAAGGCCTGCGAAGAGGTTGGCGTCTATAGCGAGAAGCTGACCCCACCCGAATCGGTCGCGACGGGCGAATTGCTTGCGCTAGTGCACGATCTTAACCGCCGCGACGAGATCGACGGAATCCTCGTTCAGCTCCCGCTGCCGCCGCAGCTTGATTCGAAAAAGGTCCTTCTGGCGGTCGATCCCGCGAAGGACGTCGACGGTTTCCATCCCATGAACGTAGGATTCCTTTCCACTCAGCGCCCCGGACTAGTCCCGTGCACGCCGGCAGGAGTCATGGAGATCCTGAAGCGCAGTAGTATTCCGGTCGCCGGACGCGAGGCCGTCGTCGTAGGGCGCAGCGATATCGTCGGCAAGCCCGCCGCTATGCTGCTGATCAACGCTAATGCGACCGTGACGGTCTGCCATTCGAAGACGCATGATCTCCCGGGCGTCTGCCGCCGCGCGGATATCCTGGTCGCCGCCATCGGCCGCGCCGGGATGATCACCCGCGACTACGTCAAGCCCGGCGCCGCCGTGATCGATGTCGGCATGAACACGGTTACCGATCCTGCCGAGTTCCAGCGCTTCTTTGCAGGAAATGCGAAGAGGGAAGAGACGTTCCGCAAGAAGGGATCGACGCTGATAGGAGACGTGCATCCCGAAGTGGCAGAAGTCGCCGGAGCGCTGACGCCAGTCCCAGGAGGCGTGGGGCCTCTGACGATCGCGATGCTGATGTTCAATACTGTGAAAGCAGCCAAGATGCGCCGTGGAGCCCGCGTCCCAGAATTATCGCGGGCCTGAAAAATTGCCGCCTGAGTCGATCGAAGAGAGTTTGTGATGTTTTCTCTGCGTACTCGGCGATCCGGACGGTGAATTTGGGGGATGATGCTGAAAGTTGGCCTGACCGGTGGAATATCCTCGGGAAAATCGGTCGTCGGTGAGATGTTCGTCGCACTCGGCGCGCATCTGGTCCAGGCAGACCGGATTGCCCACTCGCTGATGCAGCCGGGCGAAGCCGTGTACAACGAGGTCGTCCGCCATTTCGGCCGCGAAATCCTGAACTCCGACGGCAGCGTGAACCGGACCAAACTCGCCGAAGTCGCTTTCGGAGAATCAAGCGGCAATGGCAAGCGCGAGTCCCGTATCGAAGAACTCAATCGAATCGTTCACCCCGCAGTGATCCGCAGCCAGGAGGAGTGGATGCAGGCGATCAGCCATCAGGATCCGCACGGCGTTGCGATCGTCGAAGCGGCGCTGATTCTAGAGGCGAAGCTGGCGGACCGCTTCGCTCGCCTGGTTGTGGTGACCTGCACTCCAGAGCAGCGGATTTCCCGCTTTGCGCACCGCCAGAAGATGGAACTGGAGGCCGCACGGCGGGAGGTTTTACGGCGTATGGCCGCCCAGCTTTCAGACGAAGAAAAGATCAAAGCCGCAAGCTATGTAATCGACAATTCCGGAACGCTCGAACGCACACGCGAACAAGTGCGCGAGGTGTGGCAGCATCTCAGCGAAGAAGCGAAAGAGCAGGGGCTAGGGACCAGAGGTTAGGGAATGGGACATGGATGATGTATTAAAGACTCAGGGGCCGGAACGTGAGAGCTAAGTTCAAGATTTGAGCTCACCCGCCCCGTGGACCAACGACCAAGGACCAACCACCAACAACGTCGGACAAAGACTGATGACTAGTCGCTAGTCCCTAGCCTCTAACCTCGAGCCCCTGAGTTCTGATTCCCTGATTTAAAATTGATTTGAGGACCTTTCCACTCCGCAACATCGTACTGAACTTATGAAAGACAGAATTCGGATGGTCGAAATATGAAACTCGTCCGGCCGTTGATCCTTGCCGTTGTCATTGCGGGCGCCTTCTTTTATTTCACGACCTGGCGGTCAAATTCCGCGGGTGAATTCCACTCCACCGATTGGTTTAGCCGCCCCAATCAGGTAGAGATCACCGAAGCAGCGCCGAACGAGCCTCTCGACGGCGAAGAACAGAACAACATCTCCGTCTACAAGAAGAACATTCCCTCGGTTGTGAACGTCACGTCTCGCGCCATGACCTTCGATTTCTTTTACGGTCTCGTGCCGCAGGAAGGCCAGGGCTCGGGATTCATCATCGATAGAGACGGACACATCCTGACCAACTACCACGTCATTGCCGACGCCCGGCAGGTCGAAGTCACTTTGCACAATCGGAAGAAATACAAGGCGACTGTGGTCGGCACGGATCCGCCGCACGATCTTGCGATCATTCAAATCAAGGCGAACGATCTCGTCCCTGCAATCCTTGGCGACTCGCGAAATCTGCAGGTCGGGCAGAAAGTCTATGCCATCGGCAATCCCTTCGGACTGTCTGGAACGATGACGCGGGGCATCGTCAGCTCGATCCGTCCAGTCCGGGAGCCAAACGGTGCCTACATCGACGAAGCGATTCAGACCGACGCGGCTATCAACCCCGGCAACTCCGGCGGACCGCTGATGAATTGGCATGGAGAAGTCATCGGCATCAATACGATGATTCTTTCCAATGCCAACCAGAGCGCCGGAATCGGCTTCGCCATTCCGATTAATACGGCCAAAGCTGTGCTCAACGATCTGATGACGCTCGGCCGCGTGCGCCGTCCCGCGCTCGGTGTGCGTACGATTCCGATCAGCCCCGAACTCGCCGACGAGATGGGTCTTCCGGTCGACTACGGACTGCTGATTGTTCAAGTCATTCCCGGAGGCTCGGCCGATCAGGCCGGACTGCGCGCTGGCACCGAGCGCGCGTACCTCGGGAATACGCCGATCATGTTGGGAGGCGACCTCATCGTCGCCATTGACGGTCAGAAGGTGCAGGACGAGGACGATCTTTCCCAGATCATGAATGACCACCGCGCCGGTGACACGATCAAGATCACGATCTATCGCGGCAAGCGGAAGATGGACGTCAACGTAGCGTTAGGCGAATCGCGCCAGCAAGTGTAGTCAGCAGTCTTTAGCGGACCGAACCGGCATTGGATCATCCTGAGCGGAGCCGTTTTTCCGGCGAAGCGAAGAGACTGCCCTGATTGGAGCGAAGGGATCTCGCGTGTCCGCTTGCATCCCGCACTGCAAACCGCTACCCTTCTGTCCTGCCTATGACCGCCGTCCGCTAGCCCGGCACTTCGATTCCTCAGCAAATGTGCCCGAACGTGTGCGCGCTTTGCTTCGCCTCCCACATGTCAAAAAGAAAGGAATCCTAATGCAATTTGTGGACAAGACATTTGCCCGCCGTCTGGAGTCGGTCGAAGAGATGCCGCAGGTCTTTTACGCGCGCGCGTTTCAGAAAACGCGCCCGGAAGTCGGAGCTGCCGAAGAAGAAGTCTGCGGCGGTCACATGGTCTTTGCTGGAATCGGCTCTCCCATTGGCCGAGCAACCGGCGCAGGTCTCGATCGCCCACTCACAGCCGACCACCTCGACCGCATCGAGCGGTTCTATCGCGGCCGTAGAGCCCCGTCGCAAGTGGACCTCTGTCCGCTGCACGGACCGGAAGTTTTCGAGTTGTTCAAAGATCGCGCCTACTCCATCGCGGAGTTGAACAATGTGCTCTATCGCAAACTCGATGCCGACGAGCAGTTTTCGCCATATCCGGAAGGAGTCACCATTCGCCGCAGTCCTCCGGAAGAGGCCGAAATCACCGGAGCCATCGTCGAAAGCGCCTTCTTCCCCGACGGCGCGCCCGAACCGTTCCGCGGGCTGATCGCGCCGCTCTATCAGATGGATGGTGCGTTAGCTTTCGTCGCAACGATCGGCGACAAGCCCGTAGCGTGTGGCACCGGCCTTGTCATTCCGCAACACAAAGTTTTTGCGTTGTGCGGTGCCGGCACGCTCTCCCCATTCCGCGGACGCGGATTGCAAACCGCCCTCCTGCGGGCACGCATGTCCGCCGCAGCGCAAGCTGGATGCGAGTATGCCGTCGTCGTTACGCAGGGTGGCACAACTTCCCAACGCAATGCGGAACGCCTTGGCTTCCAGGTCGCCTACAGCAAGGTTACGGTGATCAAGCAATTGCAAGGTTAGACGTGCGCAAAGGTCTGTCATCTTGTCCAAGTGGCTGGATCGGCTTGGCCGATCCAGCCGCGCGTGGAGAAACCTTTTGTTTCAAAGCGCCCGCGCACGATTGCGTTCCATCGCCCGCACACTGCATATTGGATCGATGCCGCACAAACCTTCACGCTGCAGGGCAACCACATCTGCCTCGAACCGCTCGATCACCATCACATCGACGGACTCGCAGCCGCCTCGTCCGCCGATCCCGCTCTCTACCGATGGAGTCCCGTGCCGCAAGGCAAAGTCGAAGCGACAAAATATGTCGAGACTGTGCTCGCGTGGCGCGATGCCGGTACCGCCGTCCCGTTCGCAATCCTCCGCCTGCGGGACAAAACGATCATCGGCTCAACCCGTTTCTGGAATATCGAACGCTGGAACTGGCCCGCAGGTCACGCCTCGCACGGCCGCAGCACTCCCGATGCATGCGAGATCGGCTACACATGGTTTGCGAACGACGCGATCCGCAGCGGTGCCAATACCGAGGCCAAGCTGCTGATGCTGACGCATGCTTTCGAGGACTGGCAGGTTTTGCGTGTCTGCTTCCATACCGATTCGCGCAATGAACGCTCTCGCGCCGCCCTCGAGCGCATTGGCGGAAAGTTCGAGGGCATTCTTCGCGCGCACCGCATGGCCGCGGATTTCATCCCGCGCGACTCGTGCCGCTACTCCATTCTCGCTTCAGAATGGCCGGGGGTGAAAGAGCGTCTGACGGCATTGCTCTCAAGATATCCGGCCGCCAAGAGATGACGAAACGCTTCGGGCGTAGTAGTCGATCGAACGCATGGCGTTCTTTCGTGAAACTTCGTGTCCTTTGTGGTTTGCTTTCTGCCATTATAAATGCGATGGGCGTAAGTAAAGCGCCTACGGGACCGATATAGCCACAGCGCAGCTAGGCAGTCGCTGCCCTTCTGTCATGTGCTTGCGAATTTGAATTTTGGTCTTGATCTCATCGAGATAGGTGTCGGCTCCGACCGGGTACTTGCGCTGGACTTGGAGCCAGATGTTGTTTTTCTTAATCCGGAATTCGACGGGATCGCCAACGGTCAGACTCATTGCGGGTTTCTTCGAACTTTCAGCGAGGTAAGCCATGTCGTCCACCCGTATCACGTAGCAGAAGCCGTGGCCCGCATCTGTCAGTTCGAGCAGTTTCGTGCTCTGGTACTCATTTTTGTCCCGGGCGAAGCAGAGTGTTGAAGCGGATAGAACAAGCAGTAGAAAGGCACGGTTGGAACCCACGCGGCGCATACAGAAGCTAATTTACCCTGTCTGCCTTTTTCTGGAAAGCCTCTGCCGCGCTACTCGGGTCGAGTCATGCCACGCGAATTAGGACAGCACATTCAGGATTAATCATTTGACTCCACTTCCTTCGCTCCGCTAGGCTCAGAAGTTCGTGTTTTCTCTGGGTTCATATCAAAGCATGAGACTTCCTCGAAGAGCACTGGTTCTCCTGCTCGTTGTGTGCGTCGTGCCGTGCTTTGCGTCGACGCGTCCGGTTCACGCCCAGCACGCGATGGTCGTCACGGTGCATGCGCTGGCGTCGCAGGTCGGCGTCGACATCCTGAAACAAGGCGGCAATGCCGTAGACGCTGCCGTTGCCACCGGATTCGCCCTCGCCGTCGTCCATTCGCCGGCCGGAAACATCGGCGGCGGAGGCTTCATGCTGATCCGCATGGCCGACGGCAACGCCCATTTTCTCGACTACCGCGAAAAGGCTCCTGCCGCCGCGACCCGCGATATGTACCTCGATGCCCAGGGCAACGTCATCCCCGGCGCCAGCGACATCGGCTACAAATCGATCGGCGTGCCCGGATCGGTCGCTGGCATGGTCTACGCCGAAAAGAAATACGGAAAGCTCACGCTCAAGCAAGTCATGGCCCCCGCGATCAAGCTCGCCCGCGACGGCTTCGCTCTGACCTGGGGCGAAGCTGCCGATTTTCACGACGAATATCTTGCCAAGTTCCCCGAGTCTCACCGCGTCTTTCAGCGCAACGGCGACTACTACAAACCCGGAGAAATCTTCCGCCAGCCTGATCTTGCCCGCACGCTCGAACGCATCACGCAGAATCCGGATGATTTCTACCACGGTTCTCTCGCCCGCCAGCTTGCTGCTGCAATCCAGAAGGGCGGCGGCCTGATCACCGCTCAGGATCTCGCCAACTACGAAGTGAAAGAGCGCGAGCCTGTCCGCGGGACTTATCGCGGATACGAAGTGCTCAGCGCGCCTCCGCCGTCGTCTGGCGGCATCGTTCTGATCGAGGCCCTCAATATTCTTGAAGGCTTCGATCTCGGCCAGATGCAGAGCCGATCGTCGCAATCGATTCACTTCACCGTTGAGGCTTTTCGCCGCGCGTTTTTCGATCGCGCGGAATTTCTGGGCGATCCCGATTTCTCGAAGATTCCCGTAGCCCAGTTGCTCGATAAGAAATACGCGGCAGCCTGGCGCGAGAGCATCGATCCCTTACGCGCCAGTACAAGTAAAGAGCTGAAGCGCCCTGAGATTTTTAGCCAGCTCGAGCAATATGCGGCGCATCATCCTCTGGAAACGCCCGCCCACGAGTCGAATCACACGACGCACTATTCAGTAATCGATTCCGAGGGCAACGCCGTCTCGGTCACGACGACCATCAACGACTGGTTCGGATCACGTGTCACCGCCGACGGTCTTGGATTTCTTCTCAACGACGAGATGGACGATTTCTCCTCCAAGCCGGGAGTCCCAAATTCCGACGGATTGATTCAAGGCTCGGCTAATGCGATTGGCCCGGGCAAGCGTCCGCTGTCGTCCATGACTCCAACGATCGTTGCGCACGATGGCAAAACTGTCATGGTCCTCGGATCCCCGGGCAGTTCCAAAATCATCACCACGGTCGCGAATGTTTTGATGGGGGTCGTTGACTACAAAATGAATATTCAGGAGGCCGTGGACGCCCCGCGCTTCCACAATCAATGGCTACCCGACGTGGTGAACGTGGAAAAATGGTTCTCGCCTGACACCATCAGCGCGCTCGAAAAAATGGGATACAAGATTGAAGTTGGATTGCACTATGGCGAGAACGTCGCGCCCTACTGGAGCGACGCCGAATGCATCGCCGTCGACGAAAAGACGGGCGACCGCCTCGGCGCGACCGACTACCGCAATAGCAACGGCAAGGCTGTGGGATACTAAAAGGCAATCGTTGATTGTTGATTTTTGATTGTTGAACAGAAACCATCGAGTCGTTGCTTTTCATTCAACAATCAACAATCATCATTCAACAAGTCCAAAGGTTTTTCATGCAGAAAGCGGTCTCAACTTATCTGTTCGTGAAAGAACGGCTGCATCCGGGCATTCTTGATGGCCTTGCCCGCAGCGGCGTGCAGGCGATCGAGATCTTCGCCGCCCGCCAGCATCTCGACTACGCCAACCGCAAGGCTCACGTGAAGGAAATTGCCGAATGGTTCCGTGGCAGCGGGATTCCGCTTAACTCCGTCCATTCGCCCCTTTATGCGGACTACGAATGGGGCCGCGCCGGCGCTCCGCCGATCAACATCTCGTCGACGGATCGTTCCGCCCGCATCGAGGCCATGGACGAGATCAAGCGGGCCCTCGAAATTGCCGAGCAGATTCCGTTTCGTTTTCTGGTGCAGCACATCGGCACGCCCAACGAGAGTTTCAGCGAGAAAAAATTTGAAGCGGCGATGACTTCCATCGAGCACTTGCGTGCCTTCGCCAAGCCGCTCGGCGTCCGCATTCTGCTCGAGAACATTCCGAACGAGCTTTCGACTCCGGACAAGCTGGTTGAGCTGATTCACAGCGCACATTTCGAAGATGTCGGTGTCTGCTTCGATTATGGACACGCCCACATGATGAGTTCGGTCGGCGAAGCGTTCGAGATTCTGCGTTCGTATATCCGCTCGACCCACGTCCACGACAACGCCAAAGATAAAGACAACCATTTGTGGCCGGGCCAGGGAACCATCGACTGGAAACAGGCCATGGACCTGCTGCGCTCCGCGCCGCAAACTCCGCCAATGCTGCTGGAATTGGGCGAGGATGAGAAGGTTAATCCGCTGGAGAAATTGCAGCAAACATTTGACAAGCTGGAAACAGCCTAAACGAAATTTGGTAATTGGGTAATTTAGTAATTTTGCAATTTAAGAAACGGTTTCAGGCTGCGCGTTTTCAAATTACCAAATTACCCGATTACAAAATTACAAATCCATTCATGTCCGCTCCTATCAGCACGATCGCCTCAATCGGCCAGCACGAAGGACAGACCGTCACCATCCGAGGCTGGCTCTACAACCTGCGCGAGAGCGGGAAACTGTTATTCCCGCAGTTCCGCGACGGCTCCGGAATCATTCAGGGAGTCGTCCCCAAGAATGCCGTCACTCCCGAAGTCTTCGACGCCATCAAGACTCTGACCCAGGAATCCAGCGTCATCGTCGAAGGCAAGGTCCGCGCCGATAAGCGCGCTCCTGGCGGATACGAACTCGATGTCGCCAACGTGCAGGTCATCCAGCGCGTGCCCGAGTCAACTCCTTACCCGATCACTCCTAAAGAGCACGGCACCGATTTCCTGATGGAACATCGCCATCTCTGGGTGCGCTCGCAACGCCAGGCGGCCATTCTTCGTGTGCGCGCCGAGATCATCAAGGCCGCCCGCGACTATTTCGACGAGCGCGGATTCACCCTGACCGATCCGCCGATTATCACTCCCGCGGCCTGCGAAGGCACGACCACGCTTTTTCCCGTCGACTATTTTGACGAGCAGGCGTTCCTGACGCAGTCCGGCCAGCTCTACGTCGAGGCGACTGCGATGGCTCTCGGCAAGGTCTATTCCTTCGGCCCAACCTTCCGTGCGGAAAAATCGAAAACACGCCGCCATCTCACCGAATTCTGGATGGTCGAACCCGAAGTCGCCTACGCCACTCTCGAGGATGTGATGGAACTCGCCGAAGGATTGATCTCCTTCATCGTGAAGCGCTGCCTCGATCGCCGACGCGCCGATCTGCAGACGATCGGCCGTGACATCTCGAAGCTCGAAAAGATTGCGCCGCCTTTTCCACGTATCAGCTACGACGATGCCGTCAAGAACTTGCAGGAAGGATTCGCGAAGGGCGCGCTCGAATCAAAGTTCGAATGGGGCGGCGATCTCGGCTCGCCCGATGAAACTTATCTCTCCGCGCAGTTCGACAAGCCGGTGATGGTCCACCGCTATCCCGCCAAGGTGAAGGCCTTCTACATGGAGCCCGATCCGCAGCGCCCCGACCTCGCGCTATGCGTCGACGTTCTTGCTCCCGAAGGCTACGGAGAAATTATCGGCGGCTCGCAGCGTATGGCTTCGCACGAATTGTTGCTGCAGCGAATTCACGAGCATGGCCTGCCTGAGGAAGCGTTCAAGTGGTATCTGGACCTGCGCAAGTTCGGCAGCGTGCCGCATGGCGGCTTCGGAATGGGCGTCGAGCGCGCCGTCGCCTGGATTTGCGGCCTGGAACATGTCCGCGAAACCATTCCGTTCCCCAGGATGCTGTACCGGCTTTATCCATGAAAGAAGATTTGGTAATTTTGCAATTTGGTAATTTTGCAATTTGGTAATTTTGTAATTTGAAATTTTGTGGCTTATTGCTTTGGAAATTACGAAATTACCCGATTACCAAATTACAAAATTACGCATGACTAACTCCGCTCCCCCCTCCAACATCGTCCCTCGTAAGATCCGCGTCATCGGTGTTCCTCTCGATCTCGGCCAGTCGCGCCGCGGCGTCGACATGGGACCATCCGCCGTCCGCGTCGCCGGACTTGAAGCCCGCCTCGAAGCGCTCGGCCACGAAGTCGAAGACGGAGGCAACGTCTCTGTCGCCATCCCCGAGCAGAAAAAAGAAGGAGCCGCCAACGCGAAATATCTGAAAGAAATCACCGCGACCTGCACCAAAGAGGCCGATCTTGTCATCAAGACTCTCGAAGCGGGACGCGTCCCGCTCTGTCTCGGCGGAGATCACTCCATGGCCGCCGGCACCGTGTCCGGAGTTGCCGAGTTCTACCGCCGGCAGAATCAGCGAATCGGACTCATCTGGATCGACGCTCACACCGACATCAATACGCCCGACAGTTCTCCGAGCGGCAACGTCCACGGCATGCCTCTGGCCGCGATCATGGGACTTTGGCCCTCCGACCTCGCCAACATTTACGACTTCTCGCCGAAGGTGAAGCCGGAGAATTGCGTTCTGGTCGGTGTCCGCGACATCGACGCGGTTGAAAAAGAAAATGTCCGCCGTGCGGGAATCGGCGTCTTCACCATGCGCGACATCGACGAACGCGGCATGCGCACGGTAATGGAAGAGGCTCTCCGCATCGCCGGACGCGGTACCGCCGGCTATCACATCTCGCTCGACATGGACTGGGTCGATCCCGAAGACGCCCCCGGCGTCGGCACGCCCGTCCGCGGAGGCGCGACTTACCGCGAGGCTCACCTCGCGATGGAAATCATCGCCGACCACAGCCGCATGCTGAGTTTCGAAATCGTCGAAGTGAATCCCGTAATCGACGAGCACAACCGCACCGCCGACCTGGCCGTAGAACTGGCGCTATCGGCATTTGGCAAAAAGATCTTGTAAATGAACACCGCCCAGACACAGAGGCCGCAGAGGAAATCGGCCACAAGAGAACTTGGAATATTTTCCCTCTGTGTCCCCTGTGTCCTCTGTGTTGTGCTTTGGGTTTGCCCGAACCATCCCTGCGATTGACGCACAACTCCTCCCGCGTCCACACTAATTTGTCATGGATAAGATCAGAGTCGGCATCCTTTTCGGCGGACGCAGCGGCGAGCACGAAGTTTCCCTCCTTTCAGCCGCTTCCGTCCTCAACGCCATCGATAGAGAGAAATACGAAGTCGTCCCGATCGGCATCACCAAAGACGGGCGCTGGCTCACTGCCGAGCACGCCGAAAATCTGCTGACTGGAAAACTCGTCCTCGAGCCCCGCAATCTCCGCGCCGGCGATCCGCAAAACACTGAGGCCGCCGCTGTGCTCGCCCGCGGAGAAGCCGTCGTCGTCCCACCCGAGCCCATCCATCGCCAGAACGGCCTCATTCCCTTTCAGACGGAGGCCTCGCCCATGCGACGCGCCTCCGATCGTGCGATCAATGTCGACGTGATCTTTCCCGTGCTCCATGGCACTTTTGGCGAAGATGGCACCATCCAGGGCCTGCTCGAACTCGCCGACATCGCTTATGTCGGCGCAGGTGTCCTCGGCTCCGCCGCAGGCATGGACAAGGACATCATGAAATCTCTGTTCATCGCCGCCGGATTGCCGATCGTGAAGCACGTTACGATCCTGCGCAGCGACTGGGAGAAAGATCCGAAGAAGGTTGCGAAGCAGGTCGCGGGCAAGTTGAAATACCCGGTTTTCGTGAAGCCCGCCAATCTCGGATCATCCGTTGGCATCACCAAAGCCCACAACAGCAAGGAGCTCGGACCCTCGATTGAAGAAGCCGCGAAGTTCGACCGTAAAATTGTGATCGAGCAGGGAGTTGGCGGGAAAAAAGAAAAAGCTCGCGAGATTGAATGCTCGGTTCTCGGCAATGATGATCCGGTCGCCTCGGTCCCCGGAGAAATTGTCCCAATCAAGGAGTTCTACGATTACAACGCAAAATATCTTGATGAAGGGTCGGAACTCATCATCCCCGCGAAGCTGACCAAGGCGCAGACAAAAAAAGTTCAGGAGCTCGCCGTAAAAGCCTTCCGCGCCGTCGATTGCTCCGGCCTGGCCCGCGTCGATTTCCTGATGGATCCGAAAACGAGCAAGATCTATCTGAACGAGATCAACACCATGCCCGGCTTCACCGCGATCAGCATGTATCCGAAATTGTGGGCCGCCTCGGGACTGGAGTATGCCGACCTGATCGACCGCCTCATTCAGCTAGGCATCGAGCGCCACGAAGATAAGAAGAAGAATCAATACAGCAGGTGAAAGCTTTTGATTGTTGATTGATTCTTGTGGGAACAGCCGCCCTCGGCTGTCCAGTCGAGCAAAGCTCGACAGCAGTCCCTAAGGTCGTCGATTGCGATTTCGATCCGAGGCGCTACGAGGACTGTACATCTAAATAATTCCTCGGCGCACTCTGCGTGCTCGGCGGTTCTCATTCTTTACTTCCCGCACACGAAGCTCGCCGCATCATTCGTGTCCCCACTCCCCTTGTACTTCGCCTCCTGCGGATACACGCATAACGGCCGCGTCATCACCGTATGTTGCCAATTTCCGGGCTCGCGTTTCGAAGCGATGATCGTGCCGGGTGCGGTTCCTTTCTCGACCCACTGCTCCAGGCTCGCATCGGCGCTGTGTCCCGGATCGTCGTAAATGCCGACTTCAGCGAACGACGTTGCCCCCGGGCCGCCAACGCAATGCTGCATCCCCGGCACCATATACAGGCGCACAAAGGAATCCGCATTCTTCGCGCCCATCTTCGCTCGCACACTTTCGTAATAATTCACAGTGTTGAGCGCAGGGATCGCCGGATCATCCCATCCGTGATACAGAATCAGTTTGCCTCCGCGTTTCTGAAACGCCGACAGATCCGGATTGATTGCATTCAGCGCATCGCCCGTTTTCTCCTCCGCCGTTTTCAGAGCCGCATCGACCGTGAAGTCCTTGAGATTCCAGTCCGGCTTCTCATACACGAAATCCGAGAAGTATCCGGTCGAAAAGAATGCC